>Ga0307511_10002151_pt1 | contig 20696 bp, 23 predicted proteins | sample 13_EM_MG_FD_200266 | JGI IMG/M metagenome (GOLD analysis project Ga0307511, IMG submission 200266) | Populus trichocarpa ectomycorrhiza microbial communities from riparian zone in the Pacific Northwest, United States - 13_EM | ecosystem: Host-associated > Plants > Roots > Unclassified | place...
TAAAGCTACCATGGTCTCCCGAAGTGCCGGATTGTGGAGTTTGTCGTCACACCATGCTCCACACGTAAACACAAAATCCAGTGTGCGTTTTTTCGAAAACGAGCCATCGAATTGCAAGCGGCTGTAACACCGGGTCCAACCATTCCACTTGGAGGATCCCATCAAACCAGAGGGTAGAAAGATCCTCGTCTCCTACTTGGTCGATCCGGCTCAGAGGGTCCTCTGCCATGGATGTCGGACCTCAGCAGCGTGAGTGGGTGAACGAAGTTATGTACGGCGCGAGTCCAAAATCTGCGTTCGGGAGGCATCCAGTCGAACTCCTCACGACATATGATGAGTCAGAGGAGGATGGAACGATGACTTGTTTGAAAGCCGAAAAATACAGGGAGGAACTAATGACCTAAAGGGCTGTATTCGTGAAGGTGAGCGGCGAGGATTACTTTGGCCGCCTTCAATCGTCATGCCCTCCGCGCGCAGACCCTACCCTGATGCTCCTGAGATTCACTATGTGGTGCGGCTTCAAGCTCCAACTTTCAACTTGACTTCTTCCGACTCATTCTCATGCTCGCGGTCCGCAACGACTCAACACTATGTAAAAACAGATTTGGGATGGAGAACGTGAAGGCACCCGCTGCATGGTTCGGATCAGTGAACCTCACACTTTTCGATACGATGCCCTTTGCTTACTGAGGGAACGCCGGAGTTGAGTAGGGAGAATTTTGTGCTCGTAGACGAGAGAATATCAAGGTAAAATAATGAATGTTCGTCCCTATTCCACGCCGTCAAACCAACGGTCGCTCAGAAGCTCAGCCGCCGTGGGCCGGTGGGCCGGGTCCAAGCGCAAGCACCGTTCAATCAAGCTCACTACCGCTGTAGCTTCCTCCTCGGAGACTACCCTCAGGTCGTTGAGACGCATCTTGATAGGCCAGAGGAACGCAGTCGGTCCCTTCTTAAGTTGGCCTAAGGAAATTGGTAAGCGACGGTCGATAGGAATACAGCACGATAACGAATGCTTACAGGTCGAGGTGAAGTACTTCGCAGCCCCCGGAGAGACCTGTAGCTGCGCAGCCCGGAAATCCTCTCCGGTGAGCATCATCATTTGATAAAGCATGGACTCGGTCTCGTCCAAACCGAATTTTTCATGTGGCTGGTAGCGGAAGAGAAAATTCGAGGTGACCAGTTCGAATATCTATGGAATTCATGTCATTTTTCCAGTCCTCTCGTCATGAAATGTGAGCGCGCACCAGACAACCGAAGGTCCAAATATCCGCCGGCTTGTCCCATTCCGCCTCAAGGTATACCTCCGGTGGTCGCACGGGGGGCGTTGCCATCGTTCGGCTGCAATGGAGGCCTGAGTGTTGTGCTAAAACCCGCGATAAACGCTTGGATCGAAAACGTTCAACCAAAAATACACACCACAACCAAAATCGGCGAGCAAATATGTGGCCCGCATTGCCTCTTCCTCAGAGATCATAGGTAGTGGTTGTGAGACCGCAGCTTGCACCTCACCGTCAAGCGAAGCCTCCGGTGCATGTCGGCGCGAGGGATTCTCCATAATCCATGCTTCAATTTGGTCCGTGGTCATCGTCGTAGAAAAAAAGACGTTGTTAAGTTTGAGGTCAGTATGCATGACCTTGCGCTCGTGCGCATGTACGATGCCGCGAAGTAGGTGAAGAGCTATCCGTCTAGCGAGAGGGAGCGGGAGGGCAGTTGTCTGCGCATCGATGAGCGCTTTCACGTCACCTCCGTATACAGGCATCACGAAGCACATGTGCGAGCCAGCAGAGCCTTTTCCGGGAATCGTGAACTCGTCCAGAAGTAGCGTGCAATAAGGGGAGGTGGATGGGTACGAGACGATCCGGAACGCCTCTGGCTCCCAGATGAGCGTGCGATCGTACATATCCGTCATGTACCCGGTGAGTACTTTTACCGCGACAAACTTGTTGTCACTATGAAAGTGTGGTGTCAGTTCGTCACCATTCTCGAATAGCGCAGCTGACAACACACTGACGTGCTATCGCGAGCGAGCCAAGTGCTTGAGTGGCTCCCCCAACCCAGTTTCCGAACGATTGTATATCGACCGCCTTCACCCATTTGGTCGCCGAACTCGAGCTGCGCCCAACCGTAGCCATCCGCGGCGGGCATGCCAAGCGCTTCTGAAGCGAAATTTAGGTCGACGATTTGTTTGCCCTCCGGGTCGAGAGAGAAGTGTAGGTTCGCGAGGTGTGGATCTGTGATCTCGAGCCGATTTGTGGGAGATATCCGAATACTCGTGGAGGAGCGGACGATGCGGAGGGGCCGAAAGTTCTGAGTAAAAAGATAGCGAATGCGTGTCATACGCAGGGCGCTCCTGTACATGTACATGCCGCCCGCGAATGCAAAGAAGAACGCAGGGCCCAAAGGTGAGGGATCACGTCTTGACGGGTTCCAAAATAAGCCAGCTCCGCTGGGTCAGGGTTTCATGTAAAGTGGGACTTGCCATCGCTTGTAACTCGCCTTCGCTGGTGCCCGTCCTACTGTCTTTGTATGTCTAGCCGCGAGGGTGCAGCAGATACACAGATTTAGTCCCCTCGGCCGGGGACAATGGTTCCGAGGAATCCGGAAACTGAGGCGAACGGAGGGTAGATAAATCGCCAGGGTGTAAGCGGAAACAAATTTGAGCAGGGAGAGATTTCAACTCCGCTGATTTCGTCCTGCCCGATTATCCACCCGTCCCCCACGAGCCCACACGCCGTTGATCCCCACCAACCCTCCGACTACTTACCCCCCCTCACCTACACAATGTGGTGCATAATCAGGTTGCGGCCCTACTTTAGCACGCTTTCGCCTGCCGACTATAATACGTCGCGTCCGAGCTCAAATTTGATGGGAACCTAGTGGGCGTTCACGACTTCATTCCACCCAGCAGCTCGGCAAGGCTGGGTTTGAACGCGACGGCCAGAAGTCGTCACGTTTGCGGATTCCAGCCTAACGTTTGCGCACGACTTCTGGTCTTGGCTTTCGGGATGGGCAACTCCATCCGACCCCGGCCAGGACGATTTATTGAAGGTAGTTCAACATATTTCCTATACCCCTGCAACGTTCTGGGGAACATAATGGAGAGCATGGAACCCTGCAAGTTCTCTACGATCGAGCCTTTTGGGGCGTACGCGACTTCTGCGTGATCTGCGTACTAGTTTCTCTCGATGACAACCTCCCTAATCAGTTCTGTTTGCACGTATTTGTTGCCAGCCGTCCGCGGACCATCGGGGTTTCCAAACCGCCACTGAGACCACCGACGCCCATCGAATTTCGCCTGTGCTGTTCACCGACAGCTGGGTAGGAGCCTGATTGAATATTGAAATACAATAGTATTGAATCTTTGGAATGACGTGTGCATTTCGGGAAAACGGGCCGGTGGGTGAACCCAATGTGACAGACCGCGGGATCTTTGATGCTGACGGCGATGTCGACGGTGCAGAAACGATCTAGGGCGTGTGATCCTTGTCGAAGGAAGAAAGGCGAGTCGATTCCACTTTCACCGTCCGTCCAAGGCTAAGTAAGCTCAACCAGTTCGGTGTAAGCCATGACAGTCTCGAACTCCACCGTTACTTGACGACTCTTAGGCAATGGTTCGGACCTGCCTGGTAGCCCGTGTGCAGCATGCGCTGTATGTTCCCTCGAATGTACCTACAATGATTCTTTGAAGGTATCCTCCTCCCCGACTCCGCCCCGTTCTCATTCTCATCCCGATCCTAGCCATCAAGGCCCAGAGGGTATGTGGTCTCTATCTGACGTTCTGCGGCACTCAACCACCTGTAGCTATGTGCAAAGCCTGGAGAATCGTATCGCAAATCTGGAGCGACTCCTTCGCGAGGCACGTTCTCTTCTGTACATCCATATTTTACTCCTCACCCCCGTGATAGTACTCCGGTCAGTACCCCGGCCAGGGTGATATTGGGGTCTCGTCCATGACTTACGGCCGTGCTCTCGCAACCTCGCATCCTTTGGGAGATAAACATAACCTCGGGCTGCTCCCCGCGAATGCTTACTCCAAACCAGAGGACATGGACCCTTTATCACTCCTCGCAGAAGAGACGAGTGATGGTGACGACGAGTTCTTTTCTCTCACGGAAACGAATATGGGGAATCCCCGACCATTGGAAGAGTCTACCGGGGAGCATATCTCTCGCTTCTATGGCAAGAGTAGTTTGCTTGCATTTAGTAGTCAGGCCTTCGACGAAAGGGCTGAAGCACCCCCGACGAATTGCGCGCGGATGTACCGGCAGGAACTTTGGGACACCCCCGATGTAATTCCCCCCCTTTTCGTGAATTTCCTCAGGTTGCTCACCTCCTTCCAGTGGTTGATTCCCATGCTCAAGCCCAAACCCGTTTTTCTCGAGTTCCCCCCCATGGACCTTCTGCAACACCTTGTGGACTGTTATTTCGACAATCTTAACGTGGTGTCCCCAATCCTCCACCGGCCTTCTTTCGTGCGCTCGATACAACAGGGACTGCATGAAGTTGATCAGGGTTTCGGTGCCGTGGTCCTGCTGGTGTGCGCCATTGGGTGTAGGTTCACCAACGACCCGAGGGTGGCCCAAACGATATCACCTACTACTCCGTGCACGGCCTGGAAGTTTTTTCATCAAGTCAACGGCATGCAGAAGCACCACTATCTCCCGCACTCACTTCATGAGGCCCAAATTTACCCGGTATGTCCTCCTGTTCTCTTCAAACTACAGTAAAATAACCACCGCAAAAGTTGACGGCCGCGTTTCTCGAGGGATACTCACCGCCAGATACCTCATGGACCGTGGTTGCAGTAGGGCTTAGGGTCATGCAAGAGACTGGAGTTCACCGCAAGTCCTTCTCGTCGCGAAAAACGCTCGAGATCGAGCTTTGGAGGCGAACCTTTTGGTCAGTGAGACACGGTACCTAAATTCTATGTTCCTGATGCGATGACACTGGACAGGTCATTGGTGGTTCTGGACCGCGCTTTGAGTACACTTCTCGGTAGACCTTGTATTTTGCAGGACGAAGAGTCGGTCTTCCACTCTCCCGCCAGCCATGCGAGAGCTAACTTTCCGTAGTTTCGACGCAGACCTTCCCCTCGTATGGGATGATGAGGACTTGGACGAATGCAATCTTAAGTCGACACCGCAATCAGATCGACCAACACAGATGTCCAGCTTCGTTTGCACAATCAAATTGTCTCAGATCCTTGCATTTGCTCTCCGAACTGTTGTAAGTCGTTGAAGTGGCCGCGTCTCCCCTCATTAATAGTATATATAGTATTCGACGAAGAGGTCCAGGGTTATCCTCGGATATGTTGGGAAACGGTGGGAGCGCAACGTCGTCACCACTCTCGACTCCGCATTGAACAGGTGGCTTAGCACAGTCCCGGAGCATCGTGTGTCCCTCTCCTTCGTTTGCGCTACTGAAAGGTCTCATTGCCTCTGTTATCTCAGTGCGGTGGGACTCAGAAGCTTCGAAGAAGAACCGGGTTTTCCTCCTCCAATCCGTCTTTCTTCGGTGTCAGTTCCATGAAGTTCAACTTCACGTCCACCGCATATTTGCTCTGAGGGACCCCCCGGATCCGGAATTGTCGGCACCTTCCATGATTATCTGCAAGAATGCTGCGAAACAGTGCATAACAGTCGTAGACTCTGCCAAAGACGTCCTCTTTACTTCTCTTCATAGCTTCGAGTTGATGGTAAGGCATCGTGCACCTTCTTTATCCCAACGGATTAACGTAGATTCAGAAACCTGTCTTCACCTCCCTCATGTTCCTGATAATTCTTTCTTGGAAAACTGGGGGCATAGTCGATAATTCGCCGGAGTATCACGCTGTCGAGGCAGGTACGAAGCTGGTAGATCTGACATCCGAAAGGTACAGATTTGTGAAATGCCGCGACTTCGTTAACCAGAGTCTAACCTTTTGTAGGTGGAGAGCTTCCTTATGTCTGCGGTATGCCCCGTCTGTCCTTGCAACCCCCGTAGTCGCTTCTAAATGGTGAATTTCCATAGCGATGGTTTAAGGGTATTACGCGGGTTGGCCGGTGGTTCCTACAGCGGGTCGACACCGAGAGCTTCGGATTTGTACCGACTCCAATTTGAGGTGGTCGTGTACATTGGTAAGGACGGGGTCGCGTCATTCACCAGCGGGCACGGAAGACCATGCACCCGGGCTGGCGCAAAAACCACGAACCCCCCACCACAGACAGCCGTTCCTCCCGTCAAGCGAGGCGACGAACCACTGAGTACCGAATACAATGGGCCCAGCGGTGTTGGACACCCTCAACCGGACGTATTCTCTCCTATCGACTTCCTCGCCAATTCCACGGGTTTCTCGTTTGGGTTTCCCATTCCGGACCAGACCCAAGGCAAAGGACCGGACCAGCCACCCAAGTTTGACGGAAACGACACATCTTCGCTTCTCTCGATGGAGCTCATGATATACGACGATTTGATGTCGGATATTGGAGGGACCGCGAAGTTCTTTGACCAAGATTTCCAGAATTCTGTCTTGTTCGGGCCTCCGCCGCCAGCGTCGGGGAATAATGGGCCTGTTCAGAACACGAGAGTCCAAACGCCCAGTCAAATGTATGGGTGAGTAACTTCGATGTATATGATTTATCGGTGTGTTCACAACCGTCGGGCAAGCTATTGGGAGCGCACTTTGCACGATAACTTCCTCGAATAAACCTCGAGATAGTATTAATCCGGACGAAACAATGCTGTTATGTATCTTTGTATTCTTGTGTTCGTTGTAATAACAACAATGACCACAAGCCAGGTTACGCACCCAAGCCGCCTTCGTCCTCAACGTGTTAAGGTGGGACAAGTGGGAGAACGAGGGGGAAGTTCAATCACCGTAACATTTCGGCTGTGTTCGACCTCGGGTGTTATGATCTCATCGTGACAACGTTTTAAATCAATCCCACTGCACATCCTCGTCTTCGCTTTCATCCTTGGACTCATCACAGCCTCTGCTCAAGAATATATCGAAGCCCTCGCCCTCTGTTCTGAGGATCCTACAACCGTTGTCAGATCACGCAACGTTGATGATGACGGATAATACACACTCGTCGAACAACGCGATTGTTTCTGCTTCCTCACTCAAGTCGCCTGTGCCCAGGCCCAAAGACATGGCGCGAAGAAATCGACTGTGATCATCAGTGGAGCTTACTGGGAGTGTTCGCACCGTTGTTGGTGTCAATGTGAGGTCCTGGGCGCACGGTGACGACTTCGTTGGACTATGTAGGATCACGTGCCGCTCGATTCCAGAGGTTACAATGTGAAGAAGACTGGGGTGAAACAGCACGCTGTTCACGATTGATTTGTGCCCTGGCATGACATAAGCACAGGGTGCAGGAGTGGAGGTGGAAATTACCGTTTAAACGGAACAGCGGCTGTGAAAGGGGAACAGGCTGATAACGCGTCCCGTGCGCAGATTTTGCAAATGCTGAGAGTACCGGCGTTAGATTCCAGAACCCGCTGCTGGCGCTTATCGCAACATACCGACAATTCCATCCCCCTCAAACGACCAGCGATCCGCGCTAAATTCTCTTCGTTGTTCTAACAACATTACCGTCTCTGGTACTTTCCATACGTAGCCCCTAAAATCGTCAGAACCAGCGCCGTAGTAAGCATCCGAGGTTAGGGATGGTCCCCCAAAAGACCCATGCTGCTGTTCGATGAACGCGTTTTCCCGGTCCGAAGTTCGGAGACAGTACCTTGATCGTACAAGCGTTCGCGTAGGATCGCTCCCCTTCCGGAATCGGACTTCCGTCTGGCAATACAGTGCTTTTGCAAATAGCGATAGGATGCGGATCGTTGAGCGCGTAGATAGTCGGATGAAAATTCTGCGTGACAAATGTCGACTTTAGGGTGGTCGTTTTTCGAGCGCCGAATGCAGCATACGAGCATTGTAACGGATAATCTTAACCCTGTTCAAGAAGGTTGTATCTATGAACATACCTAGGAACGGTGTAATCCGAGGCCCACCTTCACTGTCCCAAGCGATGGAACTAGTTTCTGGGCATGCCACTGTAGGAACAGATGGTTTAGACAACGATGTAACAAACTATCTCCTGCCAACCGTAAGCGGGCACGGACACATTGCCGGAAGAGCAGACGAACCTGTTCCAGAGGCTGACGGGTGCGGCTCAGGGACGACCCGAAAGAAGTTCTAGTGTCCCTCAAATAGACTCTCCCTTGACTATCTGAGGTTGCAAACAGGTTGTCGATCCCCGGGTTCCATCGAACCCCAGTAAATTCGCAATCATTCTGGAGCGTCATCTGCGCGCTTACGCGCCCTGTCTCGACCCGGCTGTCGCGTAAAACAATCTTGCCATCCTCGCTTCGAACGGCGTTTTCAGGGTGATACCCTCCCCTCCAATTGATATCAGTCTATTCTTACCTTGCAGTCATGGCTAACTCGCTTTGCCATGGGTGACATGTGAGGTCTCGGATGGTGTCGCTATGGTCATCGAACACTCCAACCGGGGAGGCCGGGAACCATGGAATCTCCTGAAGGGTAGCCAGGTCGTATTTGTACAATGTCCTCCCCGTGGTACCGCTGGAAAAGGTTTTGTTGATAAATGAATATGGTGGCAGGGGGGGCAAGTAACACGAACCAGTAAAGGTGGGTGTTGTTCGCAGAAAATCCCAGCGAAAACACGTTGCTCTTTATCACAAACCGCACAGTCAGCACCATACGAGCACCGAAACGCACATAACGCAACACACAGTGGGGCCAACAAAAGCCCACGAGGGGCGGGTCAAATCTTCCTGCTGAAAATCAAACAGCTGGATTTTGAGGTCTGTGGAATGCGGAAGATCTTTCAGCCTGGACGGTTTCTAGGCGACCGAGGATGATTAGGTACCATCTCCTCCGCTTGCCAAGAAGCGCCCATCTCCATTCGAAAATGCAAGAGCGTTTACGCAGGAGGAGTGCCCTAGAAGAGATCTAAACGGACGGAAGCGGAAGCGAATATCTCTGGGGGTCAAACTCTTATCGGGTGCTGGGCGACGTCACGAACGACCTTGAGTATGGGAAACCGGAATCGAGAAGATTCCCAATAGCCCTCTCTTTAAGAATCCGAGGCCGCCGGACGAAACGCGGGCTAGTTGGAACGCCCGTGAAAGACATGTCACCGTGGTTGGGACGTGGTGAGAGGATAAATGAAGTGAAGTCTGACACTTCCCGTTCAGGAAGGCTTGAGCTTGATCGACGGCTTACACGAGAGCTTTACATATTTCTCCAACCTCGGTGTAGTTCGAGGTTTGTCGAGCGCTTGCCAGATGCGCAGAGTGCCCCATACCTGGGGGAAGACGATGTGTGGGACCCGCACCGGGCTTGGGTTTGTTCGACACTTTCCCCGAATGTGGCGGATTGGTTATACAAGCGACCCACAAGTCAAGTTGAATGCGAAGCAGGGTAACGAAGGCTGAGGTGAATGTATCAGATATTGGTGGTGGGGAGTTGGGTGTGGTCAGAATGAGATATGATAGGACAAGACAAGAGGTGAAAATCCTAAAACTCATCTATGGGAGCAGTGACGTCTATAAAATGTCCATAATTAAGGGAGATGCGGTAAGTCAGCGGACAAAGCGTTCCGTCTAAGTAAAGCGGGGGTAAAAGGAACAAAGAGATAATTAAGGGGAGACAGCAATACGAAAGCGATGGGGACGGTATCAAGCTGGCAGGTTTCTAATACCACTGGCGGCGGTAAACTCGCTGAATCCGGGCAATTCGATTTTGGGTCTGGATGAGCTATCGCTTGGCGCAGTGGCATCCTCCATCTCTGCGTCTTCTATGGGGGACGTAGGGCACGAAGAACGATTGGAAGGGTCAAACTTCAATGGAGGAAGAGTGATGGGAGGGGAGGAGGATCTCGAAACGGGCATAGACAATGCCTGAATGTGGCCAGAACCGGTCGAGAATGGGGTCGCTCCTCCTGGGGTCGTTTTTGACCCGGATCCCCCATAGCCGGACATCGGGTGGGGATGGATTGGCGTCATCCCAAACGCGACACGTAGCGAGTGAGCAAGGTTGCGATGGGTTGGGCCAGACTCCCGATCGCGTGCGTGCGGGGGCCGAGGAAGGTGAAATGAAGAGGCAGGGGAACTACGGTTGCTCTTGATATGACCAGAGCCACTCGATAGGGGAGGAGAGGCAGGCCTGGAGCTGCCGTTGCTCGCCGCAATTTCGGGTTGGTGTCGGGTTGTACTTGAAGTAAGAGAGTTGGGGTAAGAACCAGGACTGCTATCGTTACTACTCGGTCCACTCGATAACTGGGGGGTGTTGGCAAATCTGGAACCACGGCCGATTGGGAAGTGACCAGACATCTCGACGGAACTCCGGCTCCTGGTTTCGCTAAAACTGGCTTGCCGAGGGGAGCTACCGACCAGACTTAACCTTGAGGGACTCATAGGACGATCTTCGATGGGACTGCCTGAGAGATCGCCATCTAGAACAGTCGAAGGCAGCCTGAACGGGGATGCCGCACGCGAAGGACCCTCGGAGTGGAGGTTCAAAGCTCGAAGCCCCAAGAAGGGACTGGTTGAAGGGGTGTGATGAACGGAGGGGGGTGGATGCGATTGTGAATGTGAATGGGTGAGAGATGGGGGACATGATGGGGACGTGGTCGAAAGCGGCAAGGATTCAGAGTCTGAACTGATCGGCGAGGGGGAGTCCTCGTTACGTGGTCGGTGATGATGGTGATGATAAGAGTTGGAACCAGCGTGGTACTGATAAGGATGACCCCACTGACCACGACCAGCGAGGTGAGAGTGAGAATGGCTACGGTGTGGAACGCCACCATCTACAACGTGGCCAGAGGGATGGGATTGGATCATTTCGGGTCGAGGGATGGGAGTCATCCAGGCAGGACCGCTCAGCCGCCGCTTGTTCTTACCCTTCTTCTCCCGTACGTCGTCATCCTCTCGATCGTTTGAAACGGTGAAGTAGCCGTCGTGAACGGAGAGGGGTCCCGGGGTAGCCAATGGGGTGCTGCTAGCGCTGAGGGAAAGCCGCATTGAAGCCTCGCGCTCGGCCCGACGGAGGGCTTGGGAGTGGAGCAACTCGTATTCTGCGCGTCGGAGCGCTTCCTGACGCTCCAAGACGAAGAGTTCTTCCATCGCAACGCTAGAGAGCGTGGAGAAGGCGGTTGGGTTGGATATGAGGGAGAAAGTCTTGTTGTCGCGGCCGGCCCGCTCATCGGTGACGTTTGCGGCGGGCTCGGTAGGATAGAGGGCTGTAGGTCGAGAGTAGTATTCGCCCTAAAATGAAAGGGTTAGGGTAAATAAACAAAAGGGGATGGGCGGTTTCCGCACCTCGTCGTCGCTGTTTGCACGACTCTTAGCTTTCTTCTTGATTCGACCGGAGGAGATGGCGTGTCTGTCGTCGGACCGAGTGGGTGCAGGAGTGAGGGATGGGACAGCGAACTCCTTTGACCTGGGTTTGGTTCGACCCTCGTCATGTCTATCGTTGTTGTGTATCCTCGAATGGCGTGTCAACTCGTCAGAGCGGGAGAAGCGCTTCTCGCACCCCGGGAAAGTGCAGGCAAAGGGTTTTTCGCCGGTGTGTGTGCGGATGTGGCGAGTCTTTGGGGGGAGTTAGGGCTGATAAAGAGGGAATTGTGGCGAGTGGGATCTACCTGGTGTTCCAGCCTGCTGAACGCTCTTCCACATTCCGGATAAGGGCACTTGTAGGGACGGGCGAGGACCTTGTCCTGAAGCTGAGGGGACGAGGTTGTACTCATTGGGGCGGATGTGGAGGGGGAAGGGACGGGGAGGCAGAGGCCGGATGGGATGGGGGTCCGAACGAAGGGTATTATTTAAGAGCAAGTGTGGGGGTGTGTTTTGGATCGAACTGGCCGGGTCTGGAATGAAGGATATCACCGAGAGGGTTGTTCCGGTCGAGAGAGAGAGAATTAAGAGGAGACTGCGAAGAAACTCCGAACGAGGTAGGATACGAAAGAGAGCGACTTCCTCTCGCAGGAGGAGAGAGAGAGATGATGATGATGACGGGAGCTGTCAACCACGACGGAGGGGGGAAGCCGGCCCGGAAAATCTTTGGGCGAACGTTCCCCACCCTTTGATTTTCCGCGTGATTTTTTTTCTTCGGACGACGAGCGTTATCTTCATTCAGATAAGTACGACTGGAGAACGTTCCTCCGGTAGCCTACGACGACGGTCTCGTTCCCTCACCCCCAGACGGTAATGATGTCTACGTAGTACCCAGCTTCCTCCTACATGGCCGTGCGTCATATCCGGTGAGGCGTGGTCGCCAGTCCCACTGACGACGATAACGACTCTCGCGTCCCCCACGCAGCCCACCGTCCGATTCGGATGGCAGTGAATCTGGGGATATAACGCGTGCGGGGAAACGACGCGCGCATACAGTTCCCCTGGCAGCCTTCGATCTTTTTCCCACGAGGCAAAAATATCAAACCACTAGCCTTCTGTAGACGACTGAGAGCGACGTTGAGCATTGTTTGAACTCAGCCCCAGACCTTCCAAGGCTCGCTATCACCGCCATAACGAAACGGACGGCCAGTATGGATGACCCGGGCGAGCTCTGGATGGAAGCTCGTCGAGTGATGGTTTCACACCTGAGCGGAGATGGTTCGATCCCCGGGAAAAACTTCAGTCGAGCATATGCATGAGGCGACCGGGGATCCGCCAACGGGAAACACAAGCTCCGGACCTTCCGAGCCAGCGCCTTCCCCATCTTCTCCAACGGGGAAGCGGGCTCGATCAAGCCCGAGGGTCGAACAAAATCCATCCTACTCGGATACTCCCACCCCGATCAATTTCACCCACCAGTGGGGATCTCAACTACCCGCACGCCATGCTCGCCCTGTCCTCCCCACGACCGATGAGAAAAACCTCCGGACCTCGACTGTCGGGCGCGGAAATCCGCCTCGTGATGCTTCGCGTCTGATACCATCCAAGTCTCCCAAGTTGTCTCGGGATATTCGCCGTTCCTTGAATAGCTGACGGGCGGAAGTATAAGTAAGTATGGGAAGCAAGATCGGGTGTACGCGCGGACATATAACCGGCCCTACCGACTGATTGGCGCACCTCAACCAGAACCAGAACCATGCGCTACCCAATCAAGTTCGTCGAACACAGTGTGCTCACCCTTCCCTGCCTGAGCCCGATCTGTCAACCAGACGCGAGGTTACCGACGACATCACCGTTCCAAGAAATTATAAGAATGCCCGCCAACCATCCCATCGTCCTCGGCGTTCTCTCTTCTCCCCTCTGACCATGCGGAGCTTTGGTGTGCTGTTGACGACCTTCGTGTTCGCCTGCATCGCGAATGTCTTTGGACAGACCCCCGTCGAGTCCTACATCGCGAAAGAGTCCCCGATTGCAAAGTCTGGCCTACTGGCAAACATCGGACCCGACGGTTCCAAGTCATCTGGCGCAAAGGTTCGTCAGCTTCGATATCTTTCACCCCCCGTTCTCGTCTGACCAAAAATTTTACTCCCTAGGCCGGAGTCGTCATCGCCAGCCCGAACACCGTTGATCCGGACTATCTCTTTACTTGGATTCGTGATGCTTCCCTCACTTTCAAAGTGATTGCCGAAAAAGTTGTCAGCGGGGAAGACACTTCTCTGCGTAGAAAGATCGATCAGTTTTTCGATTCCCAGCGCCGTCTCCAACAGGTCCCCAACCCTAGTGGTACCGTATCCACAGGTGGTCTGGCCGAACCCAAATTCCAAATCGACGAGACCGCCTTCACTGGTTCTTGGGGTACGTTTACACACCCCTATCATTCCAACGTTTCTTGAGCCGAGATAAACATAGGTAGACCCCAAAGGGATGGCCCAGCTCTGCGAGCCACCACGTTCATGCTCTACGCCGACTGGTTGATTTCAAACGGTAACACCACGTGGGTCACTCAGAACCTGTGGCCCGTCATCAAGCTAGACCTCGACTACGTCCAGAGCAACTGGAACCGTTCTACGTATGTCCTGCCTCACATTTTGCATTCCGTTCACTGACGTCACCTACCCTAGTTTCGACTTGTGGGAGGAGGTCAACTCTTCTTCTTTCTTCACCACTGCCGTTCAACACCGGGCATTGAGGGAGGGTGCCGCCCTCGCTCAGAAGCTTGGTCAGACCGGCGTGGTTTCCGGGTACAACGACCAGGCAGCCAACCTCTTGTGTTTTCAACAAGTGCGCAGTTGTCGTACCCCCCGTCGACTTTCCCTCACTAACCGACCGCTCAGACATACAAAAACACTGCAGGTGGTTACTTCACCGCCAACACTGGCGGTGGTCGCTCCGGGATTGATTCCAACACTGTCCTTACGTCCATCCACCTTTTTGACCCGGCCGCGGGATGTGATGCCGCAACGTTCCAACCCTGTTCCGATGTCGCTTTGTCCAACCTGAAAGTGTATGTTGACTCTTTCCGAGGCATCTACGCGATTAACAGCGGCATTGCGGCAAACGAGGCTGTTGCTACGGGAAGGTACCCGGAGGACGTGTACTATGGAGGAAATGTGAGTGGATTTGGGCCCCTACTGGACTGTACCTAAACACCATCGATACAGCCTTGGTACCTGTCCACGTTCGCCGTTGCCGAGCAACTCTATGACGCTCTCATTGTCTGGAACCAGCAACAAAAGATCGACGTTACTTCCACCTCCCTCGCTTTCTTCCGTCAGTTCATCCCCAGCCTCTCCACCGGTTCTTACGCGGCGTCAACCTCGACTTACTCCACCTTGACCACCTCTATCAAAAACTTTGCTGATGGTTTCGTCCTCGTCAACGCCAAGTACACCCCGTCTGATGGTGGTCTGGCCGAGCAATATACCCGTGCCGGAGGCTCTCCTCTGAGCGCGCGAGACCTTACCTGGTCCTATGCCAGCGCGCTTTCAGCTTTCGCAGCACGGGGCGGTTTCGTCCCGTCCTCTTGGGGAGCATCTGGATTGTCCGTTCCATCCTCCTGTGCCGCTAACCCCGGTCCCACCGTGTCTGTGACTTTCAACGTTCAGGCTACCACCGCCTTGGGAGGTAAGAGAGAACACTTTCCATGAAAGGGATCTATTGACGCACATGACTCAAATGTTTCCTCGTCCCGGCTTTTTACAGAGAACGTTTTCCTCGTTGGATCGGTTCCGGAACTTGGCAACTGGTCCCCAAATAACGCGATCCCTCTCTCATCTGCGGGCTACCCAACCTGGAGTGGTGAGTATTCCTACTTTGGTTCTTGTGTTTTTTGGAGGTGGTTTTGCTGATGGGGTATGGGTACACAGCGACCGTTACGTTGCCAGCTAGTACTGTTGTTGATTACAAGTACATCAAGAAGAACGGCGACACCATTGTCTGGTCTTCCGACCCTAACTGGAGATGGGAAACGCCTGCTTCCGGCAGTGCTGCCCTCAACGACACATGGAGGTGAACTCATTCGTTTTACAGTTTCCACACTTTTCCCCCACCTCGTCCCTCGTTTTCGACCTTGCTGCAGTCACTTCTACGTATACCCCAAAGTTTTCTTATAAATTGTTCCTCGTATCTTTCCTACCGGAACCGCTCGGCAGAAACCTCCGATAGTTCTGTAATTCTCCCTGTGAATCGGGGCTCCTTGATCGTAACGTGCCACGCAGCCCTGAGTGAGGGTCCCTGGGCCAGTAGCCACCGTAATCTATTTTGTTCGCCCACGACAACGGTCTGCCAGCTCGTAAGGGTTTGACCCTGACTTTCATTAGGGCCATTGAACATCCAAAATCACTATTCTATTACGACATAAGAATGAAATTATAATACAAGCCCACAACCGCACGTCGCACGACACCCTGCAGTTGAGGGGTTAATCGATAAGTCGTAATACAAAGGCGACATCGCAGACGGGATCGCGTCCAAGAGGTGGTACCCGAATCCCAACTGTGCACCAACTTTCTTCGATCTTGTACTTGGTGGGGAAATAGATTAGTGGACACATTGATAATGTTTTGTTTGGTCCTTTCCTGCAGAGCTGTCACCATCTTTATTACACGCGAGACTCGAGGAATTACTCCCAACTGAAGTGGGGCATATCGAGGATACCCGCCGGAAGGCACTGTTTCGCGGTATTGACGAGGGTGAGTGAGGTTGGCAGTGCCAGTCTCTCCTCGACCACGGTCAGGGAATGCTTCCGGGAGTTCCTCGGGCCTTCTCCAGCACATGAGCGAATTCATTGGCGGTATTGTGAGTGGCAATCATAACCGGAATGGGTCCCGTACGTTTCCTTCAGGTTTTCCGCAGTGCAGGGTTTTTATACAACATGGGCCATAATGAGCAGCGTGCAGAACAATTAGTCGGGTGGAGGAAGTCCGATTTTCTTGCCGACCGGGAGTGTGTGGTTTTGAAGTCACAGAAGAGGAAGCGGTTATACCGAAGGCCACTGGTAGGATTGCACTTGTCGGCGATGATGCTTCCACGGTCCTGCAGTCGAGTGATGGTGGTTTTATATGAGCCCTGGTACTATGGTGCGGAGACGAAACCAGATGCACTCAATCGAACAGCATCAACCAAACGTCGAGCTGATAGAGTACTTTGCACGATATTGGTGTGAGCACCATCGCGTTCAGAGGGGTATGAAGGCCCTAGAAACCAGGTTAGCGTCTGCAGAGGACCCACTCTTCCCTCAGCTCAACTTTGATATATAAGGATTTGAGTTGGTCTCTGTCCCATCGGATATCGAACGCCGCCATTGAATTACAACAACGTGAGAAGGAAATTACAAATACAAGCCCGTACTTGGTGGTTGAGGAAGAGCAGATAGATCGATACGTTGGGGCATAAAGGCGACGTCGCAGATGGAATGCAGTCCAAGAAGGGGAGCTACGCTGACTGACCGTGCATCAGTTTTTTTCCTTCTTCAACCTTGGATTTGTCGTGACCGAGCTTCCCAGAGACGACCTTCATACCGCCGGAGATCTTTTCCTTCAAGCTGGCCTTACGCTGACCTTCAGCACTACCCTCGCTACCGCCGGACCTTTGGACGCCAGCAATATTCTCGGACTCGCTGAGTGTGGTGGGTGGTTGACCAGGTTCGGAACCTGCGGCCCCGGGTTCCGATGTGACGGTCTCACTTTTGAGGTCCTGTGACAGATGAAACGGCAGACTCGGGTCAGCACAGGAGGGTTTGGAATTGTGAGAGAACAGAATGATAAATGCTTGGATACATTATTTAACGCCGCAGCGCGTTCCCACTCATCCGTAGCCCGACGACCGAGGTTCACCCCACGCCAGCGAGACGCGTCGCCACCAAGGGGATACACACGAGGCTCAAGCCGGATGGTAGGCTCGCCAGAGTGGAGAGAGCGCTGTGTACCCTGCCGGGTCGACAGGCGTTTATCTACTTGTGGGAACGGAAGCGTGCGTACCTTGGGCTGTGTCTCTCTCTTCAACGGATCTGTCGCACCGCCGACGCCAACGCCGCTGACACTGGTGGACTTTTCAGGTTTGGGAGGGGGAGCACCCAACTCGTCGTGGTGTTCTTGGGGAACCGTTTCGGTGGTCTTGATGGCCCGCTCTTCTGGGAGAACAGCTACGTCCTGTTCGTCCTTAGAACCTGGAAGGGAACCCGCACCACTGATGTGTTCTCCAGGTTGTTGGCCTTGTGTCTCTGTGGAGGGCGTGGAGACGTCGTGTGCCTGTTTGATGTCGAAATTGACTGGGAGTGCGAACTGTAAACAACGTCATGCGCGGTGAGAAGGTATAGACGAGCGTACCTGGTTTGATATTGCCGATAGCTTGTTGGGCGCCAGCAATTTCGCCACTAGTGAGGGTTTCTGGATACCCCTTGTCTATGTCCTCAGTGGTCTGCTCAGGGGTGGTGTCAGGCTTGACGACGCCCGTGGAAACTCCGAGATCGGTCGCCTTCTGTGTGACCGTTTGTGCGGGGCCGGTGTCCTTTCCCTCGGTGTCCTTCCTCTCGGTGTCCTTCCCCTCGATGTCCTTCCCCTGAACTGAGAGGCCGTGAGCGTTGGCAGGACTCGACCCCGAGTGGAAATGGGTGGACTGACCGTTGCTTGGGGTGTGATACCCAGGGGTGTTCCGTCCGGCGAACGTGTTCCATTCGGACCATTCTGCTTGTTCATCGGGAAGGACAGCTACGCTTTTCTCGATGGAAGCCCCGGGGAGAGAACCTGCCCCCCCGACGTGTTCATGGGGCAAGGCTCCACCTAGTTCTTGCGAAGGGAGCGAGGTTTTGTGTAAGACGTCATGCTCTGAAGCCCTGACCTCCTTGCCCGGTCCTGCAGCTTCTGTAGAGCCGCTGTTGTTGCCTTTATGGCGCGTGAGACTCGGGTGATCATTCGGTTTGGGGAGAGATCGATGGGGGCTTACCGAGGTAGGTTTGCATAGTGTTTACAACACCAGCCGGGAAGTACTGCCTCGCAGCACCGACGATGGTCTCGGTGATATTGGTAGTACCAGTGGAGGTCTCGGTGGGGTTGGTAGTGCCGGTGGAGGTCTCCGGCTCATCGCGGTTAGGGAACGCTCCTGGAAGTTCGTTTCCAGGGGTCACGCCGGGAGACTGGCTGGTGGCCTGTTTGGAAGTACTGTCCTGAGGCGTTCCTTGGGAAGGTTGATCGAAAGATGAGGCAGTCTTGTCAGCCCACTCGCCGGCGGGAGTGCCAAGGGAGGGGTTGAGAACTGGGGGTTGAACGTTCTGAACGGAGGATGTCATGGTAAAGGAGAAGTCGTAGGATAGGGGATACTGAGGTTCAGGAGTGAAGCCCCTCTTTATACGATGACATATCCCCCATCCGCCCCTCCGTCATACTGGAGACTGGAGTCGGTTTTGGAAAAGAGAGCAGTGACGTCATACCCGGATATGGGAAATTGAAATACGAATATCTCGCGCCGTCGCGCGTCATTCACCGCGTCCCATCGACCGATTCGGCGTTGTCCTCGCGCACTGAGATGACGAGACCCTCCAAACCGCTCCCATGGCCCACCCTGCCTTGAAAGTTTTCCCACAGGAAACGGCTTGCAGAGGGCGAGGCTCTCGAATTAGAGATACTATGAGTTGTACCGTTGAACCCCTCGCACTCCACATCCGAAGGCATTTTACCCGACTTGACCCTGGTTTGCGGAGGCCGCTTATGAATGCTACTCCTGATATACCTTCACCCATTGACGCATTTATGTGATCTGGCTTCATGAGTTCACTAGCTCGATGTGCGATTGAGAGGTAAGACTTTTGCAACCACGATTCATGGTCGCCTTTGGCGTATTGACATGGCATTAGTAGGAACCAGTACGGAAATGACCAAACCCTGTTCTCTTGTGGTATCTGGACGTGGGTAAATTCGAAAGCTCTGGTTAACGTTAACCTCTGCTCTCGCGCGCGGCGCTATCATGACTGTTCTGAACCTACCCAACGAGGTGTCTCCGGTTCAGCATGGCACTTGAGCTACGATACGAGTCTCATCGCCACCAACGTCGTCGTCGTTGCCCTGACCTTGGGCGGTTCCAGTGCAGAATGTAATTCTGGACCTTTAATCCGCAGCCATTTGTGATCGTCGCTGACCGGGTCATCGTCATATCGTGTTTGCAGCTGCAAAATGAGTTCCTGCACCTGTCTTCGCTAGGCCCGACGATATCGCACGCGAGCGAACTGCCATAGCTAAAAACAAACTGGGTGGATGCCACAACAAGGAGACGGCTTGATTGAAACAGATCACATTTCCCCAACGGAACTGCTAAATTACCGTTGACTGCCTGGCAGGAGCAGACCATGGGTCCTCTAGCAAGGGCGGCAGCGTCGTCAATCACCAAACTCTTATTCCAATATCCCAGCTGTCCCCCCCCCCCTGCCCGGCGACAACGTCAACACGTTGTAGGGGTCAGACGCGACCTATGTACAAGACGAGATTCATAAAGATTCCAAAGACGAACGAACACTCGGTTTCTACTATATCCACTACTCCGAGGCGGAGCTACAATATCGCGAAGAACATCCACGGTCTCTCTCGCTGTCGTCCTCCGATATCACCCTCACCGCCCTTGAGTATCTCCGTCGGGACCGGGTCCTGAGCTCTTACCATCCGACCCACTCGTGCTAACGCCGCTGCCTGTCTCTTTGTCCACCTCAGAGTCCATAGCCACAACGTCGCTGGAAGCACTAAGGAGTTCACAAGGTTTCGCAACATTGTCGTCGTCGTCGTCGTCGTCAATAGCCTCCAGCGTTGTTCGTAGGTCACGATATGCAATCTCGTTGACCAAGGCCTTGACCTCCAAAACCGCCTCGGTCGACCTGGTCGTTCCGATAACGAAAGGTGAGTCGGGTAGAGTGGGCTTGGGTATATCGGTCGCGTGACTGTTGGTGGCGTTCAAAGGATGATCGGAAGAGCTGTCGACAGCGTTGGAGGAGGGCGCGTTTCCTTGGCTGTGTTTGTTTCCAGAGTCCTGACTGGAATGCGCAGGAGAGGGCCGCGGGATCCTGAACCACCACCAGTTTGAGCCAACGCATGCAATCGCGATCACCTCCTGTTGCCACTCAAAGTCCGAGAAGAGAAAGGCGGCCCGTTCTAAAAGCTGGTCGTTTGTCGCTATCAAGGCTCGATAGATGTCAGAGCTGTTGTCCGAGTTTGACGTCTTGATTTCGATAATCACGGGGACGATCACTTCCCCTACCGACAGCGAAGGAGAAATGATCTCGCAGGGCATGGGACAGCCATCAGAATCCCACGCCCACC
>Ga0307511_10002152_pt1 | contig 20693 bp, 26 predicted proteins | sample 13_EM_MG_FD_200266 | JGI IMG/M metagenome (GOLD analysis project Ga0307511, IMG submission 200266) | Populus trichocarpa ectomycorrhiza microbial communities from riparian zone in the Pacific Northwest, United States - 13_EM | ecosystem: Host-associated > Plants > Roots > Unclassified | place...
GAACTGTGGCGAGAGTTGGTTTCGTTTGCCAGTGTTGAACGGAGAGCCCTGTGTTGGGTCTGAAGGGTGGAACTATGTCAAGAGATTGATCGTATCTTTCTACTATGTTTAGGGTATATAATGTTACTTTGGTATTCACGCCCAACAATTACGACTTGAGCAGAGCGGAATCTACCACCACGAATATCTGACTCACAGGTCCGGTAGTCGAACCAAGTGTAGCTTAAGCGCCCGTCACGGGTAATCCCGCCGGCCTCCCGTCAGAAAACCGGGGGTATCTCCTCAAAACTACCCAAAAATACTCTAAAAATGGACGGTAGAGTCTCCCTGCCTCCGGTTTATTTGGGGGAAGTCAGTAAACTCCCCCCAGGGCAAGTCAGAGCCCCGTGCGATGCACAATATGGGGCACGCACGACATGAATGGCCGCGTGTGATGGTAAGTCTTTTTGGTCCACTTGGACCGTCATATTTGTGCACTTGGACCGCCATATCATGGATGGTCTCACCTCACACGCGACGGCCGCGATGTTCTGGTGAAGAAGCTGGGCATGCGCGGGAATGGAAGACCGCAACTCACAACCCGGCGGTATTCTGGGGACTAAAAGGGGCGCCGGCCTCCGGAATTTCAATTGTATCAGCAATTGGCAGTGGCTGTGGCCGCTGGCGCTTGCCGCTCATCCTGGGAGGCATTTGGGAGGTGGAGGTCGTCCGTTCAAAGTAGAAGTAGGAACTGGTTCAGGCTAAAGATGAACCCGTCGCTGTACTAGTGCAGTAGCATGGATTCCGGCCATCAGCTCTGGGGGTAAAGCCCGCATAGGGTCGCCGAGGGATCAGAGGGATCAGCGCGACAACACCGGTCATCTCTCACCCTCGCTCTCCGTGGCCGAGGCAGTTGCCAATGAATCTAGTCTCCAAAAGTACTAAGTACCCTAACCAGACCACCCAGCGGAGACGCTGTCAGGTACACACTCACAATCCATTGATTCATCACTGAGCTCACAGCCAATCTCGGAGGGTACGCTCATCCACACATTCAATCGGTCCGATCTGCAGGGACCTTCAATGGTGCCCCCAATACTGGCGTTTCTCATGAACATGGCGGTCACTCTGATATTAGCATAGTATTTCTACGGCACCACCCGCGAAAAGGTCCCCCGGCGTGGCGAACGACGAGGGGACGTTCGAAATAGAGAAATGGGTGTCTCCGAGGGTTCGGGGAACTCCGATTCCCCATACAGGGCCCACACAAACCGGCCATTTCCCACGCCGATAACCATCTCCTTCACCTCGCCAACTTCCGGCTGGTTCTTATCGATTCTGTTGTATCCGGAGTGGTCAACAGAGACTGGATTTCGCCAACCATCGTCCTTGTGGTCGTCGATCATAAGGGTGATCGGCCTCTGCGCTCACTCAAGTCGTCGGAGGTCTGGATACTCTCTCTGATATGGATTGCGACCGTTGAGGTCTATTTGACTGATTGCGCTTCAACGATCTCCTGTCAGGCTTGATGCAACGCCGTTCAAACCCAACTGCGTCTGTTCTGACAGGCCGCGTTTCAGTGACCGTGCCTCCTTAGCGACCTCGGAGTCCCTGTGTACGCATTTATCCCATGGGGATCCAGTGGCTCGAGGATGAAAACCAGGACAAAGTACGATTCAACTCTATGTGATAAGTCAACTTGAATAAATAAAAATCTCCAGGTATTTACTCTCTTCCAAAACGGCCACCATCGACGTCGAAGCTCAAGGTCGTGACCCATGGGATGGCTCCGGAAGATTCGGGTGATCTTCGAGGTCTTTTAACACTGAGAAGGATCTAGGTAAGGGAAATGTCGTCGGTGTGTCGAGTGATCGCGTCTAGCTTACCCTTCAACAATAGCGCCGGGCGCGCCCACAGCTCTTGCTTCCACCCCAGCGGGTAATGCTGACTGAGTTTCTGGTACAACCTGCGCTCCACATTCCTCCTCTCAAACTCGTTATTGGCGCTCCTTGAACCTTTTGCAGTCCGCACCCCCCTTCCATTTCTCAGGCGGTGTTCTAAGTACCTCTGCGGTCGGATCGTCGTAACAATCTCAACCGCGGCTGCAGTGCAATCGATCAGGCCGGATGCATCGTTCAAAATGGGATATGCACTCACCTGCAAGAGCCACGTTGAAGCTCGGAGCTTCCTCGAGCTCCCCCCGCTGCTGGAACCAGTCACACAACTTGTGGCTGTCCCCCCGCATCCGCACGCGGCTGGGGCGTATTTTCCCCTGGCCACGGGGGAGTCTGGTCCGCTTGGGCTTCTGACGCCGAGTGACCATTCAGTTACACGAGGGATGTGGGAGTAGTAAAAGTTACTTACTGTGGCCCTATGTCCCTCTGTAGAAGTTTGGTTTTCGGCGTCAGCCGTCGTCTCGGATCCCCGTCCGGAGGGTTGCGGTATCCGCGGGGCGGACAGGGACGCCAGGATCGACGACCCCGCCTCTGCGTTCCCGAGGCCGTTCAGGTAAGTACTTGACGTTCCGTACGGCTGGAACTGCCCCATCGAAGTCATCCCAGCCGTAACCAGACCAGTGCTAGGCCGGTGGAACGCACAGACATCCTCCTGTGTGAAGACGTCAACGGGGTTTCGCGAGGATAATTGGACTCCACCTACCGCGTAGAAAGTGTTAGTAGGGTGTCGGGTCTGGCTGGCCCCCCAGTAGTCGTGCGGGACTGCTCGCAGTTGCTGGACGTTTGTACTTTCAAGGGAACTATCCCAGCTTGGGGGGCTGGGGTGGTGATATTTGGTCGGTTGGCCAGCGGTTGGCCAGCAGTACACAGGGTATTGCGGTTGACCATAGCTGTTATCCCAGGTCGCGTACGGGGTGATCGAATCCACTGGGTGCGGAGGCTCACGCGTCAGATACTAATCAACAAAGAGGTCGAGTCAACGCTCACCGCAGTTGCTGGCCGTAGCCCAAAGGTTGGTCGGCGAGTACACCACAGGTTCTGGCTGCCCGACCATACTCCAATCGGGGAAGGTGGTGTTGTTAACCATGTCAACCTTTTCGGTGGCTGACGTTAGCCCCAGGAATGGGTAGAAGTCAACATTTCTGGGAACGTCCGAGGTGGGGTAGAAGTTTGCGTCGTTGGTGTTATCGAAGTAAGCCATTAGATTGGTTCGGAACTGTTGAGGAGAGTGAAAAGTGAAGCCGTTGTGAACGTAGGGTAAGTGGGGTTGGGTATGTGAGGAAAACCCCCCTCCAACTCTCCGTGGCTTAAATACGTCTCGACCGTGGGAGGTGGCCGGGGAGTGGCGTGGTTGAATACACCATTTTCGGTCATGAATTGAGCCTCCGTTATCCATCAAATTCCGGATTATGGTGCCGGCATGTACTCGGGCCCTATCAGGCCCTGTAACCAAACGGACGGTTCCAATTTGACTGATAGCTGGTCACCCCCGTGTTTTTGGGGAATGATGGACTCAGTCCGTGGCTTCTTCGAGCGGGGTTCTTTGGCCATGAATTTTGGGTTTGAAAGGTCGGCGAGTACGTAGTACTGCCGACTTCAAAGCCATGCACGAACCAAGGTCCGATTAAGGTGGAATCGAAGGGGGTGAGAACCGTGTAGACGTCTCCCCGGTACTAGATTCTATCCTCGGCGCGTCCTCCGAAGGCTTTTGGACAGAGGAAAGTGTGGACCAGCGGTGGGTGGGAGAATTCTCAAGAATTGTAAAGGAAGATGGCCACCGTGCATCCATCCTCGGGAGCGCTAGTAGTAGTACATTGAACCGCCGTCAATCCCTCTGATGGACGGCCTCTAGCACGGTGTTGATAATTAGAACCTAGGGCAAGTTCTCCTGCCAGCCTGGTTGGTCCGGCCTCCACGTCCTGGGACCCTTTGAGAGGTGGCAGGGTGAGACAAAAATACATCCAAACAATACCCAGAAATCGGCCTGATAATTAGATTTGGCCTGGTGTTTCCGATCAACGAACTTTTAGAGGGCCAGGGTCGAGTGGCTTATCAGCTAGAATTCGCCGTTCGGCCCCCACGACAACCCACGTCCATCCCCGCCAGTCTCGCTAGCCGCTGGGGTTCTCTCCTCTCAACCGCATCGTCGTGCACTATGTTCCTTAGGAGCCGAAAACGCAGGTACACTTCCAGTTGACCCCACCCTCGCGCAACCCAGCCCCACGCTCCATCCGTGGTACTGGGGGGCCTTTGGTTTGACTCTGATTCCGACCAGACCCACTGCGTTTAGCGGTAACGGAGAGGGGAGGGGAGACGCGGTACCTGGGAGGGGTTGCTCGAAGGGAGTTGGAGGGTCCGTGCGTATAGCGGGTCAAGAACCCGGTATAACACCCCTTCCCTGACGCTGCGGAGGAATCGGGTGACTCGACTCGAAGTCCCACCAACCAGGGATCCGTCACGAACGATCTGTGGGAGGAGGCAAAGTTTCATATAAGCCTCAAAGGTGTCTGACTTATCTATTTGAGACCCATTCGCCGACACCCGCGGGAGTTTCTTGACGAGGTCAAAAGCGGGATATTTGTCCGAGTGCACGGTGGCAGCAACACAGGGAATAACGCGAGGAGCCGGAGGGTTTCGTCGGACTAAGTGACTCAGATGAGGGGATCTTCTCGCGGGCCATCGTCGCGAGATGTTAGCTGGGGAATATAGGAGAGCAGGCAGGCATGCACATCGGTCCAATCTTTTGGGACATTCTGCACTACCCTGCCCAACACCCATGTCTCCATAGGCATGCCAACCCCACGCCGGCAAGACAACATCCCTGAGAGCGCCCCGTGTCTCTCCCAAGTTCTCCCTTCTCCCGTTCCAACAGATGTCGCTTACCTTCCAATACTTAGTTGTCATTCGTCCTTCAACAGGATGGATTCAATGATGAGTGCTCACCACCAGGGTGGGTTAGGCACACTCCATCCGGGTAACTTGTTGATTACAAGCCATGCTTGGCGTCTAACTTCCCACGGTTGTATTTTATTTGCATTCCAGCGTGTGCGTGAAACGCGTGGGCGGAGGGCTCGAATACTGTTCCAGGCTCCGACTCCGATTGTGGCTTGTCTCCTCGTACGAGTCTAGTGTGCTTAACGGATACGAACAAGTACACACGATGGTCAGGAAACCGGCTGAATCAACAACCACTTCGCCCCTCTTTTCCAAGTTCAACCTTCAGCCTCGTGATCTCATCCTTGAGCCTATTATTCTCCTCCCTCAACTGCAGCACCTCCCGACGAGACCTTTCCAACTGTTCCTCCATGTTCTTGAGGGCTGCCTCTCGGTCCCTCTTCAACTCTTCAATCCTGGCATCCTTCTCCCTCTTTAACTCTTCGATCCGTTCGTCTTTCTCCCTCTTCACCTCCTCAATCCGCGCCTCTTTCTCTTCCTTGATGTCCTCGATCCGAGTATCCCTCTCCTTCATGATCTCCTCGAGCCGTGCGTCCCTTTCCCGCTTGAGCTCCTCGATCTGTGTGTCCTTCTCCTTCCTCAGCTCTCCGATCCGTACTTCTTTCTCTCTCAACAACTGCTCGTAACCGTGCTTCAGTTCCTCAATTCGTCGGTCGCATTCCGACCTATGGTCTTTGCGTGGGATTGGGTGTGGGATTGGTAGTGTATCGTGGTCCTGTCGAGCATTTGAACCCGGGCCGCTGGCGGAAGGTGGCCATTCCGGGAGCGTTCTGTCAGACCGGTTGGTGGGCCAGTCCGCAGGTTCATCGGCGCGAGCGAATGGGAACGGATCAGAACCACGCATGATGCCAAGGGTGGTCAGTGAGGGGAGTATGAGAATTGTGAGGTTCGTGAGGCTGTCGTCGGGTGGTGGAGGTGGGGACTCGAGGTTGTTGTGCCGTTTGGTTAGGGTGGCACGACACGCGACGTCCACGCGACGTCCACGCACCACGTTCACGCGCCCGCAGCATCTCAAGAAACGGGGTACACAAAGCACTTCGTCCCTGAAGGCCTGACGCCTGAGGGTTTTCCTATCGGTCGCTTCCCGGTCCTCGGGATTGGCCGTTTCCGTGGGGTCAGGGTACCCTGAAATCGACGGATTCTATTCGTCAGCTGGCGTCGCCGGTTATGAATACACGCCTGTAATCCAACGCGAGAATAACATGTGCATTACCTGCACGGGCAGGTGCGGCGTGCTCTGAACAGTGTCCTGACATCTAGTTGTCACCTTTCTTCTTCTTCTCTTCCACCTCCACGACGTTATCAGCAGGAACACCCTTCAGGATGCCAGCCTGTTCCTCGATCATTTCAACAATGTCACCGCTGACATCGCCTTGGACGACGATCTCATCCAGTCCCTGTAGATTCTTCGTCACCGACGACCCGCACGCGAACTTCGTGGCGAATAGCTTTGCAGCCTTTTTCAGGTCAACCCCTGTAACGATTGAGTCAGTAGTTCGCTGTTGATTCGAAGTAAGTTATGATGACGCACCGAACGCTTCCAACCCATGTATCGACGTCACATACTTGTTCTTGTTCCGTTGTATTCGTTTGATCGTGATAGTCGACGCCTACGAATAGTTTAGGATACGCGGGGGCACAGGAGGAAGACCACAGACCTCTTTCTTCTTCGCCTCCGCGAGAGCCTTGGCTTCCGCTTTGGCCTCCTTCTTCGCCGTATCCTTCTCCAGCAATGCCTGTCCCTCCAGACTCAGCGTGCCGATCTTAGCCTGCAACGCCTCTGACCGATATCAGTCAGATCGGCGGTCTGAGTGCAAATCGTGTGTATCACCTTCCGAGTAGTATCGGTTATAGAGGTCAGGCCGCTCGTCCTTCAGCCACTCCTTGCATTTTGAAAACCGAGGACCGAACTCGCAGTATTCGAGTGGGAAAGTGCATACTGACGGCGCTCAGCGGATTCCGTCGACATATCGTCTGGGTTGAACTAACTTTTGCAGTAAAAGACGTCGATTGGTGAGATCGGCTGGGGAGTTTCTTCCGACGTCTCTTCTGGTGCAGGGATGACTGCGGGGGGTGGAGATGGCTGGTTTCGTTTCTTGTTGGGCGCCATCGTGAACGGGATCGGTGGGTTTATGACAAGGGGTATGGACTGATCCGCAGCCGGGGTCCGATATTTACTACCGCGAAGTTGTCGAGTCGCCATAAAAGTCCTTAGATCGTCATTTTATTTAAAGTCTGGAATACAGTTTACGCGATGAAATTACAGATTATAGTAGAGAGGGCGACATTGGCCACGGCTGAGGCAAGAGACCATGGCGCTGAGCACACCGAACAAAGAGCGTATTGGGCGATGGCCTGACGGTATGGTTCTCGCTGTTTATGATCGCCTTCAAGTCTAAGTAAGCAGAGAGTTGGTAATAGGATATACATACAACAAATCGGATAAGGCACTCCCTCATTCTACCACTTATTCACGTCGCAGGCCGCAATGCCCTCAACCTCTCGGCCAACTGCACATCTTCCTCTCCGACCATGGTGCGTTCCTTGGCGGCGATATCAGGTAACTTCTGTACGTCTTTGGATGCGAGATCGTGCTCAAGTTCTATGTTGGCTTCTTCCGCCATCTGCTTCATAAGCTGATCCACTTGATCTTGAGGTTCGGATGTGGCAGTGGTTGATGACATCGCCTCCTGCACATAGCTCGCTTGGACGTCAAGGTCCGTGAACTGCGTCTCGAACTTGTCCATGACGAGAGAGATCTAGTGGGAGGGTTAGCAGAGGTGAGGCGGAGTGAGGGGGAAACAAACCCTGTCCAGGTTCATACTCTCCATCGCTCTATCCATCCCACGAACAACAGAAGTCATGTTCCCCGTTACTTGACGCATCGTTACGGCAGTTTCCACTCGACTTGCTACAGCATCTATCCGGCTCGACAGGCGAAGTAGGTTGAGGGCCTCAGACTTCTTCCGTATTGCATTCGAAGCGTAGATCCGAGCCCCGTCGGTGTTACCCTGTTGAAGTGCCTAAGAGCGACCTGGCGTGAACACGGATGAAACCTTCGTAAGTGGAAAGAAGACAAAACCTTCTTCAGGCGAGACTTCTCTGTCGATTCGTCCTTTTGCGCCTTCTTCGCTTGTCGGCTGAGAGATTTGGCGGTGAACTAGGGAGGATAAGAGGATGAGCGGGCCCGGAAGTGACGCTCGGATGAGTGGGGCGACCTTGAGTTGGAAGAGAGTTTCTACGGGAAATCGACCGTCGGTTAGAGGGCAGATAGGACGAGCGAAAGCGCTCACTCTCTAAGTTGCTCATGGCTGCGGGTTGTGGCCGGATGAGAGAGAGAGAGATGCTGCGCCGATCATCCGGCCACTGGCACACGGATTTGGACATGGACCACACCGTCGATCCCTCAGTCCAGCAACATCTCAATGTCTCGAATTTCGAAGTACACTTTCCGCCTCCTCGCCCTCACCCCCGTGGCCTGACACTCTCACGCACAGGGCAAATTCGATGTCAAGGACTTTGTTGCCTCCATCTCGGAGAAGCTGATCTCTCAGTCCAAGGCCAGCTCCGGACGTGAGTCCCCAACAATCCTTTCCAATGGACTGGGGTAAGTCGAGGTTAACGCCGAGTTAGCCTTCAACCCCACACCTTTTATCCGATCCTTCGAAGTCGCGGTCGACCAGCTCATCCAGATCCGAAAGGATGTCCAAGCCAAAACTGAGCAGATGGAGAAGAACGTCCGTGTGACCGAGAGAGAGTACTCCAAGAAGATGCAGGACTTGAACAGGGGTTTTGAGGTGGGTGCGTGTAGTAAGCTCCGGGGACTCTGCGCTCACCTGTCACAGTCAGTCGGACAGTCGTTCTCCACCATGGAAACCAAGATGAACGAAGTCGGTCGTACTGCAGTGCGGATAGGTGTGTCCTACACTCCGCCTGAGCGATATCTATGCCTAACTTCCAACAAGGCGAACAACTTGAATCTGTCCATCAACATCGCGAACGGGCAAAGGCTGCGTATGATCTCATTGACTACTACAATCAATTCTCGCGAGATGATATTTCACGGCTTGACTCCTTGAAGAAGGAAGGAAAGGAGGGCCGACGTCAGGTGGCTGTCATCCTGCGTCGGCTCGTGATCGTAGCGAAAGAGGTTGATCTTCCCTATGCGGAGAAGGTAATTCTACTACAACCACGCATTTGGCCACTGGATAATAACTGGTGCATTCAGACTAGAGAAGTTATTGACAGGTACTGCGAAGCTTTTGAGAGGGAGATCCTGAACCTGTTCGATCGCGCCTATCGCAAAGGGGACCCGAAAATGATGCACGTACGGGTGGGCGTTCTTTCTCCCTCCGTTCTATTCTCACAATCTGCTCTGCTCTGTAGCACTGTGCACAAACCCTTCAAGACTTCAACGGAGGACAATCCTGCGTCCAGGTATACGTAAACCAACATGACTTCTTCATCAACAGAGTGCAACAACGCGTGTTTGATAACGATGACCCTATGTTTGTGTTCCCCGCACCGCTGCTTGCCCGTAGGCTCACACTACTCACCTAGATGGACTTCATTGCCTGATGCGGATGCTCCGGCACCCAAGAGCGAGTCCGGCCTCTCCGATCTCTTTGCGGAAATTCGTACAACTGTTGGGCAGGAAGCCCAGATAGTTCAAGCCGTTTTCCCCAACCCCTCCCTTGTAATGCAAGTGTTCCTGCAGCGGGTGTTTCATCAATCGGTAGCAGAGCCAGGCATTGCATTCTTACTCCCTCACTGATGGAGTACCGTTTGCAGATACAACAACACCTTGAACAGCTTCTCAATCGCACAACATCCTCATCTGACCTCGCTTTCCTCCGAATCTTACAACTTGTCCACCACCAAACGTCGATGCTCGTCGAAGACCTGAAGGCTTACGAGCTCCCCACCTTTGTGCCGCGTTCACCCGCAGATTCTGATATAAACAAGACTTTTAACGTCTTCCTCCCGGTAGCCGGACACTCTACAATATCCACATCGACCTCGACTTTGTTGGAGAATGCGTTGGAGGAGCTGTTCGTGCCATATGCCGAAGGCCAAAGATACATCGAGAAGGAGAGTAAGAGCTTAGCCGATCTGTACGCTGGGTTTTTGATTGCTTTCACTCGATATCACGTGTGTTCATCCATTCCGGTCTCACCATATTTGTGCTCACCAATTCCCGAAGGAACGCTCACAAAAAGCCAAATTGTCGATGCTGAGCGGGGTTGTCAACCGTCTCGGTGCCGCAGCAACTCAGACATCCAGCTCCGGCTCCCTTACCACTTCCGCTCAGGCCGCAGCAGCGTTCATGCGGTTTGGGGGTATCACTGCGGAGAAAAAGCCGGATAATCCTAACGAGGAATTGGTGAGAGAGGAAGACGGACAGCTGGCGTTGGATATGGCGGAGAAGATGCTGAAATGGCACGCTGAGGCGATTGGGAGATGTGTTGAACTGACAGCCCCCAGCGATGTGTGAGTGGCGTTGGTTGTTCGTTCCTGGGTTCCAAGAATTGATATCACGAGATCGCCAGACCAAAGCACACGTTCGCCTTATTGAGGGTGTTGGCGGAGGCCATCGGGGCATCGTATATAGAAATAGCTCTGGAAACGTGGGTTATTTGGGCCCCTCATTTCCTTGGTTGACGGTCAATTTCGCTCTTAGGTCCACGACTGCGCTTGCGAACGCCGACCAGAAGACCCAACCCTCCCTGCAGCCTTTGCAAGTCCTCCGTTTGGTTGACCTCATCTGCCATCTTTGGCAACAGTACGTGACGGATGCTATTTTCCCCTTGGCCAGTGCGTCTGTTACGGTGAGGAGAGACATGGTTGTGTTCAACAACCAGACGATCAGTAAAATCGAAGGAGCCGCAAACGCGTTTTTGCAAAGAATGATCGATTGTAAGTTTATATTCTCCAATTTTTGTTCCCTCGGACCAATAATAACTCACTTTGATCAGCAATCGTCGCCTGGCTTTCTGCCCAGCTGTCTAAACAAAAGAGGAATGACTTTGCCCCTCGGAACGACGATCTCTCCTTTGCGCGCGTTAATACTGATCCCTGTCTTGCGTGCTGTGAGATGTTGGAGAAAGTTGGTGACGGCGCAAGAGAGTGTTTGAGCGGAAAGAATTTGGAGGTCCTATTGACTGAAGTTGGGGTGGCTTTCCACAGGTCAGTCGGCTGTCGGGTGGAGGTTTGTTTCCAGCAATGACGCACTCTACCCAGCCTCTTGCTTGATCATCTGAGGAAATTCCCAGTGAATGCCACAGGAGGGTTGATGCTCGCCAAGTAAGTTCACATGTTCCACTTTCGATATGACCCAAGTTAACCACCTCGAAGGGATCTTAAATCCTACCAAGACACATTGGCAACGTTCCGGATCCCCTCTCTATCCGAACGATTTGAATTCATCCGACAGCTCGGAAATGTCTTCCTCATTCAACCTGAGATTCTCAAGTCATACATCACAGAAGGTTACCTCGGCCGGATCGACGCGTCCCTCCTGCGACCATACCTATGCCAAAGGACTGACTGGGCACAGTTCGGAACCAAGTTCTACGAGGAGGAGGATACCCACGATGGGCTCGCTCCCCCTGACTCCAAGGATTCCGGGGCGGGGGGTATGGGGAGCACGGGGGGGAACTTGAAGGATCGGCTCGGGGTGGGCAGACTGAGTATGATGGTTCGAGATCTGGAGTCACTGCGATTGAGTGGGGAAGGTAGTGGGATGAGTGTAATGATGGCTAACTTCCCTGTTGGGTTCACCCCGAACTTTAACCTCTCGTCGAAGAGGAACAGTCGGAACAGCGATCCCTAGGAAACGGTGTTGGTACTTGCACTCTATTGCGAAGTAGTTCTAGTTAATATGCATTGACTTCAGGTCGATTTATGTCAGGCGATAGGTACAGGAGCCCGCCTCTCTGAGGGAACGCTTCAGGGTTACAGGGTGGCTGATCACCCAGATTGACGGATATCAAGCAGTGGTGTTTTACGCTACACGTCTCGCCCGCCAACTGACGCACTCAGCGTTGAATATTTGGAACACGTTACAGCCGTTGCATCACATCATAGCGTCAGTGCAGCGTCTGTGGCCTTTTTCTCGGATGCACCCAATATTCGTGCCATGCGGGAGACTGTGGGAAATCTCTGTTCGGCCCGTCTTTAGTGCAAGACTGTCACTTTTCGGCAGGAACGGACTTATCGATCCCCGCCACGGAACGTTAAAACGTTAACCAGCCTCTCAGACGACCGCCCGCTGACCGATGACTGACAATAGCGAACAGCCCTCCGCGATTTTGTCCCGCGTGTCCTGGAAACTTCCTGTGGCCAGCAAAGCGGAGGGGATATACATCGATCTCCAGGATGGGAGGAGATTAATCGACGCAGTTGGTACGATCACGCCTCTGCGGGTTTGACAATGATACAAGCTCCTGAGCTGTAGGCGGCGCATCCGTGGCTTGTATTGGGAATGGTCATCCGGCTGTGAAACAGGCGATCAAGGATCAGGTGGACAAATTGTCCTGTGAGCTTAGAGCTTCCTCCTGAAGGTTTTTCACTAAAACAACCTCTCAGATGTCTACAACATGCAACTTTCCAATGAGCCTGCTGAGGAGCTAGCTCAGCTTCTCATAGATGAGAGCAACGGTGCCTTCTCCTTGTGTGGTTTTGTCTGCGGAGGTGATTCCGGAGCGAACCCAATTCCTGGCCTGTAGTCGCGATACATTGATGGTTTGGTAGGTTCTGAGGCGATGGAAGCCGTCGTCAAACTTGCTCGACAATACTGGTTTGAGAAGAAACAGCCACAGCGTAAGAATTTCATCGCTAGGCACCTTTCCTTCCACGGCAACACCGTCGCAACTCTTTCCCTCGCACACAATGCTGCTCGGAGGGCCCCATACGAAGCGATCCTGGATCACGACAACTTCTTCCACGTATCTCCCGCTTACTACAAAAGGTTTGGCAAACAAGGGGAGTCGGAGGAGGAATACGTACAACGTTTGGCCAAAGAGCTGGAGGACAAGATCTTGGAATTGGGGCCGGAGACAGTGGCAGGTTTCGTCGCTGAAACGGTTGTCGGTGCTACCACCGGTGCCGTGCCCGCCCCAAGTGGCTACTTCAAGGCCGTGAGAGAGGTATGCGACAAGTATGACGTACTCTTCATCCTTGATGAAGTTATGAGCGGCATGGGTCGTAGGTCCCCTTTAACTCACTGTGCGTCACTTGACGAGCGATTCATGTTGGTGGCCTGGAAGGCATGGGTACCCTACACGCGTGGGAGAGCTTCGGAGACAACACACCTCCGGATATCCAAGCTGTTGCGAAAGGTCTGGGAGGGGGGTTAGTATTTTCCGTCTTCCTTCTACCCATGACCCGAGCTGATCTCACGTGAAGATACGCCACCATTGGCGCCATTTTGATGTCGAAGAAGGTCGTCGATGGGATTCGAGATGAAGGAGGGTTCTGGAAACATGGCCATACTTATCAAGTTGGTCCTTCCCCGACCACCCTCGCCGATTTTCCTTACGCGGGTGATAGGCACACCCGATCTCTTGCGCTGCGTCTCTAGCCGTCCAAAAAGTCATCAAGGCGGATGGATTGTTACAGCGGTGTCGATCTCAAGGGGAATATCTCTATTCCCTGTTGACAAGCCGGCTGCTGGCATCAGATTCCGTCACCGCACCAGTGACATTCGACATCCGGGGGGGAGGGTAAGATCACGTCCCAGTTCGTAAAAGGATCCTGGTCAAGTTGTTCAACCACTTCACCAGGTTGTTTTGGGGCATCGAGTTCGATTTCGGCTCACCCGAAGCGGAACGGTACGACCTCAAAGGCAAACAGTTCGCCCTCTTGGTCCAGGAGCGCTGTTTCTCGAATGGTCTGGTAATCATGGCATTTGGTGGTTGCGCAAACTTGGAGGGGACGAAGGGTGACCACTGTCTGCTATCTCCGGCATATGTAGTGACAACGGAAGAACTGGACAAGATCGTGGACATTTTTGCGCGAAGTGTGGAGGAAGTCCTGGTAGAGCACGCTTCGGTATGAGGCCAGAGAATGTGTAACAATGAATGTGTATCAATGAATGTCAAAATATAAGTAGACGGTCCACTATTCAGTGAGTCCAGCGCGCGGCTCTGTGGTAGGATGTTCGACACTGCTGTCTGCACGCTGATCGCCAGTGACAGGTTCCTAGGTATCAGTGACCTCGTTTACCTGAAGTGCCTTCTGGAGATTTCATATAATTCGTGCTAGTACGAGCGGCTTGAAGATTGAACCTTGTCCTCGTGAATCATGATACGACGCGCGTCACCTCCAGAGGTGGGGTTACCTGCGATTAGATCTTCAATGTACCACTTCTGTTCGCAAATGTTTCATATTAGTGGTACTGCGGAGAACCTCTGCAGCCAATCTGGCGGTGGTGGAATGGGATAGCATTGCGAAGGTACTATGAGGAGCATAGGGATGCCCTGGCAGACCGTAGAGTGGTGTGTTTGACAGATGGGATGGATATACACAAGTATTTGCCTCACCCCGGGGGGAACGGGGGGTTCCGCGGCCCAGGTGCGTGGAGAATAGGTGCGAATAATGGGTGTGGCACAACAAGGTAGACTCAATCAGAGCCACCCTCACTAGTGGATGGGGGTGTGGTCTCGTATCTCTGCTTCGCGGCCTGCAGGATGATACCTTGGCCGCGTTTAGTCCGTTTTGGGGCATTCCCGATACAATAGTCTCGCGTCAAGCTGGTGACTTCGTCCCCACTCAAATCGGGGTCCGGATGCACAGATCCGCCTCTTTGTATTGAGGCAATCTAGGAGAATACGTGGGATCAGTCGGGGACTCTGGGACCGGGTTATTCTCACAGGATGTACCTGGTCAAGGAAGATGTGTGCCACGCAGTTTCCAGGGTCAATTGTAATCACGCGGTTGAAGTGTGCCTTGGCTTCGTCGAGGAGGCGCTCGGGCAATTTTTGGTCATTCCGGCTATCGGGATCCTGAGACATGTATAGGCAGATCGATCCAGCATAGATGTGAAGGACAGGATTATCCTGGTATGGAAATGACGGAAGATATCTAGAGACATAATAAGTGAGAGGAGAGAGGCGTAGTAAGTGGTGAGGGCTACATACAGCTCGATCTCGTCTAAGGCTTCGGAGTAGCGACCGTTCTGGACTAACACTTGCAGGACCTCATTCAACAGCTCTTCTCGCTGCGAAATCAATTAGGCACGAACGTGGATTGACGACGGGGAACTTACCCGATTGGGGTCCTGGAGCATTAGCGAGCGTAAATGCTCAACCTGGTCAAGGAAAACGGCGTCGTCTCTCTCCGGGTCATGGGCATTAAGCATGTGTATCGCCAGGGACCAAGAGTCCTTCCAGTCGAACTCCTTACACCGAAGCAAGATCCCAAATGCTTTCCTTGCCCGGTTGGTGTCCCTTACACATAAAGAATGCATGCAGACGTCATAAAGCCGACGGATGGTGACCTTTCTCGCGGAGTCTGCGTTCCTGAGGTTGGGCAGAGAGAATAGGAATTGGTGGTTTCGGTCCGGATTCGAGTTCATTGCGGAGTGACTGGACAGAGTAGGGAGGGAGCGGAGGAAGGACCATATGCCGGGAGCCACTGGAGTCTTTAAGCGAAAGCCAGAAACGGACAATGCGCTTAAAAGTGGGCGAGACGATGGCGGTCCGGCCACGATCTCGATCAAACACGGTCCGCCATTTACCTTGAGCCATGGACGACGATGTCTTCGGCACGTCCGTCTGGAGTAGTCCTTCTTACCCTTCTGCAGTCACCACAACTCAGCAGCCGGCATCGGCGATCCTACCGCTACCTCCACAACCCTCGGTCGACTTTGCCGACTCGCAGGACCAGTTCGATGATTTCGATAACTTTGAGGCTCCCGCAGAGACTACCGACGGAGGAGGTGATGACGAGTTTGGGGATTTCGGGGATTTCGGGGATGCAGAGATCGTGGAAGAAGGGACGACGGCGGATGGGTTTGGGTTTGAGCAGACACCGGCGTTGGCGCCGGTCTTCCCCCTTCAGCTGGACCCGATGCCGGACAAGGTTGAGCTAAGGAAGCAAGTCGACGAGCTGCTCGGACCGGTTGTTGGACCAGTCGACTGGAACATCGTCACGGATGAGCCAATACGGGAAAGGGAAGGACCAGATCAGATCCTGGTCACCCCAGCAAGGTAGGTTACAACCCCATCTATGTCCCGAACACGAGCTAATGTAGTGGTCTTTTCTAGCAAGGAGGTGTTCCAGGCGTATATGCCCGCCTCGACTCCCCAGATACAACCAGTAAACTGGATTCGGTCGCGGACAAGAAGGCAACACTTAATATCGCTCGGTATCCCAATCAACCTCGACGAGGTCCTACCGCGCACTCTGGAGAAGATCCCTGCCTTGGAGATTTCGATACGCCCCAGCTCCGCTCCACCCGGTCCCCGTCAATCCCGACCGGGTTCGAGTGTTGGTAGTCGCGCAGGGAGCCCTGAGAAGAAGTTGCGAGGGGCCGTCGCAAATGAGCTTCGGTTGGGCCCCAAACCTACCTTGGACAACACGATTATTAGTGGTCTTTTGAATCTCTCTACAGGTACTCGTTGTCGATACGTGACCCTGAATGCTAGCCTTAACTCGCTTCTCAGAACAACTGTCACTGTCACCGCTCGCAACGCTTGAAGGGCACAGTGCGAACCTCAAGCTCCAGACTGCGAACGTGTCAACACTGCTCACTTACCTCTTACAAGCTCGAGACGCCTTACAACAGGATTCTGAGATGTTCAACAAGCAGATTGGGGAGCTGATACTGGAGGCGCAAAAAATGAAGACGACCAACAAAGCGGGGGCACCATCCAGGCGTGGGACTGGTGTGTGACGTTCAGCGCGGATTTTCTTTCACACCTGTATTACCAGTAGTGACCGTCTAATAGTGTATTTCTCTTTCTGCAATGGAGATGACGAGCGAACGTGGGAGATGTACTGTGATGCGCCGAGGTCTCCGTAACTGTTTTTGTTGTTACATATCGCAGCAAACCCTGTCATCGTACGTTCTGTTTTAGTGGTATCTACGAGTCGGTTCCATCTTCTCCCCTGGGAGTCATGGCGCATCACGTTGAGCCCAATCGTAGATGGCGCATGAGAAGTTAGAGCAAAGCGATTGAATTTTCCTGGTCGAATACCAAATTCCGCAGGGTGTGCGCGTGAGGGGGAAGGTTCCCCAGTGGCTGCGGACGTCTCTTTATTGCTTCCGTTCTGCCAATGGGCCCGGCGGATTGCTTTCTTGGTTTTTCTGCGCACCGCACAAATATCCGACAAGTACTTAAGCATACACGCCGGTGTTTGGAAGTAATGCAATGGGGGCACATCGGGGAGGGTGTGAATAAATCTAAACATGTTGTTATTCCCCCGGCCCCTCTTGTACATAAGGAATCTAGGCTGGTATGTCCTTCAAAATGGCCCACTGGGTTTCCTTAGGCTGAGTTTGGGAGCACGCCTGCGAGGCGGGCTTTGCGGAAACACGTGGGAGGTTAGCGCTGAGTGCTGAGTGCTGACTCAGCAAGCATGATGACGGTGATGCGTCTCCGAGTGTTTCGGCGGGAATACTCCAGTTGAACGGCGACCACGATGGGGTCGGAAAAGTGTCAAAATTCCGCTAAGAGTGAGCTGCCTCTCGCGGCTCACACTTTACAACCCGAGAAGGCGTGTAGATTCGCCCTCCGACGTCGTGCAATTGGTGTGGGCGTGCTCATTGGAATTCTCATGTGGATCGCGCACAAACGACATGCATCTGCCCTGGAACCCTGGTTAGAAGACCGGTTTGACCTCCTCGAATACGGCAAATCTGGTCCGCTCAGTGGCAAACGGGCTGAGGAATTATTCCTGTAATTATCCCCACTATTCTCCTCCTAGTCCTATCTTATCCGTCTCTGGTTGACTTTATAGAGCTGTCCCGAACGCTGCAAGCGCCATCGCATTTTCCAGGGAGTACACTGCCAAACCGCATCTGGCCGGGTCTAAGACAGACTATGATACCGCTGTGGGTTTCCTTGGGGCCACTCAGAGGCACCTCAGAATCACACCACCGGATCAACTCCCCGTCTACTCCGCAGGGACCCCTGAATCTCGCAACGCCACTCTCAACATCCCCTTTGCCGACAAACCGTTCGCGTGGATTGACAAGTATTTCCCAGTCTTGAACACCCCCCTCGACCGTCACCTTGAAATCCTCGACGAGGGTGGCAATGTGGCGTGGAAGGCAAACCTCGAGGAGGTCGTGGATCAAACCGATGAAGACGCCCACAAGCACTTCGACGCTGTCCCAACTTGGCATGGTCTCAGCAAGGATGGAAACGTGACGGGCCAACTCCTTTACGCTGGTTATGGCACCAAGCAGGAATACGATGATCTTGTGGCTGCAGGGATGAACTTCACAGGAAAGATCGTCATCGCTAAATACGGAAGGAACTTCCGCGGCCTCAAGGTTGTCATTACCGCATTCATTACCCGATATCCTGCTAACGAAACACGTTCGGGTTCAGGTCAAGGGTGCTCAGGAGCTCGGTGCGGCTGGCGTGTTGGTTTATTCTGACCCGCAGGGCGATGGCAGTGTCACCGTTGAAAACGGCTACAAAGCGTGAGTGGGCTACTCCATGTGCGCAGACCATCTGCCCTGATCGTAGGCGCTTCCTCCCAGATATCCACATGGCCCTGCTCGCAATCCACACTCCGTCCAGCGTGGGTCGGTCCAATTCATCTCCATGTACCCAGGAGACCCCACAACTCCTGGGTTCCCATCGTATGAGGACGCGAATCGTACGCTCGGGGAGAGCGTGCCCTCTATTCCCAGTTTGCCGATTTCTTGGGCCAATGCACAGGTTCTGCTCAAAGAAATCCAAGGGGGCGGGTCCAATAGAACAGTCAGGCTCGTCAATCATGGTAAACCACCATCTCACCCCTACCTGATCTGCCTGACCGTCGATAGTTGACCAGAAGGTTACCCCTATTTGGAACACGATGGCTTACATCCCCGGCCACGTCAAGGACGAGGTGGTCGTTGTTGGCAACCACCGTGACGGTACGTCGGTCCACCACCCGACCATAAACATTTGCTGACGAAAGTGTAGCCTGGGTATGCCCATAGTTCCTGGTTCATGGGAGGGGTGATTGACTCGAAGTATACAGGTTATGGGAGCCTCCGACCCCACGTCTGGCACGGTTTCCTTGAATGAGGTCGTCCGCGGTCTTGGCGATCTTTACGAGAAGGGTTGGAGACCACTCCGTACCATCCTGATCGCCAGCTGGGACGGTGAAGAGGTGCGCCTGCTGCACTCCCCTCTACGATCCGATCCGTATTGAGTACATATAGTATGGTCTCGTCGGGAGCACAGAATGGGGCGAAGACTTCGCCGATTGGATCCAGAAGCACGTCGTTGCCTACCTTAACCTTGGTAACAGCTCTCCCCCCTCCATCGTAATACGTCACTGAGTGAACGACAAAGATTCTTCGGTTTCTGGATCCAGATATGCGATGGGGGCATCTCCGTCATTCGCCCACCTTGTCCGTGACACTGCAAAGCTGGTCCCGCACCCCACAGTCGCTGACAGCACGCTTTGGGATGCGCGGAAGGACCGGGGTAAGCTTTACGGAAACTTGTCCGACGAAGCTATTGCCCAAATAAATGCTGAGATGGACGCCGGGATCACTGATGACGAACTCTCAAGTATCAGGCCGCTGGGTTCGGGCAGTGATTACACAGTTTTCTTACAGAGGATCGGAGTGCGCTCATCAGAAAATTCACTTGGTATCTGACTTATATTCACCCAGATCGCCAGCTTACAGTTCGGGTTCGGTTCGACGCTGTCGGATGCCGTGTATCACTACCACTCGGTATTCGATTCGGAACGTTGGATGGAAATACACGGAGACCCTGGTTTTGTCAAACACGTACGTCATTCCTCACCGAACTCAGCGTCATCGTCTATAACCGCTGCTCTTCAGGTCGCTGTCGCCCAACATCTCGGCTTGCAGATTCTGCGCCTCGCTGATTCGTGGGTTCTACCGATCAACACAACCCACTACTCGATTGAGCTCCAGTCTTACCTGGACAAGTCAGTTCCCGTTTAGTTTACTTCACTTCCGTTCTCTCAAACCTTTTTCCAGGGTCGAGGGTATCGCTGAGAAGAATTCCATCAAATCAAAAATTGACTTCTACAAGCTCCGTCACTCCCTCTCAAAACTGCAAAAAGCCAGCTTAAAGCTTGACGAAGAGAAGGCTCGCGCTTACTGGCAGCTGAAGAAGGCCCTCTGGAAGCTCCAGCATCGCCGTGTCATCCGTCGCAAGCTCCGGGAGATTTATTGCAAACTCCGCCGCTGGTTCGGGAAGAAGTGTCACCCGAAACACAGACACGAGGACGAACACGAGGACAAACATGACATCACTCCTCTTGTTCCCCACAAGCCAGTTCGAGGCGACGAGCACGTGAAATTCAAACAGAGGATCGGTCGGTTCCCCAAATCCAAATGGATCGAGGAACAAGGGGGACAGAAAGGTGAACATCGCGGTTCCGGACGCAAACCGAGACATGGTCACTGCGGCCACGGTCGCAAGGAGGTCATCCGTGCAGTAAAGCACGTCCGCGACGTCAACAATCGCCTATCCAAGTTTGAGCAAGGTTTCATATCAGAGGATGGCATCAAGGATAGAGAGTGGTATCGTCACCTCGGTGTTGCACCTGGGAAGTGGCTTGGTACGTGCTGGTTTCATGTGTGCGTTTGACATCTCT
>Ga0307511_10002153_pt1 | contig 20692 bp, 24 predicted proteins | sample 13_EM_MG_FD_200266 | JGI IMG/M metagenome (GOLD analysis project Ga0307511, IMG submission 200266) | Populus trichocarpa ectomycorrhiza microbial communities from riparian zone in the Pacific Northwest, United States - 13_EM | ecosystem: Host-associated > Plants > Roots > Unclassified | place...
CTTCTCTGGTGAACAGTGGGGGTTTCCTCCCCCCCACGCCCGACGTCGCTCAGCCTGATATCTGTGGCCCCGTGTTCTCTTTGACAGGCCAAAACTTGTCCAATCTTTCCGCGAGGGGATCCAGCCTCCCGGAATTCGACACGCTGGATGGGCTTGGGCCTCTTGGAATTGGCCCGATTTCTGAAACGAAACTTGTGGCTTCCCGAGGAGGTTATCCAAACCTCTCTCAGCCCGCTCCGATACCCACCTTCTCCGTCCTCCCATCTCTTCGGCTCCCCTCTGTCCTTTGCCAGCTTCATACACCGCTTTCGCTCTTCAGCCCAGAGCGCTTTCAGGTCTCCGCTGTTACAACATCTTCGGAACTAGACTGGGTACTGTGCGTGTTTTCTCCCTTCGGATGTTGTACGCAGTCATCAGAGGAGCTAACCCCATTTGTTCAGCCGCCATGCGATGCTACTACGGTCGATGCAGTTCGGGATTTATCTCCCGGGTCCCAAACAAGATGCTGTGCTACGTGGAGACCTTTCGGGCACTGTCGTTCATCCATGGTTCGTCTACTTCATGGCTGCGTCGGGGACGAGTTTCTGGGTCGGCGCCGGCATCGGGCCCTCACCAGAAATGACCCAACGGAATGTGGTAAACGTTCAGCGAGGCTATGAACAATTCACGGAGATCACAAGGGGAAGTAATGCGGATCTTACAGTCCAGGTATTGGTTTCCATCGCTGCGATGACACTCCACGTAAGGCGGTTCAACCCGGCTCGCCAATGTCTCACGAGGGCATGCATAATCCTCCACGCAGCAAACCTCCGGTTTATCCCAGTAATCGGGTGTCCACCGGGACTCTCGGAGGAAGTCCGAGAGCGAGCCGTTGTGCTCTCGCAGATCATCTACTTTGAAAGTTACATGTTTTTGGCCGTGGATGGAACAGAACCGAAGTTGGTAACCCGAATCGAGAAGGAGTTTCGGTACGAACTCCAGGTGAGGGTTCGCTTCCTCACTCCCCGCAGCATGGACTAATTTTGAGGGCACAGGAAACGTACCCGCACTTGTTTGAGATCTGCCCGTTGATCATGCGGACACAGGGAATCCTGTTGGTCAGGGATGCGATCGTGGCCTTCTATTCGGCTGACAGTGGGTTTTCCCACCATATAACTGGCCCCACTTGACATCCCACTTGACCACAGGAGCAGAACCAGATCAATGGAGGCAGTTATGCGAAGAACTGGTGACTAGTCTCGATGAATACTCCGACACCCTCCTGAGGAATGCGCGAACGTTCCTACAGCTCGGCGATACCCGGGGTGCGGAGATCATCCAGAGCAGCTGTGTCGGATGTTTGGCGCATCTTGCGGTGCTGTGTGACCTCGTCGGTCATTTGGAACCCGATTCCAAGCCTCGAATGGACACCGTTTGTGATTCCTCGTTGGAGCGACTTGGCCAGCTCACGCAAGAGATGAGTTTCTGTGGATATACATCCTTTGATCTGTTACTTAGAGTATGTCATTGAGTTGATCGTCCCTGACCGCGAGCAAACTGATGATGTTGCCGATTAGCTTTCGTGGGAGAGGTCGCTGGTCGTCTTCGATTCACGGATTGGTTGCCTATCGCACGAGGAAGGTACATCCCTGCGATGTTGCCGGCAAATCGTTGCGGGGGCGCAGTCAAATATTGAAGCCGGACTCCCTGCCCCGTCTCCTCTGCCACTCTCTAATCCCTCTACACGTGGCATCAGGATTTTGGAGGATTATTTGGAATGACTTTTAAGCAAGCTCCCGGATAGGTTATAATGGTCCGCTCCTCACTATGGGGGCCACGAACCCACACTAATTTCGAACTAATTACAGAATCCCATAACTGTTATAACCGACTGTGAGATTTCAAGCTCTCGCAAGCCTCACATTCCTTTGTGAGCACATCCAAGATTCGATAAACTTCCTCAAGCAGATGTAATTCTATGATCCGGGTGTAAGCTTAGCACAGGCCTTGGGCGTTGCAACGGCTTGTGATTTTTGGCCATGGGATCGGCTGGTCCTCATATGGGGTAGTAGATGCACCATAAGAGTTATGAGGTTGTAACATAGATTTCATTGGGAACCTATCTACAATGCGTGGCATGATACTATACGAATCCGGTTGCCCACTGGCTGTCATCCTCGTTCGAACCCGTCTCTTCTGCTCAATGGACGATTCCACAGCAAAGTACGCCGACGCATCTAGTGTTTGGGAAAATCCGCTTGTGTGAGCATGTAAGCAATGAATCCAGTTCCGTCTAAACACGCTCGCAAGAACGTACTTGAACAGCAGAATATGCGATAGACCGGAGAGCGACTCGGCACCCCATCCCGACTAGGGTCGTCGCGACGTCTGCGCAGTGGGGAACCGATCCCACCGAGTCAAGAACGACAGACCGCTCGCCACTTCTTTCCTCAGAACGATTTTTTCCCCGCCGGTCGGGGTTTTTTGTGCGAAATGTGCTCACGAGATGGCAGAGCTTCAGTTGATTGGAGACGACGCTGGCGACCAAACAACGTCGGTCATACAACGGTATCTGGCTCGCGAGAGTGCTCTGAGTCATGCTGACCCTCGGCGATTCAGCTGTTGGAGGTGTGTGACCAAAGCCGAGCAGAGGGATGGGGAGGGGGGGTTCGGTACACCTGGCGTGGCGACAACGTGCTTGCCCCTGGCGGACGCAACTTTGTGCGATCCATTGCGGGTGACACTATCACCTGTAGTGTTGATATGACAAGCAACGTATTTGTATTCACCGTACAAACCCTGAGAGTAAACGAATGGATTGATCAAATGAGGGTATGGGCTCTCCTTTCCCAGATGATTCGGTTGCACTCAACCACAACCCGGGGTCCGCCAGGGGTGGTACACGCTTCAAAGGCCGTTGTAAAGCAAAGCATTGGTAGTCCCAGCGGCTATCGAGAGGAATGGTGAATCTCGTGTAACACTGACACTTATCAAGAAAATGGAGAACTTACGGATGTCACTGAGGACGTTCTTGAGCGAACCCGACTTGATAGTAGCGTCAACGGCGGCGGGGGTCAAAGAGGAGTCGAGAGTGAGAAGAACGGCAACGTAACCGGAGACATGAGGGGTCGCCATGGAAGTTCCATCGAGGACCTCGACTGAGCCGTCGTTCCAGATGGAGATCACACCAACACCTATGATAGAGATGAGATATCAGCCCTACCGTCAGTGATGTTGGAGGCGCCAACGGTGATGACAGAGGGGGTGCTTCCAGGGGAGACATCGCCAGCATTATCATCGTTGTTCCCGGCGGCAACGACGGTGGTAACACCGGAAGCAACAAGGTTGGTGACGGCGTCGTTAGCGGCAGCAATTGCGGGGCCAGCGATGCTCACGGAAGCAACAGAAGGGCAGCCGCTGGCTTTAGCAGCAACAGCGACCCAATCTATTCCGGAGATGCTGTCGGGAACGTAAATCCTGATTCAGACGCGGCCTTGCTTCGTGATATGGCGACACACATATCAGACCACCAACCGAGCCTTCGAAACGGTTGGGTCAGACGGATAGATTCTGAAGAGGCGGATGAGGTACGCACCCGCTCTCGTCCATGACCCTGACGGCAATGACCTTAGCAGACTATGGGCCAGATACAGCAGTGCCAGCACAGTGGGTGCTGTGACTATACGGTACGGCTGAGGTCACCAAACAGGGAAAGATAGAGGCGTGCATACCCAGCTTCGTCTGTGTCCTGCAGGTGACAGTTTGGTAATTGGCCATATCACGGAGTACAACTCACCCACCGGATAACCGCCTAACGGGAGCGAGGGAGGTGCAGGTATCAGCGGTCAACCACTCGGTCCAGGGTCACATCAGTGCGCACCGCTGGATAGAAAGAGGTCAGCAAGGATCCTGGGATGCCTACAAGCAACGACTTACAATGTCTTTCCCCAGGAGGCACGACCTTCAGAGATTCCATGTTCAGATAATGGTCACAGCAAATGGGCCACGTCTATCACCTCCGAAGGCAGGCTGTAAAATGGCACGATGAGAATACCAATTCTTGAGGGGAGAAAGAATAAGTGACTTACGTGGGAAATCATGACACCTTGAGCGTGGTATGTTGGTTAGATTTGACCCTGAAATCTGTCATGGGTACTCACCGCTATCTAAACATACACAGGTCAGTATCGTATGGGACGTGAATCATTCAGCACACATACCAATGACGTAGACATCAGAGTTGGCTCCGGCGGTGCTATCATAGTTGTAGGTAAATGTTAGAGCACTGGCGTTCTCATTAGCGAGTTTGGTCTTGGAGCTGAGACGCCCGAGACCCCACGGGGCGTCAGTCCTAAACAGGCAGGTGAGTATAAGGGAGAGGTCTGAGCATTGGACTTGTTTACTGAGTGGTAACGGCTTGGGTGTGGGCGCGACCATCCTCCTGAATGGACTCGACGTCGAGGTTAGACCTCAAAACCTCCAAGTCAGCGTCCGTAAAGGTTCCAGCGAATCCGTTGATGATGTCCCATTGGTGCGTGATCTTGGACTGAGAACTGATCCTGCTGGTGACGGAGGAGACACCGGTGGAGCGGACGACGTCGTCCTTGAAAGTTACGATGTAACTTCCGGGAACGGCGTCCTTGGTCTTCGTGATGGAAACGAGGGGCGACGGAGCAGTGAGGACCGGGAGAACGCAGAGGGCAAGAGCGACGAGTCCGTTGAAGAACATGACGGTTGTTTAGAGCCGTGGAGCCTTTGAATCAGCGGATGGGGGATTCCCTTCTCGAAATGCGCCTCGATTTAAGCCATTTCGACCCCCTCGCAACTCTGCCGATACGCTGCAAACCCGCTAACTACCAAGAGGCGTATGGTTCACTGGGGAAAGGCTTGCCCATGAGGTTCCTTCTCCAGATATCCGAAGCGAGCTCGGCAAAAATCGAACGAACCGCGCGTTATGGCTGCGGTAGTCAGGGTTTGCCGAGCTCTGGTGGCTCACATCAACCAGTTAACCAGCATATTGATTCGAAGTCGGTTGGTACGAAAAGGGGGTTCCGCGTCAGCTAGAGGTGCCTTAGAGTGTGGACCGGTCGCTTATCGGGGCCTCGCTTCAAAAGCATCCGGATCTCACCCTGTCTTGACGGTTCTTCTCCAACAAAACGCGTCGGGTGATTTCAATTATCATGCCAGCCCCTATACGGAATATAATTAAGATTAGAGTGATCGTACAACTCGGAGGGGAACGTCACCAGCCGAGCTTGATGGGCCCGTTATTCTTCTACCGAAGAACCGCACGATTGCACGACCCGGATGCGGCCTGGTCGCATTCAACTTATCTTCCTTGCCTTCATTGGAACTTCACTAGGGTGTAGCGTAGGCGCGTTGAACGTTGGATGGGGGGTAACCGTATGGTCGCCTCAATCAGAAAAACTGCGCGTGCTTCTCTTGTTTTTCCTGCTTCAGCGCCCACGGAGGTGGACTTTTTTTCTTTTTTCTTTTTTCTTGGAAAAACTCACCAGGTCGATTAGTTATACGACGACCTGTATGCATGTGGGGGAGTAAAGCACGTACAAGACTCACGGTAACCCTAGTCGCTCGGAGGCTGAACGACAATCGGTCCACTGGGAATCATCAGGAATCAACGACAGACTCTCGAATCACTGACGATCTAACACGATCACTGTCGTTCGGGTCAGGTCTGACCGGGCATGATCAAGCACGAAAAAGCGGATTTTTAGTTTTCCTGACAACTGGGCTGCAGATTTCTGCAGCCCCATATGAGATCAGATAACCACCGACCGGTCGCCTTAGGCCACCTTCACTTGAAGTGAGTACTGGAGTTTGGGGGGATTTTTTCCCCGAACGTCTGTCTTGTATCTAGAAGGCTTTCGGTCCCGAAGTCAAGAACCCAGAGAGACCCAGCGAGGTAAGAAAAGGGCTTACAAATAGCTACAAAAAACACGACAAAGAGGGAGGGGATAATTAGACACGTGTATGTATGCGTTGGTTATAAAGTGAGAAATATCTCCACTATAGATAAACATGCAATGAAAAAGGGGCGTTCTATGTGTGTTCAGGAGAATGTACCAAGGCACTCACCCACCGTCCAACAAGAAGGGGATTATGCCAGGACCAAAGCTCCAACCAGAACGGTTCCCAAAGTCGTGATAATGGGAACAATGGCTGACAAAGCAGACCCGCCACCGTCCCCCCGGCCGTTCGTTCCGGTACCGTTTCCACTCGAAGGGGAGTTATTCGCATGTCCACCACCACTAGGCTCACCCCTCGGCAACGCCTTCTCGAACATCACAACTGCCAAACCGGGACTAGGAATCTTGAGCGTATATGACCCAGAAATATCAACGTGAGTCAAATCCTTATCCCGTCCAGAATCGACAGGGTTCCCGTCCTTAACGCCCTTCCAAGTCTTGCCCGACCAGGAGATATTCGATCCCTCGCGAACAGAAGGCGCGGTGAGGAACTTTACAGTCGCGTTCTTTCCCCCGCCTGCGCGTGGCCCGCCCGAAGGGATGACAAAGTCAACCGTGCCGTTTCCGTCTTGGAAATTGATCAAGATCATCCTGTACAGTTCAGATGTCTGCTTGTCGTAGATCCCATACCCGGCCGTCGAGTTCTCGCTCAATCCGAGATCGACGACTCGACTTCCGTTATGGCTCTGGAAGGCTTGGAGGATCGGGAAGTAGGAATAGTAGGTCGGTTTGGTTGTCCACCCGTCCACGTCGTCGCCGGGGTAGTCGAAGAGATTGTAACTGGTGTTTCGTTCGCGGGTGTGGAGGTAGGCGGCGGAGTACCCGACCACTGCCATCTGCACAGCGTAGTCGACCGACCAGAGTGTTGCACCGAAAGTGTCCGAGACGGTGGGGAACCCTCCACACGAGACGGTAGAGAACTCGGACATGATGACTGGCTTTCCGGCTTTGTTGGAGAGGTCGACTCCCTCCGTATTCCATTTTGTCAACTCGACGACTGTTCGTTGTGAGGTCAATGAAAGTGTCGGCATTCGCTGAGGCGATCTGCCTACCGTTGTTGTGATCAAGATAGTAGCCGAGGTCGGGATCACCGGAGCCCAAGCCACAGTTGTTGCGAGGATAATGCTGCAGACTAGACGCAAGGTTAGCGGATAGGCGGATTTGTCCCATACGGCAGCTTGCATACCTGATGTACTTGAGTTGCTGCCTGAAAGTGTCCAACCAGTTCTGCCGTAGGACTGTTGCAAGGTCCTATTTCGCAGTCAGTCCAAAAGTCGACCATAATGGCGAGCGTCGAATTAACGCACCCAGAAACAGCAGATGGTGGGTCCGGCGATCTTGTTCAGTGCCGTGATATCGCCGATTGAGGATTGACGGAGCTGTTTGAACACTTCGTTGTAATCCTGTTGGAAAAAGCGAGTCAGTCGCTCGGGGGGTCGTGCGATGGGCTCGCGGGGTACGCACACTGATGTAATTTTCGACTGTGTAGTTGGCGAGGTCTGGTCTTTCGCCGTGACGACTGTAGAGATCCGGTTCCTGGTTGATCGCCCGGCAGTGCGTCACGAAGATGATTTCTGGGGTAACCGACCGCGGAAGCACTTACGTTTCCAAGAAGGTACGCGTCCAACTCGTCCCCCAGGATAGATTGCGCGGTTGCTGCGAGTTTGGAGATCATGGGGTTGGTGGGTGTCCGCAAGCTTAAACCTGTGTTTTTTGTTTCTCGTGTATTTAGCCAAGCTTAGGCGAAGGGATTCAGTCTTACCGATCAAATACTCGACACCCCCTAAACGTTGGCTGAGTGCGCGCATGACCTTGAAGACGAGGGGGCCATAGTCCACGGGTTGGTCGTTCGGGCTAGCCGCCGGGCCAGCGAAGACGAGGAATTGAGTCTGGTTTTCATCGAAAGTGGAACTGTCCATAGAGTTTCCCCCAATGCGTAGCCGGAGGGGAATCGCCGAGAGCAGCTCCTCGAAATTTGTAAGGTAGTTGAGGAACGGTTGTGGTGTGTTGGTCTCATTGGTACCAACTGTATGAGGGCGTCAATGCTAATGAACGCTTTTAATCTCGTGGAAAGGCAGACTTACAATACTTGTCTAGATAGCTGAGTTCGAAGCTGATGCCGAGGAAGTTTCCGTAGACCACGTTGCCGGTGGTCACGGCATGTTGGGGAAGCGGCACGTCTAGCGCTCGTGATGATTGGATTGCCGAGAGAGAAGAAGAGACGATAAAGAGTGACTTGAAGAGAGAACGGGCGAAGGTCATTTTGGTGGCAGAACGGAAATGAGGAAGAGTGAGCTGGCCGCGCTTTGCCCGTTATGAACCTGGGCGTTCGGAGGCGTGCGATGAATGCGCGCGGGTGTATGCGATGTATGCTTGTCCGTGCCAGCGCCCCGAGAGCGCGGTGGGTTAAACCCAGGGTCCGCAGAATTGAGAAAGGGGGTTCGGCATCGAGAGCCCAGAGCTTCAAGCATTTCCATCAGGGCACCAGGATGATAACCGGATCCGGAGCGGAGGAGGTCTGCGTCTCGGTTCGATCTCACTCGCAGCCGTGCACCGTCTCATCTAATCTCTCTCTCTCTCTCGACTCGAGGGTGGTCAATTCCAGGACGTGTCTCTCCTTCGGCGCGCGGTTGGGAAGAAAAGGCTTGGCATTTGACATTTGACATTTGTTTGGCAATTGATGTCGGCGGCGCCTGTTGCCTGGCTTGGTACCTTTCCCTCCTGTTGACCACTCTCAACCACAACCAGCGACTTCCGTCGTCGTCTTCGCCCCCCAGCGAGCCCACACTCCTTTTCTCCCTCAACCGCCTTTTCCTTCTGTCTTTTCTTTCGCCCCAATGAAGTATTCTCTCGCCGCCGCCCTGCTCGTCGCAGCCCCAGTCTTCGCCCACGAATTTCACCCCGTTCACAATGCCCGCCATATCCAACTAGTCGAGAGGCAGAACCCCTCCAGTTCCACTCCTGCGCCCCCCGTCGGTACCACCACCACCACCAGCACCACGACTAGCACCAGTACCACCAGTACCAGCCCTCCTCCTGGCGTGACCCCCACTACCACCGTTCCATCGTCCCAGGGGACGAGCACCACCACCACCACACGCCCTCCCAGTACCATTACCGGCGGTCCTGGTGCCATTCCCATCGATTCACTCACCTCTGGAATGTCCTCCGGTGCCCCAGTCCCCCCCACCACCACCTACTCCCCTGGTGCTCGTCCGACCTGGAGCGGAGCTCCCCCTCTTCCTTCCTGTACGCTATTCCCGTGTTTTAAACGCCCGCCTCGTTCTTACGTTCTGTTCCAGTCGTTTACAAGAAGGATGAATGGCCCACCCAAGATGTCGTCGTCGACCCCTGTATGTTGATCCGCTTTCTTGAATCCCTGGAAGTTTGTTAATGTGGAAATGTTCCAGCTCTCTACCCGAGTCAGATGGCAGTTTGGAGGAAGGAGCTCGAAGGTGTCACCATCCCTGACATCCCTCACACTGATGGTACTTGCGCCGGCAGTCCAGCAAACTTTGCTGCGGCTGCTACCAACGCTTGGTGGTCTTGTGGTGGTCACACCCGACTCACTGACGTTACCGCCTGTCCAACCAAGTACACCTGGGGTGTCAGTTTCGATGACGGTCCTGGTCCTTATACTGGGTGCGTCACTCGCGATATCCCATATCTCAGTTGTTTGACTCGCACATTTGCAGAAAATTGCTCACCTACCTCGATCAGAAGGATATCAAGGCTACCTTCTTCGTCGTCGGCTCTCGCGTGATTGAAAGACCAACTATTTTGGTTGAAGAGTACATGTCCGGCCACGAAATCAGCGTCCACACCTGGTCTCACAGGCTCCTCACCACTCTCTCCAACGACCAAATCATCGCCGAGCTCGGTTTCACTCGTGAGGCTATCAGACGCGTTCTTGGAGTTACCCCCACCACTATGCGCCCTCCCCAGGGAGATATCGGTCTGTCTCTTGTCGTACGCTCACTAAATCCCAGGCCCTGATCCCTGTGTCTCCAGATGACCGAGTTCGTGCCATCTCTTTGGCCATGGGTCTTGTCCCCATCATGTGGTCCAGCACCCCCTCTGCGGGCAAATTCGATACCAACGACTGGCAAGTCGCCGCGGGCTTGGTCACCGGCGAACAGTCCTTCAACACCTTCCAGGGCATTCTCGGAAACGCTTCTCTCCTGGATACCGGGTGAGTGTACCTTGCTTTTAGCACTTGTTCTCTATTTCTGATTTTGTGGTCTAGATTTATTGTTCTTCAACACGACGTCCATTACGCCACTGTCGAGCTTGCTACTGGATATACCCTTGACGCCGCTTTGAAGCACGACCCTAAATTTACCATGCAGCCCATCGGTGAATGTTTGGGATACCCTGTCACTGACCTTTACGTCGAGACCACCACGAACAAGACCTTCCCGAGCCCCAAGACAAAGGATACCGTCTCCAGTGCTGCCAATGGCACGACCTCTGGTGGTTCAACCTCTGGCAATGGAAACGGAAGCGATTCCTCCGCTCTCGTTACTGGCGCGCCATTCATCAGCGGCCTTCTCTCTGTCGTCGGACTCTTGGTTGCCCTTCTCTAAGCTTAAGTTCTCGTGGAGATTGACTGTAATGATTCCCTTTCACTCGGCCGGCGACCGCCTCCCCTCCCGTCGGCCCAAGGGGCTGACAGGGTTTTTTTTTATCATCTCCAAACGCACGGTTGGTTTTTACATAGATTTTTCTCTCTACCGTAATGGGTTTTTTCCTTTTCTCTTCTTCATACACCCTATATACCGCATTTTGTCAGGTAAATCCGATCTAATGAATAAAGGTGTGTTGCTCGTGGTCAGAGTATTCTTATAGGACGTCGAAAATGAATTGCCGGATCGTTCGATGTGAATGAGTAAGTGAGTGGGGTTGATGAGCGGCCTCCTATTTGACCCCTTCCCACCAGAATTTACCAAGGCGGCCGTCAGCGCAATACCGTCATGCCGGGGATACAGGCTGGGCCAGAGGAACGCCATCCGCCGTAAGGCCGTAGAGTCCAACCCAATGAATTTCCGACCTCTTGGCAAGGTGGAGAAAACCACAAGAGGGTGATAAAACCATCTTGTGGGGAGAGATTGGATTTATACCGGTGATCCAGGGAGAACAATAGTAAGACGGGGGCGCGGTCTCACAAAGCTCCGGATACCGTATACATCCCCTTCAACACACGCTCTTTCCTCACGACCTCTCCAAATTCTTCGTCCGAGCTTTCACCGGCCTTTGAAACGTACCAACACCCAACTTCGATCATCGCCCTCTGCCACGCCTTTATCCCCACCTCTTTTTCGTCCCCTGTGGGGAAGAACTTTGAGAACTTGGGCTCGGATTCGATCGCGTTGTAGATGATCTCCCTCCCGAATAGGATCCAAATTGACCTGATTACGGCCAGTCTGTGTTTTCTGAAGCGGTGATGATGATGAGCGTGCCGGTCCTCGTTGATGAACCATGCGTAGGTTGGGTGTTCCTTCACTTTGGAGGCGTAGGTTTCTAGTAAGGCGTTTAGAAGGGTTCCCGTGGCAGAGCGGCCGCCCAGTGTTCCACCAGGGCGGCCACCGTCGCTGATTCCGAAATCGGACCCGAGCTGTCCGGGACTTATGCCTGGCGCCGGTGAGGTAACGATGGAGTCCATCACGGCACAGCGGTGACGAGACTCAGTACAACTCCAAGCCGGTGATGTTGAGTAGAGGTAGAGCCAAGCGCTGAGTTGCGCGATGTCCTGCCCGATTCTCGCGGGAGCTGCGAACTCCCAGTCGATGAGCCCCAGTTCGACTTCTGTGCTATCGACCGTGACATTGGGGTTGGTGTTTGGAGAGGCGGGTGAAAGACCGACGAGGATCGAGCCCGTCCAGAGATCTCCCATCGAGAACATCGATGTCGAAATGTTGGAGTCGCAGGAAGGGGAGGATGAGGAGCGGATGATAGTGTCGAGGAAACCGTTCTCGAAATCCTGAGAGATGATCTTGGCGAGTTTCTCCGGCTTATCCGTGTCTGGGTCGAAATGGGGTCGTAGGATGGGAAGGATCCTCCCCACGATTTCGTCCCGGACGAGATCTTTGGTATCTGGATTCTCGAACCACAGTTGTCCGTCTTCCGTCACCGTCTGAGATTTTGATAGAAGTGTGGCGTCGCAGTGGACGCTTGCGAGGATGGTTCCTAGCCTCGTACCTACGGATTTGCATGTTTCCGGATCCGGCGAAGGGGGAGGGTCCGCTGTATTACCGCTACCAGTGGAGGTGGCAGAGGTAGTGGAGGGGTATATCCAGGAGTCGAGGGGTTCCATCCATTTCCCGAGGTCTTGAAGAACTAGCACCTGATCGGCCTCGAAGAATTTTAGGACCTTTGGGATGGAAACTTTGGAGGTGGTTTGGGCGGATGTGACGCTGGGTGTGGATCCGAGAAGAGATAAAGCTCGGTGTTCGATGACCTGGCGTCCCGCCCCGTCCCTTGGAGTTAGCTATGCTAGTGACCCGGGGATAGCGACTCGGGGTACTCGCCTGTCTGAACGTTCCGAAGGGTGCACTGTCACCCATCGCGGCCACGAAAGGTGGAGCGTACTTGATAACTACGCTCCTCGGATTGGACTTCTTAGGGTCATCGTCGCCGCGGCCGCGAGGGGTAACTCTGACGGTGATATTGATTAACCCTCCGCTCAATTTTGTGATCTCCCATTTTGGCGTTGGTGTCGGCGGGATGGGGTCTAGTTGGGTGGTTCCGAAGATATCGTCCAAAGCGCCTTCCTTTAGGAACCCCTCGAAGTCGAATAATAACCGATCCGAGGTCGACCCTTGGTTAGGATGGGAGTCGGAGCTGGTAATATTGGTCCTTATATCCATGTCGATAGTGTCCATGGTAGGATCGATGTTGGACCGACCGGATCCGACATCGTGGGATCTTTTTGCTCGCGTGTGCATACTCAGACGTGCGCCTGCGCCCCTCCCCCTGAACGCTGCTCATGAGTCGATAGGCTTAAAATCACTCTCCCTGAATCCATCCATCCCTAAAAGTCTGATCCCTACCAACCACCTCCCATCGAGGCCGTTCACCTCACTCGCACAGCGTTTCCTTCGCCATGGAGAACCCTCCCCCCTTTGATCAGGACGAAATGAACATTCTTGAACAGTTTGCTGACACAGGCAAGCCTCCCGGCGTCCGTCTATCACCTATCAATACTAAATGATTTAAATCATTTCCAGATGATACTAAGTGGACCTGGCCGGACGCAGGCAAGAAAAGATGGGTGTTGGGGGATGTCCGGGATTTCCGGGAATTCTACAAGAACTGGGCCAACAAACCAACCGATTTCAAGTTCCCCAGCACGTTCCCTTACAAATTATCGCTGGGCTCGAACAGTGGACCTCTCGCATCATTTCGCAGCAGCTGGCGTCGCCGGATTCTCGTCACCCAGGCATACGACGACATGTTCCACCGTCTGTTGCGTCTCCGCATGAACGATTCTGTGCGCAACCGGGGAGCGGTAATCACCGGGCAGTCCGGCATCGGTGGGTCTCCGTTCGCGACCTGATCTTCGCCCCGTGCGATAGCTCACAGACGTATCCAGGAAAAACCGTCTTCTTAAGGTACATGCTTGCGCGCCTGATTCATGCTCGTCAGGTGGTACTCTGGTATGATAACTATTGGGCCCACCTCTTCTTCCGTGGTCAAGTGTACACTCGAATGGGGGCGGAGGGCTTCTGCGATCTTCCCAAACTCCAGGGATCGGATTGTCCTGTATGGGCGCTGATCGATATGGACTACCGGACAGAGCAGCCGCCTCTCTCGAGGAGTACGGCTTACTGGCCGATCCAGGCTTCTCCTCCGGACCGCATTCGATGGAAGTCGTGGGCTAAGCAGAACAACGCCTTTCTGTTGGGGATGCCTCTGCGGGACATTGAGGAGCTGACGGAAGGGTATGTCTTTGCTTGAGCCCCCTTTCCAACATCCACCCCGGCCGTGTCGTTCGATAGAGCTCATCGCCGACTGTCCTTTGTCTTCGTAGCCTATCCCTTTACCATGGGTACGACAGCCTCCGAAGAGAACTGGAACAGTCCCTCTCACTCCCTGATGGGTCAACGCCCCCGGTCGTCAGCGACCGGAATGTCAGAGCCGCGGTGAAGGCTTTCCAAGGGGGGAGGAATTGCGACTGGATGGGCTACGGCACCGAGGCAGTCGCAGATCAGGACGAAAACATGATCGACGAGGCAGGTCAGCTCCAAAAGAAGGTGGACAAGGTGATCAAGATCTTGGTGCGCAACACGACCGAAGAGTTTGGCCTCGCCCCCCGCGAAGTCTACGAGGGCATCTTTGATTATTCTCTTACGAGTTCGTTACACGCCGATGCGAGACGGCTTTTCGACCATTCCAGGCTAGAAACCATCGTCGAAACGTTCCTCTTGAACCATGAAGTCAACGATTTCTCCGAACGCGTGGTCGCCGTGCAGCCCCGCCCTTTTTTGACCGGTCACGATCGTTGGACGATTGACTTCAAATCCGTTCAGATCGGGAGAGAAGTGATGGAGTCGATGCGGTTGAGGAATGGAAAACACCTACCACAGTTGTATGAATATACCTCCGCAGGATGAAAGAGGCAGCTCCTTTGGCGAGGTGGGTCCTTGAGGCGATTGCCCGTGGCACGGCGGCGAATGCAGTGCGATTACGTGCGGTCTAGTTACGACATCGACACCAACGTGTTTTATGTTATATTTGTACGTAGCAGACTGAAAAATGTGGTTGGGTTGGAACCGTACGCGATCGGGTGACAACACTTCTCAAACAGGCCACGTTGGTCGAATTGTACGATCTTGGTCGATATTCCGGAGCAAGTTCACGTGACGGGGGAGGCAGGATTCGGAGCAATCCTGTAGCAAACTGGAGGCGATTGAATGTCATCAAGCCGTTGGTATGATGGTTGTTCAGGGCGACGCTGGTCGGTCGATTCTCGCAGGGGTGACGGCCTCGATGATCCCCGGAAATACACGCGTACAATGTTTAAGAAAATATTGGGACTGTATCTCGGGGTCTGATAGGTACGCTGACGCGGATGATTTGGAGCAAACTTTCTGGTGTCCACTGAAGTCTGCAGCAGAGCGCAAGGATCGTCTACGTGGATCTTTCGTTCAGTGGGGGCCGTTGGGCCAGCCTCTGACTTCGCCGGGGTCCCGGGGTTTCGTGTTGATACGTTGTCTGCTCCTCCGTGGGGAGACCGGGGCGTCTGGGTGGGGTAGTAGACGTCGTCTAAAGCAACTGTGGTTACGGGCCATATCTGAGTGGGTACAAACTGCACGACGCTCACCTGGGTTGGCCCTGGTTGGCCGAGGCGCGGCAGTTTCTTATGGGCAGCCCTGACTTTGCCCTGTTTTTCTCGGGTCGCGGTTCGCTTCCTTTTGGATCCAACCTTTGTGGTTTCAACTGGTGGAGATCCCATGGACGGCCGTGTCATCTCCTCGTTTCCTGCTTCGGCGGTGGGAAGGGTTGATGGACCTGCGATTGACCAGATCTGGGCGATGGGAATCGCCGGGACTGGAGAGCACCATTCCCGACTCCCGGGAAGTTCGCTGAAGAACCGGAGAGGGAACGTGTCCCACTGTGGTACATTCAGAGAAAAATCCGTCCAATCATATTCCCCGGGAAAAAGATATTCTGGCAACGGTGTCCTATTCGTTCCTTCATGTTCGGTTTCGCTGTGAATAAACGAGGGAGTGGGAGGGGCATTTCCAAGCGGGTCATTGGACTGCCTGTTCGCTGATGCCGCATCCAAGATCTCGCGCTCGATCATTCCCACTAACCAGAGAGTGAGTGCTAAGCTCTTGGGTGACCTGCCAATCGTGGGAACGAACTTCCGTTTCTATCCACTGTTATTGGTGGCTTTTTCGTGATTAGTTGGGCGGAAAAGTTGATGCTGCCTCCTGGCTGCGTGGAAAATTGAACAATTGAGATCTCCTGGGGCGCGACCGTGCGTCTCACCTCACGCAACAATACAATGTCTCGGTGATGGATGAGCACAGAATCAGCATTTGAGTTCTAAGCATTGAGTTAGGGACACCACGGCGTTACTGGTGCTCTCATTGCCGACTTGCCTGGAAAACATAATCCGCGATTACATCGAAATCGTCCTTTCTGTCCTATATAGGGTCGATCAGAGTAGGCGCGAATAAGTAGAAACAGAAGAACGTACAGCAGGGGTATTATGAATTACAATGTCAGGTTCAAGATCCGTGCTGGTGGCAGAACTCCCATTATTATCCTCGTCACTGTCAAATGGACTTAACACAGTGTTTGAACCTGAGCTTGAGTTGGATTGCGCCTCAAGCGACGACCTTTCGCCATCGTGGTTCCTTTGGCCGATGTTATGTGGGCCCGCAGCAGCTTTTATGACTCTGGGGATCCCCAGCCTCTTACGAACAGTGTAGTACCGGACAAATACGCATTGATTGTACTCATCCGAAACGGCTGCTGTGTGACCGTTGCCAGAGGGTGCTAAGTTCACGGTTCGTGTGGCACGGAGAAGAGGACGTGGCTGGGGACCACAGGTCGTATGAACTACTCCTGGTTTGCGCCACACCCCCCAAGGAGGGGTAACCTCGGGGATCGAAATTTTGAACTCAACTCTCAGGTCATCGCCATCGTCTGAATAGGACATCATCGCGAAGTCCCTGGTCATGTCGACACCGGTGATGAGGACTGGCATCAGGAAGATGGGCAACGACTGTTTTCTTCCCGTCACTTTCTGTCACTTTTTCCCCCCTTATCACGTACTTTATTACCATATATGGGTATCAACTTTTAAAAGTTCACGACATAACTTCTAGAAGTACGTACTTATTCCTGTTCTCCACCTTCTCTTACGAAAAGATCGGGAAAAGGAAGAAAACAGTCGTTGTCCACTTTCCTGATGGGCTTGACGTCTTTGTTGTGCCCACGCTTGCGGGCGAAAATTTCCCAAGAGTGGTAATGCTTTTTCGTGTATTCTTCGAAGGTCGGATGTTTAGTCAGAAGTACGGCGCCCTGACCTCCTGTGAGTCGGAACGAGATGCTGGAACGGGGTTCCAACATGCTGGAGCGCACACATCTGAGGGTCTGGAAGATATGGATGCGGCAGAGCGAACGTACGGATACATTGATGCGTTAGCACCGGCTGGAATTTCTTGGACGGCGCCGGCGGAAAGCCAACCAGGTGACTCGGGTTCGGCGCTGATGATTGGCCCAACGTCTACATCAGGAAAAAACACATACGTAATGTCCATACTTTACATGACAAACTACGTGATAACAAGCGTTCCAGGGTGATTCTGGGTGATTCGATGTGATTTTGAGGTACAGTATTCTACATGTCCTTGAGCACCCTTAAGTGAGTTGTCCCCGTCCGTTCCTCCGGAACATCGCTGGGCCAGTTTATTATCGGGTTCATTCACCTTGAGCCCTCCGAGCACCCAATTGTAGATTTCGTGGAATAAATTGTCCTGTGGAAGACAGAGCTCTCAGTTTTCGCCCGCACTTTGAAACTACGTAGACCTGTCCTTCGAACACCCCAGGAAAGGAAAATACATCATTCTCTTTGTCAGCAATGTCACAGTCACGCACGAATCGAGATGGTCATTTCGACGGAAGCAAATTTACGCGAGTATGGGGAGGTGTCCGCATGTTCTAATATACACCAGCCTCATCCTCATCCTCGTCCTCTTCCTCATCTCTGTGCTCGTCGCTGTCCTCGCCATCGTCACCATCGCCGTCGTCGTCACCATCGCCATCGCCAGCAGTCTGGTCACCATCATCGCTGTTGGCTCCAGCATCATCCTCGTCCTCGCTTTCACCCTCATCACCGTCCCCCTCGTTGCCTTCGTCAAGCATCGCTGCGAGAACGTCCGCTTTCTTCGGCCGTTTTGGCGCCTTTGGAAGCTCCCTTTTCCGGCATCCATCTCCCACCAATCTCTCGCATTCTTCCTCCCATTCCTCCCGCTCCTTCTTCCATTCTTGAACCGCTTGGTCCCAGGCTTTCTTTTCGGCCTCTTTGGATTCCTTCGCTTTTGCACGAGCCATCTTCCTCTTCTCCTTCTCCTCTCCCCTTTCCTTCTCGATTTCCTCAATCTCCTCAAGCGCAGCAATAAAGTCGTCGTCAGTAACAACATGGGCTTTACCATCACCAAATAATGAACGCTTATCCTTTTTCTGTAGCTTCTCGGTCTCCCTCCGGTTAAGGGCAATTCGCTGACGCTGGCATGTCAAATCAAGGACAACATTTGTTGCATGTGCACTCTCAATGACAGCCTCCCGAGCCCGGATACAATCCCGCGCCATTCGTAGTCCTCCACGCAACTTCTCAACCTCGTGAAGTAGTTCCTCCATGTTCATGTGACCCACATTAGAATTGAGTAACGTACTCCAGCTCGGCTCTTGGAATGGTTCTGGCTGTTCGTGATGTGGTGTGATGATGCGCATGTCTCCAGTAGCAGGGGAGTTGGACACGAGGTACGATGTTTTAGAGTCTGATGCAAGACCCGCCCTCAATACCTTCATTCGTTTTGAAGGGGTGAATGGTGTCAGAAATGGATTTTCAAGGCTATCACTTCGAGGACGCCTTCTCGGTGTTGTGGGTGCAATGGTTGCTGCGGCTGCATTTGTGACACGGTTCGTTAGCTTTTCTCATGAAACAACTTTGTGACCTAACCTCTTCCCTGTGAAGTAGGTTCACATTCATCTTCAGTGCTCGAGGAACCCAGATCAAGTGGCGGAGGTACGAAATAGGAGAACGCTTCCATCACCTTCCGGACTGGGGTGGAGTGGACAACACATGAAGTGTACTTGATTGTAGATGTTGCGCTTGGAGCAAGCTTATCGGCGGGGATCACGTTATCGTTGAACGGAAATACTCCAGTCTTTTCCCATGACTGCAGGATGAGTTCAGGTGTGAAGGTCGTAAGGTACGCAGTCCCGAAAACCTTTGCGAAGTCGCGCGTTGTGACACCACGGTGGTTCTCCTTTTCAAATTTCCTGATTTCTTTGCCCCAGTTGGATTTCAGGTGCGCAAAGCACACAACATCAAGGCCTTGAAGTAGGTGGGTACAGTGTGACGGATAAACGATAATGTCAATATTGAATTCTCGTGCCTTCCGGAGGAGACGTAGTGACAGGTGTGAGGAGTGTCCATCGAGGAGGAGGAACCGCTTCTGGCCCGCGGCTTTTTCCCGAGTCTGAGGTTCGAAAATCTTCACAAGCCACTCAACCGCGATGCTACTGTTTGTCCAGCCATTGTCTGAGTATGAAAACCTGCCAGTGGTGGATGTGGTGAGTCTCATTTCATGTAACCAATGAATGCATCACGTACGAAAGCTTGCAGATATTGTCCCGCTTCCAGCTCGCAAAAACCTTCTTGCCTTTGAAGACCACGGTTGGGCTAATTGTGCTTCCATCGGCCCCAATAGTAGCAAGGACCGTGATAGTTTGTTTGTTCGACTGGCCCTGCTGATGTTGTCGGCGGAGGCTGGATTCACCGACGACCCGTTGGGTAGGTGTCCCATCGGGGTTTGCCTGTGTTTCGTCCATCGACCACACGCACTCGGGCGGAACCTTTGGGTCACTGATTCTCTCCTTAATCAGGGCGAAGTAGCCAGAAATATTCTCCCGGTTCCCAGCCTTGGCCCTAACACTCGGAAGTGGGGCTGACCAGTAGGTGTGAAGATGATCGTCGTGACGGCGCAAGAAATTATCCACCCAGCGTTTCCCAACTTCAGACTTATCCCCAAGCCGGCCCTGCAGAATCGCGTTCGCCTCGTCTCGGATGTGCTCGTGGGTGTAGGGAATGCCTTGTCGGGATGCGAGAATAATGGCCTCCACAAGAACAGCTTCCTCCCCCGGTTTCAACTTCTGTTTCGACATGTTGAACGTACTCATCGGGAGCCGTTTACCTTGCTCGAGGTTCGCCAAGGTCACTCGGTTGACCCCGAACTTGGCTGCTATCTTCTTGTACGAGGCCTCCCCTGTTTCGGCCTTTTGTCTTCGGTATTCTTGGATGGCGTTACTCATCTTCTTGTTTTTTGTCCTTGTCTCCTTTTGCTTTGATGCAGCTTTAGATAGCGTAGAGCCGGTCATGGTGAGGGAGGGCAGGGCAGGTACAGTGTGAGCGAGTGAGTATGTCTGAGTTTTTCGACACGAGTGGCACGGTGGACGACAAATTTTATTACATAATCATGTGACACGTTAGGCGAGCCCATCAGCCACAATTTCGCGACTTGCGGTTGGACTTTGGCTCCTGGTCTCAAGTAGCAGTCTGCAGCGTCCAAGAATTGTCGGGGGATGATGCTTATATGCGTGCGGATATGCTGTAATATTCACGTATGTAAGAACCTATTCAGTTGTGTGATGGGAGCCGGAAACCATCAAAAGCACTGAATTGCTGCGCCAATCTCCGTCTTGGAACTCGTGGCCTCCCCATATGACCCTGGATATATTTTTTGGACGAAAAGGCAATACACAAGAGAGCACTACAGAAAATCCCGGGTACGGAACGGTCAAGCGACGGTCGAAAGAAATATAAGTTCGAAGGACCTATTGATGAAAAAGGAAATGTAGAATACTGTATTCATTAGAACTACCTGATAAAGCGTCTAGAGTAGTTGTAAGATGAATGAAAAGGAGATGAATGAAAAGGAGATGAATGAAGGGAACGTAGTACTAACCTCAGTGACGTGGCAATCAACTGA
>Ga0307511_10002154_pt1 | contig 20688 bp, 18 predicted proteins | sample 13_EM_MG_FD_200266 | JGI IMG/M metagenome (GOLD analysis project Ga0307511, IMG submission 200266) | Populus trichocarpa ectomycorrhiza microbial communities from riparian zone in the Pacific Northwest, United States - 13_EM | ecosystem: Host-associated > Plants > Roots > Unclassified | place...
TACCCCCCCCCCCCGGCGTGGATCTGGTATTGCTCGGCTATTGGTTCGTATGGTTTGGTTCGCAGCTTCCAGGAGACCGCCAGTTATTTGACATTGTCTCTGCCCTTGGAGTAGTTCAGGAAAACCCGGAGTTCGTGGGTAAAGCTTTTAGCGGATTGTGTATTGCTGTGCTTGGAAGGCTGAGTTTACAGTTCCGGTAGGTTGGAAACCAAGGATGTACCCGCGATGCAGAGGTGGCGATACAAGTATATCGTTGGGATGAGGGGAAATATACGCCCAACCAGTCTATTCTGATTTCAAGGGCAACTAGGTAAGTATGTAAGATACCTGCCAGCGGTAGCAGAATAAGATTCTGGATAGTACGCGAGGATATAAACAACACATGCACACATGAGATTATAAAAATCGGAAGGAGTCGATAGACTAGACTCGCTACGCACATAAATATTGGTGAGGCCGGAGTGGCCGAGGGGTTGGATCATATTGCCGGACCTCCTGGGGGACGAGCTCCATTGCTATTGCTGGAACATACATCCACCACACCCGAATTATCCAACTCACCACATATCCGGCTACCCGTATCTCATGGCTCATCCGGTGGATAATTATCCTGCATTCGGCGCATTTGCTTATTTCCTGTAATTCGTGCTTTTCCGCTACCTGCGTAATTCCTTATGTTATTCTCACATAACAGCGCTCTCCTATAAGCCTACCCAACGTCAGCTCAGCTTACTTCTGTTGTTGTCACTTGCGTTGCTACCCCTTATTTGAATTTCTCTTGCTCCTTATTGGCCGTTAACATCCCTGCCCCGGTGTGTCTCACATCAACTTCATTGTATATAAAGACATGCCGCTGCCCTCCGTATATTCCTAATAATCAAGCAAGTCTTCACATACTTCTATTTTGCTTACCTCTTCCTTTGCCCCCTAATATTCTTCTCGGAATATTCTGTTGGCCATATATTGGATGATGTGAATACTCGTGTTGAGCTTAAGCGGGCGGGAATGTCCAATGCTTATCCTATTCCCGGTATCCAGTCGAGGAAATGATTTAGTTGTTGATACGTCGCACCCGAGAAACACCAAGGGGTGATGTATGCTAAACTATCCACCACCGTCTCTATATCGATTCCCCCTATAGTAAAACTACTAGTCCCTCTACTGCGAGCTTCAACATCAAAGTGGTGGGAAGCTCACCTAACCAGACAAGCGCTGGCAGTTAGGGCAGAATCACGAGGGGATGGACCACCAGATCCTTAATCGATTTATGACAAATTTCTGCGCCAGATAGATATAAGATAACTGCTGTAACAAGAAGAGAATGTGTGAAGAAGACCACTTCTTATATTGTTGCCATTATGTCCACACGAAACAGAACCTTTCCTAAGCTATTTCCATGAAATTCTCGGATGAGAACGAATCAATATCGAGTTATTATGGGATTATGTTTTCTTCGATACATATCGGACCACAAACCCCTTATCGAGTATTGCATTGACCCTCAAAAGAACGCTGTCAGAGCACAAGTGGCTTAGTGGACTGTAAGGGATCGCCAAATCGAGACCTTTTAAATAAGTGTCAATCTCGGTATTGACGGCGCACGAGACAAATTCACAGTGAAGGATAGTCTCAGGTCGTACGTGGAACAGGAGCCTCGATAACCCGCCAAGTCTCTAGCTCGTGTAATGTTGCAGGCAGCATTACTAACTTTTGTCATTACCATGAACTCAAGTCGAGCGGCACATGTATGCTTGGTCATCATCACACACCGCCCACACGTCCAAGTCAACCATCACAGCATTACTCCCACATAAATACCATTATACTACCCCGATTTCACTGGACCACATCAGAGCACTCTCCTCCTCTAGGTCCTACAATACCCCAGAGGATCAATGCAACTCAAACGCGCACCCCAACTATTCGGTATCGTCCTGCGGCATATGCAATAACCTTCACCAGAGTACCTTGAGCCTAGCTGTCACTTGCGACCTCAACCCCGCCGTGATCCCCTCACCTTCCCCCTCCAGATAAGGTCCGATCACGCTCGAACGAAGTCGCCTACGTTCAATGTCGCACCGGAAAAGGCAATCTACAAGCCTGGCGCCACAAGATCGGAAAAGCAGACAACCCTGAATGCCGGAGGTGCGGAAGATATGCGGAGACAGGCAAGCACGTAGCCTTGGTCTGTACGCACGGAGAAGAAATAGGGCGGAGGTGGGGGATGTGGGAAGATATGGATGACAGGGCGAGGTGAGCTAGGAAGGAGAAGGATGGAGAGGGTTTCTATACGGTGGATCTGGTGGAGACGTTTTTCCCTAAGATCGACCTGCGTTGATTCCTAGTCACAAGACCAATTAGGCCGAAAGAGGCGCGGTGGTGGGGACGCATATTTGTATTGGGAAGGGCCGGAAGGGGCGTGGCGGAGGAGGTATACTGTTGTTTGGGGATGGACCGGTAGAGGGTGTGGCGGCGGATGAGGGGTATTTCTTTGGACATTTCCTTGGTTTGGAAGGCAGGACGCTTATGTAGCCCGTTTTCCCGTGGGTGTACCGAACCTTTAAAAGGGGAGGGAACGGGGGCACCGCATAGCCTTAGGCTGATCAGGTGTAGGTATAGACTCAAAAAAAAAAATTGCCCTAGCGGAGGCGGCAGTGCAGGCAACACCGGAAGATCACCCAGGTCGGGTAACGAAGTTGTGCAATCTCGGGACGTATTTGAGCAACAGATATGAACGAACGAGAAATTTGCAGGATTTAGAGGCCGCCATTGCACGAACGGAGGAAGCAGTACAGGCAATACCAGAGGATCACCCTACTCGAGATCCTTGTTGGGCAATCTCGGGAACCGTGCTAGCGGCAGATATGAACGAACAAGAAATTTGCGGGATTTGGAGACTGCCATAGCCAGCTTGAAGGTGGCAGTTCAGGCAACACTAGAGAACCACCCGGGTCGAGCAGTATGGTTGCGCAATCTTGCGATTCATTTCCGAAGCCGATACAACTGTACAGAAAGTCTACAAGACTTGGAGGCCTCTCCCAATGCATATCTTGCCTCTGGAAATATTACTACCACCCCCATATTACACCGACTTGAAGTTGCTTACAGCGCTGGAAAGATTCTGTCTTTTAGCCCCGTTAAGGATTTGCCTAAAGCATACTCCCTGCTGCGGGATGCCATTCATCTATTACCCTTAGTTACTTCGAGATCACTAGAGCGAGAGGATCAGCAGCATATTCTTGGGAAACTCACTGGACTAACCTCACTTGCTGCTTCTCTCTCATTGGAAGCCAATGAGTCGCCATTAGAGGCATTACGGTTCCTAGAGTTAGGTCGCAGTGTTACGAACGGCCAGCTGCTGGACTATCGAAGTGATATATCGGATCTTAAGGATAAGCATCCAACATGGGCTGATCAATTTCAGCCCTTACGTGAAGAATTAGACTCACCTATCCCGTCTGAGGAATCCACACCAATGCCGTTCGATCAACGCCTGTCAGTTCAGCATGCTGCCATTCACAGGCGGAATAAGGTTGCACAAGATCTGGAAAATATACTCCTGAAGATTCGTCAGCAACCAGGATTCGAAAGTTTCTTACGAGCTGAATCCGAGGAGTATCTGTTGTCAGCAGCGCATCAGGGACCGATTGTAGTACTGAATGTATCAAAACTCCGTAGTGATCCAATCCTTGTTGCAAAAGGCAAAGTGGAAAGTATTCCATTGCCGCATCTTTGCCATTGTTCGATGGTTAAGTTTACTAACACAAGGACTGACGATAACAAAGTCATGAGAGGGATGCTACAATGGCTATGGGCGGGTGCAGTGCAGCCGGTGCTCCAGCAGTTAGGCCTGCACCCAGGCCACAAACGCGGTGAACCTGCCGTTGACTCCTTACCTCGGATCTGGTGGATCGGAGTAGGCCTAATGGCAAAGGCGCCGATCCATGCAGCTGCAAAATTTAGGAAAGGGCGGGTTCACATGACAACCTTTCATTATTGCCTACCATCGTACACATCGACCATCAGGGCACTTCAATATTCACGGTCTCGACGAGTACAATTGCAGAACCCAGCCATGGTCATCGTCACCATGCCAACAACACCAGGGCAAAGTTCTTTGGGTGGTGTTAGTGAAGAGGCGGATGGAATCAAAGCGGGCATATCTAGAAGAGTCAACATACTCACAAGACCATCTGCTGAACTTGTCCTTCAGGTGCTTCCTGATTATGGTATTGCCCACTTCGCCTACCATGGGGTTTCTGAGATCAATCCTGCAGATAGTCATCTTTTGCTTGTAAAGGAGCATCTCCTGGCAGAAGAGGTTGACAAGCTCCGTGTCAAGGATATTGCCGCACTGAAGCTACCAGCAGCGAAGCTAGCCTATCTCTCTGCATGCAGTACTGCTGAGAGTCCTTCATCAAAGCTTGCTGATGATTAACACATATTGTGAGCTCCTTTCACATTGCTGGGTTGGTGCATGTCATTGGGACATTATGGCCATCCCAAGACCAGGCTTGCAAGAAGATGGCAGTGGATTTCTATTCCGCTCTTAGCAAGACGGATGATGTGGCACTTTCTTACCGCACTGCAATTATGGGCTTGCTGAAGGAGAAGCCGTCGCTCCCGAGGTATTGGGCACCATTCATTTACTTTGGAGCGTAAAAGTTAAACGGCCTTATCCTTTTGAATATCGCAAGTTGCGGATGCTAACACACCACAGGTTGGCTAGGACGCAGTAAAATCGATTTGGACGTCAGTGGGGTAGGTAGTCGGGATGGGATGAGTGATTAGATGGAACCGGAAAGCGGGCGTCAACTACACCTACATATTCGCAGCGCCGATAGAGAATTGGGAAGAAAGAAGATGGGGGGATGAGGGATGGGGGATGCGGATGAGCGGGGCAAGTGGGTTACGAAAGTGAAGCATGGGGGCGGTGAATTACTGCCGACTTGGAGGAATGTCCCTCCCAAGTTGGACCTGTATTAAAGGAAGAGTTGTGATTTTGTGAAAATCTCACTTGAGCTAACTTTGTTTAGATCTTGGTTAGATTTCAGTTCCTAGCCGATTCTTGGAGAATGTATTCAGAATATATGGAATATTTTTCTTCCACCATGGTACACTTGCAATACTTATTACCAGGATCACAACTATGTAGGTATCCAATATATATCCTCAAATCTGGCCAACCAAATTTGTAACCTAGTAATGTCAACAGAAATATGTAACCCCTATTCACTTCCTCAAAATTAGGGGCAAGGCTAATATTCATTGAGTTGGAGATCGCGATGCGCCATCGGAAGCACGTAATTCATAGCATTGAGAACCTCTTGTACAACTTCTGGCGAAACACGTCACCGACAGTGAGGTTTATTTAGTACATCCTGCTACACAAGTGTGCTACGTAGCTGCCCCGCTTAGAGATACATACAGTCCCATTCAGGAACTGTCCGGGATGCATAAATGAGAGCGTGCATAACCGGCTCATGTGGGCTACATTAATGGGCTATTTTTGCCTATTCCAAACATAAGGATATCTCTAATTCACCTTATGACTTCCAGACAACTCAGCCGGCCTCGTGCTGCCTGGAATATGCAAAATAGCTGATTTATGCAACCAACCTAAACCGGTTATGCACGCCCCCATTTATGCATCCCGGACAGTTCCTGAATGGGACTGTATATATGGATAATTCTACCAACAAATCTACCAGACCTCCTACTGTGCAACCAGACCAACCCTCTGCGAGGGTCTGGTGCCGATGCTAGTCTACTGTCATTTTAATACCACATGGGGTTTAGTTTTTACCATACTACAGTGACTTTACAATACTACAGCTAGCAGCCGCAGCTAGCAGCAAAATAAGGTAGTTGGTACATGACAGGAATTAAGCTAATAAATGAGAGCGCTACCAGTGAGACTCCGCTCCTATCCCAATTCCCAACTCGCAAGGTATGCTCAAGGGGACCACATTGTGTGCCTGGAGCATGCTGGCGGGCTTCACCACGATGATATCGTTCCTTCTTAAGTTGCCCACGAGGGATACGAGTGCGAGAGAGATTGGATGGAAGGTCTTCCCATAAATCTGTATGAGGTTCAGGATTAGGAGGCGGGGTAATGAAAGCCAAATACAATGAGGATGAAAATTAGTAGAATTGGTATTTCGCCAGGTTTGAAGAGAGCAAAATTCTGGAAGAAATACTGGACTGGGTAGTTGAGACGCAAGATAAGAGCAAAGGCATAGGTACACCGTATATCTTATTTTTGATATTCATATCAAGTACATGATTTTGTCTCAAGGTTAACATGATGATAGAGAGTACCATAGGGCTACCTGAATGAAGTTAGCAGATTCAAATCCCACAGGAAATTCAGTGACGGGGGTATGGTATCATGTGGACTACAGGCAAGCCTGGCTATAGTGGAGAGATTGGCCGGATTGTTTCTGCACGCACGTATTCCGCCCTGGCTATAACGAAAAAAGGGCTGTAGTGATAGTGAACGCCTTCATGCGATTTATTAATTCAGATACAGCTAGAGTACACTTGATATAATGAGTGCAGGGACGTCAGCAGTCACCTTGGCACTACAACACAGAGCTAGATACAGGAATAAAAGCTTAGGATGAGTGCGGGTGAAGCCAACTATCAAGACTGGATTGCTTCTTCTGTGTCGCTAGATACTGGTTGAGGGACTGACGTGTATAAGACAAAGATTTGCAAGATCAGAAATATTAATAGTAGAAGATCCGGGCTAGTGGGAGGGGGGGGGTTGGGGGTGGGTGAAAGTAATGTATAAGATCTTGAAGAAAAGTAAGAGCAGTAGCACTGCTAATAAGTGGTGGTGGTGTAGATGTGATATCGGCTTCAAAAAGAGACTCAAGATCATTATCCATACCGGCTGAGGATGTAAAGCCTGCAGTAATACACTCAGATACCCCTCAGACATAGGAATAACATCAGGCTCAACATGCTGGTCTAGAGAATCTTCATCATGATAAAGATATTCTTCTGTAATTTCTTTGGTTTCTGTAGAACTTGCATCGGAGCTCAATAGGCTGGAGATAGATATCCGAGTAGCCTCCAGAAGTGATCAGAGGTACTCATCATATCGTCCCACAATAGATTGCTCAATTCGAGAAAGGATACCTGTCCCTTGCTAACAATGAAAGATAGTGCTTGCGGGAATTTTATCCCGTGCTTTGACTGCTAATTAATAGCTTCCAAAATATTGAGCTTTCACTTAACCACAGTTGTTTGGTTTGCATTATACCGGCTAACCAACAGGCTGGCATACTTGCGGTATTATGTTGGCTTAAATGCAGCAATAATTTCTGCATCTAATGGTTGTAAATAGGCTGTTAGGTTGGGCCCGATATGGATGACTTCGGTATTGGTTAAGACTGGCGGAGGTGGTCCAATATAGTTCTGTTGAGGTGATGTCAGATGTAGATGAGTTGGCGCATTATCAGGAATCAGGATAACATGACGATGAGCTATATGCATATGGTGTAAAAAATAATACCAAACTGTAACTTGCATCCAAGCAGTCTTATTATAGTATTAGTAGACTGGCAAGTTGGCAACATTAATACCAGCTGCACGGAAGTATAAAGGTTGTTTGTATTGGTTGATAACTGAGACTTTATATTTATGGGAGCCATCGGCATTCACCACAAAAAAACTGTAGTTTGAATTTTTATCTTTTTCTCGCCTCTCGGGGCTTTGCCTTTACGTCTAGTTGTACTACTTGGACGTAGATTATATGTATCTACACATATATATTAGCAATAGCAATATACCATTCTCTTCTTGTGTAATACATATTGGAATGCAGTCTCACCGATGTTATAAATATCACCCGGTAGCCTATTTCCTCATACACTCCGAAAATGTACTCTTGCAGGCTCAATAAGTGCTGGATCTGTACATCCAGCATTTCCAGCATATATTTGCTTTGCCAACCCATTGCGTGTCATGAATCCCGTAAGCCAGCCATCGGAAAGCTCAAAGCTAGTATAATCCTCTTCAAAGTTTTCGATATTAGCAATCCCCACCCGCTGCTCCAGCTCCCACATTAAGGTGCGTCCATGTTCCTTATTCACCTCATCACTAATCAAAACCTTCGCACCTCATGCTTATTCGATCCACTCAGCTAGCAAGCACTCAAAAATTAGAAACTTCTTCCGGCGGTTCTTAATTCTAAGAGCAGATGACCCAACAAGTGGATTTGCCAATATTATATCACTCTGCTTTAATATTACAGACATTGATGATAGCGGCATATGATTTCCATTGGAGTTTGGAAATAGCTTACAAACCTCCTCTAATTTCATCTTCCCCGCTTGCTGACCCGGCTGTTGTTGAGCTTGACAGATTTACTATTTTTTCAATGGACTGCGTCCAAATCTTCGTTGTGGTGGCATAGCGATAAGTATAGAGTATCCGTAGGTAGGTTGGGCGACCGCTGGATAGAATGCCAGATCAATTCTTTTCTCACCCCGCCTTTTCTTGGCCCACGTGATCCCTCTCCATAGTGACACCTGGCTATAGTGAAGAGATTGGCCGGATTTCTGCACTTCAATATAGCCAGGTTTGCCTGTATTTCATAACAATATCATCAGTGAATACTGGGGAAAAGTTTCCGCGACCTCAGACATGCATTAGACATGGATGCCCATGCTCGGAATATGGAATAAGGGCCCGTCATATAAGTACCTCTGCATTGCACCTATAAGTCACCCTCAATAGCCCTCAAAAGGTTCCGATATACAGACAACTCTCGTTATAAGCATACCCGATATAAGCATATATTCACTATAAGTATGTCACCTCTGGTCCCGACCTTATGCTTATAACGAGAGTTATCTGTAATCACGTTAAGGTAGAGCCCTCCTGCGCAACTTGGTAGCCCTCTAAACCTTCATTTTTGGGGGTTTATACAACCTTATGCGTTGGACATCATTCGCACTGCCAGGTTGACCTGAGACGAAAAGAGAAAAAAATACAGCATTCTTTTTTTCTTTTTTTCTTTTTTTCTGTTTCTAACGCCCTTAGGTACTCGTTGTTAGAACTACCTGGCGGCCCGCTCCAGATTGTTTCTGTACACACGTATTCTTCCTGGCTATAACGCAAAAAGGGCTATTGGTAGTGAAGGCCTACTTGTCATTTATTAATTCAGCTACCGGTAAAGTACACTTGAAAAAATGAAGCGCGGCGCACCGACAACCACATTGACAGCATGAGCGCCCGGTCGGAACCCAACAACCGGAGCAGCTAACTACCGACAAGCGGACGGCACTACGAGATTGCTCCCGCTGTTCGCAACAAGAATATCTACACACACTCCGGGGGGAAACCATCGCATACCCTTCCCGTACGTTTATAGCTTTTCAACCTCTTCTTCTCCGCCTTCTTTCAGGGGAGGGCCGGACAGGGGCGTGGCGGTGGAAGAGGGGGCCGGCGAGGAGGGCGGAGGCGGAGGGGCGCGAGTCTTTGTATTTTGTTGTTTTCAGCGCGCGCAGGGAACCCAGATTAATTTGGGTAGCTCTTGATTCCTCTCCGGTTTTCGAAAGGCTAATCATAGCCCTCCTATAGGGCTGCATACGAGTAATGAGTTTTTTAAAGAAAAAGAAAAAAGATTCTCCACCTTCTTGTAGGTACAAGCCAACGAGTATGAGTGGCGCAAGGCCATTACGGTAGCCGGAACGGCAGAGCGGCAAGTACCACATCGAGCAGCGTAAAGCAACGGGCCAATTAGTCTGGTTGGCACAAGCCGCTCTCCTACGGGCCAATCACCTATACAGCAGCAACAACCGACGATGGTACGCTGCAGTTTTTGTGGGAACCATGGGCACCACACCAAACAGTGCTGGCACCAGGAGAAATATGAGCGGAATGTCCGAGAGAGCCTGGGAAGGGATTCAGACTCCGAGCTCGGACCCGAGATGAACCAGATTTGTGATGATTTTTCGGGAGAAGGGGAAAGCACGTAAGCTCCGGTGTGAAGGAAGTAGAAGAAATAGAGCGAGCCCATGGACAAAGAGTGGCGCCACTGACTGAAGCGCTTCAGCAAGGGGAGCGAGTGAGCGAGTGGGGAGCCGACTGGTGGCGAAGCTACAAAAGGAGAGAGCGCGGAGAGTGGAGCCGATACCTACCGGCGCAACCCCAAGACAGACCCGCCGAGGGTTGTCGCAGAAGTTGGCAGGGTGAAATCCTTTGCTTCTTCATCCGGGGTAGCATTGGTTGCGTGAGCGCGGCGAAGAGGCGAATATGGAGATACTCATGCAATCCCGGCAACGAAATACTTACTGTTCAAGGAGGAGGAGAGGGTTCAACGCCCTCTCTAAGGCGATGATCAATCGGCAGACGAAATACTTTCACTAAATGAGCTTTGAGGTGAAGATTGTGATTAGATGGGTTCGAGGGGTGGAGAGGAGGAGGAGGTTATAGCGGAGGTCGTGGTGGAGGTGAACGGGAATGAGAGGGGGGTTTACCCTGCGGTTGTGGCATCACCTGGATGGGAGGAAGGAAGAGGGTCAGGAGGTAAAGGTTTTTACCCCAGAGTGTCCTGGTGGGTGGCATAAGCACGTCACTGGAGGAGGTAGTTCGGACGATGGGTTTCATACTCTGGCGAAGGAATCTGATGCATACTACCCATTACCCGGAGGGCTCATCCATTCCCGCATCCAGGTAACATCAACAAAGATGTCAACGTTATGTTAATAGTCTAGCAGTAAAGAACCCTAGGTATATACGTTCAGGGCCGTTCCGGGATGGTATAAATATTACTCCGGGCATATGTAATATAGCGAGTTGAGAGGAAATCGAGTCTACTGTGTTATACATGAGATATATACATAAGAAAAGTATATAAAAAAAATTAAAAAATATACAAGAAAAGCTCTGCTTGCACAATGCCCCGCTTGCTAAAATAATCTCGAATATGTAAAATCCATTGGTATTGTCCACGACTTTGGCTTGATTTATTATGTCCATGGATTAACAGTGCCGTAAAAGATCAACAACCTACACTACATATTAAGTAGATTAAGACTCATATGAGCTTCTTTCGATTATTTCAATGATATCTCTCATTTATACTCGCATAGGTTTTGTTCTTACCTGCATGCAATTGCAATAACACATCATGAGTATGTGCGATAACATCAAATACATCATGCTCTAAAACCACTCGTTCCCCACAATTATTTTTCCCAGCAATACAATATAAAGCATCGTGGTTTAGCTCATATTCCTTTGATCACAGCTGAATTGCTGACATGTCATTGTTTGAGGCCCTCAAATTCAGGTCTTGGAGGTATGCTTAATTTTGCGATACCTAGCCACTATGTACCCTACTGGAAATCCCAGGTCAATTGAGATTTGTTGGTTTTTGTATGCAGCTATTCTTCAAACTTGGTAACTTGAAGTACTAGTTAAATTTCTCGTATGTATCGCTAAGGGGTTGTAGTGTTTAGCAAGTACGAAAAATGATCTTTTAAGCTATTATTGTGTGCGCTACATTCTTTGCTACATAATAACCTTTATTTCGGTATACCTTCTATTGGGTATTTTTTTTTGAATAGGTCGCCTATGCTACCTATCAGATGTTTCTGCTACAAAATAATCCTCAGTATGGCCCGATTTAGTAATTATAACGTCGCCGTGGTATTGTAAAGTCATTGTGGTATTGTAGAAATTAAATCCCTGTCACCGTGGTATTGACCAATTTTAATCCCGTAACGGCCCCGAACATATATATCCTAAGGCTAAATTGAACTCATCAGCCACACTCTCGAAAGGGGAGGAGTCAATGGGGTCCCCACCTGTCGTGCATCCTATTAGCAAAGGGAATTCACGGTAAATCCTAAACATTACCACTCATAGAATATCATCGTCCATCCCCAACAAAATAAAACACAGCAAGCAGGGAATGACTAAATATGCGTTCAAAGCAGACTAACGTAGCTAGACGTAATAATTGATACTATATATTCCTATGATGAGGAAAGGTAGGCCTTACGGAGTAACGTAAGTCACGGCGTGAGACATCTACTCGGTGCGCCAAAATGGATGTAAGATATTTTAATGTTCTTCCATTGAGCTGAATTTTGAAATAAGTCATGTAGAAACATAAATGAGCCTATACCGCATGTATCGGGTGGTAGGTAAAAGTTTCAAGGTACAATATAAATGGGGTTAACCAAGCGGCCCGAAATATATATCAAAATGGCATTTTTAAAACTTTGACCCCTACGCAGCACAAGCATAGGTTGCAGTTGATGCAGATGCTCCATGAGGAGTACACGAGCATTGTAGAAATATTTGACGCTTCATACTCTGGATGACGCTTGAAAGATGTTTATCAGGGTCGACAATGATAGTCCGCTGTCAAATCTAGAGAATAACCTCCTACAGAATCAGCGTCAATACAAAGCTCAACAAAAATGTGCCTCAAGGGATGACCGGGGGTCAATGATGCCTGAGAGAGTCCATGGTAGTCGCGCAGCCTTTAAGGCGGCTACGGCCAGCCATCGGGTCAGAGTGAAGAGTCCTGACAAGCGCTGCCCACGTACGGGTGCTCAAAGAGCAAGAATAGGCACCAGCTTCCATAACCCCACTTTGGTACTCAGCCAACAATGGTCCGCATTGCACTACCTATCTAACTCATCATATGATTGTTTAGGATTCTTGGATTTCGTTCGCAAGTGTGAAAGTATAGCTGCTCATAAGTCGAAGCAACTACATAAAAGGACACAGAATAAACAAAGTCAGTCGGTTATTGCTACTCCCCCGGTTCTTCCTCCCTGTCGTTATCGTTTTCCTCCTCTGCTTCCTCCCCGTGGACTTCGGCTTCACCACCACCACCTTGACCGTAGTCCCCGCCGAATCGACATCAGCAGACTCATCGTAACCGGCATCCCCTGGGTGGGCAAGACCTTTTCGGCGCACCAATTCCTCAGTCATAATTTGTATGGCTCAGCAAGCCTCAATCCTGACGGACCATAGACTAGGGAATTTGTCTCTGGAGTCCAGGATAAAAACCACAACAATGAAACCTCCGAAAACAGGGGATTGTCGGTTGTTTCGATGCCCCACGCTGTTCATCGGAAACTGCCACGAGTAATGAACACCATCTACTCTAGAGCTCGAGTCAATTGGTATTCATCTACCGAATTCTCCCTAGGCCTAATTTGGTCAGTCATGTAGTTCCTAGGCTGGATTTGGGTAGAACAAAGGTATTTTGCTTCTTTAGAATTACAACCTGGAATGGCTGCATATGTGTTCGGACCCATTCAGCAATACGGCCCAGTCGGCAATGGGACACTATTGCTGGTTGGGGATGGCCCATTCACCAATCTGCATAATATTCTTCATATGAAACTATGGAATAATTAAGCCTGACATCACCAAACAAGTAGAAGTATGAAAAATATAACATAAATAAAATACTAGGGATTAAATCGCCCAGAGGTATAAAAAAATATAAAATAAATAAAATACGAGAAATAAAACTGCCAGAGGTATGAAAAATATAACAAATAAAATATAACAAATAAAATGCTAGAAATCTACTCCTTTTCCGCAACACCATAGAATGCAATGTACTATCTAAATCAGAGGCCCCGGTAGAAGCTGAATGCGAAATAGAAGAAAGAGTTTCGTATGAAGTAATAATGCTAGAATATTATGCAGATTGGTGAATGGGCCGTCCCAACCAGCAATAGCGTCCCATTGCTGACTGGGCCGGGCCGTATTGCTGAATGGGTCAGAACATATTCAAAGTGATGTACGGGGGTATTGCGGGGAAACGACAGGATCCTGGGGGGTGCGGGATCCCCCGCAATTAGCTACCTAGTGCCAACCTTAATGGAACCGTTTCCAAGCGCAAAAACGTGACAACCCAATATACTGTACTTGACAGGCGGGCAAAATAAACATTTGGCATGTGTGTTATATTAACTTCGTATATACATATGTAGGACAGGAGAAGCCGTCACTTTTGAGCTCCTAGTTCCCAATGTCGATCTACTTTCGGAGAGTTCAAATTGTCGAATCACTTCACGCCAAATCCCTCATTTGACACACCTCACGATATGCTACAATTCACCTTTACTAAACTTACTCTTTTCTGCTTGAGGTTTCCCGGTACGAGCAAGTGATATAGCCTGTTGTCGTGATTGAATCTACGAACTCACGTGGGACCTCACAATCTGTGGCCCAAGCCCGAGGAATACGTCACTCAACTACTGGTTATCACTATACATACTGTAACTTACGTACAGTACAATCCCTGCGCAGAAGTCTTGGTGAAACCCCCGAAAACACAGCCAAAAGTGCCCCATCGTAGAGCCTGCATAATTGTACTAATCTCCTAAATTTGGAAGCGACTTTTGGTATAGAGCTTAAGCATGATATAGAGCCGTCATCAGTGATGTGAAAAGTGAAAAGTTGCCAAAACATGCAACTCCTTATACAAACTAGCGCCATTTTAAATTGGCCTCAACACTACAGAACACTGTGCACGTCCAGGGCTTCGGGCCTACCTCCATGAATCTGGGAAGGGCTTGCTTCTTAGGTTTAATCTTTTCTTTTTTATTACAAACTCAATTTTTGACCCCTTCATATGAAGGCCACTTTTGGCTATTTTGGCTATTTTCGATTTTTCACCAAACCTTTTGCCTAGGGATTGTATGTCTCACACCCAGCCGCAACATAGCGCAGATCCGGCAATACTGTCAGGATTAATATTGATACACATACAGCTCAGTTGGGTCATTTTCGGAGAAACCCGCCCATGCAACGTTCTGCCGGCACAAAGCATGGTTGGTTGGAATCCGCTCAACTGACCGTTTTTGGCAATCCCGCGGTGTCATGCAAGCACAGTGTTCCGGGGTCATTCCGCTTGAATTGACATCTATGCAATCAACGGCGATGGTCACCCAACGTCCCGCCAAAATTAACCTAATCCTATTACCCCCTCCTGCCAATATGATCTCCCCGATGCCCCTACCCCCTCTCCTAACCCCCCACATAGGCTCAATATCAAGCAGGTGGGGCTATAAGCACTAGAAGACCTTTATCAAGCACCTATATTCACGTGAAAACTGCTTGGCGGCAAAAGCCGGAGTTAGGATGCCTTTACCTACAGGCACTAATCTGCAAGAAAATTAGGAACTCCGAAGGCGGTCATTGTATGAATTGAACCCAAATCTTCCGCTAAGGTTTTAGAACAATAGCGCAAGTAGACCAGGCTTTAGCTTTTCTTGTCCGTTGCAGAGTTTGACATACAAGCAACATGTCAAACTGATCTTCCGCTGGGCTTTTAGAACAATAGTGCAAGTAATAAGCTGGACAGACTTCTGTTCTCTGCCTGTCAGTCGGGGGTGTTGGCTTTATCCCTAGATTTACCTACTTATGCGGTAATGGTATGCTCATGATGGGGTCTGCAAATGGGCGGTATGTTCATAACTTATAAATGCAAAATTCTCACCTTCAACCAGCTACTTAGGCTATGACTAACACTTTCCTTATTGTCGCATGTCATTAGGTGGAATCGACGTACAGACTTTAAAAAAATAAAAAGACATTCCTTAGTGAAGGACAACTCCAACAGGACGTGAAAGGAACACAAAGGGCCTCGAGTAGAACATCCAACTGGTACCTGAAACGCGCATACACATTTTGTTCCCTAGGATTTTGTCGATATAGCTTATATTCTGCTGCAGGTGGTTATATACCGCTAGCTTGTCATCATTCCTGTGCCAGTACAGCAACTCTGTGCTAAGACGAAAGTTGCATGTAGACTTTGTGTCGATCACCTAACGAGCCATAATTCAGTTACGGGTCCTTCCGTGTATTGGGCTGGGAGAATACTTACGAGCTTACCGATGACGCATAGAATGGTGGAATTTTCTATAAAGTTCTGATCGCTATTACCTTGAAGTTATGTAGATCTACTCCATATAAAAATACAAAACCTGCGATACAGGCTTGATCTGACTTGTCGTCGATGGTAGTTACCTATCACGTACATACATTTATATCAATCACGAGGATTGGTCAAGCGTGAATCATTTCAGATTATGCAGATTGCTACTATAGTATCGTCATTGACATGCTTCTCAGGACATGTGCTTTGTCGAAGCCGAGTCGGTCGAATCGGGGATTGGGTGTGAATCGTGTGGGGATGGTCCATTTACTCAGCACAACGATACAATTTTTTTTTTTTTGGAACATCAGTACTTATATTCATCCTAACTATGATATGACGAAACAACAATACATCATTACGGGGCATGCAGCTTGCAGTCCAGAACCCATTGGCCAGTCCATTAGTATTCAGTTGACCGATAATCAATCATTCGAATTAGTGTGGAATGTACAGCAAATATTTGGAGACTGTCACGTCGACATATGCCAATTCAAATACTGCCATAAATCAGTTCCGTGGACTGCCACTGCATTCCTGAGCAGGTCAGGCAACAGGAACATCACCATTCGCCGTCGTGTCCCTATTGCACGTTGCCTATTTTGTTGGTCTCTATGTGAGTTTAAACTTTAATCCATCGGTGCGTCTGGAGCTGTGAAACAATGGTGGCTAATATATTGACTACCCTGTGACAGGTCAACCAGTTCAAGTGCTATTTTCAACCAAGGGTGCCAACTATCATATATCCGAAAGTGAAACTCCCCATAACCGCTTCACTCCACTGGGCATCAAATATTCCATGTTGAGCGAAACACCGAGCCTGTACAGTAAGGAGGGGGTGGCATGCTACAAACCCAGCACCAAGGCCAATACATTTCGTTCAAGACAGATTGAGCGGAGAGGCGAATCATGGTATAAGCGGCTGTTACTCCGAATCTGGGCTCCCATTACGCATTGCATCATCTGCATTGTCCTAACTATATGCCTCATGTGCCTGGACGGAAAACGCCTCAACCCCGGTGAGCGACACAGTTACAAAGAGATCTTCCGTGACGGTATCAGCTTGCGGGTTAGTGAGGTCACCACGCTGATTTCTATAGCCCTCCTGGGGTTACGCACAGTGGGGCACTCCTTCACAGTCTCAGCGACCTGGAGAGCTGCCATGATCCTTTTACAGCATGACGGACTAAATCTCGGGCAACTCAACACCATGATCTCGTACCGATTACCCACGTCATGGACTGGCACGCATGCATGGACAATAGCCCTGGCGCTTATTCTGCTTCTTCCCTCCGCATTTATTTCGCCTCTTCTCTCGGGTTCCGTCGACTGGGTGGCAGCGAATTCTACTGATATCTCTGCGGGATCCCCAATTCGCGCTGGCTTCGGACTTCGTGACGGGGTTAACTGGACAGGATTTAGAGGCAAGCAAGGGTGGTGGGTGTATAGTCAGCGCGTTGGTCTGGGACTTGCTACACACATTTGGTTTGATACCCAGTTGGGCGGATCCCACTGGGGACGGCATAGGTATGCTGCATGGGAGGATGCCCCTGTCCATACCATTATCGAGGATGTTCCAATGCCATTCATTAATATACACAGTATTGTGTGGGAAAGTCAATTCGAACCTTGGGAAGTGGACATAGTCAACGATCCAAACTTAGTGTTTCGCGCCACGCCCGGCTACCTCATGGCCCCAGGAAATTGTCTTTTCTTCAAAGCCGGGCATCCTCGGATCCCCACTAGTACCCCTAGCAAGCCAGTGGTGATCAGAGATACATGGAAAGTTGCGGTTGTGGTTGGGTTATCATCAGGCACGAGTTGCTTGAACGGCACAAGAGAAGCATGGGATGAGCTCTCTGACCACGGCGTAGCAATCCAACCCACACTTTATGAATGCTGGGTACTGGCAACTGTCAACTTTGAAGTAGGAATTCGGTTCTTTGAACGTGCGACGTATGTCAGGCCTGGGGTTGTTGAGGCCTTGCCAGATTCGAAAAATAGCTCCCCAAATCTTATAGGTGATAGCTGGGCGGACTGCGGTATATCATTGCTTTCAGACATGATGTCAGTGCTACCCTTGACGAAGTTGGGGACTAGTTTGCGGGCACCTAGCAGCAATCTCACACAGCACACAAAAGCTACTATCAGCGAATCCTTCCTCTCACTGATACCCGGTGGCAATCTCACAGAGTACGCAGAAGCCGAGTCTTTCATCGAGTCCTACCTCTCACGGACATCCGGCGGCAGTCTCACACAGCACGCAGAAGCTACCATCCGCGAGTCCTACCTCTCAATGAGAGCAGCCTTGGCTCCCTACAATCCTAGCAAAGCGAATCTTACAGCATACCGCCCCATTTCGTACATACAAGCCAATGTGGATCACCAACGAGTGTTGATCTGGTTATCGCTACATCTTCTGTTACCAGTGTCAGCCTTGATACTGAGCTGGGTTGAGACGAGATCAACAGGATCCGGGCAGCGACGCAATCCTGTTATCGAGACTGCACTAGCACCATTGTTGACCGACATTCGGGATGTTTTGGGTCAGGATGACAGTGGAATATCCAACATGTCGTACTTGACAAGCGACGATACAAAGAGGATCGGGAAACTACGACTGACTTCTGTGAAATGGCAGGCACAGGGCCTGGTGTTGTGTTTGGAGTGACAAAGAAACGAACAGTTGAGTATGTCCAGGGCAATATGGAGGGTGGGGAGAATACATACCTAGTGGGGGAAGTGGTACCTCACACAGAGTGATGAGCATCCGCTTTGCACGGCGTGGGAAAAGGGATTGATATTCTTGTTGCTAAGTTTATTTAGGTTTGTACACACCATGAGCAAATTAAGTATTTCACGGTTACCGGTTTTTTTTAATTTTTTAATTTTTTATTTTATATTTTTTATATTTTTATATTGCCATTACCAGTACCCTACTGTCACGTACTATCAATCTAAATATTATTCTTATATGTACTGCCAATTGATTCGTTTGCAGAATGAGAAAGTTTGACTGAGATCATGCGTGATTGACTCAGCAGTGTATCCTTATGCCGAGTGTACACACTAAGGGAAAACTTCTTTTTCACATCCTTAAATGCACACCCTCGTGACCGGAGAATCCTATGCATATTGACAGGTTATGTGGTGATCGAGGTAGGTGAACTAGGTCACGTGAGCGTACCGGGAGTGACAAAGGCAATCAAGATAGACATAAATACATACAATGTTGACGATATCAATCGAGGGACCGGCAAATCGCTACGCATGCAATTATAGAATTATTCATTTATCACCATAGTCCCAAGTACGGGACCGGAGGATTCTATCTCTAGGCTGACCCATCATTTCCCGACCTGGGTCGGGAATGTAAAGTTACGAGGTTACGAGCGGACGAATCTTGAGAGAGAGATATAGATATATTCGTCAGGGCTATGTAGAGATCGCTATAGTCTTAATGCTATGGTTCTACTGCCCTGTCCTTCCTATCCCTTCGCTGGATTCCGCTCCTTATATCCTTCGATCCTAATTTCAAACTTGCCTCTCCGGGCATCCCAGTTCCTTCCTGCAAAATTGAGAGTTGCCTTTCTTGCCCATGATCGTCCCATTCGGCCTTGCATTTGCCCGAGAGTATTTCCTACAGGGAAATGCTTAGTCCAGGCACTAGTCCCTAGCGGGGATTTCCGTTACCACCTAAACCCCCTCGAGCTGCTGTGTCTACGGTAATCAATGATAGGTAGTCTGGTTTTCAATGACCTCAGTTTGGCGACCGATACACCAATCAATTGCCGGATCTTTCAACCAATCAATTATGGATTGACATGGAAATATCTGGCATCGCTATAGGGCCAGCGGAGGTTTGATATGACAATCTGCAAGGTCTAGGCGCTTTACTACTCTATGTAATCTAGCGAATTAGCGCTTTAAAGCGGTGGTGTAGTCTGGTGTGACATGACGATAGTCGCCACTTTGTGAAGATGAACCTGCTATTAATTCTACCTGCCGATAGGTGGAGCTGAGTACAAGTATACCGGTATTGAGGATCAACCAACCACTGCAACCAGCAATTGGCTCACCGCAGCGAAGAATGATAGTTCCCTACCTCCTCGTTCACCACCCCCGTAGGACTCAGTGCGTCAAAAAAAACTATCATTACCATTGACGACTCTCCTCAGCAGCAGCTGTGATTCGCCACTATCGAGAAGAGCCCCCAGCCCTGACAATGCTGTTGCAACCTCAACCCCCAAAACTGACACCACCAGGCCTCCAGTGCCTGCTCCCCCCTAGCCGCATTTCCCAGCCTATCGGATTGTTTTTCACTCTGGCACACAAGAAACCCCCGTTTGCTTCAGACGCCGATTCCTCGCAGGAGTAAGCTTCACAAGCGGGGTTATTTACTATCAAGAGTCCATCTACATCTACCAGATCTGGTCATTTATGCGATATATGTCTCTATGTATAAGAAATCTGGAAAGTCACTTCTATGCGGCCATGGATCACAAATATCTCCATTAGAACAAAAATAGCGCGCCATGTCCTCCTTTCAACCCCACCTCGCTGGTTCAGTATTCCCATCCAATTTGCAAAAATACATGATTGAACTTTCCATCTAGTTGCATCGCAGGTCAATGCCTCGATGTCGGTGTTCACCACCGAACACCGAGACAGACTCGCCACGGGTGTCGCAGCAGTTGGCCCCTGCTTCTTCGCCGCGCGGATCAATGGCTGCCCCATGGAAGCGACTAGGGAGATTA
>Ga0307511_10002155_pt1 | contig 20685 bp, 16 predicted proteins | sample 13_EM_MG_FD_200266 | JGI IMG/M metagenome (GOLD analysis project Ga0307511, IMG submission 200266) | Populus trichocarpa ectomycorrhiza microbial communities from riparian zone in the Pacific Northwest, United States - 13_EM | ecosystem: Host-associated > Plants > Roots > Unclassified | place...
GTCGTACGCGCCAAATGATAACGCAGTAGCTGATACGCTGCAGCTTTGCAGTAGTGCGTAAGCCCGGGATGATGAGCATGTCAACAAGATGGCCGCAACCGATACGGCGATACGGTTGGTACGAAGGCTCGCGAAATTTGACACTCTGCGCATCAGATCACCCGGCGACACACAAGATCCGAGGGCTCGTCCGGTTGACGAACCGGGGATCTGATCTCGGCGAAGCATCGACGCCCTTCCCACGTGATTTCAAGGCGATTCACACCGGGTTGCACCTGCACGAATGCCAAACCGTCCAACCCCACGGGCACTCGAGCAGAGGATGTGTGAACCCAGGCGCCGGGTGGAACAGGGCCACCTTCCTCGCGCAGCAACCGAATAGAGACCGCTTCCCGCATGACTACATCCACCAGCACGCCGCCGCGGCGGAATGGAACCGGGTGAAAGGATGTGGCTGGCACTTCAACTGAAAGGGGAAGCTGCGCGGGATCTACACTGATTTCGTTCCGCTCGAACGGCCGCAACCCGGTGACAAGGGCAGTGCCGTCGCGATTGGTATAGGCGGTGATCTGTCCGTCGTGACAGATCGGCAACCCGCTCAGGCCCGATACCCGTGCAACTGCAAAACCCTGCTCCAGCCGCCGAACCAGGAATGGCTCGCCCGCGAACCAAAGTGCTGCGCCACTGAGTCCAGCCTGTGCGAACGTCTGTCCGCCGGATTGCTGTACCCAGGCAGAGGCAATCTCGTGTTCACCGTTCCAGGATGCCCGCGCATCCACCCGGTCGACCTCACTTCGCTCAGCGCTGACCTGGTAGCCGTACCCGGGGCCTTGCGGCACATTGCGCTCAAACATCGCGGCAATCCCGGGTGCACCGCTCTCATTGCTCATACGCATGCTGGTTGTATTTCCACGCTGCAGACGATGCGTGAACTGCAGTGCCAACAGCGACGAGCCACGCTGACCCGGGATCCGGGAGGCCAGAAAGTCGAGGTGACCGAATTGACCCAGAGTGCGTCCGGCACTCAATGCCCAATACGAATTGTTGGCCCCGTCGGCTTCGTGCCGCCAGTTCATGAACAGAACGAACGAGCCTACTCGGGGTACCTGCAGGCCGAGGTGACCTGTCGCGCTGGTGCGTGGGGTCGGATGGAGCGTCGAATCCGTGAGGGCGGAGAACTCTGAGGTCGCCTGAGCGATCTGCAACCCGAATCCCGTATAGCGCGTCTGCTGCTGCAGTCCGGTGCCGATTCGACAGCCTTGCGTTCCCGAGCCCTGGCTGCACACAAGGGAGGTGTTCCAGACGGCAATACCGCTCAACGCGCTCGTGAGTGCCCCCGCCATGCTGCGCAGTCGCTGGTCGCCGGCCATCTGCAGCTCGCCCGTGAGCGTATCGCTCAAGCCGCGGCGCAACGAGCTGTGAGCGATCCAACCGGAATAGGAGTTGCTTTGGAGTCCGAAGTCCTGTCGCCGGGCGCCGATGTCCAGCCGCCAATCGGATAACCCCGTGCTCAGCAGTTGTTGGGAGGCATAGTAGTTCTCGTGCACAACCTGCTCGCGCCCGAGCGCATCGCGAACCACGAAGCTCAACTCGCCGCTGCCGTTGGGAACGGGAATCCGCTCGAGCGTGAAAGGGCCCGCCGGCACGCTCATGTGTTGGACCGGGTTGCCATTGACCAGCAGATCGAGCGCACCTGGGACGACCGCTTCGCCGTGTATCGCCGGCAGCGGAAAGGTTATGAATTCCGGCGTCGTCGAGAAGTCCGTTCCCCAGGAGACCCCGGCCATCCGCAACTGCGCGCCATCGGCGCCTGGCTGGACGAGGCCATCGCCGATTCGCAGCGAGCTGTGCGAGGCGGGAAAATCAGCCACGAGCGCGGATTCGAGGCGAACACCTCGCGACGTGCCCGTGTCGAGCGATGTAGCGAGCCATGTCGTGTTCGCCACGACAGGGCCACGAAACACGCCGGCCTCAAAGAGCCCACCAATCCCATGGACGCCCGGGCCTTCTGTTCCCGTGAGGTCGTAGTTTGCAAACAGCCCCGGAGGTGATAGCGCGGGATACGCCGCTTGCGGGCTGGCTAAGCTCAGCGAGTGCGGTTGCATCAGACTCGGCTGCACCGTCACCTCCAGCCGCGAGGCAGGCGCATTCAATCTGCCGTGCAGTCCAGGGAGCGCATCCAGATCGACATACCCGGCACTGTCACTCGCGGCACCCAGAATTTGAGCAGGCAGGGCAATGCCCCACAGGTTGAGCTCGGCACTCATGACCTGCACCCGACCGCTATCACCCAGTCGCACGAGTATCCATTGAGGTTGTATGTCCCCATTGATCGAGACCTCAACCAGGGCCTCGTCGCTTACGACAGTCGCGTTCGCAAGGGTAGGCAAGCCGAGCGTCAGCACGCTGATCGTGACGAGTTCGATCAGGAAGACCCGGCATCGCATCCCTGTATACCCGAGTGTACGGGATGCATTACGGTGACAAAGTAACGGTGTCGCGCAGATCACCTGCGTCTGTCACGGCAAGCAGGTCGAGTTGTTGGCCGGAGCGCACTGCCGGCAGCACAACGCCTCTCCAAAGGCGCTTGCCGCCCGCAACGACGTAACCCGCCTCATTGGAGCGCCAGAGGATCTGGTCACCGCCGGCGGCACGCATTTCCAGCCGCAGGATGTGGGCCCATCGCCCGCCCGTGTTGCGCGCGCTGAGCGCCAGCTGACCTTCGGCTACGGCCTCGAGTGCCCACTGCAGGCGCGGTGAGCTTCCGGGAAGGCTCGCAAAAACCGGCACACCGACCCGCAGGGCGAACTGCAACCCGGAGGAGGGTCCACCGGGCTGCCTTGGCACCTCCCGCACGTAGATCCGAAAGTCCTCTTCTGCCCGCAGCTGTTGCCAGTCCCTGAGAGCTACCCGCACGGTTTGTGTCGCGCCAGCCGGCAGCTCGAACACAGGCGGTGTCGCGATCAACTGTGAGGTCGTGCCATACCGGTCAGTTCCACCATCCTGACTCCAGGACATGCGCTCTATCTGCACGATGGTCGGACTGGGATTGTCATTGCGCACCTCGAGCACCGCGACCGGGTGTTCGCGCGTCAGCTCGATCCTGGTGGGGCCTACCCACAGCGATCCGGCATGGGCACTGCAACCCCAGGCTGCGAGCCAAAGTGCCCAGCGCCCCGCAACGATCCTTGCAGCTGCCATCAGAAATTCACTGTCACAGTGATGGTGCTGGTGTAGGTACCCGCAGGCTTGTCCTGCAAAGCACTTACCCGGCCGTAGACGGTTTGAGTACTCGCGGTCAGAAGTCCGGCCCCCGAGCCGCCAACCGTGCTCGTAGCGCCAGTGCCGTCACCCCACACGGTGGTACGCGCACCTGACGTGTACAGGTTGTAGTCCAAAACATTGGCGCCGTTCGCAATCGTGCGCCCGGTGTAAGCACCGCCGCCGGTGCCAATATCGAGTGCGACCGTGTATGCCGAACCTACGGTGCAGTAGACGCTGATGGCCGATGTGCCATCCAGAGGAGAGCCGGAACTGGGGTTATAGGCGCCAAAGCTGAGTGCCGAGGCTGTGACGCTGCACGCCGAATTAATGACAGCCGAGACAGGAAACGTCGTACTGGTGGTAGCGGCATCGCAGAGTATGGGTGCAGCCAGTGCCAACGCGGCTGTCAGGCGACGCCCATAGATCCTCATCGCGCAGAGCATGACTCATCTCCCTTTCCCTTTCAGATCGGTCGGAGGGTCCATGCCCGCAAGGCGCGCAGTTGGAAACACCGACGTCAGCGAGGAAGTTCCCGCCGCGCATACGGTATGGTTCGATGCAAACAACTATGTTGACTGTCATCACGCGCTGGGCAGCCATTGCTTGATGCGGTCCGCAGTTAATGTCTGCCGCGGCGCATTCGCCGCAGTGCAGATCGATCCAGGAAAGTTATTTTGGCGTCCTGAAAGTCCTGTTATGTCGGGTAGCAGCGACATTGAGGATCACGAAGGATCCGGCCATTGCAGAAATCTTCGACAAAAGGCCGGATGGTGGTGCGGAAAGCGGTGCGGGCGAAGGGCAAGACCGCGATAACGATGCATCCGGCTGCGGGTTGACATCCCCCTGTCAAAGCGCGATGCACGTCTCACTTGGCGCTCCGGCTTCAGGGTGATTTTCCCAAAATACCGTTACTGTCATATTTACGGCCGCGGCGATTGTATCGGGCTCCTGTCAACCAACATCGCGCCGCCACGCTGTTGGCTTAACGTCGATCAACCCGATGTCCGGTCAACCGCAAACGGCAAATGCAGGAGAAATTGAAATGCAGCTCAGCAAGGTGAGACACGCTGTACACACTGTCCTCGTATCAGGTCTAACCGCCGGTGTCGCAGCGTGTGGTGGTGGGTCCGATTCAGGGACATCTTCGTCAACCAGCATTGCTGCCGCGCAATCCGGCTATGTGTCAGTTCTCGTGAGCGACGCATCGTCGGACGATTGGGGCACGATCGGCGTCAAGATCCTGAGCATTTCCCTTTTGCCCCAGGGTGGAGGTTCTCCCGTGACCGTGTTTACGGCGCCCACAACGCCCCCGGTTGTGAATCTCGAACAGCTCGATCAGATCAGCGAGATCCTGGGCAATGTCAGTGTGCCGGCCGGTACTTATACGGGCGCCACGTTGACCATTGCCGGTAATTCCGGGGACGTGCAGTTGGTCGTGGCTGCCGAACCCGAGGCAGGCTTTGCGGGCACAGCGGGTGCGTCGATCCCCGCCAGCCAGATCCAGATCCAGGGTGCGCAAGGGAGCACGGGAAATCTGACGGTACCGGTCAAAGTCAACTTCGTGTCACCGCTGGTCGTCACCGTTGGCGGCAGTAATGCGCTCGACCTGGAATTTGATCTGAACCACCCGGCATTCATCGTCGCGCACAATCCGCCGAGCGCCATGGGCACAACGCTGTATGCCGTGAACTTCAACGGGCCTGTGCGTCATCGTCCCATAGCGGATCTTGCGCACCTCGTGCTGCGCCACACTTATGGCACCGTGACCGCAGTCTCCACGGACAATACGTCGGTCACTATCACGAAGGATTTGCCGACGCTTCCGGTGGTGAATCCGGAAACGGCGGTTGCGACCTCGCAGAATCTGCAGATCCTCGCCGATGCAACCAATGGGACCCTGTTCTACGATGTGGATGCGAAGACCGTGGTCAGCGTCAAGAGCTTTGCCAGTGAGGCCAGCAGCCTGGTGGGCAGGTATGTCCGTATTGCCGCGAGATACCAGGACAACGGCACGCTGGTGGCGGTTCGCATCTGGGCCGCCAGCAAGTTCCAGGATGTCTGGCTGAGCCCGGAGGGCCATGTATTGCACGTCAACCCGGCAACCAACATCATGACCGTTGCGAACGAGTCAGGGCAGCTCGTGCCGGTGTCCGTGGACGCGAATACGCAATTCTTCTTCAGGACGCCGCAAAATGCCCTGAGTGATGCAACGCCGATCGGCACCGGTACCAGTTTCCTTGCGAATCATGAGCTCGTGCGTGGATTCAAGGTTCATGTGGGTGTCGTAGATCCCTTGGCCACGCCGCTGGTGGCTCAGACCGTGGATATCGAGACTGCCGGCTATTCCGGTCTGATCTCGGGTGCGAGCAGCACGGGATTCACCTACGCGCACAATTTCGTCACTGCCAGTGACGACTACACGGTGAACCTCGGCTACATCGCAAACACCAGCGACAATGGCAAGGACTCCAGCGACAATGCCGTCACGGGGTACAAGTGGTGGAATTTTACCTACCCGACGCTGGCTGACACGGGCGCGAATGCCGTCTCCGACTTCGTGGCCGCAACCAATGGCGGTGTGAACTTTGGCGGAACGGTCGGTTCTGTGAAGACCTACGGCGTATCTGCCGCACGCTGGGGCGATTCGGCCAACACGAGCGGCTGGTCGGTGCCGTGGACCGTGCTGCTACCGGCCCCCATTCCGCTGGGCACCGTAGCCACGGGCATGGCCAACAACGCATTCACCATGGCCGTAGTTGGCGGGACTATGCCCGCAACCGTGGATGTGAGCACCGCGGCCGGATCTGCGACTCTCGTGTACCAGGTCGACCGGTCCAACGGCGTGGTCACGATCAGCCCGGTGGATGTGACGACCAGCGCGGGCCTGCAAACCTTGACGAACGGGCTGTCTGTGGGGACTTCAGTGAAAGTCTACGGAATCCCGCAGCCGGACGGCACGCTCAAGGCCTATGTCATCGACTACTTCACGGGCATGAGCCCAGGTGGCTGAAGGAGTACGGAAGGGCTTTGCGGTTGCGGAGCCCTTCCAACTTCGCGGCAAGTGGGTTGGCAACTCAAACGACCGTCACTGTCAATTCCTGCACGGCCGTTTCGCCCGCGGCGTCCTTCACCTGGATTGTGAATTTAGCGGCCGGATCCGGGGCTGCCGGTGTCCCTCCCAGCTCGCCTCGGGAGCTCAACGTCATCCACGAGGGTAGACCGCTCACGGCGGCCCAGGTATAGGGAGCCTTCCCGCCCTTGCCCTGTAAGACAAACTTGTAGGCCGTGCCGCTCACGGCAGGAGGCAGAGCAGGAGGGGTCGTGATTGCGAAATCCGTGAGCTTCTCCGAGCGGGTGTCCTTGGCCTGAAACAGGGTGTCGAAGACTTCGTTGAGCTTCCTGAACGCCGCGTCCGAGAACATTCCAACGAGGGCGGCCACTGCGGTGACTCCGAATGGATTGACAGCCCTGATGTCGGCATTCGTGCCGGTCATCAGACCGCCTCGCATGACCAGGTAGAAGACGAATGCCAGGCCGCCTCCGACCAACGGCTCAGCGTAATAGAACCAATACCAGTTGCTGCTGAGCTTGTCCTCGCCTACGTAGTCGGCAAATGACTTCATGCCGGATATGCAGGCGGCAAAACCGCCAACGAACAGGACAAGTAGAATCAAACGCAGCTCGGGTGTTATCGAGTACTCACCGCCCCAGACTTTCCAGGTCGCTTTCAAATCAGCGGCTGGCGTAATCTCAGGTGCTTGCCCCACCTTGTCGCCCTGGGCGGGCGCCGCAGGTGTCGAGATTGGCGGCGCATCCTTTGGAGCGGCTATCCAAAGCGTGCAAGTGAGGTACATCGTGGTGCATGCCACCAACGTAAAATAGACCAGGAACACGACCTTTCCCATCTGATCCCTCACTATGTGCCACACTTGCACACCGCGCTCCACGCTACCATATAGCGCAATACAAATGTCCTTGGGGGGCCCGTGCGCTACGGCTTCATTGGTCTGGGCAATCTCGGCGGCCATCTCGCGGCGAGTCTGCTGCGGGAGGGTTTCGAGCTGACCGTGCACGATCTCAATCAGGAAGCGGCTCGCCATCTCATCGAGCGTGGGGCCCGCTGGGCGCAATCACCCAAGGACCTCGCGAGGGATGTTGATGCGGTGATCACCTGCCTGCCTTCACCAGCCGCTTCTGCCGCGGTTCTCATGGCAGACGATGGTGTGCTCAACGGATTGCGCGCAGGTGGTGTTTGGATCGAGATGAGCACCACGGATCAACACGAGGTTCATCGGATCGCCGCGCTGGCCGCCGCGCGTGGTATTGCAACGTTGGAAGCACCGGTCACTGGTGGTGTGCATAGGGCGGCTGCAGGGGAAATCACGGTCCTCGTCGGTGGTGACCGTGCAGTTTACGAAAGGCATCTGCCCGCGTTCGAGGCTATGGGCGGCTCAATCTTCTACGTGGGGGAGCTCGGCAAGGCTTGCGTGCTCAAGGTGATCACCAACATGCTCGCGTTTATCCATTTGGTCGCTGCGGGCGAGGCATTGATGCTGGCCAAGCGTGCTGGCCTGGACCTTGCGCAGGTCTTCGCGGCAATCAAGGCGAGCTCCGGCACCAGCTTCGTCCATGAGACTGAAAGCCAGTTGATTCTGAACGGCAGTTACAACATCGGGTTCACAATGGACCTCGCCTGCAAGGACCTGGGCTTTGCGTCCCGCTATGGTCGCGAGCTCGGCGTCCCCCTCGAGCTTGGGGAGCTCACGGACCAGATCTTCAGGCGGGCACGCGCGCAGTATGGCGGCGGCGCCTGGTCAACGCAGGTCGTAAAGCTCCTCGAAGACGCGCTGCATACGGAGCTTCGCGCTCCAGGCTTCCCACCTGTGCTGGAGCCCGCCGGGAAATGAAACTCACCGATATCAAAACATTCGTAGTAGGCAATCCGCCCCCGTCCTATGGGGGACGCTATTTCGTGTTCGTCAAGCTGATTACAGACGGTCGCGTCGAGGGAATCGGCGAGGCGTACTGCGTTCCGTTCGAACCGCATCTGGTCGCGAAGCTGATCGTGGATGTGTTCGAGCGTTACCTGCGCAACGAAGACCCTCACGACATCGAAAAGATGTGGCGCCGCGTGTACTCGGCGGGGTTCACGCAGCACCCTGACCTGACTCTCATGGGAGTGTTGAGTGCACTCGAGATGGCGTGTTGGGACATAGTCGGCAAAGAAGCCGGTCAGCCCATTTACAATTTACTCGGCGGCCGGGTGCACGAGAGGCTACGGTCGTATACCTACATCTATGCCCGGCCTGGCGATCGGACGGATGTCTACCGCGATCCGGACCTTGCGGCACAGCGCGCCGCCGAATACCTGCAGCAGGGCTTCACGGCGCTCAAATTCGATCCCGCGGGGCCGTACAGCGCCTTCGATGGGCGGCAACTCGGTCTCGTGGATATCGACCGGTGCGTGCGATTCTGCAAACAGTTACGCGACGCCGTGGGGTTGAAGGCGGATCTGCTCTTCGGCACGCATGGCCAGATGACGGCGGCGGGAGCAATCCGCCTGGCGAAGCGGCTGGAACCCTACGATCCGCTCTGGTTCGAGGAGCCTGTGCCGCCTGATGCCCCGGAAGAAATGGCGAAGGTTGCGCGGGCGACGTCGATCCCGATCGCAACGGGCGAACGACTTGCGACGAAGTACGATTTCGGACGCCTGCTGCGCGCGGGGGCTGCCGCCATTTTGCAGATGAACCTGGGCCGCGTAGGTGGGCTTCTCGAGGCGAAGAAAATTGCGGCCATGGCCGAGGTGGATCACGTGCAGATCGCTCCCCATCTGTACTGCGGCCCGGTGGTCGGCGCGGCCAACATTCAACTCGCTGTGTGCAGCCCGAATTTCCTGATCCTCGAAAGCATCGAGCGGTGGGATGGCTTTCACGCCCAGATTCTTCGCAAGCCGGTGCGCTGGGAGAATGGCTACGTCATTCCACCCACCGAGCCGGGACTGGGAGTCGAGCTGAATGAGGATTTCATCAAGGACTTTCCCTACACGGACAACCGGTTGCACCTGGAGATGCACGCCACCCCTGTGACCGATCAGGCGCCGAAGTGATAGGTGAGATCCAGCTGTGAGTTTACGAGCCGGCGTAGAGCTGATACGCGCCCCAGAAAAGGGGCCTGCGGTAAACACTGGACGAGTGGATCAGCGACAACTTGGCAATGCGCAGCGCGGCGTCGGGCGCCTTGCCCGCCTGAAGCTCGCCATAGAGCCGGTCCATCAGCAACGGCGACGAGGCATCGGCGACCTGCCAGAGTGCGGCAATCACATTGTGCGAGCCCGCGCGCAGAAACACCCAGGCCAATCCAACAAGCCCTTCCCCAGCATAGGTGCGCACGCCCGAGCCGTAGCACCCGGAAATAGTTACCAATCTTGCGTTGAGCGGGTGCTGCACGATATCGCGCGCGTAGAGCTTGAAGTATTCCGGGTCTTCACGAGGTGCTGATAACACCACGGCCGAATCGAGGGGGCTCAAGCGACTGGCAGTGCCATGCGCGGCAAAGTGGATGTAGCGGAATTGATCCGGTCCGCTCGCGGCGTAGGCCGCGGGTATCGCCATGGCCCGGGTCAACACAATCTGGCCTTCGGCAGCGAAGTGCTGTTGCACGCGCTGGATCTCCGGCGCTGCATCGGGTAGAGGCGCGAAGTCGTTGCGAGCCGGGATGGGATCACCGATCAGCAGCAGGTCTTTGCTGGCTGTATCCGCCGTGACGGGCTGCAACCCGGAGAGCATCCGGATTGAGCTCGCGGTTGTCACCGTAACATCTTCGATCCAGTACCTGGGGCCGTCCGCGGCCGGTACCAGCAGCGTCTCGAAATTCAGAGCGTGCAGGATGCCATCTGGAATGAGAAAGACCCTGGAGCCGGGCGGGACCATCGCAGCGGCAGGCTTGATCAAGGCGTCGTACAAGGATACGGCAGCTGGGCTCGCGGGCCGCAGCAGATCGTTCGCCTGTTGAATGTTTGCTTGATGCTTCTCGAGCAACGATTGGATTTCCTTCTCCTTCGGAAGAGTGAACAGACGCGTATCGTGTGCGGTCACTGCCCACAAGTGGGATTGCTCCCGTCCGAGTGAATAGAACAAGATCGATGCGTTGAGCTTGCGGGCAACTGCTTGCAGGTCGCCAACATGCTTGTCCTGCGCCTGCGCAGGGAGCTGGTCACCGGCAAAACCCAGGCCCTCTTCCAGCGTTCGCGCGCGGCTGCGGTCCAGAAGCCGCAAGGCCTCGACGGGCCTGTTCGTGTTGATGAGAAATTCGGCGTAGTCCCGGTAGATCGCATCACCATAGCCGAAGGCTGACAGCCGTAGGGCTACGGTCTTGACTGCAGAGCGCTTATCCTCGAACGTTTGAATCGCCCGGCGATACCAGAGTTCTGCTCGCGCCGGCTGTTGCCTGGCGGAATATAACTTCGCAATCGCGCTCTCGACGTCCGAGCGGAACTCCGGATCGGTGATCAGCTGTCTGGCGGACATCAGCGTGTCCTCTGCCTCTTTGTCCGGGGCCTGGTGAGATGCGAGCAGTCCCCGCAGGAACCGTGCATACGCGACCACGTTGTTGTCCTTGGAGTTCTGAGCCACGCGCACGGCTTCATCGCTGTGGCGCCTGGCGGCGTCGTATTGACCTTGCTCATAGAGCAGCAAGGCCAGATTCGTTTCGATGTTCGCGATCTGGTCGATTTCATCCTCAGCAGGCAGCGTCAAAGCGAGCCGCAGCGCCTCTTCATCGTATTTCCTGGCTGCCTCTAGAGACCGCAGCCGATACTCGGCCAAGCCGGCATCCTGCAGCCACAGGACCCGGTGGCTGGTCATTCCAAGTTCCTGCGCTTGCCGCGCAGCGTCCTCGAAGTTGGCGAGCGCGCGATCGAAGTCTCCCAGGTTTTGATACGCCCACCCCATGTTTCCCAGCGCGACTTCCAGCTGCCTGCGGGCTTGAATCGACCTGGTGAAATCGGCGGCCTGCTGCAGCAAGGCAAGGGCCTGATCAAAATGCTGGCTCTTCAGGCTGTCATAGCCGATATCTACGAGATTGAGTGCCTTCAACAAGGGATCGTCCTGTTCGCGCACGGCCGCCAGACTGCTTCTGAACTTTTCCGTAGCCAGCTCAAGGTGGCCGGAATCACGCGCAACCCACCCTTCAGCTCGCAATACGTCAGCGATGAGCGCGGAATGGGCTGCTTCGGCGAGCCGGCGTGCTTCGCGCAATTCGCGACCGGATTCCTCAGGCTGAGCCAGCCGCCAGTGCGCCAGGCCGCAGAGCACGTTTCGCTTGATCGCAAGGTCCCCCTGCGGGGGAATGGAAACGGCCGTGAGCAGTGCGATCACATCGCCAGGGTGGGCCTGTCTGAGCAGGATGTCCGCCTCGAGCAGACGAAATTTCAACCCCCAAACGAGGCCGCTCCCGGAGCTTGCCGCGGAGAATTGCTGGCGAGCCTGCTGCGCTCGTGCGTGGGCGACATCCAGGTTGCCATGCAGATAGTCAGTGTAGATGCTTTGAAATAGGGCGGTTGGCTCCGGGCTCGAGGCGCCGCGGCATCCGGTCAAACTCCAGGCTGACAGGACGGATGCCAGCAAGGACACCCATGCGGCTAGAGTTCGCCCGTGCCGCCACCGCCAACACAGGAAATAGTGACTCCACCTGTGACCGGGCAACCGAGGTCGGCGCGTATCGCCACGTACTGGACCGAATCGCCGTAGATCCGCAGCGCGCCCAGGGTGATCCGGCCAAACCCCGGAATGTCCACGATCTGGCCACAGGTTTTCGTCGGGTTCGCGGCGTCTTCGAACGCGTAACACCCAATATTCCCGGACTTCGGATCGTGTGTCATCCATTCGAGTTTCGGATTCAACTTCGGGTGGAATTCGCGACCGGCCAGCTGCAGGCCCTCGAAACGGGAGCCGGTCAGAGAAATTTCCAGCGGCCCATTCTCCTTCGGGATCGATATCGAGACCTGCGCAACGACCCGCCTGGCGGTCACCACCTCGAGGAGGTTCAGGCCCTCGACCACAGCCGTGATCAAAATCGAAACAGCCCCGTCCTGGGCGTCCTGGCGGCCAAAAACACGCGTGTACGCCGACGAACATGTAACGATTTCATCCAGAGTAAACGCCTCTGATCGCGCCATTGCAACTCCGCCTACCGCCGGCAGAGACACCGGGGCGAGTGTGGGGATGCATTTGTGGCAGGGCTTTTCCAGGTAGCCTCCCAAGGCGTTGGCGTCGGCCCGAAAGGAATAGAGCTTCTTATTGAGGGATTGCATGGCGTAGGGTCTCCGTGCCGTAAGTTGTCAGCCTATCAGGCTGGTTTGGAATTCTGCGTCCGCAACAACATGGCCGCCGGGCGCCATCATTGCTCTGCTTGTCGCGCATGTCGATAATTCTTTCGACGACAGCGCGCACGCTTGCGACTGCAGGGGCGCGCTGCTTGCGGGGTTAATATTGTTGGCTCTTGGGGGCCGCAGTCATGTTCTGTGGCCGGCGGGCGATCCATTCCAGGGGGCGGTGCCGAATTTATCGGCTACCGCGTTTGCACGATAAAAGTGCGCGCCGCAGCGACGGACAGGTGCACCGGCCCGAGCATCGCAGGCCTTCGGCAACGCACATGGGTCGATCACGCAGGCAAGGCGGGTGAGGGCGGTCCGGGGGCGGCGCAAGCAAGACCCATGATTCCGCCCGGGTTCATGCAATCGACCATCGCAGAGGGAATCAGTATGGTTGCGCCGCGTTCCTTGGTCGTCTCGTAGATGATGTTCATCGCTCGCAATTGCAGCGCCGCGGGATTGCGTGCATAGATGTTGGCCGCCTCCAGAAATTTCTGGGCGACCTCCTGTTCTGCGGAACCCAGGATGACTCGTGCGGCTTTTTCGCGCTCCGCCTGTGCCTGGCGGCTCATCGCATCCTGCAACTGCGAAGGAATCGCCACGTCGCGAATCTCCACGGAAATGGCCGCCACACCCCAGTCCGCGGTTTTGCGGCCGATCTCCTCCTTCAGTTGCTGATCGGCAAGCTTGCGTTCTGACATCAATGCGCTGAGGGGTGATGAGCCGATCATTTCGCGCAGGGACGTCTGTGCAACGCGCAGGATCGCGGACCTGTAGTCGGTGATTTCCAGGGCGGCGCGCTCTGCATCGTGGACTTGCCAGAACAGAATCGCATCGATGTTCGCCGGGACGGTGTCCTTCGTCAGCGCCTGTTCGGCGTTGAATTCGGTCGTCTGAATGCGTTGATCAACCCAGGCGGTGACGGCATCCATGAACGGGATGATGGCAAACAACCCCGGACCGCGAATGGCATGCAGTTTCCCGAATCGCAGCACCACTGCCTTTTCCCACTGTTTGGCCATCAACAGCGACACGGGCGTCAGGGCTGCCCCCAACATTAGGACACCCGGGAGGAGGTAGGCAAAAAACAACCCCCATCCATGAGACAGCGTCGCGATGAGCAACGCCGCAACGAGCAGCACAACCGAGATGACAATCGCGGGCGCGTTCCTGCCTGAAGTGTTCATTTAGTACTCCTTTGCCGCTTTGATATCTGCAGAATCTGTTGGGCGACCTCGACAGGATCGACTCCCGCCGCATTCGAAATGGCGATGGCCTGTTGGGCCAGGCTCTCGACCCGCTTGGCTTGCCGCGTCACGTCAACCGGTGGCGGCCGTTCAGCGACATACGTTCCGCGGGCTCGCAGAATGACGATGGCGCCCGTCTGCTCGAGGTCGGCGTACGCGTGCCGGACCGTATTCAGATCGACCTTCACGGCTACGGCGACTTGGCGCATCGTGGGCATCTGCTCGCCCGGGCGCAGTATTCCGGCACCAATCGCCTGCAGCATCTGGTCACGGATCTGCACATAGACGGGAACGCCGTTGTCCTGCAGGTGGAGTGCTGGCACCATGGCTGGGAACCTGTATGCAAGTATGCATACAGTCCACCAGTGGGCCGCCGCTGTCAAGCGGCGCGCGAAAGGGGGACGACCGTCCAACTTTGAGCTTGTGTGCTTGAACGGCCGACGCAGTCCGCTAGCATGCGTCTGGCCGCCATGGACGGCCGATGATGCGAGAACTGAGCACAGATGAGCCCACGCACCGCTTTTCTCACGACTGCCCCGGAACGACTCAGCGTCGCGGATATCGCTCAGACCCATCTGCAGCTGTTCCAGCAAATGCGCAGCCAGGGCTACTCTCAGGCTGACCTGACGAGGGTGGCAGACGCTTATCAGGTTGCGACGAAGCTGTTCGCCAATCGATTTCGGCCTTGCGGGAGGCCGTTCGTTGCGCACCTGGTCGGAGCTAGCGGCATTCTCGTGTGGTTGAAAGCGCCGATCCACATGGTGGTCGCGGAACTGTTGCACGCAGCCTACCAGGAAGGTGACTTTCCCAACTCGTTGGAGGGTATGACGCCTGGCAAAAGAAGGGAGCTGAGTGCGGCTATCGGTGCCGAGGCTGAGGCGCTGGTCGCGGCGTATACGGTGGGCTCACGGAGCCTCACTGGCCTTCTGGCCAGCCACGCGAGATTCAACGAGATGTCGCCGTCCGAACGCGACATCCTTCTGATGCAGCTGGCCAACGAGCTGGACGACTACCGCGACCTCGCCGGCAACCATGCTGCGAACGCGGATGAACGCATCGCGGTAATCCGGCAATGCGGTCAACATCAGGTGGAAATGGCCGAGTGGCTCGGGCGTCCCGAGCTCGCACAAGCACTGCGCGAAACTTATGCCGACTCGATCGCAGCGGTCGCGCCGATGCCCTTCGTGTCACGTTTCGCGAACGGCTACGCCATTCTTCCGGCGTCCAACCGGACTCGCTGGAACATTCTGGCGCGGCGGCTCGGTGTGAAAATCCGAAATCGCCTGCGGCGTCATCTCGGACTGTAGTGTGCCGCGAGGCGCGGGCGCAGGTCGAACCGGTACGTGCCGGCCAAGTCGAATATACTGCTCGTCCGAACTGAAGCAGGAGATGTCGATGCCCCTTCCCGTGTCCCGATCCGGTAATCCGGGATTGAACGAGAAGACCTTTGCGAGCCAGCCGTGGCCGACGACCGGCGGCGAGCGGATGACTCTGCAGGGCTCGATCAACAAGTCGTTTCTGCTCCTCGTCGTGCTGCTGGCGGGCGCGCTTTGGCCGTGGTCCCAATATCTGTCCACCGGTGATGCCTCGGTTGCGGGCACGTCCATCCTGATTGGCGCCGTTGGCGGGCTCGTACTAGCCCTCGTCATCAGCTTCAAGGCGACGATGGCTCCGTACCTGGCCGTTCCCTACGCGGCTCTCGAGGGTCTGGCCATGGGAGGCTTTTCAGCGCTCCTGGAGCGTCGCTATCCCGGAATTGCGATCCAGGCGGTAGGGCTGACTTTTGGTGTACTGGCGGTGCTGCTGACCGCTTATTCGATGCGGTTGATCCGGGCCACTCAACAGTTCCGCTCGATCGTCATCGGCGCGACCGGAGCGATTGCACTGCTGTATCTCGTTACCATGGTTCTGGGACTCTTCCACGTCAACGTCCCGGTGCTGAACTCATCTAGTCCGCTGGGAATCATCGTCTCACTGGTCATCTGCGGCGTGGCCGCTTTGAATCTCGTGCTCGACTTCGATTTGATCGAATCGGGAGTAGCGCGGGGCGCGCCGCGCTACATGGAGTGGTATTCGGCTTTCGGGCTGTTGGTCACGCTCGTGTGGTTGTACCTGGAAATCCTGCGGCTGCTGAGCAAGGTGCGCGACAACAGGTAGCCGCCTGAAGCCGGCGGCGGCACTGACGCAGGGGGCGGTCATGGCTGTTCAGCTCCTTACGGCGGTACCGACTGAAGCGGAAACGCTGCCGGACCTGTGCTTCGTGTCACAGATGACAGCTGAGCCTGTGTCTAGAGTAAGCGTCCCCGATGTCCACGGACGGTTACTGTGCCAGCAGCTGACTCAAAATCTGAATGTCGTTCGCGTGACGGGCGTGTCCATGTAGCGGCCATCACTCTGGCCGCGATCGCCGCGGCCACTGCGAGCCACCGGGCCGAGGCTGCGTGGGGTGAGGCAACGGGCGACCCTGGCCATTTCGGCGTCGTTCTCGAGTCCGCGGCGGAGTTTGGCGGCGACAACCTCATCGACGTTTTCTACCGCCACGGTGGGACACAGCACATCAAGGCCGGCGATGGAGTCACGCTGGGCGGTGGTATTCACTACCGGCCGGTTTCGCTGCCAGTCGACTTTGCGGCCACTGTTGGCTACAAATTCGTCCGGACTTCTTCGTACGATACCGACCTCGGCATCAACCGTGTGGTCATCAAACTCACCGGTACCATTCCGCTGGTCAATCACTTCTGGGTTACAGCAGGACCGGTATGGCATACGGGGACCCGCTTGAACGGTGATGGTTACGTAACCGACGTCGATTTCGACGATGCCGTGGGTGGCATGGTTGGCTTTGGCTGGCGTTGGATCGGCGTGAGCTATACGAACATCAAGTATCGCGGAGCCTTCGCCGGCAGCGTCGATGCGAGCAACGGTGGCATCACCTTCGCATGGAAGTTTTGAGGGACGCTTGACCGAGGCCGGCCGCAGGGCGCGGCACGGCAGCCGCCGCGAGCGTGGCTCCGGGGGTGCTAGCATCCAGGGATGGGGTGCAATCGCCACAACACTTCGAGTATCTGCGCGCGGATAATGCCGGACAGGTGCGCCCCAGAGAAGCGCTCGTCCTTGCTCAACGGCCGTCGTACGGGCATGCGGATGTGGGCTGTATTGCTCATGACGATGGCCATCTGCGCGCACGCGCGCGGTGCGTCCGTTGATGAGTCGTCTGTCCCACAGGCACGCATCGATCCAAAGGTCGTCAACCTCCAAGTAACCGAAGGCACGGACATACGCTTTACGCGCTTGAGCCGCGCACAGGGTATCTCCCAGACCCGGGTCGAAGCGATCGTCCAGGACGACCGGGGGTTCATGTGGTTCGGGACCCAATACGGGCTGAATCGCTACGACGGCCATGAATTTCGGTCGTTCCGCCACATCGATGGCGAGGCACGCAGTCTGTGCGGCGTCTACATCCGTGTGCTCTTCGAGGATCGCGAGGGCCGGCTGTGGATCGGGTGCGAACAGATGCTGGACCGTTACGAGCCCGCCACGGAAACATTCACGCACTATCAATTCGAAGCATCGGCGTCATCTGACCTAATTGCTACCCCGCGCCACATCAGCGAAGGTGTTGACGGGATGCTATGGGTCGCTACGGGCCACGGGCTTTACCGACTCGATCCGGCTTCCGGCCGATCCGTGGGCTTCCGTCACAATGCGGCCGATCCGGCGAGCCTCAGCAGCAACGACGTCAAATCCACGTGCATCGATCGCAGCGGCACACTTTGGGTGGCGACCAGCGACGGAATTGACGCGTTCGATCCGCGCACCGCGCGTGTGACATTGCACGTGCCGCTCCGTGAAACGCGCGAGATGTCGATGCTGGAAGATCGTGCCGGCGTGCTATGGATCATTTACGCATCTGACAACGGCCTTGCCGCGCTGGATCGCAAGTCTCGGATACTCACGCGCTACTCCTTTGCGAAAACACCCGTGTCGTCAGAAACGCTGACGGGCGTCAGCTCGATTCTGGAAGACGCTGATGGACAACTCTGGCTCGGCACCCATTCAGACGGTCTTCTGAAGCTCGATGGCAACCGGCTCAAAGCCGCGCGCTACCGCAACGACCCCGCGAATTACGAAAGCCTTGCCGAGAATCGCACAACCAAGCTCAAGCAGGATCGCGAAGGCAACATCTGGGTTGGCCTTGGCGCCTCTGAGCCGAACTATTTCTCGCCGAAGCCGCCGCCTTTTCGGCCGCTGCCCTTTGACGCGGGCAATCCGGACAATTTGGGCGAGAAACTCGTCAACGTGCTGTTTGAGGATTCCCACGGCACGTTGTGGATGGGTACCACGGGAGCGCTCAATCGGTACGACCGGGGGACCCGCAGTTACCAACGATTCCATATTCCCGGCAACGGCGTCAGCAGTGACGTGCTCTCGATTGTTGAAGATAGCGCGGGTGCGCTGTGGGTGGGCACCTCTGGCCAAGGACTCGCGAAGCTCGACACCGTCACTGGCAAATTGAAGCTTTATCGACACGTGACCGGAGACTCGCGGACTCTAAGCGACAACGTGGTCACCCACCTCCACATCGACCACAACGGCACACTGTGGGCCACCACCGGGAACGGGCTCAATCGCTATGACGCCGTCACCGACAGCTTCAGTTCGTTCAGGCAGGAGACGGATTTCTGGTCCGCGCTCTACGTCGCCTTGGAGGAAGACAAGCTCGGTACCTTCTGGATCAACGGTCCCCCGGGACTGCTGCATTTCGACCCGGCCAAGGGCGAGTTTGTGCCACACAAGGGCGCAGAGCAGATCCGCGGGTTTTCCGTGCTTATTTCCTCCGCTGGGGAAATCTGGGCGGGCTCCCAGAACGGGCTCTACCGATACGACCCGTCGAGCGGCAGGAACCGCGTGTACACACATCGAGACGGCCTCGCGAGTAACGCGGTCGCCTGCATTGTCGAAGACACCCAAGGCGATTTGTGGATGAGCACGACCGAAGGACTCTCACGGTTGCATCCTGGCAGTGGCCATTTTCGCAATTACTCCGTCGCGGACGGTCTGCCGGGTCGTGATCTGACTGGCTGGGGAGCCTGCTTCAGGGGCGCGCGCGGAACACTGTATTTTGGCGGGTTCGCTGGCGCAGTCGAATTCGATCCAACCACGGTGCTCGATGAGTTATATACGCCGCCAGTCGTTCTGACGGCTCTCGAGCTCTCCGGCGATCTCGTACAACCAGGTCCGCGGTCGCCACTTACCCACACGATTGGCTACACGAAGGAGCTCACGCTTTCAAACAGTCAGCGCAGCTTTGCCGTGCAGTTTGCCGCTCTCAGCTTCCGCAGCCCCGGCACCAACCGATATCGATATTGGCTCGAAGGTCTCGACGCCGATTGGCAGGAAGTCGGCAGCGACCGTCGCATCGCGAGCTACACGACGCTGCCGCCCGGTGTCTATAACCTTCACGTACAGGGCGCAACCAACCGAAGTCCGTGGAGTGAGCCCGGCGCGACACTGCGGATTACCATCGAGCCGCCGTGGTGGGGGATGTGGCAATTCCGTGTGGCTGTTATTCTCGTTGTGGTGGCTCTCGCCATAATCGCTTACGTGTCTCGCGTTCGGCACCTCGCGCACCAGCTCGAAATTCGCTTCGAAGAGCGAATGAGCGAGCGCACGCGGATTGCCCGTGATCTACACGACTCGCTGTTGCAGAGCTTCCAGGGGTTGATACTGCAGCTGCAGGCCATCCTGAACATGTTGCCGGCGCGTCCCACCGAAGCCGCCAAGGCACTCGGCACGGCACTTGATCGCGCGGATCAAGCCATTGACGAGGGCCGCGCCGCGGTTCAACAGTTGCGCACTCCACCGCCGATGGAAGCAGACATCGTGAGCTCACTGAAGTCACTCGCGGAAGACACCACAACGGTGCAACCAGTCGCGTTCCGGGTAGTTCTGGAAGGGAAGACTCGTCCGCTCGTTCCGCTCGTGCGCGACGAGGCTTACCGCATCGCGCAGGAGGCGTTCCGAAACGCAGTTCAGCACGCGAGCGCGAGCGCCATCGAAGCCGAGCTGACATTTGGTGACAAGATATTCACTCTGCGCATTCGCGATGATGGCGCCGGTTTCGAGCCCGAACGGCTCCAGCATTCGGAGCGAGGGGGGCACTGGGGCGTGCGCGGTATGCGCGAACGCGCTGCCGCCATCAACGGCAAGCTCGAGGTGTGGAGCGAGAAAGGCGCCGGAACGGAGATCGAGCTCACTGTTCCCGCGGGCGTCGCTTATGCAAAGGCGGGAGCGCGGCAGGCGAGTTTCGGCCTGAATACGGAACGAGGGCGGTTATGAATGCCGAGAGTCCTGTCGTACGGATCCTGGCGGTGGACGATCATCCCCTGTTGCGCGAGGGCATTGCCGCGCTGATCGGCAATGAGCCGGATATGGAGCTCGTTGCCGAAGCGTCAACAGGACGCGAAGCCATCGATCAATTCCGAAAGGTACGGCCGGACGTGACCTTGATGGACGTGCAGATGCCCGACATGAGCGGTATCGACGCCCTCATTGCCATCAGAGAAGAGGTCCCGACTGCAAAAGTCATCGTGCTTACGACGTACGGCGGGGACGCACTTGCGATGCGTGCAATCAAGGCAGGTGCGCAGGCCTACGTACTCAAGGGTCTGGTGCGTAAGGAGCTTTTGGAAACGATTCGGGCGGTATACCGCGGGCAGAAGCGTATTCACCCGGACGTTGCGATCGAACTCGCACAACATACGGGCGAGAGCACACTGACCGCCCGCGAGATCGAAGTGCTCT
>Ga0307511_10002156_pt1 | contig 20685 bp, 19 predicted proteins | sample 13_EM_MG_FD_200266 | JGI IMG/M metagenome (GOLD analysis project Ga0307511, IMG submission 200266) | Populus trichocarpa ectomycorrhiza microbial communities from riparian zone in the Pacific Northwest, United States - 13_EM | ecosystem: Host-associated > Plants > Roots > Unclassified | place...
CTATGGAGCGGCATACGAAGGGCCTTTATTGCATATTCTGGGCATCGGCATGCATGTCTCATGCATGTCTGAGATGCGTAGTAACTTTCCCCCACGCACTGTAGCTTTTCATTAACTGCAGGTGCGCAATTAAAGTATTGCTGCATTCATTGCTCTTTCACTTAGCACCCCGCACTCTGGTGCTACAAGCGCATTTCTCTGCCTTGTGTTTTGGCATTATAAACACCTTAGGGTTACTTATACAACGCTCTTGATTCTAGTCTCCCAGAAAGCCTCCTTGGATCGAGCCTACCCTTAGTGATCCATACCAACAACATTAACATGGATCCAGTCACTGCTGTAGGCTTTGGATGTGGAATTGTAGGGGCAATGGATTTATGTGCAACGTAGGTGCATGTGCCGTACTCGATGGAGTATGTATGTAGTTTTCTGACAGAGCAAGCTAGGTATGGCAAGAAAATTATGACGAAATACGAGGTTTACAGAACGGCCGATACTGCTCTCGCAGATGCACTTCTACGCACTCAGAATCACTGGCAGGCCATTGAGATAGAAATGCAATTTCTACGAGTTCTATCAGAAAGTTTAGATGAAAAGCTGCAAGTTCATCTGGCTCATATGTTTCAAAAACTTCGAATGAAACTACAAGAAGCAGTTGCTGCTCTCGATAGTGTCTTAGGAGATGATACAGAGGAGAAATCAGTTCACCTCGATCAAGTCTTGAAGAAGAAAGGAAGCATCAATAAGATGAAGCTTGCAAGCAGCGTGAAGAGTACTCTGGACAGGGTTCTGATGGACATGGACCACTGGCATACTATGCTACTACCTTATTGGTTTCTCCTGGTCTTAGTCAAAGATCCCATGGTTGACCACCAGCTATCCACGCATGAGGATGGCAAAAGCAAACAGATAGGGAGATTAAAAGAACTCAGGAAAGAAATATATGGAAGTGGGATACGTAAAGGGGGGGATGCTCCCATATTTATCACAGACGGGGAATGGATAGAAAACAGGTCCCCAATCTTATACACAGGAGGGGAATTGGCTCAAGATTCTAGGACCAAGACTTACCTCTACATTGAGCATTTCACGCCCCATCCTCGCATTCCTCCCAGCCTTGCAATTAGCCATGTACGGGATCTTGCACATGTGCTTGCGGTTGTGGACCCTCTACAGTTTCTCATCATGGCTTGCCGAGGGGTCATAAAGGTACTAAAGCCTTCGGGATCAATCGAATCTTTCCAACTGCTGTTTCAAATTCCAAACTCCCTTCGAAACCCCCGGAGTTTCCGAGAAGTCCTACTCACGACTCCTAGGATCTCACTAGACAACTGCTTCCGCTTTGCTAAGCAGTTAGCCCTAGCAGTCATGTTTGTTCATACCACAAACTTTGTGCATAAGAATCTGCGGCCTGAGACGATCCTTCTTTTCCAACAGGACACATCAACCGATGTCGGATTGCCTTTTTTGGCCGGTTTTCAGAGCTTCCGACCCGCAGATGGGATGACATATTTAAGTGGAGACGCTGAATGGCATAAGGATATCTATCGTCATCCTACAAGGCAGGGAATTCTCCCAGAAGACTGCTATCAGATGCAACATGACATTTACAGCCTGGGGGTTTGCCTGCTAGAGCTCGGTATCTGGGAATCACTTATTATTCCCACGGTCGATAATGGAACTAGCGCTCTGGGTATTGACCCCAATCCTAACTTGAATATTGCAAGCTGCCTTGCCTTAGAACGGCCACGAAAGGCAAGGGCGATCAAGGAAGAATTTATAGCAATGGCGAGGGAAAGGCTTCCAAGTCTAATGGGGCCCCGGTATGCAAAGGTTGTCACCATGTGTTTAAGTTGTTTGGACCGTGACAACAATGAATTCGGGCACCAGCGTGAATTTTTAGACGAAGATGGTGTCCTAATAGGAGTTAGGTATATTGAAAAGGTATGTAACTGGTCCTTAGATGGCCACCTCTTTAGATTCCGACAAACTTGAGGTCTAATTATAAAACAATGGGAAACATAGGTTATAATGCAATTAGAGGAGATTATTGTCTAGGGATCAATGACGGACTTCAGGTCGATGCCTGGGGAGCAATATTGATATATAGTATTAACATCGAAAAGAACTGATGTCTACAGGATAAATGGATTACAGCTATCTCATTACGTGCATTGCTATCCAACAACAGATTTGGTTCCCATCTATCGAGACAGTAGGTATAGGGTACTGCTACCATACACGCTTTGCAATGTAACAATAATTGCATACTTTTAATACTTTTATTATGTTTCTAAATACAAGTGTGGCCACCTCCCAATTGAACAAGCCATGAGCGCGCAAATTATGGTTGCCAAAATAAATCCCCATAGGGCAGCTGCAAATTGATGGATACATCAATCTGACGTCTGCCTAGATCATTCAGCCATACATTTTAACCAGAGTACTGTAAGTCATGAGACTACTGTTAGAGATCCTATGGAAATAATACTCAAAGAGCGCGATTGGATTGACGTATTATATTCCGATCGATTACTGTATGTGAGCGCCAAGTGAGGCACGTGACCTAGCGAGTGGATGAGGGTCTTATACATATGTATGTATGTATAAACGTCTTTGAATATGAATTTACAGTAACACAAGGTAAGTATTTGGTGGGGTGTAGTAAGACATACATGTATACATATATAAGAGTCCAGCACTTTCTGCTCGCAAGGAATCCGTTATAATTAAGGGTGCTACGGCCCCCAAGCAGGGGCTTACTGGAGTCATAGCCTGAGAAACCCAATTTTCAGTAAGTACGAGCTCTTCCTATCCCGCTGTCTCTCGAGGCGAGGAATGGAGTTGAATTGTTCACAGTAGTACATAGAGGTATAGCATATTGTATGGTAAAATAAACCTACTGCAGAGTAGGTAATTTGTTTCCAAGTTTAACATTGCAACACAAAGCTCTAAATTCTACCCGTGTTTTCCACCCTTGAGGTAGTAACTACTATAGAGCTTGCAGATGTGAATCGGTATGTGTAATTGGTTCCCGTTTTTCGTCAATATCGATCATCAATCCCCCCTTCCATGGCCACCTCAATCGTCCCCCATCTCTGTCTATCCACCCCATCCGCCTTGTGCCCCTCATCCCTCCTGTCCCTCTCATTACTCTCATTCCTTTTATATTGTGGCATGCTGGTGTTGAAGGCTGCGTTCACAGTACAATCTACGGGATAATATACAGTGAGTATACCATCATGTTATGAATTCCTTCGAGCAACTTCCCAAAGTAAGAGGACTCCGCTAGGGGAATTTCAATTGTAGTGTAATCCAGATCCAGCATGTTAGTCACGATTTGCAAGCCACTAATCCCTACATAGGCCTAAGGAAGCGGGTGCAGGAACCAATATTGTCCTAACAATGACTCCAGCCGGAAAGTATATTTGGTCAATTCTATTTCAAGCATCGCGGCTGAGATTGATTCTAAGCGCCCTCTATATTGAGAGAGTCACTGAGTGGGAAAAATTACGTGCTATCACTGGCAGTGACCACCTTCTGAAATGGACCCCTACCAAGTACCTTTGTTTGTTGGAGCTTCACATCGACGCCACAGCTTCTTATTTTGTGACATGAACAGGGTTTTCCACTCTGCTGCAAGCCTCACACCCTTGCGCTTTCTGAAGCTTGATGAAGAGTGAGACCTCTTCTGGTGGGTTTGTTGTGTAGATAGTCCCGTTATTTGCATTCATGCATGTAGCAGGAAACTAGCATTTGTTCCGGGAAATGATGTTACACTACGGTCTGAAGATGTGCTGGCCTTCGGAATAGCATAGCAGGCTGGGGAGGATTGCTTGAGAGTGAGTACTCCAATAGTTATAGGCCCTCCTTCCCCGGTAATGAACGTGTTGTAAATATTTCATCCCCGTACCCAGGCACAGCTTCTCCAACAATTCACTCTAATATATATATATTATCTCACGTCAAATAGCATTCGCAAATCTACACACCAAAATCTCCTCCTAGCTAGCCATGGAGGAACTGAGCGAAAAGTTCCAACGCTTTAACCCATTTACCAGGAAGAACCGTGGCTGCAAGTGGAGTCTGCCTGCGACTGAAGAGCAATTGCTTCAGCAAAAGTGGAAATTTCTGGAAGTTCCGGGGACCTCAACCATTCTTGGGGAAGGAGGTGGTGGCATCGTATATATACGGGAACTCCGATTGTGTCGGTGTACCAAATGCTCTCCAGTAGTGTGCGCAGTCAAAAGAATTGATAATTCCGTGGTTCAGACCACCGCAAGGTTACAGCGCGAGACGCAAATAATGGAAGCCCTTGGCAAGTTTTCAGTACGTCTCCTTAGGATCCTTACTTTGTATATCCAATAGAATTTTTCGAGCCTAACAGTTTGTTGTAAATAGACATGGCATAAAGACTCAATCGCAAAGGCACCACCTGAATACCAGTACATCGTGCCGTTCTTCGGGAGCTATGTTCAGGATAGAGTCATCCATATTGCGATGCAATTCATGCCTCAGGGTGATCTGGGGCATTTTATGGAACACCCATGGGGTGAAGTTGACGTCCGAGTCGTTACAGAGCAGCTGTGTTTGGGGTTGAAGTACTTGCATGAACATAACATTGCCCATCGAGACATAAAGCCAACGGTAAGTGAACAGTATCATCTACCTCGTTCAGATCTGCATAGGCGTGATACCTTAGTCGCAGTGCTAATATCTCCATCCCCTAGAATATCTTCCCCCACTTCACTAAGGATGGACACCTGAGTATCAAGGTCGGCGACTTTGGGAGTGCCAAGTCAATCGAGAGCCATGGTAAGCTAGTTACTATCATTGGGTCGTGGGGGTACATGGCACCGGAAATTTGGGAAGGCGAAGAGGTCTCCATGGACGAATCCGCATACACAGTCGCAGTCGACATCTGGTCCCTGGGATGTCTGCTATATAGACTTCTAAGGGGTGAAGATCTGTTCAAGGTTAGAGCTCAGATTATTCGTTACGAGGAAAAGAAGCAACCCTCTATCCGGGATGGTTTAGCAGCATGCAGCGAAGACACAATTGAGTTCCTCGAGCAATTGATAGAACCAGTTGCGAAACTCCGGGTTCCGCCTAGGGAGGCCCTTACGCACCATTGGCTCACCGCCAATCCCAAAGGCTTCGGAAACAGGATGATAACTCAAAAGTTGGCAAACTATTGCCGTGCTGTCATAAACAAGGGAACTAGTCCCACGATACTCATGCCAGGGGGAGCTGGGAAACATGAGAAAAAAAAGTGAATACTCAGGTAAGGTTCAACCTTCTCGGAGCACTTGGCTCTTGTTTGTCAATATATATATACTTACCTTCGCCGGTGTAGTTAATGAAATGATACCCCGGGGGGCTTGGGTTGGGCTGATCAGCTGGAGCTTGCTAGCAAGATAGTATACACCATCGGAAACATGGGCGACTGGGAAAGGTGAAGAGGGTTTTTCTGGGTCAACCCTTCAGACATGGTGTTGATATTCCAGCTTTCTGCTCTCTTTGGTGCGTCATGGGTTCTAAATACATCTCGGCTATTATAGAATATCCTCGGTGGGATTTAGTTAATTTAATTTCCTCCACAAAGTGTCGCCTTTCGCCGTTCTCTGTCTACTAATATTCATTCTATGGATGTAAATACTATGTAGGTAATATAATATTGCATCGAGATCTGATAATTGCCACAATAATACGTACATTATGAGACAAAGTCGACTGAAGTTTGCTAACTACCTATACCAGTAAAAGATCTGAAGCTGATAAAATATAAGATTGATTTCGAGGTTGTATCATAACATTCCTTAGTCCTATTTAAATCTCCTGTTTAAAAGATAGGAGATTCACTGCACAGCCCTAATTTTCTCAGTGGGGATTTCTCTTTGCAAGGCGGAATGCATAGCCCAACAACGACAGATTGTCTCCAACTACAACCCTGAGCTTTCAGCGCTGCCCAATTACCTTGACTGTACCGGTATGTACCGCGGGCATGCAGCCAGGTGGTTACGGGCCGGACCGTACCAGGCCATGCGGATGCAAACAAAAAGTGTCTCAAATTTTATTTTTGTTAGCACGCTGGCATGGTTCTACATTTAAAATTAGGACAAAGGTTTTCAATGCCATGGGATGCAAAGGTTTACTATACCACAGCAACAACGGCTACCACACCACATCAAAAAACAGTTGAACATTGTACCAGGAAAACTGGTGAATAAGACTGTCTGTATCTTTGCTCTTTTCCTTTTGTGGTAGCAGCGTTACTACTTGTGGGCAGATTGGCGTCCTTGGCTTGGATTTTGACTTATTCTACAGTTATGATCTAGATACTGACAAGGAGTCTTATTCACTAGTTTTCTCGGTAAGTTATAATCTAGGACAATCCAAATATGGCCAGCTTACAGAATCTCCTATCTCTAGGACAGTTATATGTGTCATTTAATGTGTTGAAGGACAACATTGAGGATTGGTCTACACAGGTAAAATTCTATTTTATTGTGGCAGCAAAAGACACATCTCGAGTCATATGCAAATGCAAAGACAATACCTGTGACTGGCGACTCAGAGCAAATAAACAGGCCGATAATAGCATCAAAATCATATGCAGTCGGCCTGTACACAACTCACGCCCCCTCATGACTGAGCTTTATTTGTACCGCTACCTCTATATATACGGCTATGTTTATTTAATATTCATATTCCTCTGATAATTATAAATATCCAGTACCGGTACGTCCTTTTGACACTTGCGATGTTGCAATATTACAAACCCTGTCCATAAGTTGTAAACCTTTGCATCCCTGTCGCCCGTGACATTGAGAACCCTTTGTCCTTAAAATTACTTGGGCTCTTGTGAGAGTACTGGAAACTGTGCTCTTCACATGTGGCTGGCCAATGAGCAAGGTCGCCAAGATGCCGTTATGTAATCCGCTACGTGTGTAGCATACCACAAAGTTATCGCAGCGTAATAAATCTACAATCAGATGCCAGTACAGAAAATCCCTCATCCCTTAAGTCGCTGTGGAGCATTTTCTTCGCATGTAGCCGAAGGTTGACTTTAACCAGTTTGATCTCTAGTACAATATCAATCGCCTCAGCAAAACTACGGTCACGTAAGCGGCCCAAAACTGCCGGTACCGAGGTCGCAAATCTCTCATTTTCTCAACAAGAACATATACAGTCTAAGCACAGGATATAATAGTTAAAGAGGAGTGGAGAGGCCATAGAATATCGTTTTAACGGCCCCGTCATCCCAAAACTTAGAAAATACGTCCCAAGTACCTTCAGGAAGAAGGCATGTTGCTGTATAATGTGCATGGCCTTTCAAATGCGTGAATAGACTGAACTCAACTGCTATTGATACTGTATGGTGTACAAGATAGCTCACAAAATATACCCTATGAACCGAAACCAACGTCCTTTGCAATTTTTTTCACAATCAAATTCTAGCACCAAAACAGCATGGCTGTGAACTCGGCTACATCCGAAAAAATGCCCCGCCCGCAGCGAGCTTAGGGATAGAAATTTATTAGCTCAGAGTCTTGCACACAGGGCAAACCGAAGGACTTTTCAGACGTTTCCTCCAAAAAACGTTACTTAGATGCAACCTAATCTTGCCAATACTGATTTATATATCATGGGACCATATATCTGGATAGTATGAAACTCTTGGTGGGCCTAGAAACACTCCGATTGTTTAGTAGCGTTATGTCACAAATTATCAAAAACAAAGAGCAGTCGAGCAGCTTTTCAGTTATTTGTACAGTCAGCTTTCGGCGCACCGCATAATCCCGATTTGTTATGTTGTTGCGTTGTTTGGTAATTTCTATTTCTATTTCTTTTTTTTCTTTTTCTTTTCTCTCTTTCTTCTACGAGCGTTAGTTTGTGCGGCTTTGCGGGTTTTCGTGGGTTTTGTGCTTTCAGTGTTACATATCAGCGTTAACCTGCATGCACCTTGAATCCAGCCGAGATTCCGGCTGGCTCGTCATGGCCCCCCTTCTGGGGCCGAACATGAGTAATGAGTATATAAGAGGAAACTAAAAAAACTAAGATATCAGGCCTAAGAGGCTACGAACCGGCCATTCTCTATGGTACTCCATGTTAATAAAACTCAGGTTTACCATTGCAAAGATAAAATCAGAAGCAGAGATACGCACCCATTCCTCGCCCCAATGCCCTAGAGTCTAGGGTAGTCACAATCCTATGGGTAGCATTTCAAATTTCTGGCCGCTATTGATACCTTGTGCTGTTTGGGTACCCTTAGTATATGCTATACAACTGCCTTGAGGAGCTCGAATTACATAGTTGTGATGAATTACCCACCCGAAATAAAATTGCTAGAACATAATCAAATGACTTTGCCCCACAGGTATATTTGGGCCTACTTGCTATGGCCCCCGCGGGCACATATGAAATATCCACCGGAGCCATAGATACTAAGATGGCAGGCAAGGATACTAAATTAATGTGTTTCGCAATGAATAGATCTAAGATAGTCTTATCAATATGAATACAATCTATAGAGATTCTCACAGTCTAATTTATTGACCTTATGATAGTAGGTATTAATAAATAGATGGTGAACTTCAGCCTTGCTTTAATGCTATAGGTGCAGGAGATTGCCACCTGGGTGGAGATTGAGGCCCCGCAAGACCAAGGTTACTGTAGTTGCTTGAGATTCTAGGGTATACGAGATGTCTGTCCCGATTTCCATGAGGTCTGTCGATCGTCCGTAGGATATAGGTAAGACGGGCAAAAGACCATACTGGCAAAGAAGTTGATGGCGTTCTAGCTGTGACTTGTGAAATGGTCTTGCAATATAGGCATTTGTTTTTGTCTTAGCTCGATTTTCTAGGTATTTCTACACTGACGATATCTCCAAGTGCAATTACTTCCACAGCCGCGGCGTGGTGGGTATTGTAGCAGGTAGCCATTCAGTCTCGAACTACCTGACCACAAGCAAGGACTAGAGCATCTACCGTACACTCTGGATGTAAGATTGTCATCGGGCAGCTAAGGGTCATTCTCATAGCCAATATTTTTGTATCGAGGGGTGTGCCCACAGTTTCATATTTGGGGCGGCCGGCGCTGAGGGGCATACCATGTACCTATGCCTCTCGTGGATATTTCATTGGGCATAACAAGCAAGCCGTGAATGGCCTAGAATATATATGTTCCTTTCCCTGCGCTCAACTTGTGGGGACTCGCACTTACCCTGAACTGCGCACTCTGCCTAGTTCGATTGCCCCTTGGATCCAGCTGAGGGTCGGCACGGCAGGTCTAGGCCCAGCCCTATAATTTCATGAATCAGGCTACCAGTAGATTCTCAATATAGAATAGAATATTTAGATGCTGTGTAGGTGCTCGGTAAAATGTTAGGCTTAGGTTCTGTAGGAAATACTCTCGGGCCGAACGCAAGGTCGATCACGGGCTGGAAAAGGCAACTTTGAGTTATGTGGGTAAAGAACTGGGATCCCCGGAAAGGCAAGTCTGAGGTAGGGCTCGAAGGGTATAAGGAGCGAGATCCAGCGTGGAATAAGAGAAGGACAGGACACTAGAACCATAGCTTTCAAGACTATAGCGATCTCTAGATAACCCTGACGAATATATCTATATCTCTCTCTCAAGATTCCTCCGCTCGTAACCTCGTAAACTTACAGGTCCAAGCCCAGGTGTATACAGGGCCACCGCTTCTGATGTGCGAGAAATGAAGGACTAAGTTTATAACCAAGATGGCAAGATTCTAGAATGATAGTATGTACATATGTAAATAAGGCCGGTGATGGTAATCCTATGATAATATTACCTAAGTAATTGTGTTTGATGGCTTCATGAGAACGCTGAAATTGGTCCAGCGAAGAGATAATTCCCCTGGGCAACCTTGGGAATGCGGTCCCTCGTTATAGGCTCGAAAGCTTAGATACGAGTACTAATTTGTTAAAATGAAATAAAAAATGTTGGAATTTATCTTGCGGCCTAGAACTTTGCTAGAAGACTGTTTTTGTGTCTGAATAAAGGGACGATCACATTCATCTAGCCCTTTGCAGGAGTTATCTGTTGGTTATCTGTAGGGAAGCATAACTTGTAGTCTGGTTAACGTTGGCACCACTAGTTGGGCTCTGTGGAATGATAAGGTTTGCAAAATTTCATGATCTTGTACTTAAGTAGAGACAACCACCTATGACATTGCAGATCTCACGATGGATTTAAAGTAGATTTCATAGCGACAATATAAATCTGAGATCTACGTGGAAGTGGTTGTAGGATGCAAAGAATGGTATGAGATTAGTAGATGATATAACTCTTCATAGGATAAACAACGAGCTGCTAAATAATTACTGATAAAATCCTGGATGGGGATTAGTCTCATGGCGCCCCTTCGACATTCAAACCCCACAAAACTCGAGCACATCAATAGAATAATATAAAAATAAGTGAATATTCGACAGAAACCTCCCAAGGCCTTGGCCCCTACTCATAAGGCTCTCAATGTGAAATATTAATCCAACAAGGCTGATTCTTCATTAATTGTCTTCTTCTCTATTCTATATATTTGACCTGTTGATAAAGACCCCCCCCAAAAAATATGTTACTACCTGACCACTGCGAATGCTAATTGACACCAGCTTGAGTTTGTTCTTGCCTGCCTTGGGCAGGTGGTCCCTTTAGCACATCCTTGATTAAATACTTCGCCATAACCGACCGCGACTGGCTTCCTCTGTCTTCTCCAGTCTGTCCATCCTCGGTTGCCCTGTCGTGGTCTCCTGGGCCACCCCGCCCCGGTCCCTTACCCAGCATTCAAGGCGGCTTGCTCTTTGTACACAAACTTGCTAAATTCCTTTTCTGCCTCCCTCTTGATGCTCAAAGCCGCCCTAGATACCCGAGTGATAGTCTGTATAAAAGCCTGGCAGGGTGCCACCACTTTGGCGTTGTGATCTTGTTGCCCACAGTTGACGGCCCCGGAGTGACCTTTCCCGAACGGAGACTTACGTAGCTCCACCTACTGGTCTTGTGGTTTTTAGGACCTTGGTTGTCTCCGACCCTATCCACTAAACCCACTCTACTAGTTCCGTTCTCATGAGATTCTTCCCCGGAAGGGACACTGGTATCGGGAACGTGCGGCGCAGCATTGGTCCTGTCAATTCCCGGTACATTGTCAGTTATAGGTGTGATGGCTAGTTTCTTCTGTCCCTAAGGCAAGGGCGTAAACGTACGATGGACTAGTAACGATCGCCGTACTGCGTGTGAGCAGCTTCTCCCTCAGCTGTTCACTTATTTCATATATTGCCTCAACATTTCCTGTCTCCACTTTCAGCCATGGATGTTGAAGGGCTGCAGTAGCCGTCAAGCGCTCCTCGGGTTTCTCCTTGTAACACTCTTCAATGAGACGGATACCAGCTTCACTTAGGCCTTTTTCCATCAAACCCTGTCGTGGGCCGGGCTTGCCAGTATGCCAATATATGTATCCCTCGTTATGGCTGAAAATCCGGCCGGTGAATAACCTGTATAGGATGCAGCCCACTGACCAGGAATCTGTACCCGGGGTAAGGAGGGTGTGGTCCTCTGCAAAATGCTCTGGAGCCATATAACTTTGACTTCGAAGACTTCGTTGGTGGCCTATGGCTTCAAGCTTCAGATTAGGATCGAACGGGGCAAATTTGCTAAAGCCGAAATCACTGATCTTAATCCGGAGTCCGCCATCTTCCCCTAAGAAGGGAAACAGGATCTACGGGATTGTTAGTACTTTAGTACTGTTAGATAATGCAAAAAGGAAGGACAAGGTGTACCGCTGGCTTAAGATCAAGATGCAACCGTTGATGGTCATGCATCAGTTTCAATGCCTCGAAAAGCTGTTGTGCAACAATTCTCACATCCCCTTCTGACCATTGGAAGTCCATATATCCCTTTAGATCCCCACCCATCATATACTCTTCAGCAATATAACTATATCTTTCATCCACAGATACCCCAATCAGTTCCACAAAACGGTGCTTGTGGGATGGGTTTTGCTGCTTGAACAATTAGTATGACTAGTACTATATTTTTGGGTGAGATAATTGATGCAGCAGAACGCTAGGGTGCACAAACCCGGAGGACATCAGCCCAGGCTGTTATTTGTTGGTGCGCAAATTCGCGTGAAAACGTTGACGTATCCCATACCTGCCGTTTCACTGCACATAGCTCTGTTCCTGAGGGCCCTCCCGGTTGCGGCTGTACTAGCTTCTCCAAAAACACTTCACCAGTGCAACCAGACCCTACCGAGTTTTGACATGCCCATGAAGCATTCTTCAAGTTGTAGTGTGTTGGAATAACTTGAATATCGAATGGTTGTTTCGTCATATTCAATCAAAGGTCGAAATGCGAGGGCGTGAATCGACGCAAGAACGATTGCAGTGGGTGAAGAAACGAAGCTCTCCGTGAATAGTGTTTAGACGTGTAATAGAGTGTTTAACCCTATATCCCCCCCGAGCTATAAGTTACCGATAGCGACGCGCAGCCCAGGTAGACAGGATTGTGGGCGAAGCCTGTGCAACTGCACTGAATCTGAGAGCAGCCCTTTGCTCCTTCAATAGCTGACCCTGGCAGGTGGGATGGCTGAAACGTTTTCTTTCTCTTCCTGTATCGGAAGGAGAGAAAAAAGCAAGGCTCAACTGTATCTGTACAGCTGTGGCATGTACATAGGTTAGATTAGTCATTGCAGGGGTTGTGCTCCTGCCCAACATAACTCCTAGGACCCAAGCGCACATTCACAACAAAGGGATATATTACAGAAAACATATCCAAAATAGGGGTTCTTTGTAGTAGCTTAAAAGATCCGGCTATATTGTTGAACTTTGTAAGGCACGAGATCACAATATGGACAGCTTGCAGAATCTCTTACCTGTACCAGAACTAGGACAGTTGTATGTATGTACGTGCCGTTCGATGCTATAAAAGATAATATTGAGGATTGGTAGGTCCGGGAAGATTCCATTTCGCAGTGGCTGTCAAAGATACGTTTCACGTCACATATAAGTGCAAAAAGAATGCATGCTCGACAATGCTACCAAAGCAATACAACAAAAGTCTTTCCCATTCCTATTTGAGAATACTGGCTTGGCAGAATATGCGGGCATATACTAGCATATATGCATGTTTATTTCGCATATGCAATACAATAGTGCATCAGCCAGGCCTCGCCAGCCACCCTAGTCTGGTTTAGCTACCCCTGCTGCCCAATTCAGTTATCGCATTCCTCCGGCTCATTTCCACACATGTTCACTGACTCATACTCAGGTGGCGATTTGCGGTCTCTTGGAGAGACCTTTGAATGGAGGGATAGCTGAAGCATTGGATTGGACGATAAGTAGTTGGAGACTTGCGTAGGAGGCAATGGGCGAGGAGGCCTGGTCAATGCAGTAATACCTTGTATAAGCTAAGCCAGGGTGCATATTTTACTAGTATATCCTTACATATGCTGCCAAGCCCCATATTCCTAAATAGGAATGGGAAAAGACTTTTGTTCTGCGCCGCTACAGCTTCACTTGTGCTTCTCTTAGCAACCAAAGTTGCTAAAAGGCTGAAACGTCCTTCCTTAATGATGATTTACAACCACACCCTATCAGTTTTCAAACCATTTCAACTTTGATATCAGCTCTCAAGACGTCAAACCCTACAGCTTAAAGCCATCTACAACAAGATCCGGAGACCATACACACATGCTTTTGCTCCTATAACTAATAACTACCCATTACCTCTTGTATTTCTACCCCAATTCTGTTCAGTTCAAACCTGGCAAGATACCTATTCTACCAATTTCCATCCTATTATATTTGGCCTTCATGCACCGTTCCCTAATTCCGTTCCCTAATTCTGTACTTCAAACTCGGACTTACTCGCTATGGCGTTTGTTGACTGCAAGCAAGATTAGAAACTTCGGTAATAAGTTGTGGTATGGTAAACATTTGGGTCTCTGTCACCGTGGCATTGAAAACCTTCGATCTACATATATTCTAAGTATTAAGTGCCACCCCTAGATCTACTGCCCTGTGCCACTGCTCTATGTCTTTTGTTTTTTTACGTCTGTAACTCGCGGGGTAGACGGTGAGTGAGTACTATTATTGGACGGGAAGCGACAGGTAAAGAAGGGATCTGTCGCCCCCTCACCAATGATAGTACGTAGATGTAAGCACAAAGGCGTCAGTTGGAGGCACCGCTTAGCCGATCTCATTCCGGGCGCCTTAGCCTGTGTCATCAATATGAATACATGCGCGGAGGAAAGTTACTATCCTGCAGAATATGCAGCGCTAGGTAGCCCGCTATTTCTGGTGAGACATATTGTAGTGCGACCGATGCATAAAAAGGGGTGCGAACTCCGTGGTAACTCTCCCCACGTACCTGAGTATAAAGGAACCAATGAGCCGCTATACTAATAGTGATCAACCGAGAAATGTAAAGTTATGTTTCGAAGGTTGTTAATTTATGAATTAATCGGTTAATTGATGTATTGATATTATATATCATTATTCTGATTCCATCTCCTAAATGGATGTCATATGGATATCTCAGAGGATGTGTAGTCCTCATAGATAGCATTGCTGCTTCGAAAGATGAGGAGTAGTCCGACTGATTCAGATACGTATAGTCCAGTTACAGTGTTCAGGTGTATAGTAGTGTTCCGTCTCGAAGTTCGATATATATATAGTCAAATAGTGTGGTTTGTTGTAGTACTGATAAATAGTATAAAGTAAACGTAGTCTCACAGGCTTCTAGTATACGCACGTGCATACGTAGCCTAGCCTATGTTTGTACAGAAGATTGAACCTCGAGATCGTTATGAGAGCATATGTACAGGTTGCCGTTAAGTACCTGGCTTCCACAGGTGCATATATCAGTAGCAAATTAACTCAGTGGCCATCGCTTAGTCTGACGTGTAGCCCACAGAGTTATACATCTCCATATATAGCGGTATATATCGATATCCTTCATGAAATCTATGGTAATTGATATCGACCTGCGTAGCTGCATGTAGTTCTAATGTTTATTTCATGTATTCAATACATACCCCAAGCAGACACTCGATAGAGGGTGGGCTGGCCTGGTCTGGTTTCCCGCCAAACACAGCCTTTCTATGCTTCAGGGCATGTATTAATATTGGATTCGCGTATTTTCAGTCATATTCCCAGTGCAATATGCAGTTATCTTGTGACACTAAGGTGGAGATTCGTACATAAGTCTAAATCTACTCGGTGTCTAGATCTTAGACTGACTTAGAGCGAGAACTCGAGAAGTAGACACTACATAGTCCAGCTAGTGCTAGGCAAAGTACTACTTAGGTAGTCTCCCACGCCCCGGCCTTATACTAAAGTCTAGACTATATGCTTATGTATACGTAGTGTACTTAAGGGGCGAAGGTTTGTGTAGGTTGAAGTATTGCAGCCAGTACGAAGGGCTTGTGCCACCTAGACCTGCAAGCTAGCCAGTCGGTATGAGACTAGAGTATGAAAGTAGGATATTACCTAGGCCTACTATACTTTGTGCTAATTGAGGTTATTTTTACATATATTGTAAGTACTATATGCTCTCTCCAGTCTTATATCCGTGTCACCCTGACAACCCTCCTCACTACAAGAACTGGGCTGTATGCACATACTTTACTCTAAGAATTAAAAGTACCAGCCAGACTAGTACTACCACCTCATACCAACGGGCTAGAGTCGCCAACGGACTAGGTAAGTCAGAATGGGGTCGAAAGTTACTAGATATGGGTAGACAACCAGACTATGGCACTTACAACATAAGTACCAGTTTCGCTATTTCTTGATCCGACAGTACCCGACTAACACTGTAAAACTTTAGTATGTAATCTGCTGCAGTTAGGATACCTATTGTTAGTCTGGCTGACTATTTTTAGCTCACCATATATAGTTATCGTAGCGTAATAAATCTTCAATCAGCACCCTACAGTCGCAAAGTTGACTAGTCGTCATATGGACATAGCCAGACTACCTAATATGGAACATGGTATTAATATCCGTCAACTACACCTCGTAACCAACCCTATATTTTTTCGAAATGCGCCGGCTCCTTGCCAACCTAGAATGCGCCTAGGTAGTTGCCAGCGTATGTTTAGAATGCCACGGGATTTTTGAAAGCTGCTCCATCCCTTTCGATCATATACATCATACATATGGCGACATTAAACAAGAAGCTTACAACGAAACAGATTGTAGCGAAACAAACTACGACGAAACAGACTGCAACGAAATAGAGAGACAAGCTAGCAAGGCTACATATGAATAATATTTACATAGCTCATTTGAAATGCATCTCCAGATATGTAATCCTATGAAGATGGATTGACATGAACTCAATTGGAGCCTGAGGGGTTGCATAGAGAGCAGTTGTTGGATGGTTGCAAGGTGAATCTTCATCTGGAAGACCCTGACACCCACAAGTGCGATCTCGTAACCGACCTTCCGACTGCTACAATTACATTAGCCAATGCTGCTTGCTAGGCATCTACAACTACTCGTGTTTCCGTTCCAAGTACCTGCAAAAAGTTCTACTCTAATCGTTGCTGCCGATGCTCTAAGAACAATCTGAAGTGCTCAATTTATTGCCATACGAAAGTGCCAACAGATCAATACTACTGTATTAATCTAGCTGAACGAACACAAATTAGACTGTTAGAGGACAATCTAATGATTCCAATCGACTTGGAAATAGATGAATCTATTGCAGTCACCGGGATTAAGGGTGACTGTAGTTGTACACGTGTATATAGCTCTAGCTAGGTATACCTTTATCAATTCAAGTGTTTTATACAACAAATTGAGTAATTATGTAAATTTCCTGTGAGTGGCCTAGAACATGTATAGTGTGACTGTTGGTAAAGGAAACGAAACTCACTAAGCCCCACCCCCACCCAGAAGATATTTAACATATGATATAGACTTATAACTACATAAATGTACCTAGAATACCTTTCAAGAGGGATACAATATACCCGCTGCCTATAAAACCCATGACCTAAGAGAGCAGAAAACAGGAAAATAAACACTGAATCCTTACACTTGACCGAGCGAAATCCTCTTCGCCCTTCTTTTGAGTTATTCATCCTTTCCAATGGTGTATACTATGTTGCTAGCTAGGCTGCGCACATCTCGGCTGGTCGAGGCTCAAGTGAGGGGTTATCATTCCATACCCCAGCTATAGGTACACCGGCGAAGGTGAGTATATTAATTTTGACGAACAAAAAAAAAGCCAGAAGGTTGAACCTTACCTGAGTGTCCACCTTTTTTATGAGGTTTCCCAATTCTCCCCCCCTTGATTAGGCTCGGGTCAAGTCCCTTGTTTATGATACCAAGGCAATAGTTTGCCAGTGTGGGAGTTATAGTCCTGTTTCCGAAGCCTTTAGGATTGGCGGTGAGCCAACGGTGCCTAAGAGCCTTCTCAGGCAAAGCCCGCAAATCCTCCTTTTCTATCAATTGCTCAAGAAACTCAATTGTGTCTTTGTTGCATGCCCCTAGGCTGGACCCTATAGAGGGTGTCTTGAAAAACATATAATTCACAACCTCCGGGTAGAACCTCCGAAACAAATCTCGGCCACTTAGAAGTCGGTAAAGCAGACATCCTACGGACCAGCTGTCGGCTGCGGGAGTGTATTCATATGGGGCCTCATCAGTGCCGCCATAACACTCTGGGGCCGCGTAACTAGACGTCCCAAGCCGAGTTATAAGGGGGCCATGGATCTCGGTTGACTTCGCGCTGCCAAAGTCACCGATTTTGATACTCAAGCATCCATCGTTGGTGAAGTAGGGGAAGATGTTCTGGGTAATGGAGATATTAGCACTTCAATCGACTAAAGTAACACGAAGGCTAGGTGGATGACGCAGCTCACTTACTGGTGGCTTTATGTCTCGATGCGCAATGTTATGTTCATGCAAGTATTTCAGCCCCAAGCACATCTGTTCTGCAACTACGCGGACATCAATTTCATCCCATGGGTGTTCCATGAAATGCCTCAGATCACCTTGAGGCATGAATTGCATTGCAATATGAATCACTCTGTCCTGAATATAGCTCCCATAGAATGGCAGTATGTACTGGTATTCGGGTGGTGCCTTTTCAAGTGAGTCTTTATGCCATCTCTACCCAGAACAAAATGTTAGGCTCAAAGACATTATATTGGCTATATAAAACCAGGAGTCTTAGGAGACGTACTGAAAACTTTCCAAGGGCATCCATTATTTGCGCCTCGCGCTCTAACCTTGCGGCTGTCTGGACAAACAAAGTGTTATCAAGTCTCTTGACTGCACACACTACTGGAGAGCATTTTGTACACTCTGCCCGACACAATCGGAGCTCCCGTTTGTATACAACACCACCACCTCCTTCCCCAAGAATTGTCGGCGACTGCGGATTTTCGTCCTGAAAATTCCACCCCTGGTGAACCAACTGCTCCTCAGTCGCAGGAAGACTCCACTTGCAGTCAAAGTTCTTCCTGGTAAATGGGTTAAAGCGCTGGAATTTCTCGCTTAATTCCTCCATAGGTATCTCGATTGTTGGGGGGAGGTTTTGAATAGGTATGGTTTCGAATGTAATTGGACGTGAGGTCTTAGAGTGAATTGTTAGAGAAGCTGAGTCTGGGTATGGAGATGAAATATTTACCACACATTCTGAGGCCATCATTAACGCGGAAGGCGGGGGCTATAACTATGAGCTCAGGCTGGAGCACTACAGCCTCAAGCTCAACCTCGCTTCCACCAGCCTGCTATCCTAATTCAGAGGCTGTGTAGCATCACCAGACAAATCACTCCCTATTCGAGTAAGTGTTAACTTCCTGCCACATGCATGAATACGGAAATATCTAACGGGGAAGCGAGACAGCCTGGGAAACAAGGCGCCAAGGAAAAGCAACAAATTCGTTGTTTAAACAGTAGGACTCACACTTTTTTTAGAGTCCCAGATAAGGTGGAGTGCAAGGCATTCTTGGGGTGTGCTTGCGGAAACCAGTACCCCTGTTCATGTCACCAATACGAAACGGTGGCTTTAGGCTTCGATATAAATAAAGGCTGCTACAGTGGTACTTGGTAGGAGGACTCTAGGCCTCAGTCCATTTCAGGGGAGCTGTGGCTTTGTGATTGTTATATGGGCATATGGTTTTCCTACCAGTGGTTTTTACTCACTCCAAAAGGGCGCTTAGCATTGACTTAACATACTTTTTTCCTGAAGTCGCCTTGAGGCACTGATTACTATTTCTCGCTGCTATATCTAGACATAGGGCCATTAAGCCTCCCTAGGAGATATCTCAAAACAAGCCTTCCTGGGGTGTCACAAGAGGGCCAGAATATAGTTGGCATATACTCACCTGTTCTATAGAGGTAGGTTACAACACGTTACCGATACTCATCTGAGAACACTGTCAGTTTTCCATAGAGCCTAAAAAAGTAGGGCCAATCATGTTTGGCTGGATTATGTGCGTGTCCCCAGTCGATTCACCAGTATGAATACTTAGTAACCTTGAAATATATCCTGACCACAATGGTTATGCGAGTACGCCTAACTCACTACCTGTATCAATCTGCTGTAGGAGATTTAAATCATAGTTGATATCCTTTCACCTTTTCTCTTGACACATATACAAAGGATGCACCAGCTAGTACCTAGCGATCTTTTATTAGTATGGAGTAAATATATGATACTCTTAAGCTCTTAATAACTTAGCTACAGATACATAATCACATGTTGCATTCAAGACCACTTCGAATTGATGTTCTTCGCCTTCGACTACTTTCTAATATTAAGACTCCGCACTTTGGTGCCACAAAAAGCACTTCCCCCATGTCTGGCGCCATGACCATAAGCCCCTGAAAGTCACTCTTCCGACTAGAACTACGCTGTTACTTTTAGTCTTTTAAAAAAAGCGTTTCTGAAACGAGCCGATCTGTACCAACATTAACATTGGATCCAGTCAGTGTTGTAGGGTTTGGATGGGGGTTTTAGGCGTGGTGGATTTATGCGTAGGGTAGGTACATGGGCCATACTAACAGAGCAAGCTAGGCCTGACAGGAAAGACATGAGAGGTTTACAGAACGGCCAATACTGTTCCCATGCACTTCTACGCAAAATCATTGGCAGTTCATTGAGATAGAAATACGACTTCTGTGAAATCCCTCCGAAACTTTAGATTAAAAGCTACAGGCTCACCTAGTCAAAAACGTCGATAAAAACTATAAGAAGCAGTTGCTGCTCTCAACATCATTTTAGGAGATGATACAGAGGAGAAACCAGTTCACCTCAATCAAATCTTGAAGAAGAAAGGAAGCATCAATAAAATGAACCTTACAAGCGGCAGAAGTATACTCCGAATAGGGCTCTGATGGGCATGAACCACTGGCATACTATGCTGCTGCCCTGTTGGTTTCTCCTGGGGCTAATCCAAGACCCTGTAACTGACCAAACATGAGGATGGCAAGAGCAAACAGGTACAGTAGGAAGGCCGAAAAACCCTTGAAATATATGGAAATGTGACACAAGGGGTGGGGCCTCTCATATTTATTATATACAGTGCCTGGGGGGAATTTACTACGCACCCCCTGCATAATATGCAGTGCCAGCCTATGGCGGGATGTGAGACATACAGCAATAGTAAGACAACGACCATAGCGACCTCGCTGGCATGTTGAGCGG
>Ga0307511_10002157_pt1 | contig 20672 bp, 18 predicted proteins | sample 13_EM_MG_FD_200266 | JGI IMG/M metagenome (GOLD analysis project Ga0307511, IMG submission 200266) | Populus trichocarpa ectomycorrhiza microbial communities from riparian zone in the Pacific Northwest, United States - 13_EM | ecosystem: Host-associated > Plants > Roots > Unclassified | place...
AAGCCTATTCGGTTGTATATTGGGCGCGAAACCATCGATAGCCGCAGAATAACCATTTGATCCACTTCCCGGTGGTGATCCGCATCCCAGGGATGGATGGTACCTAGTAGTAGGTGGGTGAGGAAGAACGCAATAACAAGAGTACTATGAGAGGAAGTATGGAAGGATTAGAAATAGTGCCATACACTGGGAGAATTTCTAAAGAGCGAGTGCGTGGAACCAAGGGGGGTATCCGGTAATGTACGTAGATCTAGGGCAGGGAACGGCCCAGAGATTGGATAACCCAACGGCCATAAGCCGGCAGGTGCGGTCCCTCGTCATAGATTATATAGATAATTCGAATACGATTACTGATTTAGTAAAAATAAAACAAAAAATAGCAAGACGCCTACCCAAGTTTGCACATGTCAACGCCGCCTAAGAAAAGAACATGGCCCGCCCGGCCAAACCTGGAGCAAGGGAGGCCATTTGTCAATGCTGACGTAGGTTTATAACAAAGAAAGGGCCATTTGCCCAAATGTATATGCATATCTCAGGTTTCAAACACGTTTGTGTCAATGTCAGAAGGTACGCAATTGTAAGAAGCCCAGGGGTCGAGCCTGAGATTCTGATAGGCTTGGGTAAGAGCCAGCTCGTCGTTTTACAGGGCTCAAGCTCGAACTTTCATACAAATTCACGTATGAAATCGAAGAGAAGTTAAATTCGCATCAATGGGTGGCTCTTTATCCTATATTTGACCCGGGCTCGAGCCGGCTTCCTAGAGAGTACTGAGTATTTATTTAAAAGAAAATTGCCCCCTAGAGGCTCCAGCTTTCGCCTCGTGCCCAGGCCTACATGCTGAGAATGACAATCGATTGTAAGGGTCTCTCACATTTTTACGGTATGACATACAGAGGCATGTAGACAGGTGATAGAACTACTATAATATGATGAACTTTACAGTTGTGGCCCAGCCACTTACGCAACACATGGCTTATCTCGAGCTTGGCCAGCTCAACCCAGGCTCGAGCCGGCTTAACCTTGTCTATCGGCGGTTTCGTACCGGCTCGTCTCCTACCTAGGCGCACTGAAGACATTTCATAAGACCATCCCGCCAATGTGGTCGAGTTATATTCTCTTGCGCCCAGGCCTATACGGAGCTCGCATGACAGGGCCCTGCCGCTCTGGTTGCACGAGAGCCTGGGCCCTAACGGGTGCAACGATAAGTTTTTAGTTAACTTTGCGAACTATTAGGCCTTCGGGACTGAGATCGGACCGACACGGATTCACCCGCATGTTTTGCCGGGAAGCGGGACCGGCTTTCACATACAACAATCGGATTTATATTAGACTCAATTTCACGAATACGCTTCAGGCTACTATACATTAACGGCCACCAGGGCTCGTGATGAAGAAAGCTCTGGACCAACTGTCCTGACATCTTGCATCCCCCAAACAATCAAGACTTTGCAAACGCGCTCGCACAAGTCAACAGACGCACCCTCATAAGTATGAAGCCCTGAAGCCTAGCTCTGCGAGCTGGTGACAATCCTATAATGCTAAATTTATAAAATGAATCGTAGCTGGAGCATAATGAAGGTGTATCTAGGCCTGAGTTTGACGGTCGCTAGATCTTCCTTCAGAGGACGGCTGGCATGGGTTGCCACAGCTGAGCTGGTGTGGGGCTTGCTGGAAGGACGGTGCCCCTAGTGTTGACACCAAATTTCGCTGTCTGAACGGGAAGTGTGGCTAGGCATGTGCTCCGGGTTACTCTGGCATCCACTGTGCGAAACGAGAACGTTGCATGTAAGTTGATCCTACAGGTATCAATATGTTGTGTTTTATTGTTCCCAATATAATAATACACATATTTTCTTGTAAATGATGCCAATATCTACGAGTCTAACAAAGCGGCCCAGTGAGCTGTGAGGGGCCTGTTGGAAAGTGTATGGAGTTTGGGCCGTGCTTGTGTGGAGTATCAGGGGGATCAGGGGGACCAGGAGGCCACCGCTGCAACTATTTTGGTAAAATGGGGGAGCGTTGAGGTGCTCGCCGTATTAGTACTCCTAGTAGTACAAGATGATGCTCGGAACTGTCTTTTATTAGCACAGAATGTGCTGGAAGTCGGTATCTTTTGTCTGTATTTGTATGACGCGACATATTTAGACATCATTCTTCCACAATGCCATGTTGCCGTTTTGATATTAATCGAAAGAGAGGATTGTGTACTTCAAATACTCCGCTCCGGAAATTTGAATTGTAGAGTAACTCAAGCTCGGTATCTTAACTCTTCATGGTGTTGCTTTGCAAAAGGTCCATCTGAGGACTGCGCGGGCCCCATCTTTGGGGTTGCACAACCTGGAAGCTATAATAGTTTGGTTGCAACACCTCTTATAGTACTCCGTAGCAAGCCAGGCTATAGGGTATATGGTAGTATGTATCGTTCTCAGCATACCGGTATTCAATTTCAGCATGTTCAATCTGTGTATCCTCTGTGTTGACATACCCATAATCACCATAATCCCCTTAGCGTAGTACTATGCTTGCTCTCGAATTTAATCTGCAACCACATCTGCCATAGATAGTCTTGACATGAAACTCTATCTTTTGCTAAGCGGCAACAATGGTGCTGAAACTATGGCAGGATAAAAGCCCCGAGCAGAAATAATGCACATTAAAGCTATGTGGCCGGAAGCACCACATTTGGTGTCGTATTTGGTACTTTACTTGCGACTCCGATACAATTCTATGGTCAGTAGCAAAAGACGGTAGCTAAGGGGGAAGTTATAGCAAGAGGGATATCTTGCTCTCTGCAGCTAATTGTTGCAAAAGGTACAGTGGCTTTCACAACATTTTAATGAGATGCACATGCGGCCAAATGTTGCATGTCCTCCCATCGAGTGCTTATCGTCTGGTTGAGTGTTTGCGCTGGTAGCACGGGAGATGTCTCACCTAATTCTTGCTCTCTGTGGAGAGGCTGCAATGCAGTTGCACACCCGATGGGTGTACGGGTGGATGCACTGGCATAACCCAGTGCCCCCATTAGGAGAGGGATGGGGGGAGGAGCTGTTGTCGTTGTACATGTGTGCGGCTTCTAGACGACATGTGTGTCGAGTGTCCACAGTGCCAGCACCCGGGGGACTCCGCCTTTCCCACGGTGCGGAGCTAGATGTAGGAGGGGCCGGGCCCATGTGTACGCCGACAAGGCCCGCCTGCGCCACTCTGTTCTGCATAGTCCATAACTCAGGGAAACCGGTATTCTTTTCGAATGGCCTTTGAGATGGCCCTGATGCTGCCGATATTTCTCCACAAGACACATAACTATGGAGCAGCATTGTTGGAGGGGCCACAAAGGCATGGGTGCAAGTGTTTACGATATTCATCATTTTTCACGATAGAACATTCTTAAGCACTTCAGCCACATTGAGCCACCCCCTAGCTGGCAATCTAGTTGTACTCTATGCACTGGCTATGGCGAGGCCCCGAGGGAGTATAGATTTAATTTAGACTCACGCATCACTATACTAGCTATTATCCCCGTGATTATTACACGAACACAATAAAGGAAATCAATTAGTTAATGTAGGAATTAGGCTCGCTAGGGAATCACGCTGCTTATTAAGGATTTGCCGTACTGTTGAAGGAAACATCCTCAATCTTTTAAGTATGTAAGTATCGTTGTCACTTGTCAAATCTAATTTGAGAGTCGGAAGCCTTGCAGACTTTGACCGGCAGGGCTACCAGGATTTGAACCCTCAGTCTTGTATTATACATCTATTTAGACAAGCATATATTTGAGGCATCACTGATTCTTAACATTTGCCATACTGTTTGAAACTCATTTGATTGTTGCGAAGCCTGCAAATGACAGAAGATGTATTCATATTTACTAGAGAGTATTGAGCTGGATTTGTTTTTTATTCCCATCCTGCTTAACTGGCAGTTGTCCTCTGAGTTTAATGCTCTGTGGTACTGTCATATTATGAAACATAAACTTCCATCTAGAGGTGGACATAGGTGTCATATTATCGTACTGGCTTTTCCTTTCCAGCCAATTTACCCTGAACTTAGTCGATCTTGAACAATTGAATTTTAGATCCTGCAGTTAAAGTCACAGAAGCGCCGGAATATCATAGCTATCCCCTTGTTCTGTCCCCCTAATTAAGCCCCTTCCCCACGCCTCAAGCATGAGCTCGATTTATATTGTACTGATGTGTAAACTGTAGACTGGAGTAATATGAGGTTCACACCAGTGAAGTTTTATGTAGCATTTACCTAAACATAGGAGCCCTCCAGCCTTAGGAGCCTTTCCTCGAACCCTACACCAAATCATCCCACCTATGTTTGCCCATTACAAAATAGCTTCGTAGCCTCATCACTCCCGTGGTGTTAACTGATAACTTGATTTGTGTCTTCAGTACTAAGCTTTTACCGTGATAGTGTCTATCTTCCATAGTGAGGCCGATGATTGAGTATCCGAGATAAATTTTAGGTCCCAAGATTTAAAAATCACCGACATTTCTAGCAATTTCAGGATAGAAGTCTAACAGAGTGAATAACTTTTATTTCCTTCCATTTATTTTCCGATTACAGCTGTCTCCGCCATCTCCACCACCTCCACCTTATCCAAACATTACACAGATTTCATTCTATGACTCCCGACTACATGGAACTCCTTACAAGCTCTTCAATAATTCATCCGCCATAGTAAGAGTCAACTCTGGTGGGGTGTTCTCAACCCTCACATCTTTAACACAACCATCCTCCACAACCAGGGCACACCTCTTCGATCTGGTATTTCCCAACAATCCGGACGCATCGAAATCGAGTCCAAGGGACTTGACGAACTCTCCACTTCGGTCAGCACAGAAGTGGATGTGCGCAAGCTTCTCAAGGTCAGCTCCGTGCTGTTGGGCGAGATGTTTGCCCCAGGCATTCATAACAAATTGATCGTTGACACCGACAACGTAGATTTCGTTAACACCCTTCTTTAGAAGATCATCGTAGGCAAGAATATAGGTGGGGACGTGGTCGGAGCATGGTGCTGGAGAGACAATAAGTTAGCTAAAATAGATAAGAGTGATAGTGGAAATTAGGACATGGGGCAGTTGAGCAGGGAGTAGTTAGATTCTTGGGCTAAGGAAATATAAATATTAGGTAAAATGGCACAGTTGTGAGTGAAGCTTCTGGAGCGGGGCGGAACTGGTTCTCCGAAGAACCAAGGCAACTCCTTGAAATTCCCAATTGACACGGCTATTGAAGAGCAATAACACGACAGAAAGCAATCATTCGCTACTTACGTGTGTAAGCACCTGGAACACCAACAATTACAATCTTTCCCTTAGTAGGGAACTCAACAGTCTTATCTGGGGCCGTCTCTGTGAGAGAGGCTGGGGCAGATGGTAGCTTGTCTCCGACTCTGACAGTCATTTTTCTTTCAAATTGGTATAGAGTAGGAAGAATCGGCTTCAATTATGTCGCTGATGGAGCTTTCGATCGTTGGTGATGAAGCCGGGGTTTATATAGTTGCAGACGAGCAGATCAAGATGGTGACTATGAGATGATGAGGTGGGGTAACCTTGAACTCTCATGCCTAGCCTGTTTCGGCAAGTTGCGACGACTGACAATTGCTCTTAGTGCATGCATGCGTTATTTGGAATTGCCAGAATCCGCTACATTCCGGCAATCAAGATATTGTTCGGCGATAGTGCCAACCAGATTGCGTCATTACTCAGTAAGTATGTGCCATATTACCTTCGTGGTAATACGGCTAGAAAAGGTTCTAGGCAAAGGCGCATGCAAACCTGACGTCACAACATAATGTTTTCACTGGGTGTTAAAGATGGGCGTAAAACGAGATACGTACAGTACACTGACTCTAGAGTGTAAATCCAGATTATATTATAGAAAGCGACCATTACTAATGTCTAAGCATCAGTGGTCCAGTGGTATGATGAATCGTTGCCATCGATTCGACCGGGGTTCGATTCCCCGCTGATGCAACTTCTAAATTCTTTTTGCCTCCAATTCAACTCGAGCTAGTGTCAGCAGTCTGGGGGTGAAACCAAACGATACGAGCCAGAGAGCTAAGATAATAAGTGCCAACCAGAATATGATATACTAAAAAGTTCAGTGACGCCAACCAGACTAGACGAAACTACCATTCGTTCATAGCAATAGAAACAAGGACGGCTCATCTAATGTGCCCTAAAGATATAATTACATGATTCATCGGAAATCGACCAAAACCTACTAATATTGTTGGCCGCCGGATGCCGAGAAAGTCATCTGTGATTTTACACCACCGAAAGCACAATCAAGTAGCTAGTGTAGTGGCGTGTGGGTTTAAATAAACTCCAATATACATATGATGTACATGTACATACAGGGTTGCACCTCTCAAAGTCTAATTATGAGTGTCATGCACTCGGCCTCCACCAATTGTTAACGCAAATGAGCTGTCAAACCAGGAAAACTAAAAACGGCTTGTGCATCAAGCCGTCTAATGATATTTGAGTTTGATGATAAATTCCTATTCGATTCCCTTGAAAGCCAATCTCGAAAACGATCAACCACATATTTTGAAAGATGAATGAAAACCAACATTTCTAGTAATTTTTTACCCACATGGAAAGTGTCATAATACTACTCCGTACAGAAGAGACTTTTGATGTATGTAGTGCTAGGTCACCCTCCTTCGAGACAACAAAACAATATGTAAAGGAGCAAAAGAGAAGAAAACGCAGACCGATCGAACTTGTTGCCGAGAGAGATTGACAGGTAGCCAGCGCGGAGCTGGCCTAACATCCAGACCTCCTGAGAGACTGCCACCCGGGGTAGTTGAGAACCTGTTCACGCTGTTAGGGGCGGCCACAAACTAGGCAATCAAGACAGAACCTACAGATGGGATGAGCTTGCAATGCAGACACGTTGAGCCACCACAATTCTTGCCAGACTTAAGATAGGTGGTTTGATCTTCACCCACGGGCTTCAGGGATTTCAAATACCCTGCCTGGCTATTCGTTGGCATGAACTGTCAGTTTTATTCATCATGAAATAAGGACGGATAGTTTGCAAATACTTACAGCCATACTGAACCAGAGGCAACGTTACAGCACCCTGAGGTTGCCGGACAGCAGACACGTTTACCTTGTCCGGAATGGTATTCGGCCGTGTAGCCCTGGGGACATATATTGGCTAGCGCTCCTGACCATGTGGGGAGGGAGAACTCACATCGCAACACCAGTAATTAGGAGGCCCGAGGCTTTGCCGCTTATCAAGTGACCCAGCCGAGAGATCAAATTCAACGGCAGTGTCACACTGGCTCTCTTGAAATTCCAGGGAGTCCGAGAATGGAAGATCCTTCAGCTCCTTGGTTTCGGGTGCACCAGCAGGGCTGGGGGCAGCCATGCTTGGGATACCTGCCATAGCGGCAGCAGTGAGAGCAATGAGCTTTGTGAAGGACTTCATTGTGATGCGTACAGAGAGGGCAATCACAGAGCCTTAGATGGTTGTAAAGTGACTTCAAGTGTTGTCGAAAGCCTTTATGTGAGTTCGCCACTCTGAGATCAGAGAGGCTCCTATATATATAATAGAAATACTCCCTACCCCCTCTGAGAAGTCTGTCCTGTTTTTCCCCGAACAGTATAATGATTTGCTATCTGTAACATGATCCGATAGCCAACCAACCATCCACTATTTACAATAGTGTAATGATGGAACCCGAAAGATACCCACAATAGTGCATACTTGACCCACTTCATTGCATGACCTGATGTTGGCCCCACGAGGTTCCCAAATCGCCCCTCAATGATGCACAGCGGTGGCTAATGAATAGAGATTTCAAATTATGACTCCGCAGGGAATCTGATCCCTCTGTGACTGACCTCATCTGTGCTCTTCCCACGTGCTGGACTGAAACTCGTTGTCGTGGGGGTTTTGGGGGACTAGGCATATTCTCGAGCAACTAGACTAACAGACTCTGTTAAAGCTGTGCACAACCAGCCAGCTGAAAGCAATAGTTGATTCTTTCAAGCGTAGGTTGGCAGAACTGGATAAGAATTGTACTTACCAAACATGCATATGGGATGTGATAGATGTCGTGATGGTGGTCGGTAATTTACATTTGAAGATCTTATCCTCTAGATCTCATGATAAGTCCACGAGAAATATTCGATCAGGTTCTACACCGTGCTAGCAGCATAGCCTATATGGACAGTAAACACGGCATTGTTGTGAGAGCCAGCATAAATTATCTCCACGTCTTCTAAGTACGGATGGAAGTAGATACCCGCTACGGGACGGGCACTTAAAAACCTACATACCGCTCGCACACGTTGGTTCGGTTTGACGTGCATATGGATCCACTATCCAATAAAAGACCGAAATTTTTATTGCCATGCGCCAATAACTGCTGGATGTGCATCCGCTAATCTGGTGTATCCTGCCATATGGACCAATATTCGATAAGCTTTCCAGTGGATGTTCCAGCAAAATGCAGCCGTAGGTACATGTGTCTCGTTCAGTTACCGACATGTGAGATATATCTTTCTCCTCTGTGCCGGCAGCGGAGGGGAATAATAATATGAAACGAAGTCAGGCCCACGTCTGAGGGGCTGATGGTGGGGGAACAATGGTATTAACTTCAGATCTGGTCGTCTATTTGGCATGCGGAATTGTTGTTGGGCGATAAAAAAATTTAGTTGAACTCACGTTACATAAAGGGGCCCCTGTGGGCCTCGTGGAAAGTGGCGGCTTTCGCATGCTGTTAGGGCTGAAGATGGAGGGACTGAAATGTATAGCAACATCATCTATGTGTTAGATGTAACAGGCGTGTACCTAACCCCCGGTTCGTGGTTCGTTGGAGTATATTGTTCCCACCTCTTTATGCTTGAAATTTTTCCCCATTGGAAGACAGTTGGTAGAATATTGAATTTTGGCTGTTTAGCCTTCATAGCTCACAAGTGGGGTGCCACGCCTGCCACTGCTGCCTATTACCGTAGTTGACGGGGGTGCATGAATATAGCACGGCTACCAGTGAGTTTTGCTGGTCCTAAAGGAACCAATTTGACTGGTACCTAGAGTGATGGGAGCTCACAGGGATAAAACCGGCGGACCAGAGTATCCATAAAGTCCCAACCGAATGTCAATATCAACTTCCCTCCGATATAGTAATTTCAGGACACATGGTCATGCGGTTATGCGGAGCGGACGGCAACTGCCTCTGAATTAAATGCGTCAATTTTCGGTATTTGCGGGTACCTAGTTTATGGTATCCGTAATTGATGTACCTGCTCTATGCAGCGTAGGTGCCCAATGAAAATGCCAGAGGTAATGATTAATGGCATGATCTGTCTGCATGTCGGTAGATAAATCTGCAAGAACCCGGTTGTAAATAATGCTTGATTGGATTAAGAGTAAGCAGAAGCCCAGTGAGGACAATGGGACCGTGTGCAAGCCCATATGAACGCCATTGCACAACGGCAGTGGGAATGAATGCACCATGGCATGGTATTGGCTGACGGGACCTGAACTCGTCAGAGGCATTCGACTGGTAGCCTTGAACATGAGGGAAGGTCACTTCCGTATTTTTAAAAAAATCCACTTTTGAAAGTACTCGCCTCATACTTTCCACTTTCGTGCCCCACCACGGCTATAGTTTCCTCAATGAAACTGATCGGACGTACTTAACTTTTCAGACAGGAGGTTTGTTGAGATGGTTCCACTGATAAGAGATCCTTTGGTTTTTTCCATTGGTTTGAGGTTCACCCGATGATAATGTTCTGGTGTTGCATACCGGGTGGGATGATCGCTGCTCTCGAACCATTCTTGGGGAATGCCGTCTTTATGTGATGGGCGTTCCGACACATGAACTGATATGTTTCTGAAGAAATAGTACAGGCTGTAGCCACACACCACAATATTACTTGATTAGTAACTGGTATGGATCGGAACTAGGTAGAAAGTCAGGGAACCCAATCTCAGCGAGACAGCCCTCATGTAATTATTGCTTAATTTAGAGGTTTAGGTTGAGCTTCAGTAGGGGTGTCCACTTAGATAACACCCCGCCATGTATATGCCAGCCGTCTACCCTCTTCTGAAATAATCGAATATACTTGTGGTTCAGATAATATGCCTACATCGCCTGGGCATGGAGTTTTGTGGTCAGCATCGATATATCGGCAACTGCTGGGAAAGTGCATGTGGGCGTAGGTCGATAGAAGGTCGCGGTTCTTATAGCTGGTCACGGAGAGGATATATCTCCTAGCCTCGGAGATTAGTCTAGTTACTTGATAATCCTGCCCTTGCACATCGATGCATCTATGCATCTAGCCTAGCCTCGTAGCTGGCTAGCAGTGTAAGAAGAATACGATTAGGAATAGTGCGAATAATCCACAGAAGTACCCTATCAACCATACTATACAGTTTATTGGGTGGTCCAGGGAGAGTATTTCCTACTAGCCATAGTATACGGCCTCCGGCGAAAGATCAAAGATGGGAGGCATGCAATTCATGAGGTATATCATACATTCAGAAGGCTAGGGGAACTGGGTTCTTGGCTTGGCGTGCCGACTGTACCGCTTCGAGTAAATTGGAACCTCACTCCAACCTCATGATCGCTTCACCAGTTCATGCTCCGAACCGCATACATTACCATCATCTATACCTAAGAGGCCGATCATCATACTAAGTACCTTCCTGCAGTTATCCCTAAAATGTCAGACTCCCTTTCAACCAAACGGAGGAAGTTACATACAAGCAAGGAGGGTCGGGACGTACGCGTGGAGGATATACCCAGGAGCGAGATATCCAAGTCGAGCAATCCCGGGGATTCTAGCTCAAGTACTGCTGTTCCAGATTTCCTCCGAGAGACTGCCCATCGTCGCAGAACGCTCGCCTCCCTCACTAAGGAGGTTTCCCCACCTCCCCTTCGACGAGCCACCCCTGCATCATGCCGAGCTACCCCTGCTTCCAATAGAGCTACTCCCCTGTCGCGTGCTCCTAGAGCCACCACTGGCTCCTCTTTAGACGCACAAATAGTTGATCTGACAACACCTCCTCCTAACGAAGCATCCAAGGTCACACAAACTCCCGCAAACCCCCCACCACCGAATACCCACATTCCTTTCCGACTAACTCACATTCCCACCCTTCCAACCAATAATACAATTACCCTCCGGAGCCTCCTCACCCCTTCAACACCATCCTGCACGCTCACTACAGTCTGGTGCTTCAATTACCTCCATTCCCTGCCCTTCCTAGTTTCCAACCTCCCCTCTGATGCAAATCTCTCTACCCTCCGCATCCATCTCGTCCACGGCTCCTGGCGAACAGAAGATGCCAACCGGATACGTTTGGAAGAAGAAAGGCTAGAGCATCCCTACCCCGGGAATGTGAGACTCGTACCTGCTTATATGCCCGAGCCATTTGGTACCCACCATAGCAAAATGTTATTTCTCTTCTCGGGAGAAGAAGGCGGGAGTGGTGAGATGGCTCGAGTGGTAATCCATACAGCCAACATGATTCCATTTGATTGGGGAAATATGACTCAAGGTGTCTGGGACAGTGGGTGGTTACCTCTCCTCTCACCCAGCACCAAAGAACCCCCCATAGGAGCAGAATTCAAATCCGAACTCCTCCGGTACCTCAAAGCCTACAGCTCCTCTCGAACCGGAGAACTCACCGCCGAGCTTGTAAAATTCAATTTCTCGCATATCCGTGCTGCATTCATAGGCTCCGTACCAGGCAGGCACAAACTCTCTGAGTGCCATTTTGGGTGGCCTGGGTTACAGCGTATACTTCAGAACACACATGCCCAACCCACCTCAGTCCCGGGGAAGGTGATATGCCAGGTGTCCTCCATTGCCACTCTCGCCATGGGCTCCAAGGACTCTTGGCTCACGCCTATATTCCTAAAAGCACTGTCCATCACAGCACCGAGCAAACCTCCTCCTCCAAAACCCGAATTCTCAATAATTTTCCCCACACCGGATGAAATCCGGGCAAGCATAAACGGCTACGCATCCGGTGGAGCAGTACATATTAAAGCCGTAACCCCCGCAAATCTGAAGCAAATCGATTACATGCGTCCATATTTCTGTCGATGGTCTGGCTCGCTCGCCCCGCCATCCTCCCAGACAGATCCAGCCCCGCTACGCCTTGGAGGAAGGGCAAGGGCAGCCCCACACATCAAAACGTACATTCGGTACAACGAGCCCACCTGCAACACAATCTCCTGGGCGCTACTCACCTCTGCTAACCTCTCCAATCAAGCCTGGGGAAGCGCACCTACCGCGAAAGGAAGTAGAGGTGGAGGGCTGGTTATCCCCGGACCGGACGACGAGAAAGAGGTCAGAATATGTAGCTACGAGGCGGGGGTGATTGTGTACCCGGAGCTGTTTGTAGAAGAAGGGAAAGAGGTAGTTATGAAGCCTTTATTCCATGGAGATAGGTTATCTGTGGAGGAGGGCAAGATACACGTAGGGGTTAGAGTACCATATGATTTGCCACTGGCGAAATATAAACCGGGAGAGATGCCGTGGAGTCCGGGGAGGAGTTATGCGGAGGCTGATTGCTTAGGACAGAGTTATCTCGTGTAAGGACCAGGGCTTGGCGTTTGCTCTTTTGTGGTTGCTGTGAAGAATTTGCTTGGCTTCTAAGGTTATTAGATACTCTCTGAACACTTTATGGAGAGGAATATGGATTATTAGACCGCATGGCTTTCCAGAGTTCTATATAGAGATATGGCGTTCGTATTCATAGCATAGCACGGCTGTCGCTCAGTCACGCAATAGGTGGCTACTAGTAGTTAATTCAATGTTGAAATATAAAGCTATAAATTACACTAGTGTGTCTACTAGTAGCCTTTGAATCAGTGATAATTCTTTTGAAGATCTTCTCTCCAAGGAAATCGACCCTCAGAGTGCTTCCTCCACATAGATGAATACCCCCCAAAGGCTATAAAACTTAACTCCACCTAAGTTTGATCATCTGATCTTACTGTAATATTGAATACACCTATCTATCTCATTACAGCCCTCTCTGGATGCTAATCAAGCATACGTTGATTTATTGCCAATTATGTTGAGTTAAACTAGGGGTCTGGTTATCAATAGAACGGTCTCCAATATTAATGTCTTACCTAAATCTTGGGTTAAATGCTAGAATTCCTTTTTTCTTTTCTCCCCTTGCCAGTGATGCATTCAAATGGAGAAATTAGCATTAGGGATTGTGGAGCTTTTCCGGTGAAAGATTCCCTCAGGGATCCAAGTGACCGCAACAGGTTTCGCTAAGGTTATCACTATACGGCTTCAAAAGAGGTTGAAACTTATAGCGAGCGCATTATATCTCCATAGATATGTACATATGCAATTGCCATTCAGGTACAGCAGGCAATAAAAATGACTCTGGGGGGAACTTGTATATGTTAGTATCTTGTTTCGCTGATAGAACACTGTTTTTGGAAAATAACACTGGCATGACGGTGGCGATCTAGGCAAGGTCCAGGCACTGGCATATCGATTTTTATATTTTTATTATCCGAGGGGGAATAAACTATGCATATTGACTGACACTAGATTGGCTATAGAGGTACTGGCCACATTCAGCCTTTTGAAAGTGAGTGCGCTTCGGAATAGATGTGTGCGCTGCCGGTGCACGCCGCTCTTAACAGAACCCCGTGGAAGAAGAAGCTCTGGCTCCAACCTCGGCCAGTCAGAAACCGACACGGTTGCCGCCCAGAAGAATCGGGCGCCCTCCGAGGTGAACAAAATCAAGTTGTCGCCGATGTCGAAACCGAGAAACATACATCAACGTAACCAGACTAACATCAACGGGAGAAAATGGCCAATTCGACCAACCTCCAAATACTCTATACATTGGTGTACCTCATTACCCTGGGTGCATTCTCCTGGGGGGGGGCCAGCAACCTGCAACAACCCATATTGCCAATTCAAGATAACAGGTCTGTCCCCGATTGCCTCGTCAAAGCTGGTGTCGAAGCCTTGACTTCAGCGTCAAGTTCTTGGGCGGCCACTATATCCCCATACAATTTTCGCCTTCACTATGAGCCGCTCGCTGTTGCCCTGCCTACAACACCTGAGCAAGTATCAGCCACTCTCAAATGCGCCAAGGTCTATGGGGTTAAGGTCCAAGCTCGTGGAGGAGGCCATAGTTATGGAGCCATGAGCCTAGGGGGGAAGAATGGGTCTCTGGTCATTGATATGAATAGGTTCAATGAGATTGTGGTGGACAAGAAGACGAACATAGCGAAAGTAGGGTCTGGTGTGCGGTTGGGGAATATGGCTCTGGCATTATATGAACAAGGGGGCCGGGCATTACCACATGGTATTTGCTCTGGGTGAGTGTATCCGTGATGATGGTCTGGCTCTGGAGCTTACGCATATGTATGGTCCTAAAACTCTAGTGTTGGGATTGGTGGACATGCCACACACGGCGGTTTTGGCTTTACCTCAAGAATGTGGGGCATAACCTTGGACAAGATTGTCAGATTGGATGTGGTGCTTGCCAACGGGACCGTAACTATAGCAACACCCACCCTCAACCCAGAACTCTTCTGGGTAAGTCTTCGTCGAAACCCACAGCAAGTACCAAGTAGATGGATGATCATGAGCGGTAAACTAAAACTGACAAACTACGTTGCGATGGCAGGCCCTAAGAGGCGCAGGTTCGTCATTTGGTATCGTGACCATGTTCCATTTCCAAACCTTAGCTGCTCCAGCTTCTGGAATCCAGTTCCAAGTTACACTACCGAACAGCGAGACTGCAACGCCAGCCAAAAAGGCGAATGTCCTTCTTGCTATACAAAAATACGGGCTGATTGCTCCAAAAGAGGTCGCATTGCGGCTATTAGTGGTGTCCCGGGAAACTGGCCGAAGGCAGTCGGGGGTTGACTTTCCGAACGGGATATTCCTGGTCTCTGGCATTTACTGGGGAACAAAAGAAGGATTTGACACTGCTATTGCCCCTTTTGCAGCGTCACTCCCAAATGGCACCACGTTCAACACCACGGAAGCTGGTTACTTGGAAACCCTCATTGGGGTCTCTCCCGACTCAGCATGGAAGGTCCCTTTGACCAGTTATAGCGTACACGACACTTTCTTTGTAAAGAGTGTCGTGTCATCCCAGAAACACATACAAAGTCCGTCCGTATTGACGCCATTCTTCACTTACCTCATGACGGAGGGCGATAAGATGACCGATTTTGTAAGTCCTCAAGCACTTCCACCAGAGTGGCTCAACCTTGTCTGACCCAATTTGATAGTCATGGGTGGTCATTGCAGATCTTTATGGTGGTGAACACTCCCAAATCAACGCCGCACCCTTGGGATCTTCATCCTACGCCCACCGAAACTCTCTGTTCACCTACCAACTGCACAGCAGCACCTGGGACCACAACCTTACGGCCTTCCCTGCGGCAGGGATTCCATTCATGAATGCAATGTCAGCAAGCATGACGGATCACATGGACCCGGCAGATGTGAAGGGATACGCAAACTACGTAGATCCCACGCTCACTGCAGCACAGGCCCATCGGTTGTACTATGGCAATGATAAGTGGGATGGAACGTCTGGCCCGGGGGAGGGCAGGATGGATAGGTTGGAGAGAATCAAGAGAGAGGTGGACCCTGATATGATTTTGTGGAACCCGCAGGCAATCGGTGCTTAGACTGTAGCTGTCGTAACTGTCACTCAAATTAACTGTAAAGGCATAGAAGAGGCAAGTGCAATTTGAAGCTAGTATCATTATTCAGAGCTGAAGTATGAGCTGTAGCAAACATTAAGATTCATAGTCACGGGTTCTATACTCCGATCTAGATATATATGAATGCAATATTATTGTGAGGCTCCAGAGCTCGAAGTTACAACAAATGTATTCCTTGCACCAAAATACGCCAGGCGGAAGGAGGCACAACGAGCTCCTCTGAACAATCCCGGGTAAATCCTGTTGATTTGGGAATACATTTGGAGCTGGGGTCAGCGAATATGTAAACATGCTGAGCAGGCTTGGCAAGGATTTAACATGTCGAAGTAAGTACCGGGGATAAGAAAGCAATAGATTGAACTATTTTCTGGGGGCTATACCGTATTGCTAGCTACTTAATCATCACCGTCGCTACACATGCGCCCACCAACACCAACATTGACCACTACATACCTCTGCTGTATTCGTTGAATTAGTCACTGAAGCATCTACTAGTACAAGCGACATGGGAAATAATTATTCCTACTTTCCTTATGTTTGTGTGTTGAGTTCGTAATCACCTGTGGATATATATAGAGATCTCTGCTATACAGTATCACGTGATCTCTAACTACAGGATTGCGATCCTTTATTCATCAACAGATTCACAATTAGCATGCATGGGTGCACACTACTGGCATTAATGTATGTGTTAGCTGGTTGTGCAGGACTATGGTGTCAGGTGGGTGCATTGTTTTTGCGCAGATTTCTTTCCATGTAACTTGGAGCAAGCACCCTCAAATGCTCCGACAACAAACTAAGTTACTTTACAAGTCTAACGTATCGTCCTGTAAGGGATAACTGCCATCCAAATAAGTTAGAATAGTTGTTTTGCAGGCGTATTTCTGCAGAATATATATATATATATATACTTGCCTTTCCCGCTCTGGAGGATTCGCGCTTTGGATACTTTAGTACCGGTACCTTCAGAAGAGGAAGCAACAAGTACGGCCTTAATAATCGAATACATCATTACAGAAGCGAGAGCCTCATCCTACATGTGCAACGGAAATGGGAATGCTTTCCAATATGGTTTTTTTGTCCACTCTAGAGTTATATATAGAGTTACATACCCCGAAAAATTAGTATAGATTTTCCCCGGCTAGAAGTACATTGCAACCGGAATTGATTCTGCTCTGTAACCTTTGTGTCTAACCGATGATGCGTTCTTTGTAGGGAGATATGCGTAATAGTCTAGGTACATATACGGGTGATATGAGCAGGATTGTTGAACTCTAAGTAGGTACCGGTAAGCTGGCGAATGTCTGTCAATTAAATAAAGTTCAAGGTAATAACCCGCCTCACCAACCAGAATACACTAACCCTGACGTGACTTATGAACTCTCTAGCGCTAAGTAGGGCTTACACCCTAACCAACGCACCAAGCTTTTGCTCCATAGGGTAGAGGTTGAGTACTCTGCCGGGCACGGGACACGTCTTGAAGCTGGCTCCTCCATTGTGTGTACTGAATGATGTAAGTAGCAGCTATACATAACTTTAAAGTAGAAAAGCTATATCTTAAGCAATCCAAGACACCACCCAGGAATTATGACCAAAGGAAAGACACAAATAGCTCTTTCAATGTACTGCTCTTCCCTCCATCCTTTACTATTATCGTACAAGCACCCAACATACAGAAAGCTACAGTGCAGCAAATAAAAATGCAGCAAGATTAAGAAGTTCACAGAGAAACCAATCGTGACATTCAGCAAACCTACCAAATCGAAAGCAAATCCCATGCGACACAACCAAACCAAGCAAACAAGCCTAAATAAAAATAAAACATCTCCATCCAAATTGACCCCTAAAGAAACCAAATTAGCTCCATTACTTCAACCGGTTCGGGCTCTCAAAACCCCAAATCTAAGTCCTCCTCGTCCTCAACCTCCCCCCCAACTTCCTCCTCCCCACTCTTCGTCTCCCCTTCCCAGCTCAAAAAACCCTCCTCATCGTCCCCGTCATCTTCAGAATCCATATCCCTCCTGACCCTCTTCGACTTGGACTTGTTCATCCCCAGCGCCTGTGAGCAACTCGCTGGGGAATCCACACACCCACTCGTTATCGTATTCCTCCCAATCGGCCCCGATGTGAATCCCATCAAGTCGAAACTATTTGACTTAGTCTTCTCATTAGTTCTCGGACTGAGATTGGTAGACATGCGATCCCTGGGGCGTTTCGTCCCGCGATGAAGTTCAAGTCCCATATCCATATCGCCGTCGTCATCTTCATCCATGGAATCATGACCACCTTTAGCGACCACCTCCTGCTCCGGCTTTTGCACAGCCTCTGGAGAATCAAGACTCGGCATTTCACCGCCCCAGGTTGCCCTCCCAGTCCCGCCAAAGGTCCTCATCGCACGAGCTGCTACTGGTGTTGTTGGGATTGAAGTGGGGGAACCGAAATCACCCAATTTTCCTGTTAGCGATAGTCTTCCCTTAGCCACAGGTGTCTTGCTCTTAACCCAGCTTGGCACTCTGGTTTCCTTCTTGGGGCGAGGCGCAAGGTCCAAGTCGAGGTCGAGGTCAAGATCAGAGTCGGAATCATCAATATACGCTGGCTGCATTGAGGTCCAGGGCGGGGTTTCTGTAGCGGAAGTAGTGGTGGGGGCTGCAGGAAAAGTCCTGATCGCTATGACTGGCACACGAGTGGGGTCTTCCGAAGCAGACGATGGTGCAGGGGAAAGAGAGGATGTAGCTGTGGAGCTAGTTGAGGGGTAGACTTGTGCGAGTGAGCTTAGCTGCACCGTATTGGTAAGTGGAACAGTGAGGGCATTAGCAGGGATTGATGCAACGCTTCTTGTAGGATGAGCGGAAGGTCTGGAGGAAGTGGCGGAGGTGACGGAGGATGGACATGAAGACAATGCAGATGAAGATCTAGAAGCGATGTCGGAATAGGGAGCAGTTATACTCGGAGGAATTAGTTGTTGCTGCCGAGATGGAACAGGCGCCTGCTGCGCCGCCGCCGCCTGGTCTGGTCGTGGCCGAATTGCTGCTTGTTCCTTTGGCACAGCCTGCCCACCCACCGCCGCTGGCATTGACTTTCTGATAGGTCTTCTAGGTTTTTTGTTCCGAGAGTTTAAGTTAGACTCCTTCACAGCCTTTTGTACAGCCTTTGGCAACGCAGTCGGTCCCCCCTGTTTAGCCAACCACTTTGCGAGCGGTGTCTGAGCGGCTGCTGCGACCGCTGGAGGTAAATCTGCACTTCCAGCTCTGGGCTTAGAGCTACTAGTAATAACGGGAGTTGAAATAGTAGTACCGGTGGTTATTGTGGTGACTGCAGTAGCAGGAGTAGGCTTATTCGCAACATATTGGGGCGTCGCGCTTGCAGAAATTCTCTGTCCAGTGGCTATAGCTGCTTTAGGAATAGTAGGAGTAGTTTTCGGTGAGGTTGCAGTTTGAGTCTGAATAGAGGCGTTCCCAATGGGAGCACCTGAAACCGGCGGAGCCGCACCAAGTGATGGACGGGTTGGAATATTTGCAGGCCTGTTATATGCAGGAGGCATAGGAATTGGCCGTCCCCTATATTGCGGTAGAGGTCGAGGAGGTGGTGATATTTTAGTAGTGAGGACGCCATTTGCAACCGAAATTTGTGGCTGTGTGGATGTAGATATCAAGGCTGCTGAGGTTGTATTAAGCACTGGTGACACGGGTATTGTAGGTATTGAGGTCTTTTGTGACAGCACATTTTGTACGGAAGCTGTGGCAGTCAACGGAGCCACTGCAGTCGTTCGTGGCGAAACAGCGCTAGCACGAGTCGATCGAATCGATGAAGCTCCGAGGGTAACAACCGCTGTCTGTCCCTGAGGCTTGTTAACAGGAGTAAATGTAGCTTGAGTGGCTGCCTTCCTTGGTGTTTCAGGAGCCTTCTCAATGTGAGCTTGAGCATCATCGTTAGTTTCTTGACTCTCCGGAATCTCCAGTGTGACAGCCCCACCCTCCAACGTAGGTGGTGTGTCGGTAACCTCACTCCTTACCGACGTGCCCCTAACTTTGGATACCGCAGTCCCTTCTCTCTCAACCTTCTGAATAATTACAATCTTCGAGTTTCCCCTACTACCCCCAGCAACTTCCTCCACGGTGTCTGTCATGTCCGCGTCTTCTAGTGCGGTCGCCTCCACAGCTGGGGCCATTGGTTCCTGGGCCATAGCAACAACGTCCAACATTCCACCCTGATCTTCCACTAGTGCATCGATAGTATCTTGACTACCAGCCCTCGAAGCTCTCTCTTCCGCTTCCTGCCTTTCTCTCGCTTCTGCTTCACGCCTTTCCCGCTCTTGCCTTTCCCGTTCTCTCTCTCTTTTCCACGCTCTTCGCCTCTCCTTCACCCTGTCATAAATCCACTCTGGCCAATGCCCCTCTGTAGTTGTCCTGATAACAATAATTTCGTTTTCCAGCATCCGTTTCATTTCCTTTCCTTGATCTCTCAGCATCTCAATATTTGGCAATGGGATTACCCAGTTCAATAGTATCTCGTCGTGGCAGGAGTCAAAGTGTGTGCGGTCCTTGATTGTTGTAATTAGCTGCTGCCACATCCAGCGGCCACTTTTGATAAAATCCCGTCCGTAAACCTTGAATGGGCGGTCCGTGAGGGGGGGGTTAGTAGCGGCACCCGTGCGAATGATGTTGAACACAAAGTCGACAGGGCTCGGGGAACCCTCAGCTTCGGTAGCTGTCGTGGGCCGAACGGACTGGGAGATGCTGGTTGGCGGAGAGCTGTCTGTAGTAGCGGATGCAGTCTCCGGGGATAGGGATATTTGGGTGTTATTCCGATTTTCAGGGGTGGAAGCGGCAGAGTGAGATGTGTTTGAAGGGAGATCTGCCGATTCGTCTACGTCCATAGCCTTCTGCTGCTCTTGCTGCAGATGTCTATCCGGGGTGGCTGCAGACGCTGCCGGTGTTTGAGGAGCCGGTGTTTGAGGAGGGGGTATTTG
>Ga0307511_10002158_pt1 | contig 20658 bp, 20 predicted proteins | sample 13_EM_MG_FD_200266 | JGI IMG/M metagenome (GOLD analysis project Ga0307511, IMG submission 200266) | Populus trichocarpa ectomycorrhiza microbial communities from riparian zone in the Pacific Northwest, United States - 13_EM | ecosystem: Host-associated > Plants > Roots > Unclassified | place...
ACGGACTTTCCACGATTTGATGATGCCGCTCGCTGCGCTCGCTCAGAGTTAGCCGACTCGCGGAAATTAGATAAGCAATTTACATTACTAAAAAAGGCAGTACGTTTGCTGACAAATCTACGCATTTGAACCCCCCTAGTCCCACCTATAGTCTCGCAAGCTCGACTAATCAACGGAAAATTACCACCGGGAAAGGACGAATGGGGAGAATTGTCGATGAAAGACGTACTTACCGCTGACCCAAATGTGGCACGTTATTCCCCTGTTGCTCGATTTGATCGCTTGAAGACATTATAAAGAGAACACCGACAGGGAGAGCGGAGAATGAAACCAGATAGAGAAGGAAACCGTTTCACAGGAAGGAGGCCGTTGGTCGAAGAAGTTGAGAACAGAAACCACAGCTAGTCGAAAGGGTGCGTGTCAAGAAGGGTCTAGAGCCTTGGGGTGACATTATAATCACGAATCTCATTTATGGACAGGAACGTCGGGAGCCGCTGCTTGGCAAGCTGGGCGGGGGATGGAGAGAGTACGGAAGTCACCGTACCCCTTGACCCCAAAAACGTTCTTCCTCGACGAAAACCTTGCCTTGGATCCCCGTTGTTCGTAGCTTCTAGACACGTGGCGTCATGCGAGAGAGAGTTCTTCATCTTTTAGTACGAACGTGCGCTGAATTTTCCGTGATTTGACTCAGGTTTCGGCGTCCTTGAAGAAACCTCCGCTTACGTATTTAATTTCTTTCGTGTCAATTTTGCGAGTGCATTCTTCGAAGCCAGGTAGCCGATATGGAGAGCGGAAAGAGGCCTGAGAGATATGACGACACCGCCAACTCCCGTTCCCGACGCCGGTGTTTGGCATGTACGTTGCCCAAGATCTCGAAACGACTTAGCCCAAATCCGTTATCGCTTCTCGTCCTCCACCTCCACCACAGCATCGTGACAAGATGAAGATCGCCGTGCTCACCTCCGGCGGTGACAGCGCGGGTATGAACGCCGTCGTCCGTGGCGTGGTCAGGGCAGGGATCGTAAAGTACGCGACTTCATTCTCGGTTTTTTACCCTTATCATGACCTTAGCGTTATGACTCATCTTCTTATCTCTCTCTTCACATTTTTCACAGAGGATGCGAGACTTGGGTCGTTCGCGAAGGATACGAAGGCCTCGTACGCGGAAACGACGAGAATGTGAAACTGCCTCCGTACGACAATACCACGGTTTCGAAGGATGTTGAGATCGCCGATCCCGAGTTCCTCAAGACCTTGCGATTTGGAGACGGAACTCTGCTGAGGGACGGAACTTTCGACCATTCCGGAGGAAGGTCCCTCAAGGGGAGGTATATTATCCGAGTCGGTTGGGACGATGTTCGTGGATGGATGCCGCAGGTGAGTATCGGCTGTGGTCATCCTTGTTGCAGGGAAAGGTTGACACCGGCGCATTAGGGCGGAACCCTGATCGGTACTGCGAGGTCCAAGACCTTCCGCACTCACGAAGGACGACTGAAAGCCGCGTTCAATATGATTAAGGAGGGTATCGACGCCCTCGTAGTTTGTGGTGGTGATGGGTCCCTCACCGGGGCAGACGTGTTCCGATCGGAGTGGCCTGGTCTCGTCGCAGAGCTGCACGCTTCGGGTAAGGGAATGCTGTGATAGCTCTCATCGAGGATTCCTCTGAAACTCCGCGGGCGATTAAACAGGAAAAATAACGGACACTCAAGCCATCCAACACGGGCACCTCAAGATCGTCGGACTTGTCGGGTCTATCGATAACGATATGTCCATGACCGACTTGACAATTGGCGCCCCGACCGCCTTGCACAGAATATGCGAGGCCATCGATAGTATCAACTCCACCGCTGCTTCCCACCAGAGAGCGTTTGTGCTTGAGGTGATGGGTAGACATTGCGGCTGGCTGGCTTTGATGGCCGGTGTGGCGTGCGTCAGTGGAAAACACAGGATTTTAGTCCACTGACTTTCATCGCGTTAGGTCTGGTGCGGATTTCATTTTTATTCCCGAGCGGCCGCCCGAAGCCGGCAAATGGCAAGAGGAGATGTGTGCAGCCGCCGGCCGCGTGAGTTTTGCCATGGTGTATGCGCCATTTAGTGCGCCTTCTCATGGAACCCGCAGCACAGGAGCGTTGGAAAACGGAAAACCATCGTAATCGTCGCAGAAGGTGCCCACGACAGCTCTCTAGCCCCGATCAAGGCGGACGATGTCAAGGAGGTTCTCTCCGAGAAACTTGGATTGGATACAAGGGTCACGACCCTTGGGCATACCCAGCGTGGAGGTCGACCATGCTACTACGATCGTGTCCTGGTGAGTTGGGTTTTACACTTATGGATTTCCATTGATCAGTTCGGATTTAGCCCACCATGCAAGCTGTGGAAGCGGTTAATACGCTGCTCAAAGCCAACCCGGATACCCCCTCTTATATGATCGGTATCAGCGAAAACAAAATTACGCGTGTTCCTCTTATGGAGGCTGTTGAAATGGTGTGGTGATCTCATCAACTTGAGTTCCGAGCAAGGTTTAGAGACTAACATATTACCACTTAGACGCGTAATGTTGCAAAAGCCATATCCGAGAAGGACTTCGCGAAGGCGATGTCCCTACGAGATCCCGAGTTCGCGGAGACGTTGGACGGCTTTTACCATACTTCGCAGTTGGTGGTGGAACCACATTTGCCGATACACAAGGTAGGGTATTTCCGCGCATCATTCAGGGTATGTATTGGCTGACGTCTTTCAGCGACTACGGGTGGCGTTTATGCAGTAAGTGTGTGTCGTCTGTTCCACTGAAAATTTCTGATCTCCCCCAGTGTTGGCGCCCCTGCGGGGGGAATGAACGCTGCGACCCGCGCTGCCGTCCGACACTGCCTATACCAGGGTCACACCCCACTTGCCGTCTATAATGGCTTTAAAGGCCTCCTCGACGATAACGTCGTTCCGCTTACTTGGCTCGGTGTCGATAACTGGATGGCTCGCGGCGGGTCCGAGCTCGGAACTAACAGGACCCTCCCTTCGATAAATATCGGACAAGTTGCATCCAAGTTCCAGGAGCACAACGTTAACGCCCTGATGTTAATTGGTGGATTCGAAGCCTTCACCACCCTCGTCGAACTAGAGGCAGCCCGGGAGGCGTACCCCTCACTTTGTGTCCCTGTGGTCCACCTGCCGGCCACCATCAGCAACAACGTACCAGTCACAGAATACAGCTTAGGAAGCGATACGTGCTTGAACGCTCTCGTTGATGCCTGCGACGCCATAAAACAGAGTGCGGCCGCGAGCCGAAGCCGCGTATTTATCGTCGAGACTCAGGGAGGCAAGTGTGGTTATATCGCCGCCATGGGCGCGCTTGCGGTGGGCTATCATTCTGCGGCAGTTTTCGTGACACTGAAATCTTAATAGACCGGGGCTTGCATCGTGTACACCCCGGAAGATGGCATAAACCTCGATATGTTGCGACAAGACGTAAAATTCATGCAGAGACGCTATGGAATCGACAAGAAGGGGAAGGCCGAAGGGCGGCTCATTATCAGGTGCGATCGATGCGGTTTTGAATCGCGGTCCTTTTGTACGTAAAGGAAGGTTAATGGCTGACCATTGCCGGACAGGAACGAAATTTCCTCTTCAGTTTACACAACTGAAGTGATAACAAAAATGTTCAAGGAGGAAGGCGGTGCGCTGTTCGACTCCCGCATGGTCTCACTCGGTCATACGCTTCAGGGGAACATTCCTTCCCCCATCGATCGCACACGTGCGGTCCGACTGTCCCTCAAGTCGATGCACTTTATTGAGGACCAGGCGGAGGAGCTCGCTAAACTTCCCTGGAAACAGAGGTGGACGCACAAGGGCGCCGATGCGGTGATCACCATTCAGGGCACCAAGGTGAAGTGGGTCGGGGTGAAGGAGATGGTAGAACAGGCGGACATGAAGAACAGACGAGGCAAGAAACAATGGTGGACGAAATATAAGCAGATGGGGGAGCTGTTGGCTGCGAGATCACACCTTGTCGGCTGATGGTCGCTCGAACCATTGATTTGGATGTTTCACCAAGGTGCTTCCTTTTTTCACCTACTGTTGTTTTTCTTCCGTTAAGTCCCCGCCAGACCACAGGGAGTTTTCGGGAAGCGCGTCTGGTAAGGTGCGGTATACGTAGGATCAAACATTAGCTCGGAAGAAAAAAATTGTTACTCCAACTGAAAGAGAACACGAGGAGTGAAAACCTCAAAGGGCTGAGTCTATTGGGATTACGGTGTGAAAAACCGGATAAGGAAACTGATGTCAGAGTTGTGCTCACAGTCCCGATCGGTGTCTGGCGAATAAGCCAGATAAATAACCGAACGTGGCTGGAATCCCTCTACACCCAAAGGCTTCTCCAACCTCCCCCAAAGATCGTTTCCTTATGTCCGTTCCATCTTCCGCCTCCGAGCCGAGCCTCCCCAATTTCTCAGACGGTGCCAACCCTCAGCACCTCATCGTGGTCTCCAACCGTCTCCCAATCACCATCTCCAAGGATGCCGAGGGCAAATTCAGCTTCAAGATGTCCTCGGGTGGCCTCGTATCCGCCCTTTCAGGCTGCAAAAAGTCGATGACCTTCACTTGGATAGGATGGCCAGGTTTCTACATCAACCCAAAGGACAGAGCGTACGTCGACAAGGTGCTCGCGGAGGAATATTCCTGCCAGGCCGTTTATCTCGACGACGACATCGCGGATCGCCACTACAACGGATTCTCAAACTCGATTCTCTGGCCTCTGTTCCATTACCACCCCGGCGAAATGAACTTTGACGAAGAGAACTGGTGGGCGTACAGAGAGGCGAATCTCAAGTTTGCAGAAGTCGTTTTGCCGCACGTTAGGACGGGTTCGATGGTTTGGGTGCAAGATTATCATCTTATGCTGTTGCCTATCATGTTGAGATCCCTCTTGGACGGACCGGAGGGGCTCGACCAGGCGACTTTCCGTGAGGTTGAGAAGGTCATGGACGGGATCGAGACAGATGATACTATCAAACCACCCAACGCCACTAACGTCAAGATTGGGTTTTTCCTTCACACGCCTTTCCCCTCAAGCGAGATCTACAGGTACGTAAACCCTCCGCCCCTCAACCCCAATTTGCCCACCAATAAGAGAGAAAATACTGACCACGGAACGACGATTGTTAGGATCCTCCCCGTCCGTCGCGAGATCCTCCTTGGGGTCCTTTATTGTGATCTCATTGGTTTCCATACCTACGACTACGCCCGCCATTTCCTCTCCTCATGTACCCGGATCTTGGGTCTCCCTACGATGCCAAACGGGGTCGAATTTTCCGGGCGCCTTGCCAGGGTAGGGACTTTCCCGATTGGTATCGAGCCATCATCTTTCACAGAGGTCAGCAGTTCCCCCACGCCCCTAAAAAAGTTGTCGCTTCCCTGAAACTAATTTTGCGAACGTTCCTTCTTTTTTTGATGCGGTGACACCCCGACGGACCGTCCGGTGATGTACTACTCCAGAACCTCGCCAAGGAGTCAGTGAAGAAGAGGATACAACAGCTTGAACAGAGGTTTGACGGTGTCAAGCTCATCGTCGGTGTCGACCGGTTGGATTATATCAAGGGCGTTCCTCAGAAGCTTCACGCTTTGGAGTTGTTCTTGACCCAACACCCGGAATGGATCGGAAAGGTGGTTTTGGTACAGCTTGCCGTTCCATCACGGCAAGACGTCGAGGAGTACCAAAATCTACGGGCTACCGTCAACGAACTCGTTGGACGGATTAATGGACGGTTCGGAACCGTCGAGTTCATGCCTATCCACTTTATGCACAAGAGTTTGGCGTTCGACGAGCTTTGTGCTCTTTATGCCGTCAGCGACGTCTGCTTGGTTAGCAGTACTCGTGATGGTATGAACTTGGTGCGCACGCTTACTCCATTCCACCGCTGAAAGACGATTTACCGGAATTTGCCAGGTCTCGTACGAGTACATCGCCTGTCAGCAAGATCGACAGGGCGTGATGATCCTGTCCGAGTTCGCTGGTGCTGCCCAGAGTTTGAATGGGAGCATCGTGGTGAACCCCTGGGACTCACAACAAGTCGCGAATGCCATCCACGAAGCTGTGACGATGGAACCTGAGACGAGGAAAGAAAACCATAGGAAACTATTCAAGGTATTATCCTGTCCTCCCCTCCGAATCGAACTGCGGGTTCACGGAATTTCCTCGACAGTATGTGACGAAGTACTCTTCATCCTTCTGGGGAACCTCGTTCGTCAGCGAGATGGGAAGGATCAGTGGGGCTAGCTCCTCGAACTCCACAAACGTTCCTTCGACGACAGAGACGACTTCACCGAAATCCGAGTTGAAGATCTCGAAGGACTCCAGGGATGGAAGCGGAATCCTCACCGCGATTGGAAGTACGAATGACCTTCTGCAGGTTCCAACTCAGGCCGTGGCGTGAGTTGAGAGGTGAGGTTGTTGGACCGACATACGGACAGCCAAAAAGTAGACGCGTGGTTCGGTTTGGGGGGGGTTCGGCATTCGTCCCCCGTGGATGTTCTCCTCCAACTGGGGTTTAATTTTTTTTCACACGGCCGGCTTCTATACATACCCCATCCGCACTACGGGAGTCCCCCCCGCCTTTGGTCGGCTAGTTTTTTTGTTCACCCTTCTCTCTTGATCACTTTTGACCTATTCCATAAGTATTCTACGCGCAAGATCATACAATTCCCCTCCCTCTAACCCGGGTTTATGTACTTACATAGATGAGAACGACGTACGGCAACAAGGAGTTAGATTCGGGCACCGTATTTCCCCATCCCCTCGAGCCGGTAAGTCACTGAGCGAGATATTGATATGATTCCTTGGATTACGGCGTGTCTATTACTTTTATGTGAGTAGTGGGCGTACTAGGGATAGAGTCTATATATAATGGGTGTGGTCCGAGCACCCAAATCTAAGGAATAAAACGGCCCCTGAAAAGTGAATGGAATGGGGATAGGAAGGGGTCTAGGTCACACAAGTTCCAATTTAACCCTCGGCCTAGCCCCCATCATAACACCGACAACCCTGACATTCACCTTCGCACCAACCTCCAGACGGCTATCCGTCGTAATATCTCCCCATATCCCCAACTGTTGAATCATAGACCGCGACTTATACTTACCATTATGATTTTTGACCAAAATCGTTCCAGGTCTCGCCTCAAATACAGCCGTCTTTGGATCCAGGGTCTCCGACTTGATCTCCCCGTCTAACCACCGCTTGAGGTACACTCCGGACCAATACTCTCCCGTCACGACGGACATCCTCTTCAGCTCGCGATCCCTCAGGGTGGCCTCACGAGCGTACTGTGATAGCCACGCTTCCCCGAAGACGGTTCGTTTGCCCCTTGTGTATCGGGCGGGGTCAGAATTGGCCAGGAGGGCATGTTTGATTTGCCAATGCGTAACGAGGTCAGTGTATCTCCGAAGAGGAGAGGTTACTTTAACGTATCCCTCCCCATCGGGAATGCCCATCGCCCAATGACCGTTTGGAGCAGTGGTGTTCACTGCCTTGGGCAAAATGACCTGAGCCTTTGCAACCTCGTACGGGTCGACTATCCCGAACTCGTCCCGAGACGCGATCAGTTTCTCAATCGCGGCGGGGTCTGGCCCGACAGGTCCCGGTCCATGTCTCCTCACGAGGGGGGTACCACTCTCTATGCCAAACCGCGACGCAACCCTACAGGCTCCCTTCATGAACTCGGAAATCATCACGCGTGCGCCCCCCTTCATCCCATCAACGTTCGCAACGGAGTACGACATATCCGGGAATCCACCGTACAATTTGAATTGGCGCATCGTTGAAATGTCGGTTTCCGCGGAGGGGGGTGGGAGGTTTGGTGGGATGGGGTGAGTCAATCGGACCTCGGAGGTACCGATAGCGTAACTGAACACGGGGCGTTGGACGCGGTTCGTGACCAGTCGTGAGGAGACCTTGTGGAGGAGTTTTAACTGTTCCGAGTGGCCGGGGCCGATGGGGGCGTGGGAAGAGGGAAGTAGATTTGGGGGTTCGAATGGGAAGGTTGCCACGAAAGAAGGGAGTCCAAGCGTTGCATCCACAGCATCGTACGTCATGAGCTGAACATTGTTGATGACGGCCGCTCGAACTTTGTGGTCTATGAGGTCCCCAGCCTTGTCGACCTTGAAACTAAAAGTCATCACTCGTTGAGGCTCCCCCGTTGTTGCAGTATGTCCCAGACTAAACCTGTTGAACGTTGACGGGGGGAGCATATACTCGGTCCCGTGAAACCCATAAGATGATTCGGACATCTCCCGCGCCTTGTATGAAAGTGTGTGTGTAGGAGGAAGAAGAGTGGTGGGATCTGCTACGTGAACATGGACCCAGTAGTTGTCTGGTTCCAGTGGGATAGTTTCGATGGAGACGCCGTCATCCAGCTCCGAGGCAGAAGCATCGTCAACCACATAGACCGGCATGTCACCAAAATCGTGTCGGATGGCTTCTAGTGGATCGCTCGTGTAAAAGTCTTCCGGGCCAAGCGGTTTGGGGGGATAGGCTGGAGCGCGGAGAGGTTTCATCGTCGGTTGGTCGGCCAGCGACTGGGCGCGGGAAGCGAAGGAAGCACCTTCCGTCCACGGAGTGAAGACACCCGTATCCGTCAAGACCTGCTGCAGCGCAGAAAGTTCGTTGACTGGCCATTCCGTCTGGTCCAACAGGTTAAGGCGTTTGAGGATGTAGATACTGGGGAGTGAATGAGGGTTAGACTGGGTAAGGCGTTGGGCGTGGAAAGCGTCGGATAGGAAGCACAGAATTTCGCGGTCGGTGTTGGTAAGGGTATAGTTGTAGTCCGTTGGAATCTCGTGCGGCGTGGTCGAGGTCGATTGTTGGCGGAGAACCTTCGCTTGTTCCATGATCACCTTCACCTTGTCGCAAAACTCGTTAAGAATGCGACCTCCCTCAATGCGCATCCAGTTGGTGATGTCGGCGATGTTTTGGACTTGTGCCTGAGGACGAACCAAGAATATTTGCGTTGAGCGATAGGCGGCGGGGTGAGCGATAAACTTGGTCGGGTGGTCCATAAGGTGTTTGTGTACTGCAATCTGGACCGCCAAAGGAGTATCTGGGGTATCAGGGCGCCTATAGAATCTAGTCGCCGTTTGGACATCAATCTTTTTCCACCCATTGGGGTTGGGGGACTTTAGGTAATCGTAGAGTCCGGCGGCACGGTTGTCAACGTATCTGGAGGCATGTTCGATTTCTTTCTCCACAGCACGTAACTCTGCGAGGACTCGAGCCCGGGCAGCTAGCTCTTCCATTGTGGTGTGGAGGGGCATCGTCCCACAGGCATCCACGAGTGCTGGGTCGACGAAACCCGGGACACAAAGCATGATGTCGGCATCGTTGAACGCGATGGCTGCACCCGTGGTTGTGAGAGTGAGGAATTGTTGGGCCCGACCAGAATAGAATGGGCCCATGGCGACTGCATGAACCACGACATTGGTCCTATCGAAACAATGAGCATAGAAGCCGAGGATGTTTTCAACGTGAACTGACCTCCGAACCTCCAAGAACGAACCCTTTGGTAGAGTTTCGTCCCCGAGCCCGGTCTCGAAAACATCGTCTTCGAACGCTTCCGGAGGGATTCTCAAGATCTTTTCCACGGATTGTTGCGGGATACCCTGTGGAGGGACGCGGCGTTTCCTCATAGGTGTGGCGTGAACCCAATTTGCTGCTCTATCTAGGACACGCGTCCCTTCTCTCTTCACTGTACCCGAATCATCCTTGGCTTGAGTCTGGGAAACTTCCTTGAGGAAACCACGGAGGGATTCCGCGAGCTCGCGATTCCCGGTGGGGCCTGCACCGTGGTCACGAAGAGATTCTGACGGCTGAGAGGTGATGGTACGGCGTTGCGCTGACCTGAGGGAGGAGGAGGGACGGCGGAGCTGGCCGAGTTTTGAAGATGATCGCTGCATGCAACGCGGTGGCACTGGATAAGTCCCGTGGAGGATTTCCAGAAAAGGAAAAACGCCCAGAACACGACACTTATCACATGGACGAGAGAAAGGCGGAATTTCGCATTTTAAACCCTCGACAACGTCAGCGTCAACCACAAAGACCACGTCGACGGCGACGGCGACGAACGGAACTGCACAGTGAACTGGAACCTCGCCGCTGTGGTTTTCATGCTTTCTGGGCTTCTCAACCGAGGTGCGCCTCTTCAAACCCTAACCCTAGCTTCCCGACTCTAACTCTCGCCCGAAGCGTCCGACCCTATATCTACATATTTCTACCCGCCAATTGAAGATGAGGAAGATGAAGAGAATTATCACGGATATCCATCGGTCCCGAAGTATATCGACTGGGAACCTCTAGACACTCTCGACGTCAAACCAGCCGCTAATGGCTGTTCAAACACCCTCCCGTCTTCCTGCTGTCCGTTATCTCCGTTGGGGCAAAGTTGTGGTTGTGGCGGAAAACCCTCAGAAACCACTCGGCTACACATCATCCAAGCTATCAACTCCAAGACCGATCTTTACGAGGTTCTAGGGGTTCAGCGTGTCGCAGGACCATTCGAGGGACAGGCCCTCCGACGCGCCTATCTTACAAGAAGCAGAAAATGCCACCCAGAGTAGGCTTTACCTTCATCCTTTCGATTGCGCTTCTTGACAGCCGTCTCTTAGTAAATTTCCGGGTGTGGTGGACGCTACCACGGCGTTTCAGAAGGTTTCGATGGCATACAACGTGCTCTCGGTACCGAGTCTGAAGAGTAATTATGATTCCATGTCCCCGGAACAACGAAGGAATTTCGATTTCTTTCGTTCACAGCCACCCCCCGAGGAAACGTTTAGGAGTGTATTGTTGGGTGTACTCAACGAATTCTTGGATGGGGATCTCGAGGTTGTCCGCAACTTTCTCAGTGGGTGCCTTTCATCTCCCATCAGTAGCACTGGGCTTTCTGACGCTGGACGAAGGGGCAACAGCCGCGTTTAATTCACCGCTGCAGCTCGGGGAGGAGGGTATTGAGTCAGTCTTGATGACGCTGCACTCAATCCGTCAGCGCGCTCTCAGTAAGTGCCCTTGACATTCCACGGAACTGGGCGTTTGACTCTAATGGCCTCTTGACGTCACTCACACAGCCTGCCGCACCTGCGTCTGGACGCTACACGGCGAACTCTGCCACCTGCTGGAACTCCAACATGCCTTTAGGCAATTGGCGTACACCGACGTGTGGACTCGGTCCAGACTGACCATCCAAGTCGTTCGGATTACGATCAATTTACCGCTGAAGATCGAGGAAGCCCTCACAACCGATTACCTACAACGCCAAGGAAGGCACACCGTCGACTATCAAGAAGAGCACCCCAGAACTTCGTTTATCCCGCACAGGATCTGTTTGGTCATTCGTGGAATCGTCGTGGTTCTGGAACGCATGGAAAACGGATTGAAATGATCTGGTCACATACCTTGTCTCCCTCCCTGCCGTTGTTTTCAGCCGACCGCAGTCTCCGGGTTCCTGTCTTCAATTATTCACTGACCTGTTGTGTGTCGTTTTGTTTTCGTTGATTCATGGGATAACTTACAACTCAACCTGTACTACTGTTTCACGATAGCCTTTTTATTTAGACGGTGTATTCTTAGACAGACAGCCGAAACACGAAGTCTCCTTTCTCTATTTCCAAGGCTAGTCCTTCCGTTGGCCCGGGCGGTCCGTGTCCACGCGCGCCTTTCGCAACGCGGCGCGTCTCCAGCGCGAGCGCCCACTCACTCCCATCTTCGGTCACGGCCACCATCACTTCAAAAAAATCGAATTTATTAGGCGAGTATTTCACGGGCGGACCTTGTGGTCAGACGTAACCCTGAAAAGTCATGCTCAAACCTGAACCAGCAGGGGCTTTCGTTATCCCTCCCGATCCGTTCCCTCCGCCCTTCCTCTGCCGCTGGCGTTTCGGCAATAGGAAACCCTTTGGACGCCATTCCGCTGGATGGGATCTACCTATGGCCGCGCGGTGAGGGGGGAGCGTACTGTCACTTCATCACGGAACTTAAGCTTGCGGCACGGCGGAGTTCGAGGCCTCGGATCTTTCCAAGGAGCCCAGTAGTCCCCCCGATAAGTAGTTGGGGCAACCAGCCTGAGTTATATCGCCCCACCCGAACACTTAGCCGGCGTATAAATATGCTTTCCGCTTGTCAATTCTTTTCTCTTGCACTTCTTCACACATCTTTGGACCTATCTAACTGTCCGCCTCGCCCCCAGTCAAGACCCCGTTCGACTCAGCAATGACCCGCCCCCAGACCAGCTCTTCCCCCTATTTCGAAGACGGCTTCCTGCCAAGTCAACCTGCTGTTTCGCGACTACCTAGCCAATGGGAACCATGGGAGGACATCCTGTCCGAGGCAACTTCGAGGCTCGGACTCCACTTGTCACCATCCTCTGATGGAATACCGGAGCTCGAGGAATGGAGAGATTCAGTCCGAAAGGCACGCATACATCCCCACCATATCCGCTTCATCACACTGACACCTACCTCGATGATCCCGACGGTGATCCCTCGTTCAAATTTCAACCTTCGCAGATGCCTCTATTACCCACAAAGGAGCTTTGTAACAACCCTCCGGTTCTCCTTCGGGCTCGGCAAGTTCTGACGTTCGCGCTCCACTTCTACATCCACTCGATACCCAAGCCATCACCCACCGCTATCCATATCCCGCCATCCCTGTCGATCCCCTTACGCGCAGTGTCCGACAGACTCGGCTTACCGCCAATCTGCACTTATTCCGACACGATCTGCTACAACTACTCCACGTCAGGATCCGCAGACAGTCCAGAAGACTTTTCCATTCACTCCACTTTTTCATCCACTCCAGACGAAGTGCACTTTTACCGAACACAGGCCATGATCGAATACCGTGGCGCTCGGGCAATGCCTCTGATGAAATCCATTATCTCCGCCGTGAACGGCTCGTGTTTGGGGCCGGTGTCGGCGTACCTCGACCAGGTCGTGAACGTCGTTGACGAGCTGACCGAGATCCTGACGAACGTTCGGACGGATTGTGACCCTGCCGTGTTTTATAATCAAATTAGGGTCTGGTTTCCTGGCGGGAAACTCGTTTACGATCTCGAGGACGGAGGCTCTTCCGAGGAAGAATGGATGGGATCCTCCGCCGCTCAGAGCTCGATCGTTCAAGCCCTGGACGCGTTTCTGGGCATCGAGCCGTTGACCCACAAACCACAGGAAAAATACGACGCCCAGCCATCCAACGGATCAAAGATGGCATTCTTGGCGAGGATGAGGTTATACCTCCCAGCAGATCATCGGGTTTTCCTCGAAGAGTTGAGCCGGTTCGGACAACGGATGAGGGCGTTCATTTTGGACCACCCTGACCGGGAAAAGGCGGCGGAGACGATGGGGGCATATAACAGAGTGATCGACGCCATGCGGAGGTTTAGGAGTGGTCACATCCAGGTGGTAGCGCTGTATGTCACGGCGCAGCAGAGGAACGGCGAAAAGTCGGGTGGGACCGGTGGGACAAGTGGCGTACCGTTTCTGAAGAGCATCCGGGACCAGACTGTCAAGGGGAAGATGGAGTGATGTGTCGGGGGCATTGGACTCTTACTATTTATCTGGAGCCGCACCTGTAGATACGCGTGGTCTAATTCAATTTCTCAATGAAGCAGCGGGAAGTTGGGGTACAGCGTTCTACGCTTCCTTTTTCCATCTACAGGTCCTTTGACACATTGTGCACGATAAATTCGAAAATATATGAGAGGCCGCTTTGTTCACCGATGGTGTGTAGGGGGGCAATGCCGCGCCAAATTATAGTTCGCGATTTTGGTCCTCCAGATGGCACCTCAGTTGGAAGTGTTTTCAGGTAATATAATCCTCTGGTCAGGTATGAATGTACTAGGAATAATCCGGCGAACGTGGGACCCGGATAAATTTCTCACTCCCCGGCGCTGGTAAGGAGGGTCGCATCTTTGCCGCCCACTAAAAAATACGCCATCCGGATGAATTGATGCCGCCCACCCGAGATCTGTGGGTTTTCTGGCGAAAGGACCAGAGTTGGATGATTGCGCCGATGTGTTTTGAGTGCTCTGATTGGTTCAGACTCTACTTACGTAATCTGGATCTGACTATTCGCAGACCTGGGCGGATAGGGGGATCGACAATACCTACCTCTCTATCGTCTCCCGCCTTGAACCATACTCTCTGCCTGATGCCTCTCAAGGGCCATCGGAGGACGGAACGTGAGAAGACTCACGCTGCCGTGATTGCGTGCAAAATCGGGTGAGATGGCGTTTGAACTTTGAAGCTTGAAGTCCCGGAAACAGACAACATCCATTCCGAGGCAAACCTTCTCAGGAACGGTACCCGTTCTGCTTGCACGCAGATTCGCCATCGCGATGGCTGTTGAAGCTTGTGGCCAGGGTTTACTCTCCCGTGTTATTACCGATTCACTTTCGTTCCCTCGTTGTTCTTGTTGACCACTATCGATCGCCACTTATCCTATGTATTTCTATTAGCGTAAACCCAATGGCTACATCCCCTACATCCCGCACACTCTACACACATCATTTGGTGTGTATGATTTATTATCGCCGAAACCGCTGGAAAGAGCTTTTTGGCGGGGACAAACAAACATAAACAATTAAGCTCGCATTTATATCTATTGTGACCTTGCACGTGTCACAGTTTATTACTTCCTCCTTCACCTTCCGTCCATGGCGATTTTACAAAAGGTTGTCCGCTGGGCATCTGCCACCTGCAAGAGCTGGATGGTGGCCGAAATCGTCGTCCCATTGATGTGGGTGATCAAACCGATCCAGCCCATAACCCTTCCTGCCTTGCCAATTCGGCTCTATAGAATCAAAGCTGGGGACTTCGGTAGGCCGACCCGTCTTTTCTGCTAATGGACCTGTAATTGACGATATTCAACTGGACAGTGCCGCGACTTCATAACCCTTCGGTTGACCTCCAAGAAATCTGTGACTCATACCACGACGAAGGAGAGATGGGCCTACCCCGGGAACTCGTCGAAGAAATCATGCGCTACAATGACCTTCAGACACTCAAAAGTTGTTCGCTAACGTCCAAGGCCTTCTACTCCGCTGCTCGGCCCCTGATCCACAGGCGACTGGTACTGGGATTGGGCTCGGCGTTCCCCGGTCCACATGTGTTCCGTGATCCCACCCTCGACCAAGCCGACGTGCACCACGCGCATTACCTCTCAGCGACTGAAAGACACGGTTTCCTGCGTTACGGTTACGTACGAGAATTGGACCTCGATCTCTGTTTCGGAGAACCAGAGGACATTCTCCAGCTAAAGCAACTCCGGGCGCTCGAGACTGTTCACACGTTGACGATCAGGTTGCTGATCCCGCACAAGGTCCTACCTACCTTCGATCGTTGTTTCTCCCAGTTTGTCCCGACCCTGCGGTCACTCAGTCTCGAACAGCCGCGGTGCGAGAACGCCCATAGGCTTATGGAGTTCGTCTGCCAGTTCCCGCATCTGGATGACTTGGCGTTGATCAACCCATGTGGTCCAAGGTACGAGCCCGGGCTTGCCGTCGCTCCTCCAGGGTCAAAAGGGCCACAACCGGAACAACCCTTACCGTTTGGAGGCCGCTTGGTTCTCGATGGATTCGGTTCTCTCGTCCGGTCTCTGTTGGATCTTCCAGGTGGCATCCGCTTCCATTCGATCGAGGCTCGCAGTCACCTAGAAGATCTGGCAGCACTGCTAGTGGCATCCTCATCTACTCTCGAGGACCTCAGCATCCGTTGCTTAGATAACCGTAAGTCCATTGCTTTAAACTCGGAGAATCAGTCCACTGGAGGCTCACTGGCCGACGGCTAGATTTCCCCCCCCACCGAAGGCTTCGGGAAAGCCCCCACGATGGGGGGCTACTCGATGTCAACCTGGGATGCAACAGGGTCCTCAGACGGTTCGAACTCGTTGTGGACTTCGTAGAACTTGACATACTTCCCGGTTTCATCCTCAAGACCCTCGCATCTATTTCATCACCACACTTTTCGGAATTTTCTCTCCGGTTGCTTTGGGGACGTAGCCTCGGAAACACCGATTGTCGCAAAACTTTGTGGGGCGCTGGGTGGGAGATTGTCGATGAGGACCTGTACGCGCGCACTGCCCAAAGCGGTGGCTTTCGGTTCGCAATCCAGATCGTGACTGGGGAATCGACGGAGGCAGCCGTTGAGGCGCTTTTTCCACAGATGAAGTCGAAGGGCTCGCTTTTGATTACGCAGCAAGAACCCCGGCCGTGGTGACAACCGCTCGGGCTTGATTCTGTTTCGATTACTGCATTCTACTCAACGTACAAAATAGTGCAAGACACGGCTGGCTGTTCGGGCGTCTGCCGCTTCACCTTGTTCGAACAACTTTTATTCCACTTCATTCAATAACCTTACTTGTTACCTTGCTCGCATTACCTTGTTTGCAAGGTTTCTGACTCCCTAAATGAAGCTTACCGATTGTCCCACTATCTGCATCTCTCGACGTTTGTGTTTATTTGGTTCGTGCAACACGCACATCACCGTCGCCCGTGAACCGTCATCGGAATTTGAGCCGCAAGAGATACTGCTTAACGGACAGGCCGGTAACCTGTGCAAGCTTGTAAACAGGGGCCCGTAGTCAACCGTGTCTGGTGCAAGTGGGACCGTGAGTGGCACTAAGGGGGAAAATCTAATGTACTAGGGTGGGGGGTTGGCTCCGCAGTGTTCTCTAGTTTAACAGTGGCGTCTATGGGAGATAGGATACATGGGGGCGCTCCTTGTAGTATGGCCATCAAAGGTCGTCCTGGCTGGAGAACGAAGGTAACACAAATGAAGGAAAGAGAAACGGTAGGGAAAAGTGGCTGGTAAAAGCTTCGCCGTTTAGGCGCTGGGAGGGTTCGTGGCGGTACCAGGCCAAGGGAGGTGTCGCTGTGGCCATTGAAAACACTTGAAAATTAGAACGGGCAAATCTCTAAGGAGGTCAGTGAGATGGGGTCCGCACCATAGAGTATATTTGCCGTGCCCTACAAAATGTCACGGACTTCAACGCGCGAGGGGAGCCCCCCTCTTGCCCGTTCCACCATCACAGCTTGTTTCAGTTCCTGCAGTGAGTTATCGCTGACCGACTTCACCATGAGAATCAATTCGTAGTCCACGACAACTCCGCATATCGTACGAAACACGTTGAACTGCAGGCGATACCAGGTTTCTTTAGTACATCGACCTTGGTGCGCCACCCGGGTTTGGTAATACTCGAGGGCCGGGTCATCATAAAAATCTCCTGGCTTGTAGGTGATAACGAGTTTTGCGAAGGTGGGCTTGTGAACGGACGAAAATAGCATCTGAAAGGAATTTCTGATGGTATCTTCGGTACGACCTCGACTCCCTAGCAGAGAATGGAGACTGCAGGCGGAAATATGGACCTCGCGGAGTAATCTGTTTCGGGACAGATTGAGTGGCTCAGATGGGAGACGTTGGAGCATTGGATTGTCGGGTTGCAGGGTAGTCTCTGCGTGATTGTTAGGTGGTGTTTTCATCCGTTAGTCAGAGTTCACATCTCTTTTGTAGAGGCCACTCACCACAGATATCAAGTGCATGTAACTCCAACATTTCCAACGCGTCTGCGCAAGCGAACAGCAGAATTTGCACTCCAGGGCCGGAGAGGTTCATGTGGTGGAATGTCAATTCTCCAAGTGCGTCGACCATCACCGTTGCAACAACTTTCGAAGAATTCAAAGCTGCAAACCGCCCTCGTAAGGGAGGACGAACAGTTTTGGGGATAAGCGTTAGATCGGGCCGTATAGTCCATCGTGGCTCGCCGTGACACTTGTCTAGTTCGAGGTCTTCCAGCTGTGGGAAGAATTTGATGAAGAAAACAAGATCTTGACTGGACCCCCCGGCCTTTGACAGGGAGAGCGACCGTAGTGTCCTTGAGAACTGCTCAAAGTATCTGTTGATCTGTGGGATAAAACTTGCGACGTCCATGTTGATGATTGAAAGAGCCCGGACCCTCGTCAACCGGGAGAACCTTCGGCGATTCCGCATGTTGAAACACGATACAGCAAACCCACGATCGTTACCGGAGATAACGACGCTTGTCAGGGAGTGAAGATAACGTAGAGCGGATGCCTTTCCGAGGGGTGCAGGCCACAAGGTTCCTTCGTCGGAATTTGAATCGAAATGTACGTAGAGTTCGTAAAGCGTGACGTAGAGATGTGGTATGGCAGCGAGGCGAAATCGACGGCATGTTGATAAACACGCGAGGAGGCTTGGGGTGTCATGAAAGAGGAGGCCGACGATCATGTCAACGACCTCCTGGGGAAGTCGAAGAGCGGTGGGTGGAGTGGTGGGTTTCTGAGAGAACAACTGCCCGATTCCGGCGAATCCTTGGTACCAGATGTGATGGAGGATTGTCCAAGTCGGTACGGCTATTATCAGCAGGACTAGCGAAAAATCAGAGTCTGTCCCAAGCGATGAGGAATAGAAATACCTGAGAGTACAACGGTTCTAATGCGCCTCAACATTTTGAAGGGGTCGAGTGAAGTGAGGTCGAGGTGGGATGAACGACTTTCAACCATTCGAATTCGATCGGTCTGACCTCTCCGGAGTCCCTCGCAAGTCTGTTCAATAACAACAAGTTCACGGTAAAGAATACAAGTGCAAGAGGCGCACCCTACGGGTCATCCAGGGCCGGTCGCACCCTCTCCAGGCAGACCTGACAGACAAAGCTCGGGTCCCCTTAGATACCTTACGCAGTACGCACTTTCACTCACTTCTTGGTTGTCATACACTCGCACTGGTTCAACTCACCAGTGGCTCTACGAGCAGGTTGGAATCCCGCACCGGGACCTCAGCCTGAACGATATCATGCATTGGATCCTTACGGAGGACGACGACACCGGGGTTATCGTGGAGAAAGCCTACGGAGTCCTAACCAAAATCACCTGGGATCACCCAAGGAGATGGCTCTTCCGGGGATATTGGCGAGTACTGCGGTCTAGAGAAATCAGGAAAAGAGGCTATTGGTTCCGTCACGACGCGTCGGCCCAAACCCAAATCGTTGAGAAAAGGGGGATCGAATCAGAAAGCGAGACAGCCCGAGAAGCGTCCGACGGAGAGCTTTCAAAATTACTTGATATGTCCTTGGATATCCTGTACGAGGTGAACCCCAGAATCAATCCCGTTACTGATGACGGGATCCTTGACGGTGCCTCCGACATTCGCAGATGTCCGTTTTGTCCCCCTGATGGATCTACTCAGGTGTCCTTACGAAAGCTGTGATATCTTCGGAGTCTTTCCACGACGCTTTGTGCATTCACTCGGTGTACGACGGAATCAACGTATACAATAGCACGACTCCTATAGAACAGTCCCCTCACTATAAAAACCCCCAGAGAAAGTGAAATAATTAACCCGAAGATCTAACCTCACGGAAATTACAGCACTTCGGGTGAGCGCCTCAAGATGATATTGGTCCGGGGATGAGTGGAACCCCCGCGAAATCTGCAGCTAGTCCGGCGTCAGGAGGGACGAAGGCTAAGAAGTCTTTTTTGACTTACTCTCAATCCATACCCGGTTGCCCCACCAGTCAATAGATACTTTCCCATACTTCGGAAGCTGTAAGGTCTCGTCGGTCAACGGGATTAAACGAAACAGGGCTCAAAGCACTCACAGCAAAGGCGAAGAACATGAGAACAATAGCAAATCCAGTCCCCGCATCCAACCCCGCGCTCGTGATATAATTGAACTTGGCCCACCAGACGAAATTCCTCTTCCTGATGACATACTGGAAGATGAATCCCACCAAGAAGGACGAAGATGCGTTGATCCCCGTCGCGGGGGGAGAGTTGAACGGATTTGCGAACCAGACTGGGGTGAAGACCTGAGATGCAAACGACTTGGGATGCCTCCTGGCCCATAACCAGAACGGTATCGGTATCAGCGCTCCGAACACCATCGCATAGACCATGGGGTGGTAGAGAGCACCATGCCCGAATTGGCGAACCGGTCCAATAGCTCCCCAAACGATCGAAGACGTGAAGAAGACCGGGGCGACCGGGCAGACAAGGTGCTGAGGTTGGTCTGGAGTGCAGATGTCGGGGAACCTCTCGAACATAAAATACCTGATCCCAACTTTCAGGAAAGCTGTCACGAAAATAGCGATAAATTGAGCTGGGAAGTTCAGATGAGAACAAGCATTCGTGTACAAGTGAGAGATCGAGGCGTACCCCAGAAAGTCGTACGAGGAGGAATCTTCATATAGTGAGCCAACTTGAGATCCTGCGTGAACTGGATACCAGTTGACATGGGTTGAATAGCGAAGACCTTGAATAACTGCGTGGGGTTTAACTCATGTGGTGTGGAGGGTTGGTCCAATGAAGACATACCATGTTTGTCGTGACATCCCCAGGGGCCAGTAACCCGGGGATAATCTGCGAAATCAAGTTCAACGGAGGCTACGTTTGTAGTCAGTGGGCATTCAGCCACGCGAGAAGAACCACGACATACCGCGATGCCGGTATTCGCGTACAAAAATGTTGTTGGTAGGATGTATATGACCGGGAGCATCACAGCAACCATGGTCACCCAGAATGGGGTATCTGTGTCCCAAACCTGAGTCGCGATTATGGATAGGCTGAAGGCGATCACTCCCAAGGTAGCGTAAACCCAACCGGGGACCTCTGG
>Ga0307511_10002159_pt1 | contig 20656 bp, 22 predicted proteins | sample 13_EM_MG_FD_200266 | JGI IMG/M metagenome (GOLD analysis project Ga0307511, IMG submission 200266) | Populus trichocarpa ectomycorrhiza microbial communities from riparian zone in the Pacific Northwest, United States - 13_EM | ecosystem: Host-associated > Plants > Roots > Unclassified | place...
GGAGGCCTAGATTTTCTAGTATTTTATGTATTTATATCTTATATTTTCCATTTATCTGTAGTGCTCCATAGTCCCGTATTTCTCAATAGTTCCGTATATATGAGATAATTATATTAAAATATTATTGTGGCCGTCAGATTGATGGGTGGGCTGGGCCCATTGATGAATGGCCGTATTGACGTATGGGCCAGAACAACTATCACATCTATTCTACGACCCACTTTATTTTCGAGTCATGGCTGCGCTCTCTATTGTACCATTCCGCTGCCTAATAAGTATTCCCAAATACTTTGTTAGTGACACCGTCCTCCGGATAATCTGCAGGTTGAGATCCTGTTGTGGATTTCCTTAGTGCCTCATTTCTAGTCTCAATACCCGTGAAATCCTTCCTGAGACTAGTCCAGAATGGTCCTTGTAGCGGAAGTGGTAGTTTATTAATACTTGCATGTCACTAACCTAAAAGACCACCGCTGAAGAATCTAATAAAATATCCGTCAACCACACCGATATCTCAGTGGATATCAGAAACTCTCCACGCAGGAAAAAAGGAAAACAAAAACCCACCAAGAACAACATAATCCCATGAATCAAATGGGCAAGTGAGTGGGAAAACAAAAAAGAAAAGAGAGTGCGAAATGGCAGGTCAGAAGATCGGGTCTCACCCGACAATATTCAAGCATTGGAGAGGAATTCAAACAGTGTGCCTAAAATATTGTTCACTCCATCTCTGGCGCTCGCCCCTCCATCCATGTGTTCATCAGCCCAATAGTTTAGCCCCGCAACACCGTACTCAATGTTGTCAACATTGCTGCGGAGGAACTTCCATTGATGAAAATCAGTCACAACCCCGCAGACGGAGCTCTGTGATTCGCTGGAAGCGATAGCATCCAAGCTGCGCAAAGTTTGACCCTGGCCTAGTAAGTTTGATGTTAGAGATCTGGCTTCAAGTGCCATCAATCCCTAGGGCATACCTTTTTCTAAATCCCCCCTCTTGACTTCCACCACGCAAATAATCCTTTTGCCTCGTTTAAGGACGTAGTCAAACCTGCCGTTTACATTGAGGATTCCCTTGGGAACACCTTCTTCAGCCATAATCTTAACCCTCTCGTTGCTGCCAACCCCACGAGCTAATAATTTAGCAAGATTCAAAAGAATTCCCAAAACGAAGTGTTTGCGCTGTGCCTCGTTCCCAATAACAACCCCAAGCACGCAACGGAACTCGCGCAAGTCCTTGAGACAACTCTCCAGGACATGGTCGGGAACCTGCCTCTTTTCGAACACATGTCTCTCCAGGAATGGTTCGTAAACATGTGCTATTGATTTAGGCCCGTTTGCCTCTTTTTCACTGATGATTTCATTAAGGTCTTCGATCCGCTTCTGACGATTATCCTTAGGTTGTTCGATGGTGGTGTCTTCTACCACAGCCCCAGAAGCTTGAAAGTATCAGTATAAGACATTGGTCATGATAGGGGGAAACTTACGTTTGGGGAATCTGACTTCCGGGCTACTCTTGAGATTTTTGTTAATGCTATCGAGTTTTTTGAAGCCGAGCGTGTCCGGGTCGAAGACATCTCCCCCGAAGCCGGTGGCCTGGCGGGTTTGCAGGCGGGTTTGCGAGCGGGTTTGCGATAGGGTTTGCGGGCGGGTTTGTGGGCGGGTTTGTGGGCGGGTTTGGGTTTGTTGGGGAGGATCTACGGATTTTAATCTTTTCTCGCGAGGCATTGTGTCGGTTGGAGTTGGGGGAATTTGAACCAGACTAGGGAATTTGGGGAGTTGGAAAAGTCGGGAAAGCTGGGGAAGCTGGGGACTATATGTTGGTGGCAGGTTAAAGTCTATCCGTAACCTCCTTTGTCCTTTGTCCTTTGCAGCTGCGGTTCCTCGAGGCAAAGTAGCAGATTCTGAGGCCAATGACCTTAGGTTTCTCTGTCCCGTTATGACATATGAATAAAGTGCCAATTATTGTAAGAAAAGCACCAAAAGCATGGCCCTTACCTCAGACTCAGGCTCAACTATTTTTATTTTTGTATTCCGTTTAAACTGTGAAATAGGCGCTCTCTGAGGATAAAGCCTAGTGCGTCCAAGGTGCGATCCTGGATTGCTGTCTCCAGGGTTTCAGTAGATTATTGTGCTGGGAGAATTTCCGGTGATCCAGAGCCTGAGGAATATGCCATCGTAAAAATTGCAGGGAGTTCTGCTCACGGGGAAGGAAAGCAGTAAATCAAATTTGCATCAGGTGATAACGAATGGCATTGCTGGGATATTTCTGGAGCGCAACACAATAGCATTCACCCGTGGCACCCTGAGAGTTTCCTCCACTGGCGGAGACATGCAATGAAAGTCCGTGGTTGTGCATCCATCTCAAAATCCCTTCTTTTCTGTTATGTACTTCATGTGCCGTCCATGTTCAGCCAATTAGTAGAAAGCGCAAAGAAAACAAAGCGCAATTAGTATAGCAATCCCAAGGTTCTATTTGACCCCCATAGGACCCAACTTCTCATCCAGAATCTTTTCTTCGAGTACCTCCCCAAAGTGCACGCCCTAAACGAACTCCACAACCGCCTCCTTATCAACCTTTTTGTCAAGCGCTTCCGTAAGCCCCGCCTCACCAAAAGTGCTTGCAAATAGCGCCAAACAGTATTAGGATAAGCGGATTTCTCCAACACTGAAGGTCTATAAACTAGGATTAGGGACTGTATATCAACCTTAAACTTCATTCCAAGAACCATCTCCACATTCACAACATGAGTGCAGGTATACAGGTGTCCATGGATGGCACTTTAGGTATGATTTCGGTGTTTTAACAAGACTTTTATCTAGGGTTTGTACGTTTTGATTGCATGCCCTCTTAGCGCCGCCCCACAAGCAATATTCCGTTTGTTCCTTATTTCAGCATATCGTAAACATGTAATATTTGCAATAGCAGATAACGTGATCGAGGCAGACAAATACGACAAATAGATGTAACATATCTACCAGCACCTCAATTGAAGAACCCTGTTGGAAACAACACTATTGATCCTGTTGGCAACGATCATAATAACCTTGATAATTGAAAATTCAGAAAAGACTACAGAAAGAGCTAAGTACGCCAAGGTGCGCCTACATGACGGTACTATACTTAACTAGATAAGGTAGCCTGATGTACGGTATTAACCAGGTAGATTGCATTCAACAGATTTTTTATAGTATGCTACGGTATAATAGAATGACAGTGTCTATAGGCTAATTATAGCCGCTGGGTTCAGTTGTCACATTGACAGCCCCTTTAGGATTGCTTGAACTCTCTAAGCGTACAATCTCAGCAGCGACTTCAAACCCGCCTCTCGACTCTAAACCTCCTGACCCTAGACCACCCTCCCCCCTGTTTATATCATGGGTTATCTGAGGTGTCAGTAGTACCATCAGCAGCCTCTGCCACTCTCAGATCCTTGGCAAGCCGACTTGGTACCCCCCCCTCTTTCCGCCACTGCAGCACATTCAACTCAACATCCCTCATAGCCCTTATAGGCTTGGTTGAGAGCCCCAACGCATTATTGGTGTGCTCCAAAATCGCAATTTACAAGAACTGGTTGAATATCCTAACTTTGACCCCCACCTCTATTTCAAAAATCTCTCCTCTATTGAGTTGTAAGTAAAGCCTCTGAGCATAGTAGAAGATAGTAAGTTTAATTCTAAGAATAATAATGAGATTCTTAAGCAGTTATGAGGTCTTTCAGCATGGTATAGTTACCTTAATTTATTTACTTAAGCTTAGGTAATCTGAGAATAAGGGAGTCTAATAGGGGTTTTGATAGGGAAGAGGAGTTGAAGTAGAGATATCTTGTGGCTCTTATAGTATAGTACATACTACTCTGGGGAAGAGTTTTGGGCGTGTAAAGCTATTTTGAATCCTTTGCAGTGCATATAGCAATCCATGGAAATGGCCTATACTCTATGCTGATGGCAGTTATTTTAGGGGCTTATAGGGACTTCACCCATTATATAAGCAGCCATGTATGGAGGAGGGTCTGGAGGTTTAGAATCGAAAGGGAGGGGTTGAGGTCACTACTGAAATTGTGAGTGCTCTAGAGAGTTCAGGACAACTCTAAAGGGACTGTCGATGTGATCATTGAATCCAGCGACTATAATTATCCTAGAGACACTGCGATCGCTTGTATAGATTTACCGACTTTGTCACAGGTTGGCGCACAGTCTTCCTGGGGACTCACTATTTCCTTAGCACAAGGCATATAAGGTTGGGCGGACCGCCAGCTGGATGGGAGACGGCAGAGTTCTAGAACTGTAATTTAAATACAGATAGAAATATATAGACCTGAGGGTCACTACCTATTAATTTATAGCCCTTGGTGGGCGGGACCACCTGTAGTCAAGCAGGAGCTATAGCGACCAGCTGTAGCTCCTAAGTAAATCAGTCGTAACGACCCGGTATCCTCAGATTTGCAACTTGTGCAACAAGTCGGTAAATCTATACAAGCGGTCGTCGGCCTAACCTACACTATCATTCCATTATACCATAGTATACTATAAAGAATCTGTAGAATGCAAAGAGTACGCTATACCTGGTTTATAAGCGTACTTTATCTAGTAAGGTATAGTGCAGCCACATCCGGTCAACTAACCTGACAAGGTTACTATAACTAATTTCTTGGCAAAACCTCATCAAACGGAAAATATCTACAATGCAACCCGCTTGCCAAGAGAATGTTTGCAATGCCCTCGGATTTTTGTACGACAGAAGAACAGCGACCGACGGAGGAAAGACGCCGACAAGTGCGTGCATTATGCCCAGCTTCTCTACATGTACTACAGGTATTCTTACACACTCCTGATGCTGGTTCTGCACTGCACTGCACGAACATGAAATGGGCATTGGTTTTGATGCCGACATTCAGCAATTTTCCGAGTAGTATCCGATGTTTGGTAAAAAAAAGTTAAACTTGTCCGCAATTGCCAATGCATCCATCGCATGTTTAAGAATCCTCAAAAGACATCAACTGTTGCTCTAAAACAATTGCTTGATGCTCCATAGTTCTGTGGTTGGACTGGTATTGCGGTATGGGTCAGCGGTAGGTATGGGGTGGAGTGGTGTCCAGTGGGTGCGTGGCATTCTAAAAATTCCAGCGCATTTATAAACATTCTCTTGGCACAATCAAAACTGACTACAACCGAGCACTGAGAAGTTAAATAAACATCAAACACACCGATATCTTAGTGGATATCAGAAACTCTCCACGCAGGAAAAAATGCAACCAAAGACCCACCAAGAACATCCATAATCTCATGAATCAAATGGAAGACCGAGTGAGAAAACAAAAAAGAAAAACAGTGCGCTTCACAAATTGCAGATTATGAATAAGCGACCTCGGAGCGTGCGAAATGGCAGGTTGGAAGATTGGATCTCATCCGACAATTTTCAAGCATTGGAGAGGAACTCAAACAGTGTGCCTAAAAGATTGTTCACTCCATCCCTGGCGTTCGCCCTTTCATCCATGTGTTCATCAACCCAATAGTTTAGCCCCACAACACCGTACTCAATGTTGTCAACATTGCTGCGGAGGAACTTCCATTGATGAAAATCAGTCACAACCCCGCAGACGGAGCTCTGTGATTCGCTGGAAGCGATAGCATCCAAGCTGAGCAACGTTTGACCCTGGCCTAGTAAGTTTGATGTTAGAGATCCGACTTCAAGTAACATCAATTCCTAGAGCATACCTTTGTCTGAGTCCTCCCTCTTGACTTCCACCACGCAAATAATCCTTTTGCCTCGTTTAAAACCTGCCGTTTACATTGAGGGTTCCCTTGGGAACACCTTCTTCAGCCATAATCTTAACCATCTCGTTACTGCCAACCCCACGATTTAATAATTTAGCAAGATTCGAAAGAATTAGAAAAACGAAGTGTTTGCGCTGTGCCTCATTCCCAATAACAACCCCAAGCACGCAACGGACTTCGCCCAAGTCCTCGAGACAACTCCCCAGGACATGGTCGGGAACCTGCCTCTTTTCGAACACATGTTGCTTCATGAATGGTTCGTAAACATGTGCTATTGATTTCCAGCCGACACTGGAATATGCGATAGACCCTTTTTCCTTTTTTTTACTGAAGATCTTATTAAGATCTTCGATCCGCTTCTGGCGATTATCCTTGGGTTGTTCGGTGGTGATGCCTTCTACTACAGCCCCAGAAGGTTGAAAGTATCAGTATAAGACATTGGTCATGCTAGGGGAAAACTTACGTTTGGGAAATATGACTTCCGGGCTACTCTTGGGATTTTTGTTATTACCATCGGATATCCTCAGTTTTTCGAAGCCGAGCTCGTCCGGGTCGAAGGAATCTCCCCCAGAGTCGGTGGCCTTGCGGATTTGCAGGCGGGTTTGCGATCGGGTTTGTGCGCGGGTTTGTGGGCGGGTTTGGGTTTCTTGGGGAGGATCTACGGATTTTGCTCTTTTGTTGCGAGGCATTTTATCGGTTGGAGTTGGAGGAATTTGGGGAGGAATTTGGGGAGTTGGAAAAGTCGGGAAAGCTGGGGAAGATGGGGAAGCTGGGAAAGCTGGGGACTATATGTCGGTTTGTCTCTTTGGCAGGTTCAAGTCTATCCGTAACCTCCTTTGTGCTTTGTCCTTTGCAGCTGCGGTTACCCGAGGCAAAGTAGCAGATTTTGGACCAATTCGTAGCCTGGCGACCCTAGTTTACTCTGTCCCGTATATGGCATATTAATAAAGTGCCAATTATTGTAAGAAATCCCCCAAAATCATGGCCTTTTCTCAGGCTCAGGCTCAACTAATTTTTATTTTTGTATTCCGTTTAAACTGTAATATAGTCGCTCTCCGAGGATAAAGCCCAGTGCGTCCAAGGTGCGATCCTGGATTGCTGTCTCCAGGGTTTCAGTAGATTATTGTGCTGGGAGAATTTCCGGTGATCCAGAGCCTGAGGAATATGCCATCGTAAAAATTCCAGGGAGTTCTGCTCACCAGGAAGGAAAGCAGTAAATCAAATTTGCGTCAGGTGATAACGAATGGCATTGCTGGGATATTTCTGGAGCGCAACACAATAGCATTCACCCGTGGCAGCCTGAGAGTTTCCTCCGCTGGCGGAGACATGCAATGAAAGTCCGTGGTTGTGCATCCATCAAATCCCTTCTTTTCTATTATGTACTTCATGTGCCGTCCATGTCAGCCAATTAGTAGAAAGCGCAAACAAGAAAACAAAGCGCAATTAGTATAGCAATCCCAAGGTTTTATTTGACCCCCCATAGGACCCAACTTCTCATCCAGAATCTTTTTCTTCGATTACTTCTCCAAAGTACACACTCTAAACGAACTCCACAACCGCCTCTTTACCAACCTTTTTGTCAAGCGCTTCCGTAAGCGCCCCATTCAGCGCCTCGAGCCCCTCCTTGCTGGCAACCCACCCCAACTTAACAGCCCCCCCGAGCTACGGCTTCGGCATCTCTTCCAACTTCCGAATACCCACGCACAATTCACCTACCCCCACCTGTACCCCCCGATACCCAGCCCCTTGGCACTGGCATGCATATTGCTCATTTCGCTCCCAGTTATGCTTTCTGTCTGTTCTGATGAAATCTTAGGGCAGTCAACGTAGTCAACCCTATGCATGTCAGCTCAAGGGGGTTCCCAATAGGACACCAATAGGATATAGTTGTTAAATTATATTGGGGGGGTAGATTCGAGCTGGATTCATAAGGGTACGATTTTGGCAATGCTAGGTGCATAAATAATCGTTATTGAGCGGTTCCTAGGGCACAATCCGGAGGACATCGAGCAGCTCCTGTAATTACCCGTATTATCCGCGGAGGAAGTAGTTGAAAGTGCCGAAGGGGCTCGGTGCTACAACCTTCAGAGGAGAGGATTAGCGGTCCTCACATACCCTGCGGGAGACGGGGGATCAAGGTGCCAGTGATTGTGCCTTGTTGAGGGTATCGCGCACAACCTGCGGAAGAGGGGGTTGAGGGTGCCGCATGGAGGAGGCTGAGCGCGAATTGTGCCTCCGAGGAGGGACCTGAAGCCGCCGGGGGATACGTCTTGTTGGAAAGGGTACCGCTCCGCTATTTACCCTATCTAGCAAACCATACCCGAGCTTATGCACCCTCAAGACCCTGCTGTAACAGTGCCAGTAGTTGTGTCTTGATGAGCTGCCACATGATACCTACCGGGGAGGGGAGAGTTGGAATTGATAGTACGGAAGAGTTGACGGTAACCGCCAGAGGAAGGAGTTAGGAAGGAGTTGAGAGATGGTGCCGCATACTATCCTCGAGCGAGGTGGGTGGGGTTGTGCCGTAGGAGAGGGAGGAGGTTAACTCGTGGAGGAGGCAGTTGAAGGTGCCGGGGGTTGCGCCTCGGAGTTGAGGATGCTGCGCATAAGCAGCGGGGAAAGGGGTTGATACTGCTGTGGGAGACTTAACCACGCCAGGAGTTGTTCCTCAGAGGAGAGAGTTGAAGCAATGCAAATTTCACAGGGAGGGGGGTTTGATGGCGCTGAAGGAGGGAGGTAATGGTACCACATCACAATCCGCAGAGGGTGCGTGGAGGGTGCGTGGAGGTTGACGTGTCGCTTCTGGTCCAGTGGGGGGAGTAGCGTGGGGCTGCGCGAGTGTAGGAACTCCGATTACAGTACTCCCAGCGTGGTAGGTCAAATATTTTTGGCACTATAGCGCAGGAGGTTGGGGATATAGGGTCCGCGAGATAGCAATATTCGAATTGAACTTCCGACCGAGCGAGATAGGGGTAGACAGCATAGTATATGCCCTGTTACGTCCATCAGTTTCAGAAACTACGCATGCAGGAGTGAAACAAACCACCTCGATAAGCATGTTTTCATTTCTGCTGCGCGGAGTCAGGCTACCGGAAGAACCTTCAAGTTGCGAACCACTAGGAGGTATTCGTTTTGGTGCGAAGTCGGTAGTACCGCAGGTACTCAGAATGAAGAACTCGCGAAGCCGTTTGCTTGGTATCTTCGAATGAGATTCAGTATGCACTAGTACAGTATATTGTCTCAGTCAGCACCCTCGAAGTTCCTAACTAATAAATAGATTAGAAGATACAAACCTCAGATCCATAGCCTACCAGAACTTCAGATTGGTGATTGGGAGACTACAAATTACTCACAAAATCATATGTATTTAGCACTTCATTTACCTGTACACCGAACGCATGGCTTAGCGAGAGCTCTTGCGATATCCGGGAATAGTGCACTACCTACTTAATTGCAAACGGGGTGTAACGGCACCAGATGCCGAGACGAGAACGTGGCGGCTTCTGCGACCTAGGAAGGCGATCTCCGGCGGTAAACCCGTTCAGTCTTTAACTAAGCGATATGTGTCCACGCTAGTGAATAGCTCGAAATAATCCGGTGCTCGCCGTCCCCCAGAGCCTCCTCGAATGGGCCGCTTCGAACCAGTTGTGATAACATGAACTCAACCTTGTCTTCAGTCATGTCTTCATAGAGATCATCTCGATCAATATATGTACATAGTCTATCCTGATATTCGCCCTGCTCCACAATACCAGTCTGCGTATACGCAACATAGTCACTCCAGCTGAGTTTCAAGATTCGTCGCGTTGTTCGCTATGGTGCAGGATACGTGCGGTGGATGTGCATGTGCAAATTTGATGGTCGTGTTAGATTAGCTCGCATTGAGGACTGGCTTCTGCATGTCATTTTATTCCACTTGGTCTTCATAGTTGGTGCGAGAGGATGTTGTAAATTTGTAAAAAAGTCTTGAAAATAAAAGGCATAGCAGGAAGCTAAGCCGGGTTCACAATTGCTGGCAACATGTAAGGTACAGACAGACTCTAGGCGGTAAAAGAACGAAATCACACCAAAATTGGCCCTCGTGTTAAACCCTAGTTTGCATAATACGTATATAGGAAAAAATGCAGAATTAAGAGGAAAGTAACAGTATCTTTCTTGATTTTTACAGCTCGGTGTAAGTACAGTGATTCTCAGAGTTGAAGTCATTTCGAAAGCGTTAAATAGCGCTAAACTGTACTGGGAACAGCGGATTTCTCAAACTTTTCAGTTTCCGAGGACTTAAACAATCACCAGAAAAGCTGAAGGGCTGCTTCAGGTCAATAAACTTGGGATTAGGGACTGCATATCAAGCTTAAACTTCATTTCAAAAACTATCTCCAAATTCGGAACATGAGTGCAAGTATGCAGGTGTCCATGAAGGGCACTTTAGGTGTGATTTCGGTGTTTTAACAAGACTTTTGTCTAGAGTCTGTACGTTTGGATTGCATGCTCTCTTAGCGCCGTTTCACAAGCATTACTCCCTTTGTTCAAAATCCAACCTTATTTCAGCATACAGTGGTGTCTCGATATAAGCAACCCCTTCGGGATTGGCTGCAAGTTTCTTATAACGCGAGGTTTGTTATATCAAGGTATATACAAAAAAAACCAGGAAATGTCTTATAGGTGATGTTGGAGATATCATCAGCGCCGGAATCGGATTCTAGCAGTGGGCAGGCTCATAAGTATCCAGAATACATTGCCCTTCTTCCGCAACTGAATTCTCAACAATTTCCTCATCAGGATTTATGAACTTTGATGTCATTCATTTGCTCCGTGCCCACTAGACTAGCGTTGCCTAATCCGGCTTTAGTGATTGTGCCAACATTCATGGGGTGAGTTCGAACGTACCAGCAACAACTCGCTTAGTTCCGTACTTCTTGGCGGATTACATGACGTGAGCAGCTACAGAAAACCAGTCGCGAAAACTCATAACATCGTAGCGTAATAAATCTTCAATCACTATACCACAAAGTTATCGTAGCGTAATAAATCCACAATCATCACTGCGATCACTTCATAAATAAACTGAGAACGCTAATTCGGATACTGAGCTAACGAGCCTGAAATTCGTGACCGGGGGAGCGTGTTTGCGGGACAGATGACGAATTGAAGGAAATGCGTATGTATCTCACTCCTCCACTCCACTTCTAAAGCTCATAGGCAATGCAGGTTACATGGTCTTCCCGATGACCCGGCAAAATTTCGCCTACCCATCGTTGGGCAACATCTCTTCAACGATGAAGCCCTGACGCGATTAGTGACGGACATACACAGGCGGCGGCGTATCATCCTAGTAGCCTCACCAATTATCTTCAAGGACAGCGTTATAAATCCTCAACAACCGATTTGTCGCCGATATAGTCGAGGGCCCGTTGGTTTCGCTCTTGAGGCAAGAATATCCGGAGGGATATTAGCCGTTAATGAGGGTAGATGTGATATCTTCAAGACGGGAGTTGCTCAAAACGTTGCGCGCAGCGCGAATCATTGCTGTCAGGCCGCAGGCGAAAGTTTCCCTGTTCTAGCTACAATACGGGCGATGGAGTAGTCTGTGGCATGTCAAAATGCAAAGCATTGGTTTATGTTTTCGTTGATTCCAGTAGGCGAGAGCGCGTCTGAAATGGCATTCTGTGCCTAAGACGCTCTACCACTCTCTATTGGGCTTGCTACAGGGCGTGACAATCCCCAATTTTACGCGCATTAGCTAACGGCTCTCCTAGGCTCGGTCTCAGCGCGGCTCCTCCACTATCCTCTGCTCTGTTCCTCTCTCGGCTCTCTGCCTGCCCAGTTTCGCTCTCTTAGGCGCCTCTGGTTGGTTGTTCTCTGATTGGCTCCTAAGCGGTCTACTCCGCTCTCCTAGCTTGCTGTTGCACTCACAGGCGCTCTCAGCTCACTATTTGCTCTACCACAGGGCACTGGCACCGGAAAAAACCAGAAGACTGTTCGGAAAAAGTAGTAGGTAATGCAAAACATGTCCAAGCTGGATATTTCGCCGAAGCAAATGCAGCGGAGTATGTCAGAATCTCCACTGGGATTTGCAAAGGATAATTAGGACCACATTTACTCCGGTGGTTGGACCAGCAAATCTGTTACGAAACCTAAGCACTGTGAATTAACTTGTGCTGAATTAGCCTGTGTCAACAAAGGCAACCACTCCGACAGGACGAGCACTGGCGGAACTCGCTAACCAGAGCACCTACAGACAGGCCAACAGCACCACCAGATAACCCTCGCTACCCAAAACACGGTTATCAACTCGAATCACGACTCCTTCCCCCTCATCTGGAGCTCTTCTTCCCCGCTATCTCATACAAGATTTCCCCCAACGGGCTTTGGTCCACGACACTCGCGACAGTACCCACACCTCTAACGCTATTAACCCCCACCAGACGTCAAGGACATTCTCAGGACCAGTAACGACTCAGGGGTGAGATAATTCCCACCCACTACGTAGCAACAATGCTGGCAAAGGGAAAGAGAAAGAAACGGGGGAGGGGTGGGGAAGCGAAGAACGAGACAGAACTCAATCTATCTCTTTCCTTGAAACTACACCCATGCATTGTTTTTTTTTTTTGGAAAACCCAGTACTCGTGGCAGGTTGACTTGCTGGCCCTTCCGCCAGCTTCCTCTATATGTGCACGAGTACTGTTTTCTTTCTTTTCTTTTTCTTTTGTCATTCCCCTCCATTGCAGGTTACCCTCAGCTCCCTCGTGCTAGGATTTTTCTTTTTTCTTTTTCTTTTCAAGCGGTGGAGGATTCCTTGTATTGCAACCACCACATGTCCCGAAGGCATTAGCAACTTCCATAAAGTCAATGTTTTGATCTCGCATTCCAGTTCATTTAGTATCGGTCTGAGGAGTTCGATCTCATCTCTTTTCTATTTCCACTGTACATACTGCGTGGGGGGGGGAAGGACTAACTGTCCCCTCCCTTGAAACCTCTCGGGCTTCCGAGAGCCTCCTCATGGTCCGCAACTGGATTCACATAGGAGTGATGAATACAATCAATTAATCAATCAATCTTTTTCTTTTTCTTTTAAACAAATTCCCTACTGCAGGTTACCCTCAACTCCTCCTGCCTTAATTTTCCTAAACTTTCTCGCCTCTGATACCCTCCTCTCGGTGCACGCCCTCTGAGAAGAAAGAAATATATAATCTATTAACCTCAATGAAGCACAGTATGACACAAGAAATCATCGGGCAATACACGAGCAAGCCATCTCATTATTCTCCACCCTAGGAATTTCGCTACGCAACAACCCAACTCCCTTTCTGTTTTTAGGTTCCTGCCGCAGCAGCAATGCAACAGAAGAATATACTCAGCACGAAAAATAGCATGAAGCAAGAAATCATCGAGCTATATCAGGAAGTCACTCCCAGTATCCCTATTAATCCATCACCTCGACACAAAGTTTTAATAACGGCACTTACAACGTCCCACCAGGTCAGCAAAGTAATACCCACCAGGCCTACTCGACTAACTCCAGTCCCTTACCAAGCTCAATATATCAAATTTCATCCGGGATCCTCTCATGGTACACAAGGCGCTCAAATATTGAGTTCTAATCATCTCGTGCAGTCACATCAGGGTCCACATCGAAGATCAGACCTGACTATACTTTACACCAACGGGTACGCACCTCGTGACAGTTCAAAAACGTGTTTGATATATAACGCTTCACCTGCAACATTTAATACGTTGCTGAGGGAGCCGTGTTCAACTCGTGGAGGATAGAGTTGAGGGTGCCATGGTGAAGATTGCCGCCGGTTATGCCCCAAAGGTAGTCAGGAGCAACCTATGGACGAAGGACTTGTTGGTAGGCCGTGATTAGAGGGTAGGGGCTGAGGATCACCCATTTCCTAGTAGCTCATCCATAGATCATGTAACTCCGGATCGAACCACATTCACTCACTGGCATGCCCCAATTAGCATCACCATCATCCGACAATTGGGGTCAATACCTTGAATTGGGCCCCTTGTGTCTTCCACGCATCAACACAGAGGGCATGTTTCATGTGGGGGAGGGGTAGTTCATCATAGCGAACCCGTTTATGGTGGGGCGCGATTCCCGGTGGGTAGGGGTCTGATCACCGTTTGTTGCACTAGGGTTCAGCTTGTATATAGGATGGTTCAGAAAGAAAAAATTCTACTACCGAAGCGACATAGAAAGAAAACATTAGGTGGTCGCATTCATAAGTCATATTCCCAGTCTTCCTGCAGGATTTATGGCTATTATAAACCTTCATTAGACAGACTTTCGATCCCTGCAATTTTCTATGTATTTCTTTTGTCGCATTGTAGGATGAACTACACTAGACAGGGTTAACTTGCCAACCTTTGGGTCCACTCGGACTTCCAGGTGGCTCGTCATATGCCCCTTAAGGATATACACACGAGTACCGTAGAAATCGGGAATTAACGCTCCCCTCTCAAATATACGCCCCATTGAGACTTGCATTCGTATCGTATCAAAAAATCTCTAAATATAGGGGGGGGGGGGGTTTATATTCGAGAGCGGGGGCGTTAATTACCAAATTCTACGATAATGGATTGAAAAAAAAAAATATCCACTAGACAGAGCAATTGTCTTGTACTTATATGCTAAGCTCACTAACGCGCTGCTGAGACATCTACATATCGTGCATGAATAGATAGTTGGCTATTGTTAAGAACAATAAACCAACAGGTTGGAACAATGGAACAATAGCATTTATGCACAATCTGTCGATATCTGGAAGCCTGTCAAGCTGATCACGCTAAAAGTCTCACCATCCCATAAAGGAAAAGCAGAGGGGCTCGTCATGACGAATTATTATTCTCTCGCCATATTCTGCAATTGATAATATATCGTCTGCACCCCATATCACTGCCAATAACATAATAACATCACCACAAATGCGCCAACAATACCACTAACTCAGTTAGGATTTCAGTGGATGATACAGCGGTTTCGCGATGCTGATTTCTCCAGCAGCTAACACTACTTCCCAGGCCTAGCATAAAAGCAGAACAATCTGGCTATATATAAATAAGAAAGGGCTCCATCCCTTAGGTACCGATTCCAGCAGGCATAGTTATCAGAAATCAGGGGATGGAATCTGTTTGTTTTCGGCAACGGAACTTAGGTTTATGGAGGGGTGGAATATATGTGTTTTTGAAGGTGTGTATTAGAAGACGGAATCTATGTTGTTTAGCAATCGAAATCTATATACACATGTTTTCAGAAATGGATTCAATTTAGGAAGCAGAATCTGGGTGTAGGCGGAATCTATGCGTAGAAGGAAGCGGAATTTAGGCCTTAACGAGACCAGAATTAAGGGAACTGTTGTAGTACTTATTCTATGCTAATACACTGCCACTTTGACATAGTTCACAAGTGTTAACTGTCAGCGTGGAAGTATATGTTTTAATGTTTGTAGAGTGTGCTATAGGTGCTGTCTGAGTTGAGAAAAGGCACAGGCGGGATGCTGACAGGATAAGCAGGTCATTCCGGCGTGGGCATGTGTTGAGCAACTACAACAGTCTGAGAGCTGTGCAATACATGATGGTAGATTAGAAGGATACAGCGCGAGTGGAGGATGGGTTAATCGCTGATAGATTTTCGCACTGAAAATATTTCGGCAGTGGCTAGTGAAGGCAAATAGGTGAGTGCGGGTATTAATCACCACTCGGGACCTTTCCGGACAGTCACTTTCTGACGGTTGTATGCAACTGCACATGCCTGCGTGTGCCGTGAGCGTTTCGCGGAAGACATTCTATTCCTTCACCACTAGTAGCCTGAGAATGCCACTAATAAACCTTTTGCATGCAGAGAGGTGGGGGATGGAAGAGGCCGCAAATGGGAGGAGAGATGGGGAGACCCGGTGTGGTGCGAAAGGGTGGCGGATTTCCTATGTCAGCAATAAGAGAGGGCGAGCCCACAGCGGGAGGAGGGAGGGGAATTCAGGGAATATAAAGAGCGGCTGAAGCGTTGGATCATCCAGCCGGGTCTCCACCTGAGGATGCGGTTCCTTGCCATATACTAGATAGTATCTATGTGAGGATTGAATTGATTAAAAAAATGAAAAAACAAGAAAAATCTTGTTAGCGTTACTAATACTGGAAAAACAATTTGTGCGGGTCTTAGCTTCATCCGCAGAAAGTGCAGAAGACTTAGCTCTCATTCACGATGCGTTAAATGGTTTAATGAGACGCCACTAACACAGGTCTACATTAAAGCTATGCAGAGGAGATTCCCTTCACAAGTGTGCCATATTATTAGTTAGCTATTGCCTAGGTATGTACATGAGTCTTAAGTTATTGTGAATGGATATATTATGTGCATACCACCTCAGAAAGTGACTGTCCGGGAATGTCCCAGGTGCCACTATACCGGCTTCTCATGTATATCGTTTGTTCTAATTCATTACGCAATCATTTAGGTTGCAATTTGCCTCTTTTGACTGTTTGTGCTGCTAGCTCAGCACGTCCTTATCCATACATATTGGATGTAAGAGAAGTCTCCTGACGACTCCATCCACACTGAGATCCAGATCCATTCGTACTAATTTTGGAACCGGAAGCTATTTCCTGGCATTGATACTGTGGCATTGAAAACCATAGAAATTTGATGGTAAGAAAGTAAGTACTTGAACGTAAGAGTTCGCAATAGCAAGGAAAGGTTGCCTGCTGTGGTTTGAAGATCCCAGGTCCTTTTAAGTGAATGGTATATAGCCCGTAACAAAGCCTATGGAATATAAGGCCATTACTACCGCTACCACTCCTAATAGCAACTAAGCACGGCTACTCTGTTGGAATATTATACGAATATATTTTTTTCTTGATTTATTTGTCCCTTATGAACGTATTTTTATGTTGGGTAATTGTGGAATTTTACTGATTTGAATTTGGATGAGTTTTAGGATGTTGCTCAGGTGAGCTTAGGAATGGGTTACTCTCATGGATTATACTTGTTTCTCTGCACGCTTTCCTATAGCCACGGGAGTTGTGTAGATTAGAATAATAACTCGTCATCTTTCCAAAGCCAGCTAGACACCCCAGCAGCTGCCTTTCCTCCATAGGCTTTAGCGTAACCAGGCTTACCGATATCTCTGCAGGTACCCGTCGCTTAACATCCCGAACCGAAGTTAAAATGAGTGTATATGGCAAGCCAGCTAACGTCAGGTCCATAACACATTCAGTAAGTATTCATGATGCATAAAAGACAGCGCATTTTACAAATACATGATATAGATATGTACAGTCATGTTAATCTAGGCTACTGAAAATATATAAGGAGCCATGGTAAACTGGGCAGCACCGGCACCCAAAATCTTTAAGGCACATTATAGGTATATAGCACGGGACGATTTCGGTAGTTTATTCCCATGAGGTATTAGAAATTTAATGCATGGGTCACACTTAGTTGTCCCATTGATACCTGAGAAGTCCATGGCAGTATTTTAACAAAATATCATGTTCGTTCTAGCTCACGAGGTAACGCACACTCTGATCGTGAGGAGCTATATCTCGGGTTTGGAGTTGTCGGTCAATAGTTGCTATTGTAACATCGGGGGTTGTCGGGTTCAACCAAAAAATCTAGCAAGGAAACTAGTTGCGAAATCCCTCTTATAGGACCTAATTCATTTCTAACAATTATCCTTGCGCCGAAGCTTGCGGCAGAGGGCTGAATGGGTAGTGTTGCTATTGTAGGAGCACCAAAATGATAAAATCTACAACACCAGGGATTCCCGCGTGATCACCCACCGCAGTACTAGCCTGGCGATCTGAAGCTTAGATATGGCAGAGCGGACGGGATGCCTCGTTTTCTTCAGTCTATGGTCGTAGATGTCAAGTCAAGATTTCTGTTAATGCTAGCATGTGAACAGAATTTGCCTGCGTTTGGATTGATATTGGGCCACAACACGACAAATAGAGCACTGGAGGTAATACAGAGGTCGCTATGTTAGATATGAGGTTGTGGATATGCGGAATGTTGGGGATATTGATATATCTGGATGAAAGCAGGCTGGTTTATCCTGTAGAGCCAATGGTAGGATTGCTATATCGACATGTACCTGAGTTTCCACTGCTTATATCCTTTGCCATATCTCACCAGTGCCTTCGAGGATATCCACTCTCGTTGTCAATGCTGTATGGGAAGAATATCAAAGTATGCGGGGCTTTGGTTAGGCAGCGGAATTGTGTGAGAGGCGACGCAATAGACAGAGTGGATCTGGGTCTAGTATATGATGGGAGCAGGTGGTAATGTACGGGCGATGTGGTGGTAAAGAGTTGCTTGTATTAGAACGAGATAGGAGCAGAAGCGAGCTGTCATTGGATATCAGCGCAACAGCGAGCAAAGATCTCTATCCAGCCGTCCGACTTCGGAAGTAAAAAGAGAAACAAACAGGAGACTCATACATGTAAGCGTATTGGAGTTCGTGAGAGAACCTAATGCTGTTACGGCAGAGATGTAGAACGAAATGGAACTGGAAAGGGAGTATCTACTGGTTTCACACGGATATTGAGTTTTTTGGAGGAAAAAAAAGAAAACCTACTGGTACCCAGGGTAACAACGAGGGTGCGGTAGATTTCTGCTTTCCAATACAGAAGTTCCGGATGACACATGAACTGAAGAACAACCCAAATATAGTCCATTAGATTTCAATCCAGTGAGTATGCTGGCTAATTTATACTGGTATAGCCGTGTTCCTGGAGACAAGCTTTCGAGGGAACATAATTAGGTCCTGCATCAGGATCGAGCCCTCCCACATAAGGTATAGAAGCTCCGCCCTGGGTGTACCCGAGTAGAACTCTCCCGTGACCCCATGCGTCTCTGCCTCAGAATCTCTATTTATTAGCTTGAGTGGGGAGACTGCCGTAACAGAAAAAGCAACGGGCTAATGCTTTTGAAACTTATTTTCCTATCTAGATATTTTAACTTTTGAACCAGTGCTCGGAGTACCATCTTCCCTCAACTACCAAATGCTGGTGCCAGACCATCCAGTGGCATGCTGTACTTCTAGGAGTGGACGTTCTGCTACAAGCAGCCTCTCTATGTTAGGCTCCCGTAACCACTGATTCAAAGCTGAGGACAATAAATCAGGTGCCGTAAATTCTTGTAAATTCCTGTAGGTCTCAAAAGGTTCTCTTTTTACCCTAGTGATTATCCTGGGACCATTTTCTTCAATTGTTTTGTGTGGGTGCGACCGTGGGGGGCTGTTTGGGCCGGGAGCGTAGATTTGCCTTCTTAAGCATTTAGAAAGCCATTGACTCTGATCAACGTACATTTAGTAGGATGCCAGAGACCAGCTCGATCATATGGGGTAAGCTCGCTTCAATTTTGTGATGGAAGGGATCGAAGTTTGCGTGGTGAGACTTATGGCCTAGAAATATACCACTATACATAAATAGACAGAACCTAGAGTGATATATATGATATTGGTGCGCCGAGGATGCACTGTGCATCGTGCATAATCAGCCGAGCCCCTACAAAATGCTTTGATATCATGCGAGCATAGTAGTATCTACACTAGCCTCGATCCACCTAGAGGTACGGGATGGCAAAATGATCAAGTTCTCGTTGAATCTCGCCTCCCGACACCAATTCAGCATTCCCAATCATTATCGATAGGCCTCCAGCTCCAGTATTGCGTTTCAGTCAAGGGGGTGGGAACCTTTCTCAGAGCGCTTTGATCCCCGAGTCATAGCCTTCACAGGAGCCATATGCGCTTCAACCCAAGTCCAGTCGACACCAGCTGCAGCTGGTGACACTGACCTACGCTGCTGTCGCAACTATACCATCATTATTCACCCCGCTTGCAAGGCTGGTATCTGAAACTGCAGCCGATTGACCTTGAGCAATGATGCAGTCGAGCCCGAAAGGCGCCCGCGGGCAAAAGACCCAAATGCGAGGGGGAATGAACAGAACGGGTGAGGAGGATGAAAGGTCTAAAACCAGTTACATACTCGTACCTTAAAGAACAGCAGGAAGATTAATACTTCTTGTGCTTGAATAGGTATTGGGTTCAAGAGCCGAATGTGCATTGCCGAGTAAAGATGCGGTAGAACAGGGTAAAGCAACTTGCCGAACCCGAGGAATTGCCGGAAGTTGTTGAACAGTCCGAAGATAAAAAACGGTGTCTACTAGTTGAAATCCTTGGAGTCTGAGTTGAAATTAGCATCAGAATCGTATGTGAGCCAGATATACCCGGGTTGAAGGCTGCATTCACGGCATCCGTAACCCTTCCCCGACGACCCCCACAGCTACCACGCAGTGGTCTCCAATAGCCCCCCCTCTGGACTGGGGCTTTAGTAGCCGCGTTCGTAGTAGGGGGTAGGCTGGTTTAGGCCTCCGAGTTGTTTGATGTCGTAGTGGCATATCCGATCTATCAGGGGGTGAAGGTCATTGATATTGCAAGGGGAATCAAGTGGCTCCCTAACCCTTGGCTCTGGATGACTGGCTTTGGCTGATCGGGGTAGGTGGCCTCTGCTCATGCCGTAGAGCAGGGAATTGAGGCTGCCTGGGTTGCTGTGGATGTGGGGGTGGGGGAGTAACGCCATGCTGCAGAACAAGTGGTTAAGGGAACAATAGCATGGAAAAGGGGGGTGAACGGTATGATAATACCACAGGTTGAGGGCTGAATAGGTCAAAATATAATCCCAATTAATACTGCAGCTTAGCTGCTAAATCGAGGGCTGGGGTCTAATGAAACGGCTATATCCAGGTCGAGGATATAATTCCGCAGCTTTGCTGCGACATGGAGGGTTGTTCAATACCGCGGCTTCGCCGCGAATTCTATTTACCCTCCACAAACAACGCTGCCCCGCCCTCCTCAACGCTGCCCCGCCCTCCTCAACGCTGCCC
>Ga0307511_10002160_pt1 | contig 20655 bp, 20 predicted proteins | sample 13_EM_MG_FD_200266 | JGI IMG/M metagenome (GOLD analysis project Ga0307511, IMG submission 200266) | Populus trichocarpa ectomycorrhiza microbial communities from riparian zone in the Pacific Northwest, United States - 13_EM | ecosystem: Host-associated > Plants > Roots > Unclassified | place...
CGATGTCGTCGCTCAGGCGCTGCCTGCCCTGTTCGATCGGGTTCAGGGCGTCGGTGCCCAGGACCAGGTGAACCGGGGGCTTGTCGGCGTCCAGCACGGTGAGCAGGGCCCTGGCGGCGCGGGCGGGATCGCCGATCTGGTTGCCGTCCTCGGCCTGCCGGGCTGCTCGGATCGGGTCGAAGAGGGTGTCGTAGTCGGGACTGGTTCGCGGTACGCGGGCCGCAGATCCTCCATGGAGGTCACCGACGGCGCCCTCCACTCCGTAGCCCGCCGTCGGTGACCTCCAGCACCAGTCCGGTGGCACGGCTACTAGTCGACCGGTCACCTAATTGACGGTAGGCGGCAGGGATCCCCACGTCAAAGGGCCGTTCCGGCTGATCCGAAGCCGTCCACCGCCGCTACCAGCGCTGGAAGCCTGCGCCTATCAGACGGGAGAAAGACCGTCCTGGCGATCACCGACTTGCGGCGGAGACGCTATCAACCGTGTCGCCTCTGCCCCTGATGTGGTGACGGACCGTCACCGTACGTTCGTCGTGCGCCGGAGCACGGCCGCACTTGAACAACCAAGGGAAGTACTGAGAACAATGAACGCTGTCTACACCGCGGTCGTCACCGCCAACGGCCGGGACGGCCGCGCCACCAGCGCCGACGGACACCTCGATGTCCGCCTCGCGTTTCCGCCGGCGCTCGGCGGCGACGGCCAGGGCACCAATCCCGAACAGCTCTTCGCGGCCGGTTACGCGGCCTGCTTCACCAGCACCCTCGGCGTGGTCGGCCGGGAAGCCAAGATCCGCACCGGTGACATCTCGGTGACCGCGGAGATCGGTCTCGCCAAGGACGACACGGACGGCGGCTTCGCGATCACCGCGCTGCTGCGCGTCAAGCTGCCCGAAGCCCTGCGGAACGAGACCGGACGCAAGCTGGTCGAGCAGGCACACGCAGGCTGCCCGTACTCCAAGGCCACCCGGGGCAACATCCCGGTCGAACTCATCGTGGAATAACGGCCCGTCCGGTGCACGACGCCGGACAACCGCCGTACCGGACCCATGTCCGGATCGCAGACCACGGGGCCCGACACGAACCGACGCTGCCGGGCCCCACTCGCGACGGCATCATGCCGTCGCCCACCAGAGGAGACTGATTTGACCAGCGCACAGCCGTCGCCGACCCGCTCGGCCGAGGTTCAGGACTATGAGCGCATGATGGGCATGGTCACGGGCTTCTGGGTCACCCAGACGGTTCGGGCTGCGGCGTTGTACAACCTCGCGGACCATCTCGCGGCCGGAGCCGACACCGCCGAAGCGATCGCCGAGGCGGAGTCCACCGATCCCGACGCGACCCGCCGCCTGCTGCGCACCTGCGCCTCCCTGGGTCTGATGACCACACAGGACGGGCAGCACTTCACCGGCACGTCCCTGCTGAGCACCCTGCGGCACGACGACCCGCACTCGCTACGGCATTTCGCCATCTCCCAGTCCGCACCGGGCCATTGGCTGCCGTGGGGAAGATTCCCCGAAGCCGTCCGCACGGGTCGCCACCAAGTGACCGCGGCCCATGGGGAGGAGAACATCTTCGACTACTTCGCCAAACACCTCGACGAGGCGTCCTCCTTCACCGAGTCGATGAGCAACCTGTCCCGCGCGTCCGCCCTCGACGTCGCCGAGGTACTGGACACGAAGGACGTCACGTTCGCCCTGGACATCGGCGGAGCCGGCGGTGACGTCGTCCTGGCCATGATGCGCGCCAACCCCGAACTCCACGGTGGAGTCCTCGACCTGCCCCACATCGTCCCCGCCGCCACCGAAGCGGCCAGCGCCGAGGGACTGGAGGGGCGATTCACCGCCGTCGGCGGCGACTTCTTCGACTCCGTTCCGGCCGCGGACCTCTACGTACTCAAATACATCCTCCACGACTGGGACGACGCGAACTGCGTCCGTCTGCTTCGGAACTGCCGGGCAGCGCTTGCCGAGGGCGGCCGTATCGCCGTGGTCGACCACCTGGTCGGCGAGGCCGGAGAGCCCGGGCTCGCCCCGCTGATGGATATGAACATGCTCGACATGACAGGCGGGAGGGAACGCCAACTCACCGAATTCGACGCCCTGTTCACCGCGGCCGGCCTGCGCCGGGTGAAGGTGAGCACCGCCGGGGCGTTCGCCGTCATCGAAGCCCAGCCCGCAGTCTGACCCACGGAGAAAGACCCCGCCATGCGCGTAGCAGTCGTCGTCTATGACGGGGTCTTCGACTCCGGTCTCGCAGCGGTCCTCGATGTCCTCAGCAACGCCAACGCGCTGGGCGGGCAGCTCCACCACCCGCCGACCTGGAACGTGACCATGGTCGGCGCAGCCCCGTCCGTACGGACCGGGGCCGGGCTCACCGTGACGCCCAGCCCGCTCGCGCACGCGGATACAGCTGACCTGCTGGTCGTGCCCGCGCCGGCGGAGAGCGATCCTTCGGCACTGCTCGACCATGTCGGCGGGGACGAGTCCCTGCCCGTCCGCGACCTGATCGCCCGCACCCGCGCCCGCGGTACGACCATCGCCTCCGCGTGCGCGGGCACCTTCCTCCTGGCCGAGGCGGGCGTGCTCGACGGGCTGCGTGCCACGACCACCTGGTGGCTGTCGCCGGCGTTCCGCGACCGGTATCCCAAGGTCCAGCTGGATCACAGCCAGATGGTCATCGGCAGCGACGGCATCACCACGGCCGGCGCCGCCTTCGGCCACGTCGACCTCGCGCTGTCCATCGTCCGGACCGACAGCCCCGCGCTCTCCGACATCGTCGCCCGCTACCTCGTGGTCGACGAACGCCCCTCGCAGGCCGCGTACACCATCCCCAGCGCGCTGGCCAAGAGCGACCCCATCGTCACGGCCTTCGAACTCTGGGTCCGCGAGCATCTGACCGATCCCATCGGCATCCCCGAGGCGGCCAGGGCAATCGGCGTCAGCGAGCGGACCCTGCAGCGCGCCGTACAGCGCACCGTCGGGACGTCTCCCATCCGGTTCGTCCAGGACCTGCGGATCGAACGCGCCTCCCACCTGCTGCGCTCCACCGACATGTCCCTTGAGGCCATCTCCCGGAAGGTCGGCTACGAACACCCCAATACTCTGCGGGTGTTGCTGCGCGAACGCACCGGCAAGACCACGTCGGCTCTGCGCGGCAGATGATTCCCGCCCGGGGCACGTCTACAGACAGGTACGGGTGAGCCAACCATCGGAACTGTAGGTGTCCCTGGCGGAATCCGGCACGGTGGCGGGCCGTGTCTCCACCAGTTGCTCCGGGGGAATGCGCTGCGGCAACTCACCGAACCAGGGACGTCGTCCGGTATCGGCGGCATCCGGGAAGCCGGTCTTTTCAGGTGTCATGTCATCCTCCAGATTTGCGAACAACCACAGCACTGTTTCGGCTGGGCGGCCTGTCAGAGTCGGTCGGCGTCGAGGACGGCCCGGGCGAAGGCCTCGGGTGCTTCCTGCGGCACGTTGTGGCCGATTCCCTTGAGCGTCCGGTGGTCATAGGGGCCGGTGAATTTGGCCCGGTACGCCGTGCCGTCGCCGGCCGGGGTGAAGGGGTCAAGCTCCCCGTCGAGGGTGATGGTGGGCACCGCGATGTCGGGCGCTGCCGCGAGGCGGGCCTCAACGCCGTCGTAGCGGGGGTCGCCCTGGGCGAGGCCCAGTCGCCAGCGGTAGTTGTGAATGACGATGGGGACGTAGTCCTCGTTGTCGAATGCCGCTGCCGTGCGGTCGAAGGTGGCGTCGTCGAAGTTCCACGACGGGGACACGTTGTGCCAGATGAGCTTCGCGAAGTCGTGCCGGTACTTCTCGAAGCCCTGCGCGCCGCGTTCGGTCGCGAAGTAGTACTGGTACCACCACGCCCACTCGGCCGCGGGCGGCAGTGGCTGCTTGTTCTTCTCCCGGTTGGTGATCAGGTAACCGGTCACGGAGACCAGAGCCTCGCACCGCTTCGGCCAGAGGGCCGCAATGATGTCGGCGGTCCGCGAGCCCCAGTCGAAGCCTCCGAACACGGCCTTTTTGATCCTCAGGGCGTCCATCAGGGCGATGATGTCGTGGGCGATCACCGACTGCTGCGCGTTGCGGAACGTGGTCGGCGAGAGGAAGGTCGTGGTGCCGTGTCCGCGCAGGTACGGAACGATGACCCGGTAGCCCTGGGCCGCCAGCAGGGGTGCGACGTCCACGTAGCTGTGGATGTCGTACGGCCACCCGTGCAGGAGGATGACAGCCGGTCCGTCGGCCGGGCCGGCCTCGGCGTAGCCGACGGTGAGTTCGCCGGCCCTGACCTGCTTCAGCACCGGGAAGGATCCGTCGCCCGTGCCCGCTGTCGGCGCTGTCGCAGCCCGTTCGGCGCCCGGCCCGGGCGGCGAGGACGCTGCCGCCGCAGGGCCGCCCAGGCCGATCAGCGATGCCGCAGCTGTGCCCGCCGCGCCCGCGCCGACGACCTTGCCGAAGGTACGCCTGTCGATCATCTGTGCACCGTTCCGTCCGTGTGGGTCGGTCGGGCGCTTCCGCCCGGCCGAGGTCTCTGACCAGTCATCCTGGTGCTCCGACGCCCAGGGGGCCTCAGTGTCCGTCCGCAGTCGTCCTTCGGGTTTCCCGCACCGGCCGTTCGGGCGCCCTCCGCTTCGGGGTTCACCCGATCGCTCCCCCAGTCCCTGGGGCCGAGGCCGACCAGCCGCACCCAGTACCTTTGCTTCGATGAATGGCAACCGCGCTGAGCAGGGGGTACAGGCCGTGTCACGTCTCAGTGTGGTGATCGCCGACGATCACCCGGTGGTCCGTACGGGCATGCGCGCGCTGTTGTCCCGGGACGAGTCCTTCGAGATCGTCGGCGAGAGTTCGACGGTCCCGGAGACCGTGCGGGTCGTGGCGGAAGAACAGCCGTCCGTGCTGGTCCTGGACCTCACCATGGCGGGCCGGTCCAGCCTGCCGTCGATCCCCGACCTGCTCGCTGCGTCACCCGGCACCCGCATTCTGATCCTCACGATGCAGGAGGATCCCGCGTTCGCCCGCGCGGCCCTGCGGATCGGAGCGGCCGGATATTTGCTCAAGGAGGCGGCGGCCGAGGAACTGCTCGGCGCGGCCCGCCAGGTCGCACAGGGGGGCACCTATCTGCAACCCGCCATGGGCGCCCGCCTGGCCGTCTCGGACGCCGGGGCTCCCGGTGCCGATGGGGACGCCTCTCTGACGGCGCGTGAGCTTCAAGTTCTGTCCCTGCTCGCCCTGGGCCACACCAACCAGGAAGTCGCGCGACGTCTCTTCGTCTCCGTCCGGACGGTGGAGACCCATCGCGCCAGGGTTCGGGACAAGCTCGGGACCGAGACACGGGCGGAACTCATCGCCGCCGCTCGCGAGCGCGGGCTGCTGGGATGACCGGCACGCTGCGCGCCAAAGCAGGCCCGATCATGGAGGCCGCCGGTGCCACGCTGCTCGTCGTCGCCTTCGCGGTCGAGGTCCTCCAGCAGCAGCCCCGCTGGGTGATGCGCTTCTCGCTCGGCGCCGCCGTCGTCCTCATCGTCGCGGCGGCGCTGAGCAACGCCGTCCGGAGGGCATGGCTGGCGGCGCTGTGCGGACTCGCACTCATACTCTCCGTGTCACAACTGGTTCGCATGACCGACGAGCCGCTCTTCAACGGCTTGAACATCGTGCCACTGCTGCTGATCGGCTGCGCCTTCATGCTGGGCCGCAGTGCGGTGGCACGCCGTCAAAGTCTCGCCCGGGAGCGGGCTCAGGCCCGCAGCGACGGCGAAGAACGTGAACGTCGGCGCTGGGCCCGTGAGTTGCACGACGAGACCCTTCAGGAACTGGTCGCCGTTCAGCTCGTCCTGTCCAGCGCCGCGGGCACGGGCCGGCTCGACGCCATGGACGAGGCCATCGGCCAGGCGCGGAGCCTGATCGCGAATCAGATCACGTCCTTGCGGCACCTGATCGTGGAAATGCGGCCTTTCGCCCTCGATCAGCTCGGACTCGCGCCCGCTCTCGAGACGCTCTGCCGGCGCACCGAGGAGACCTTCGGGCTGAATGTCGAGCTGCGCGTCGGCGCGGAGTGGCACGGGTTGGAGGCCGAACTGTCGCCGGAGGCCCAGGTCCACGTCTATCGCATCGTGCAGGAAGCGGTGAACAACGCGGTCAAGCACGCTCAGGCAGACCGGCTTCTCGTCGAACTCGACAGCGACGACCGGGCGTTCAGCGTGACGGTCAAGGACAACGGCCGCGGGATGGACCGGCGGCCGTCCGCCTCGGTCGACCGATCCGCGCTCCCCACGGTGGTCTCCACAGGCACCGGGCTCTCGGCCATGCGTGAACGCGGCCATCTGTTGAACGGACACCTCGATGTCGGCTCCGCCCCAGGTGGGGGAACCTGCGTCACACTCCTGATGCCTCGCCACGCCCAACGACGTTCCAGCCGGTAGACCCCGCCCCGTGAGTCGGGGCAGCGAAACCGGCACCCGATTTCGCTACAAGTTCCGAAATTATTCGTGACGGGTCCGCCACGCCGTCGAAATAGGTACTTCTTAGCGTTACCTCCAGTCGCATAGGCGTCATCGCACCCATTGGGTCCCTCAAGCCGCAAGAGGTGCTTTCTCACGAAAAAACATCACTGTCCTCAGTGATGTCATGAGACAGGAGCCACCGAGTGTCCAACCCCTCCCGTCGCGGCGTCCTCAGACTGACCGCCGGCACAGCTCTCCTCGGCACCCTCGCCCTGACCGGCTGCGGGCGCGGCGACGAGACCACCGCCGCGAAGGCAGCCGCGAAGCCGGTCGGCACCGCCCCGGCGACCGGCACCGTCAATGTCTGGGCCACCCAGGACGACGCCAGCGTGCTCGACAAGGTGATCAAGCCGTTCAAGGCCGCGAACCCGGACGTCACCCTGAAGTTCACGCTGATACCGAACTCCGAGTACTACACCAAGCTCCAGGCTGCGATCGCGGCGGGCAAGGGCCCGGACGTGGCCCAGTTCTTCCCCGAGTCGCAGGCGCAGTTCCTCGATCCGTCGATCCTGCGGCCCGTGCCGGACGGGCTCGTCGACTCCGGCAGCTTCTTCAAGAGCCTGTGGGACGCCGGTGTGGCCAAGGACGTCGCCTACACGGTGCCCTGGTACGCGTACACGTACGCCCTCGTCTACCGCGCCGACCTCGCCAAGAAGGCGGGCGTCAAGGCGCCGACCACCTGGGCCGAGATGGTGCCGTTCTTCAAGGCGCTGCAGGGTGCCGGAGCCGTGCACGGGCTCGGGGCCGACAACGGCTGGGACATCTTCAACGGCCAGGACGCCGCGATGTACGCCTGGCAGGCCGGCGGCACCCTGCTCTCCGCCGACGGCAAGTGGACACTCGACACACCGGCGATGGTCGACGCGATCAAGTACAACGCGTCCTTCTTCACCTCGGGCGTCGCCGACACCGCCACTCCCACCTTCCTCGACTCCCAGCCGTACTTCGTCTCCGGCAGGACCGCCTGCATGATCACCGGACCCTGGGTCGTCGGCCAGCTCGACACCGCCGCGAAGAAGACCGGCTGGACGGCGTCCCATGTCGCCACCGCGCCGCTGCCGGCCGGCGCCTCCAGCAGTGCCTCCTTCTCCGGCGGGGGCAGCTGGGGTGTGCTCGCGACCGGCGGCAACGCGGACGCGTCGTGGAAGTTCATCCGGTACGTCTCGCAGCCGAGCACCCAGGTCGCGCAGTTCAAGGCCTACAGCTCGCTGCCGGCGGCCGTGTCGGCCTGGGACGACCCGGCCATCAAGGGGCAGCCGCTCCTCGACGCGTTCTTCACACAGCTGACGAAGGCGCGGGCGTTCCCGCAGGTGAGCACCTGGCAGCAGGTCGCGACCCGGCTGGGCAAGGAGATGGAGGCCGTGGCCAAGGGCAAGGAGACCGCGGCGAAGGCCGCCGCGAACATCCAGGCGTACGCCGAGAGCGTCGGCACGAGCACGAAGTGAGCCGCCGATGACCACCACCCTCACCCCTCGGGTGCCGCGCACAGGACCGCGCGGCCGACCGGAGACGGCCCCCGCGCGCCGCCGCAACCGGAGCCAGCGGCGAACGGCTGTCGCCTGGCTGTTCCTGACCCCGTTCATCGTCGTGTTCCTGCTCTACACGGCGATCCCGACCGTGGCCGCGCTCGGCTTCAGCCTCACCGACCTGCACGGCGCGGATCTGCGGCATCCCTTCGCGGTCAACTTCACCGGTCTCGAGAACTACCTCCGACTGTTCCAGGACCAGACCTTCCTGCGGGACATCCTGAACACCGCCGTCTTCGTGGCCGTCGGCGTACCGCTCACCATGGGCGTCGGATTCGCGCTGGCCATCGCGCTGAACTCCGGCATCCAGCGGCTGCGCGGCCTCTTTCGTACGGTGTTCTTCGCCCCGGTCGTCACCAACGTCGTGGCCGCGGCCCTGATCTGGCAGTACGCCTTCAACCCGAGCGGCACCGTCAACAAGGTCCTCGGCGCGGTGGGTTTCGCCGGGCCGAACTGGCTGGACGACCAGCACCTCGCCATGCCGGTGGTCATCCTGCTCGGCGTGTGGCGCAACTTCGGCACCGCGATGGTCCTCTTCCTCGCCGGTCTCCAGTCGATCCCGCAGGACGTCTACGAGGCCGCCGCCCTCGACGGGGCAGGAAAGTGGCGGCAGTTGAGGCACATCACCGTCCCCCTGCTGCTGCCCACCACCCTCATGGTGTCGGTGCTGCTGACCGTCTTCTACCTCCAGGTCTTCGACGAGCCCTACCTGCTCACCAACGGCGGCCCACTCGGCTCCACCGAGTCCGTGGCGCTGTACACCTACCACCAGTTCGGAGTCGGCGAGTTCGGGGTGTCCTCGGCCGCCTCCTTCGTGACCCTCTTGCTGGTGGCCCTGGTGAGCATCGTCCAGTTCCGATTGCTGAGGCCCCGCGCATGACCGCCGTCACCGCGTCGGAGAACACCGACATGACCGCACGTACCGTCACCGCCCGAAGTGCCGTACGGCCGCGGCCCGTTGCCCGGCCCCTGCTCTACGCCGCACTCGTCCTCTGCGCGCTGCTCACCCTGCTCCCGTTCGTCTGGGGGATCAGCGGCTCGCTGCGCAGCCTCGACGAGATCCGCTCCGACCCCGGTTCCCTCCTCCCCCACCACGTCACGCTCGACAACTTCACCCGGCTGTTCAGGACCCAGGGCTTCGGCCGGTTCATGGTCAACAGCATCGTGGTCGCGGCGATGGTGGTGGTCGGCAACATCGTGGCGGCGTCGGCCGCCGGCTACGCGCTCGCGAAACTCGAATTCGCGGGCAGGCGGCTCGCGTTCGGCGCGGTCATGGCGGCGATGATGGTGCCGTTCACGGCGGTGTTCGTCCCGCAGTTCGTGCTCACCGTCGACATGGGTCTTGCGGACACCCTCGCCGGTATCGCGCTGCCCAGCCTGGCGATGCCGATGTCGGTCTTCATCATGCGGCAGTACGCGTCGTCGATCCCCGACGAGTTGCTGGAGGCGGCCCGGATCGACGGGGCCGGTGAGTTCCGTATCTTCTTCCGGATCTTCCTCCCGCTGGCCGGCCCGGCGGTCGCGACGATCACGATCATGTCCTTCCTCAACTCGTGGAACTACTTCATCTGGCCGCTCATCGTCGCCCAGAGCACCTCCAGTTACACCCTTCCGGTGGGCCTCGCGGCCACCAGCCAGGCGGCGGCGCACGTCACCGACTACGGCCTGATGCTTGCCGGTGCCGTCGTCGTCATGCTGCCGGTGCTCGTGCTCTTCCTGTTCCTGCAGCGGTACTTCGTGCAGGGCATCGCCGGAACGGGAATGCGGTGAGCCGGCTGAAGTCCGCGACCAACGGCATGAACCAGAGCGCGGTCCGCCGCGTCAACACATCGGTGATTCTGCGTACGCTGGCGGTGTCGGCCGGGCCGATGACACTGACCGAGCTCGCCGAGCAGGCCGGACTCTCCCGCCGTACCAACGAGTTGATCCTGGACTCGCTCATCGAGGCGGGCTGGGTGACCGAACTCGACCGCGTGCCCACCAGCGGCTGCGCCGGCCGCCCCGCCCGCCGGTATCAACTGCGCGCGGAACACGCCCTGTTGGCGGCCGTACGCATCAGCACCCTGGACGTGTCCGCGGTGGTGGCCGACGTCCGCGGCCGTATCCTCGGCCGGGCACAGCGTCCGCTGCGCGCCTACCAGGATCCGCAGTCCACGCTCGACGACGCGGCAGCCCTCGTACGGGAGGCACTCGACGACGCGGGCGGTTCGCCGGACCGGCTGCGCGCCGGTGCGGTCGCGGCCGGTGGCGCCATCGACGACGAAGGTGTCGTACGACGCCTGGTGCACACCACACGCTGGGAGGGCGTACGTCTGCCCGACGAGCTCGGGCGGCGCGTCCGGATGCCCTGGTTCGCCGACAACGACACCAACCTCGGTGCGCTGGCCGAGCGTTGGCGGGGCGTGGCCGGCGACCACGACAACGTCGTGTGGGCGGTCCTCGGCAACCGGACCGGCCTCGGCATCCTCATCCGGGGCGCCGTGCACCGGGGCCTGGACGGCGCCGCGGGCGAGATCATCGAGGCGCACTCGATCCCGGTCGGCTCGGTCGAGAACCGCCCGGTCGCCTGGCTCACCTCACCCGAAGCGGACCGACGCCGGGTCGCACTGGACCGCTTCGACGCGGCCCGAACGGGAGACGCGGAAGCGCTCGGCGAGGTTGACGAGTTCGTCGAGAACATCACCTCGATCCTCACCACCCTGTCCTGGACGGTCGCGCCCTCGCTCATCGTGCTCGGCGGCGGCCTGGAGGACGCGGCCGACGTGCTGCTGCCCCGCGTCCGTGAGGCGATGCGCCTCGCCCGCACCCCCGCGATCGAACTGCGCGCCACCGGCCTGGGCCGCGACGCCGCACTGATCGGCGCCGTGAAGCTGGCACTCGACCGCATGGACACCGAGCTGTTCGGCCCGCTCGTCCCCGGCGCGTGACTCCCCCCACACGAAACGACTTTGGAGTTCCCCTGTGACCGACACCCCGCACACCGACGTCCTCATCGTGGGCAGCGGCATCATGGGATCCGTGGTGGCCCGGCTGCTGCGGGACAGCGATCCGGGGCTGGGCATCACCATGGTCGAGGGCGGCAGCGCGATCGGCAGGACACCCGGGCTGCATCTGCACGACGTCGACGACCCGGTCCTCTGGGCGCGCTACAACGAACAGGTCGTCAGCGGTATCCAGGGCATGTACACCGGCGCCGAGGTGGTGCGCGAGGCGGCGGACAGCCTCACCGGTCTGACGCCCGGCATGTTCCACGCGCTGGCCTTCGGCGAGGACGCCGAGGCGATGCCCGCGACGGCACTCGCGTGGAACGCGGGCGGCATGGGCGTGCACTGGACCGCCGCGACCCCGTGGCCCGCCGAAGACGAGGTGTTCGACTTCGGCGACCCGGCCGGGTGGGCGGCGGACCTGGACACCGCGCGCCGACTGCTCGCCGTCACGCCCTCCCCCATCGGCCCCACCGAGGTCGGCCGCCTGGTCCTCGACGTACTGCGAAGGCGCTACGACCCCACCGCGCCGGCCGACCGGCGCCCGCAGCCGATGCCCATGGCCGTCGCGACGGCGCCGTCCGGCCCCCTGCCGCGCACCGCGCCTGGGACGATCTTCCCGCCCATCGCGTCCGGCGGGGACCCGGCGTTCACCCTGGTGACGGGCACACTCGCCACCCGGTTGCTCGTGTCGGCGGGCCGGGTCACCGGCGCCCGACTGCGCCGAGTCGCCGACGGGACGGAGGCCGAACTCCACGCGGGCACCGTCATCGTGTGTGCCGACGCGCTGCGCACCCCGCAGTTGCTGTTCGCCTCGGGCATCCGCCCCGCGGCCCTGGGCCGCCGGCTCAACGAGCACGCGTTCATCACCGCCCGGGTGCTGCTCGACCTGGACCGGTTCGGCATCGCCCTCGACGACCTGCCCCTGCCGCGCACCGGCGAGTTCAGCACGGACTCGCTCTGGCTGCCGCAGAACGGGACGGCACAGCCCTTCCACGGGCAGATCATGAACCGGACGTACGTCGACGACGTCGGCCGTCCTCTCGCGCACGCCGTGGGCCTCACCTTGTACGCCCCTGTCGAGTCGCGCCCCGAGAACCGTCTCGTCTTCTCGGAGTCGGAGACCGACCTCGCCGGACTGCCGCGCATCCGCGTCGAGTTCGACCACTCCGACACCGACCGCGCGCTCATCGACCGGGCGTTCACCGAAGTCCGTTCACTGGCCGAGGAGTTCGGCCCGTTCGACCCCGACACCGAACTCGCGCTGCTGCCGCCCGGGTCCTCTCTGCACCTGACCGGCACCGTCCGCTCGGGCACCGCCGACGACGGCACCAACGTCTGTGACCCGGACGGCCGGGTGTGGGGCTACGACAACCTGTACGTCGCCGGCAACGGCGTGATCCCCACGGCGATGGCCGCCAACGTCACCCTGACGGGTGCGGTGACCGCTGTACGGGCCGCCCGAGCTGTCGCCGCCCGAGCCGTCACCACCCGTACCGCGCCGCTCGCCGCGCACTGAGAGGAAGCCCGAACGTGATCGACATCGCGAAGGAATACCGGGTGGCGCTGCCCCCGTGGATCGACGACGAGTTGGCCGATGTGCCCGCCGTGGTCCCCGACCGCGCCGACCGGATGCGGCTTGTGCACCGCCTCGCCGACCGCAACTGGCGGGAGGGCAACGGCGGTCCGTTCGCGGCCCTCGTCGCCGAGCGCGACACCGGCCGGATCGTCTCCGTCGGCGTGAACGTCGTGCTCGCCTCCGGTGTCTCCAGCGCCCACGCGGAGGTGGTGGCCCTGGGGCTCGCCCAAACGGCCACCGGCGGCTGGGACTTGGGCGCCGAAGGGCTGCCCGTCCACGAGCTCGTCGTCAACTGGCGCCCCTGCGTGCAGTGTTACGGCGCCACGATGTGGTCGGGGGTACGCGCACTGGTGGTCGCGGGGGAAGGACCCGAGCTGGAGGAGATCACCACGTTCGACGAGGGTCCCCTCGGCGCCGACTGGGCCGAGCAGTTCGAGGCGCGCGGGATCGAGGTCGTAGGAGATGTGCTCCGGGACGAGGCGCTGGCCGTGTTCCGGAACTACCGCAAGGCGGTCGACGCGGCCGACGGGATCGTCGTCTACAACGCCCGCGGAGGTACGGAATGACCGCCACGACACCGCGTTTCGCCACCGACGTGATCACCTTCTACCACCCGGACTTCTGGGATCTCCCCTCCGCCGACGCCGTGCGCGACTGGGCCCTGGCCCACCCCGAGCGCTTCTGGGCACGGGTGATGGACGCTCTGGTCGAGGCCGGTGTCACGGGCATCGAGTTGACCTTCGCACCGGGCGACATCGACTCGGCCCTGCGGGCTTTCGGCAGCGCACCCGCCTTCCGCCGCGAACTCGCGGCCCGGGGCCTGTCCGTAGTCAGCGCGTTCATCGCCGACAGCGACGCCCCCGGCTGGCGGGACGGCGACAACCTGCCCGCGATCGTCGCCGACGCCGAACGCCGCGCGGCCTTCCTCGCCGAGGTAGGCGCGGAACTCCTCGTGGCAGGCCTGCCGATGCGGACAACGTTCGGCACGCGACCGCCTTTCTTCGTCGACGCCGCTTACATGACGCGCATGGCCGACATCGCGCACGCGGTCGGAGAGGCCGTCTCACATCTCGGCGTGCGGCTCGCCTTCCACACCGAGTCCAACAGCACCCTCTGGTACGAGCGGGACATCGACCTGTTCATGGCCCTGACCGACCCGCGCTACGTCTGGCTGTGCCCCGACTCCTGCCACATCGCCCTCGGTGGCGGCGACCCGGTGGCGGTGGCCCGGCGCCACACCCCGCGCATCGCCCTCGCCCACTGGAAGGACGCGGTCAAACCCATCGACGTCGAACTCACCGTCGACGAAACGGTCTTCGCCCAACAGCAGCCCTATATGGCCGAGTTGGGCTCGGGCATCGTCGACTGGCAGGGCTGGGCCGAGGCCATGTCCCGCACCCCGGGCGCCGACACCGTACTCGTCGAACTGGACGAGGCACCCGATCCGGTCGCCGCCCTCAGAGCCGGAACAGCCGTGGCGAGGAAGGCAGTTCGCCCGTGATCGACTTCTCCGCCTGCATCGAGATGATGTTCCTTGAGGAAGAACGGCCCCTCGACGACCGCGTACGCGCCGCGGCCGACTCCGGCTTCCGCGCGGTGGAAATCTGGGAGTGGTGGGACAAGGACCTGCCCCGCCTCACCCGCGCCCTAGACTCCACCGACACACGCCTGATCGCGCTGTGCGTCGAGTCATGGCGGGACAAGTGCGACCTGGGCGACCCGTCGTCACACGACGAGTTCCTCACCCGCGTTCGGGCAGCCGCGGACGCGGCACGACAACTGAACACCCCGGGGCTCGTGGTCCTCGCCGGAGACGTCGTCCCAGGAGTCGATCCCACCACGCAACTCCGCAACGCGGCCGAGGTGCTCACACGGGCGGGAGAGGCAACCAGCAGGCACGGCCTCGAACTGCTCGTGGAGGTCGTCAACCGAGCATACGAGGGTCCCAACGCCTTGATCTCCGACTCACGGTCGGCACTTTCCCTCCTGCGCGCGGTCAACCTCCCGAACGTCCGCTTCCTCTACGACCGTTACCACGCCGTCCTCAACGGCGAGCCCCTCGGAGCCGAGATCCAGGACGCCATGCCGCTGATCGGTCACGTCCAGGCAGCCGACGTCCCGGGCCGCCACGAACTCGGCACCGGGACCATCGACTGGGCCGCGGAACTCGCCTGGCTCCACAAGGCCGGCTACGACGGCTATGTGGGCATCGAAGCGACGCCACTCGGCGACAGCAGCCAGGTCTACGCCGCTGCCCGTGCCCTGCTTTGACGTGTCACAAAATCAGGGCGCCGGTTCGTCGTCCAGGAGATCGGCATCCCGCAACGGGGTGCACAGGACGCTGTCCCCACAGAACCGGAGAAAACGTGTTCGCCGCCTACATCACGGTCACCCTCCTCGGCGCGGTGTTCAACGGCGCCGCCGCCGTCACCTACCTGATCGGCCACGAATACCCCAAGACCCAGGCGGACATGAAGGGCATACCCCGGAAGTGGGTACCGGTGCAGGGCATGCTGCTGGCAGCGGGCACCGCGGGACTGCTGGCCGGGCTCGCCGTGCCGCTCCTGGGAACCCTCGCCGCTTCCGGGCTCGTGCTGTACTTCGTCGGCGCGATCATCGCCCACCTGCGGGTGGGCTCCCGCAACATCGTCGGCGGGATCGTGTTCCTCGCCACCGCGGCGGCTGCCCTGACTCTGGGCCTGCTCCACCACGGCGCCTGACAGCTGCCGGGGAATCAGCACGAAAGTCCGTCGGACACGCAAGCCCGCGCCCCGCCCGAGGCCCCCGCCGACCCGTTCGCGGCGGCGGCTGCTCGGCGCAGCCGCACTTACCCTCGCGGCGGTGATCACCAAGAGACTGTCCCGGACCGGTGTCATAGAGACCCCGGCGCTCAGACGCCGACTTTCCGCGCGTCAAAACGCCGACGCCCGGAAAGCCAATCGGCCACGCCGGGAACAGCCGGTCCCGTCCGCGCGGTTGCATCGGCCGAGGGCCCGGTGCCGTACGGCGGGGGACACGGAGACCGCGAGGTTGTCCGCTCCACCGGGATTCGGGCCCCAGGATGGTGGTACACCCGCCACGCTCCGTGGACCGTGACGTATTTTCTCTTGGAGGACTTTTCATGGCTGACCGGCCCTTGACGCTCATGGCGGTACACGCCCACCCCGACGACGAGGCCACCACGACCGGAGGAGTCCTCGCGCGCTACGCGGCGGAAGGCATCCGCACGGTGCTCGTGACCTGTACCGACGGCGCTTGCGGTGACGGACCGGGAGGCGTCAAGCCGGGCGATCCCGGCCACGATCCGGCGGCCGTAGCCCTCATGCGCCGCCAGGAACTCGAAGCGAGCTGCGAGGTCCTGAAGATCAGCGATCTGGAACTGCTCGACTACGCCGACTCCGGAATGATGGGCTGGCCCAGCAACGACGCCCCCGGATCCTTCTGGCAGACCCCCGTGCACGAAGGCGCGGCCCGGCTCGCGGACCTCATGCGGCACTACCGGCCCGATGTGGTCGTCACCTACGACGAGAACGGCTTCTACGGCCACCCCGACCACATCCAGGCCCACCGCATCACGATGGCGGCGCTGGAGATGACAACCGAGCTGACACCGAAGGTGTACTGGACCACGATGCCCCGCTCGATGATGCGACGGTTCGGCGAGATCATGCGCGAGTTCCACCCCGACATGCCGGAGCCGGATCCCGCCGAGGCCGCCGCGATGGCCGAGCTCGGCCTCCCCGACGACGAGATCACCACCTGGGTGGACACCACCGCGTTCAGCGACCAGAAGTTCGACTCGCTGGCCGCGCACGCCAGTCAGGGCGACAACATCTTCTTCCTCAAGATGGGCAAGGAGAGGTTCGGCGAACTGATGGGCATCGAAACCTTCCTACGCGTCCAGGACGAAACCGGTGCGGCCGTACCCGAGAACGACCTCTTCGCCGGACTGCGCTGACCTGTCCGTCCGCCCGGCCGGGAAGGCGCAGCGTTTCCGCGTGTCTCCCGGCCGGTCATGGGCGGGCGCAAAATCGAGTGCGCGCTTTGTCCGTCGACGGGTTCGCAGGCCACGGGTAGTGTCCCCCGGGCGGCTGCTGCGGGACTTCGAGAGCGCTGCCATCTGTCGGGATCTGGATCAGCACGGAGGGCACCCTCATGACCAAACTTGTCCGGTACCTGACACTATTTGTCGTGGGCGTTTCCCTGCTTTTCCCGACCACGGGGGCAGCCTCCGCGACTCCGGTGGCCCCCGCCGCGCCGGCCGCGTCCGCCGCTGCCGAGAGCACCTGGCAGCCGCCCCTGTCCACACGCGGGCGCTACATCGTCGACTCGAACGGCAACCGCTTCCGGCTGAAGTCGGCCAACTGGGACGGTGCCCAGGGCTCCTGGACCGGCAGCGGCAGCGCGGCCGACAGCGCCAATCACCACGCCGGGCAGAACTCCTACGGCGTCCCCCTGGGCCTGGACCGCGTGCCTCTTGCCCAACTCATGGCCGACTTCCACAAGTTGGGCATCAACAGCATCCGGCTGCCGTTCTCCAACGAGATGATCCATGGCACCGCCGCCGTACCGGACGCCGCCGTGGCGGCCAACCCGCAGTTGCGCGGCCGGACACCGCTCGGGGTGTTCGACGCCGTGGTCTCCGCACTGACGTCGGCCGACTTCGCCGTCATCCTCAACAACCACACCAACACCTCCCGTTGGTGCTGCGGGATCGACGGCAACGAGCGGTGGAACAGCAGTCAGTCGTCCCAACAGTGGGCGGACGACTGGGTGTTCATGGCCCGCCGCTACGCCGCCGACCCCCGCGTGGTGGGGGCCGACCTCTACAACGAGGTACGCCGTGACGTCTGGGACGACCCGAACTGGGGCAGTGGCGACGCGAACGACTGGTACGCCGCCGCCCAACTCGCCGCCGACCGCATCCTCACCGAGGCGAACCCGAACCTGCTCATCGTCATCGAGGGCATCAACTGGACCGGCATACCCGTCGACGGCTTCGCCCACGGCCGCCCCCTCCTCACCCCCGCCCGCACGCTGTCGCACACCTTGGTGGCCGCCCACAAACTCGTCTACTCGGCCCACTTCTACGGCTACACCGGCCCCCACCACAGCGGTGCCACCGGCATCGGCGAGACAAGCGACCCCCGCTACCAGGACCTCAGCCGCGACGCGCTGTTCCAAGCCCTGTACGACGAGGCGTTCTTCGTCTCCCAGGACGACGGCAAGCACTACACCGCCCCTGTGTGGATCAGCGAGTTCGGCATCGGAGCGGGCGAGACCAACGCCGCGGCACGCACCTGGTTCGGCAATGTCACCGACTACTTCGCCGACCACGACGCCGACTTCGCCTACTGGCCCCTGGTCGGCTGGCAGGGCCACGACGACTGGGCCCTGCTGCGCTACGACACGGACGGCACCCGGCACGGCCTCCTGGACGACGCGGACTGGCGCGCCGCCGGCTGGCAGCGGCTGATGTCCGCCGCCTCGCTCAGCGGTCCGGTCGCCCCGGTCCCCGCCTGGCAGATGCTCGCCACCGACCACGGCGACTACGTCCAGTCCGTACGGGTGCGCGCCACCGGCGACTGGGACCCGGGCGCCGCCAAGGCTGCCTGCCCGGACGGGCTGCGGCTGACCGGCCTCGGGCACACCTCCGGCCGAGGACTGTGCACGGACGTCACCGCGGGCGACCTGCGTGCCACCGACGCCGCCCAGACTGTCGTCACCGACGAACGCAACGTCCCCCAGGGCGGCGACTGGGCATCGGGCTACACCAAACTCCAGTGCGCCCAGGGCCAGTTCCTCATCGGCTACAGCCACCGGGGTGTGCGGACGTCGGCCGCCCTCTGCGCTCCCGCCGTAACCGCCCTGGCGGGAGCGGGACGCACGGTGTGGCTCGACCGCTCCGACAACCGGCCCGGCGACGCCGGCGGTGACTTCGCCGTCGGCGACTACAAGGGCCAGTGCGCGGACGACGAGTACGCCGCGGGCATCGCGTACACCACCCGCACCGGCAGCTCACCGGGTCCCGCGGCCCTGCTGTGCCGCAAACTGGTCCGCTGACCCGCACAGGAGACGACGGCGACGCTCTGGGCTGCGGCCGCCGTGTCCGTGACGATCACGGACCAGCGCCGGGCGACCGACTTCACTTGAGTCGCCCTTGGTCCGTGATCGTCGCCGTCACCTTCGTCACGGACACGTTCTCCCAGCAGGCGAACGTCGGCTGATCCGCTGCCGCCACAGAGCGCGCGGAGCAGTCCTGGCACGGCCGACCCCGGCCTCGCGGGTACTGCCTAGCAGGTGTGGTAGTTGTATCCGGCGATGCGGCCCGCGCCGGCGCCATCCAGGAAGTGGTAGTAGCCGTCGCTGTCGCGCGTGACGTCGATGATGAACTCGGTGCCGATGTACCGGGCCACGGTGCCATCGAATCCGTTGGACGAGTTGCGCAGCCAGTTGCCGGCCGCGGTCCAGGTGTTCTGCCCGGCCGAGCCGTCGCTCGTGACCTGGAACTTGGTCTGCCACCTCGCGGTCGCGGCCTTGGTGGTGGGCCCGAAGTCGCCGTCGATGTCGGAGGCGGTGAGTTCACCGTCGGCCCACAGGACCTTCTGCCACAGGCAGGTCGCGTTGGACGTGGTGTTGTGGCTGGTGTCCACGATGCCCTCGTTGTCCCAGTCGTCGGTGAAGACCCCCGCACCGTAGACGTAGGCCAGGCCGCTGTAGGTACCGCTCGCCGACGCGGGGCTGGCGCTCAGGGCGATCACTCCGGCGGTCAGGGCCGCGATGGTGCCGGCGGTCGCCTTGGCTCTCTTCGAAATCACGCGAGTTCCTCCTGGTTCGGGCGGTCGAACGTCGGATTCGGCCACGGCGCCTTCTTGGCCTGGCGGAACCTTGGCAGGGGCTCGTCAACGGCGACACACTCTTGCGCCTGAGCGCAAATGTGGAGCTCTCCGGGGGGAATCGCGTGCTCCGTATTCACTTCACCGAGGTCGACCTCGCCCGTGTCCGCGTCGCCGCGGAGCCCGACCAGATGTGGGAAGTGCTCTCGACACTCCACCGCCTGCAGTCACGCGGCGGCCGGTGGCAGTTCGCGGCCTGGCACCGGACGGTCCGGGCCGACCTGGACGCGGCCGGGCTTGCCCGGCCCGTGCGCACGGTGCTCTTCCCGCTGTACGCCCTCGGACCGTACCTGCCCGACTTCCTGACGCCACCGGAGTCCGAGGACGGGATCAGCGCGGCCCTCGACGGCATCCTCCGTATGCCCGGACGGGACGTGCGCGCCGAGATACGGCTCCTGGACCAGGTTTCTCCGGTGCCGTCCTGGGCGCTGCGGCTGGATCAGGGGGCCGAGCGCCGGGAGTTGACCGAGCTGATCCGCCGGTACCACGAGGTGGCCGTCGCGCCGTTCACGGAATGCGTGGCCGGCGGGATCGTCGCGCATCGCGCCCTGCTTGCCCGCACGCTGCTGGCCGGGGGCGTCGAGCGGCTTCTGTCGAGCCTGGGGCCCCGGTTCCGCTGGCGCCCGCCGGTCCTCGAGGTGGACTACCGGACGGACCGCGATCTCCGTCTGCGCGGACGCGGGATGAGGATCGTGCCGACGTACTTCTCGTGGGGAACGCCGGTCGCCCTGGCCGACGACGGCCTGCCGCCCGTGCTCTCGTACCCGATCAACCACCCGGCCGTGCCCGAGGGAGCACTCCCCGCGGAACACGTGCCGCTGGGCGCACTGCTCGGGGGCACGCGGGCGCGGGTCCTGCGGTGCGTCGCGGACGGGCTGACCACGGGAGAACTCGCCCAGGTCGTGGGCATCTCGCAGTCCGCCGCCAGCCGGCACGCCTCGGTACTGCGCGACGCCGGGCTGACGACCAGCCGGCAGATCGGTCCGACGGTCCTGCACACGCTGACCCCGCTCGGGGCTGCGCTGCTCGGGCAGGCGCGGGGCGTGGGGCCCGAGAACCGTGATGCCTCTCGGGCCCTGCCCCGGCGTGAGAGGTATCGAGCCGTACGACCGTGACGGCAGCCGCGGGCTCACACCGGGCCGCCGAAGAGTGTTTCCGCTTCGGGGCAAGT
>Ga0307511_10002161_pt1 | contig 20655 bp, 9 predicted proteins | sample 13_EM_MG_FD_200266 | JGI IMG/M metagenome (GOLD analysis project Ga0307511, IMG submission 200266) | Populus trichocarpa ectomycorrhiza microbial communities from riparian zone in the Pacific Northwest, United States - 13_EM | ecosystem: Host-associated > Plants > Roots > Unclassified | place...
TCCTTCTGCGCCATTCTGTACTCAGCTTCCAAGCATCCCATATCGTTTTCGAATGCATAAATCCGCTCCATGAGATTTTCCATACCATCAAGGTTTTTGCTTTTGTATTCGTTAGAGAGCAAGGTTTCAAGGTATGTGATTTGAGATTGAACGTAGAGCCTATCGTTTTCGATCTTTTCGGTTACGAGTTTGTAAAGGTCAGAATCGGTGTATTTGCTGTCGGAGAGGTCATGATGGGGTGGTTGAATCTGAGATTTGAAGACTTTTTTCTTGGAGTGAAATACCATCTTGGAATCTTTAAGATATTCGATGAAATCCTTAACATTCTTGAGCAGCTTCAATCTCTTGAGGTCGGGCTTGAATTCCTTATGCGCCATTCTGTACTCAGCTTCCAAGTATCCCATATCGTTTTCGACTGCATCAATCCGCTCCATGAGATTTTCCATACCATCAAGGTTTTTTATTTTGTTTTCGTTAGAGAGCAAGGTTTCAAGGTATTTGATTTGAGATTGAACGTAGAGCCTATCGTTTTCGATCTTTTCGGTTACGAGTTTGTAAAGGTCAGAATCGGTGTATTTGCTTCCGGCGAGGTCACGATGGGGTGATTGAAGCTGAGATTTGAGGACTTTTTTCTTGGAGTGAAATACCATCTTGGACTCTTTAAGATATTCGATGAAATCCTTAACATTCTTGAGCAGCTTCAATCTCTTGAGGTCGGGCTTGAATTCCTTATGCGCCATTCTGTACTCAGCTTCCAAGCATCCCATATCGTTTTCGACTGCATCAATCCGCTCCATGAGAATTTCCATACCATCAAGGTTTTTGCTTTTGTTTTCGTTAGAGAGCAAGGTTTCAAGGTATGTGATTTGAGATTGAACGTAGAGCCTATCGTTTTCGATCTTTTCGGTTACGAGTTTGTAAAGGTCAGAATCGGTGTATTTGCTGCCGGCGAGGTCATGATGGGGTGATTGATCAGAAAGATAATTAGAGGATAACTTTCTGTGATAATTTGGAAGGTAAGAAACGCAGACCGAGTTAGGATTACAAAGATTACTGCTGCTATTAGGCATCGAGCAGCGTAACTCTTGAGTCTTGCCTTCTTCTTGCATGGAAGTATTTCTGGGGTCCGCCATTGATAGTGGTCGGGATATGCTGGTTAATTTTCTCTAAGTTTCGTTCAATCAGCCATGTATATATATATATATAGGGAAAGCTTGCAGCAAATCCGTTTGCAAATAAAATTCTAATTTCACTACGAAGAGGATTAGCTAGGTATTTTAGTTCCCTTAGAATACGATCAAATCCCAAACTAGAAGTATTTTTGAGGTTATATATATAAAATTAGTCCAACTCACAAAAGGATTTATATTCTTACCTAATATTTTAAATTTATTGACATAATTTAGTTTGATAAACTTAAATAATTTAATTTCTTTTTCCTTGTAACTAATTAATGATACATTAACTTTTAAATAACTTGAATAATATGCATGCGCGTTAGCATAGCAGGCACCACGTTATCTTAATGTATGCTTTGATCCGTTGTCTCGTGTCAATAATGATCACTTGTTCTCCGTGCTGTTCTTGTATGGGCTTTTTACAATTTTCTTCTCTACGATATTAAGTTGTTGCCCTTATCTGTCTGCATATACTGGCTATTAATTGTAACCCTCTTTTTTTTTCCTTCTGAGGGTGGTGGGTTCATGTTTGCCTTAGGTTCCTGAGCTGTTTATCTCCCTCAGATATTAACCAATGAAAATTCAATCGACTTTGGCACGACACAGTTGAGTGGAGATTAAGCTCGGTATGTTAACTGACATGTTTTAGTGAAGTAAATGAAATTCAAAGTTACAGAGTTGAGATTTTTACTTTGATTAAATGCTTTTTTTCAGATTCTGTCAAATTTCTTACCGGGGCTGAAAATGCTACTGATTTTATTCATAAGGCATCGGATGCATGGCTTTTGAAAGTTAGTATGTATCTGCACATTTGCATGAATGGAGTATTTATCCTGTATTCGGGTAAGATTTGAGCAAACTTGTTCGATTTCACCAGTAATGTCCTCATGTTTCGTTATTTGCAATCTTATTATCTTCCTCAGGAAAAAGAATTAATTTATATGCAATTTAACTCTGGGATTTTCATTTGAACTGTTTAATGAATTGGATCATGAAGCTGTAAGCAACGTGGTAAAGAAGATATAAGTACAGCAAACAATGTTTTCTTTTACATCACCTATGAAGGGGCGGTTTATATTGGCAAATCCAGCATGGGAGCTCTATTTTTATTATTTTTCTATAATAATCGAGTGTATTAATTAAAAAGTAATTATTTAGAAGATGATTTTTAAAAGTTGGATGGTTATTTATAGAAAAATAAAATGGTTGTGTTATAAATAAGATAAAAAAAAATATAATAGAAAAAAAACAACCAAATTACTATTAGTAATGTGTATTTGTCCATATATAAATAGTCAAATGCACTACAAAGGAGGAACTCTACTATCCTCTGTTGCTTGTTAAATCATGGTTTTGTTTCTTATTTCTTGTTGTTATGTTTTTTTTTTTTGGTTTATTTACAAAAGGTACAAAACATGCCACACAAGACCAAATTGCTTACTTTGGACAGACAACTTCTGACTGTTCCTCGCTCGAAGAGGATGCCCTTAATTAGCTGATGTTCTTCATTTGCAGCAGGTATGAATATTTCGGCTGTTTAAGTCTGATACAGTTGTGGAAGCCTGTAATTCTCTTATGAGCATGTATAAGTTCAAGTCCTTGTTTCAGTTCATTTTCAACTTAAACCTGTTTTAGAAACAGGAGGTGGGCAATAGGTTTTTTAAACCTATTTTAGAAAGGAGATGGGTCATAGGTTTTAAAATTAATTTCCGAGTTTAATAATAATATTAAATATTTAATTTTTTTTAATTGAAACTGCAACAATAAACTAGCTTCAAATACAGACAACACTTAAATATGTGATGGGTCCTCTAAAAACTAGTATCTTCAGAACATTCTGACATTGACATCTTCATCTTCTTCATAAACTTAAATCACGTACAGTGCATCCATTGAAGGGTCCTCTAAACAAAAAAGGAAAATTGTTTTGTAGGTGTTTATCCTTCTTCTTTAACCACAGCACTGCTCATTTATCTATCATTAAAAATCCCAATCGAATAAGGTTTGCTTCAAGCTTTGTCAACTTGGATGTAGGAAATTAACCTAGGCAAATTAGAGACGAGAAGAGAGAAGAAGAAATAGAGTAGAAAGAAAAGGAGAATTAATTTAAGAATGAAAAAAAATTACTATCTTCTACCTTTTTCAAAACTTATCTACTAGTGCAAGACATGATCCATTAATACATGCGATCGAGTTTGCATATAATTAGCGCACAGCCTAGTCTTTCCACAATAACGATATCATTAGGGTTAATTAATGATTACAAGCAATGAACCTCCAAACTCCTGATAAAGAATTCCCCACGCGAGACTTGTCTTCAGCACTGGGCCTTTTCAATCCCAAAAGCTGAGATTTGAGGACTTTTTTCTTGGAGTGAAATACCCTCTTGGACTCTCTAAGATATTCGATGAAATCCTTAACATTCTTGAGCAGCTTCAATCTCTTGAGGTTGGGCTTGAATTCCTTATGCGCACTTCTGTACTCAGCTTCCAAGTATCCTATATCGTTTTCGACGACATCAATCCGCTCCATGAGAGTTTCCGTACCATCAAGGTTTTTGCTTTTGTTTTCGTTAGAGAGCAAGGTTTCAAGGTATGTGATTTGAGATTGAACGTAGAGCCTATCGTTTTCGATCTTTTCGGTTATGAGTTTGTAAAGGTCAGAATCGGTGTATTTGCTGGGGAGGTCATGGGGTGATTGATCAGAGAGACAATTAGACGAGAACTTTCTGTGATAATTTGGAAGGTAAGAAAAGTAGACCGAGTTAGGGCTACAGGGATTACTGCTGCTATTAGGCATCGAACGACATAACTGATCTTGAGTCTTGCCATCTTCTTGCATGAAAGTATTTCTTGGGTCAGCCATTGATAGGGGTGGAGATATGCTGGTTAATTTTCTTTAAGTTTTGTTCAATTAGCCATGTATATATACAGGGAAAGCTTGCAGCAAATCCGTTTACAAGTAGAATTCTAGTTCCACTACGAAGAGGAATCGCTAGGTATTTTAGTTCCCTTGAATATATGACACAAACCGCAAACTACAAAGTATTTGTGAGGTTATATATATATATATATATATAACTCCAAAATATTAGGGTATTTTAAACTCTTATAGTACTCTTCAATCGCAGATCGACAAAAAACCTCAATAATTTGTATATAAGTGCCTTTATATCTCTAACATATAATTATTTCGTTCACTGAACAACAAATGCATCATAAGCTATCGATTTATTTGAAAAATAATATGATGTGACTCAATCAATTTGATAAGTTCAAAGACAATTTAAATAATTAAAAAACAACAACAAAAATAAATATTCGCAAAATCAACCATTAATAAAATAACAGGATATTTAATTGAGATTGCAATAACTATATGGAAAACCAAAAAAAAAAAATCTTGAAAATCAATTAAAAATAAATCAGATTTTGAAAGATAAAATTTAAAAAAAAACCATAAAAAAAACCTAAGCGAGTGAGCCCGTGTGGCCTAGTACGCCTATTCTTTAATAAAAAAAAGCAAAGGTCCGTGGATCTGCTAGCCTAGGCCCATGCACTCAGGCATTCATTATTATTTTTTTATATTTTAAGGGGTGTCACCCCAACCTTTCTTGAATGAAAAAAAATAATAGACAATGCACCACTTACTGAGGCGGATAACATGTTATATGTTATGCCTAGGTTCTAGCAATAAAAGGTCATTGGAAAGTCGAAGCACAAGTGTTTTACACTTAAAAATCTATTTTTCAATCATTCTAGTTCTTAAAATATCTAAAAAAACTCATTTATACCTTCAAATAACCCGAAAAAGATCCAAAAACAAAAAAATCATTTAAAAGAGAAAAATGTTCAATGATAAAAAAAACATTATGGATTCTTGTAGAAAACATCTATCTTTTAGTTTTTTTTAATAACAATAGGAGTAAAAATCTTCAATGATGATGATAATAGTAGCTTGGGTAAAAATAAAGTCTAAGACAATATTTATTTTTGTATTTGAATTTGTGTTTAAGTGCGTTTTAAAAATGTATTTTATTTGAAAAAATATCACATTAATTTTTTTTTAATATTTTTTAATGATTTTAATATATTATGTTAAAAATAAAACAAAAATATAAAAATTATTTTTAAGCCAAAGACATTTCTAAAAAGCATATGCAATGTAATGTCAAAACTAAATTAACCAAGAAAATAAAACACACCAAAAGAACTAAAAAAGGCCATTCGCTTTTAAACAAAATTACGAAAGCACCCTCTTCCCGCCTCTTTAAATACCCTCCCTTCCCTCTTTTCACTTCCAAAATAAATCATGGCGCCAAAAAGATCTTCTACAATCCAAATCGGTAAAAGATGAAACAATTCACAAAACCTTAATTTTCCATCAATCAAATCTTCAAATTAACGATTTCTAGCCTTAATTTTTCCAACATTCTTTTGTTTTTGTGTTCTACAGGTAATTGTGAAGTTGCTGTGGAAGCAAACAAATTCGTTATTAACGATTCAGAACCAAAAAGTCTGCACATCTCAATCAATCGAAATGCAAACGTTAAAATTTCAGGTATTTTTTTATTTGAATTTCTTAGTCTAATTATTATTATAAGGTTTATTATTATGTGTTTAAATTGAGTCAATAATAACTTTGAAACAGTGAAGGATGAGCTTAATAATGATTTTTTGCTATCAAATATCGAAAAAAGAGGTAAATATTTTGTTCATTTTAGATGAGAGATTAATTAGGACTACAAATTTGTGGCTTTCTTTGGGTTGTTGATGATTTTTTTTGTGCATTAGTGAAATTCGAGGATGATTATGCTTTTTTCGTCGTGAATTCAAAGGATAAAGATAGTAATAGCAAATGTTATCTTGAGGTATGTTATTGCATACTGGGTATGATTTATTTTTGATGCATTCGTGTGTGTGTGTGTTTGGCTGTTTGGTGAATATATTTATATGATGGGTTTTTGTTTATTAATTGATTTTTTAGGAAGTTTTAAAGATTTATACAAGAGAACTACCTGCAATGAATTATGCTGCTAATACTGGAAAACAATCAATGTTTCTTGAAAAATGTATCTCCAAGGGGTATTGATTACTTTTTCTCTTGTCTATTTTAGTTGTACGCCCTTCGTTGTTTTGAAATGCTTTATGTACTAACACTAATCTTGCAGGAAATACTGTACACTGCTTTTGAAATCCAAGTCAACAGAAGGTCCTGGTGAGGTAATCCTGCTTTGTCCCTCTAAGTGTTTATTTGGTTGTGTACTTCAGAAGGAAAACAAAAAAACAGTATTCCCTGAAATCTTCTCATGCATTGCAAATGGTTTCTATGTTGAGGTGTTGCATCTTATACACGTGCTATAGGTGGTAAACTCTAATCTACATGTTAGCTTAAAAAAACAATTTTGTTATCTTGACTAGTGATGAAGTATAAACATCAGATATATTTATGGAACAAGGTTTTTTCGTGGTTGGAATATGGATTGGTTAAGTGTCTCTTTAAGTAGCTCTCTCCTCTAATGTCAAGGAAAACTTTCTTGATGAATGTTTCTGAGTGCCTGCAAAATATCCTCTTTTAGGGTGTTTAAGGACTCTCCGATGGTAAAGTCAGTAAAATTATAGATAAAAAGGGTGATAAATGTGCTTAAAGAACTTTAAATTATGAAATTTAGTTTGTTTTTGTGTTGAAATTATATGCTTTTATTGTAGAAAAACTTGAATCTCTTATCTGGTAGTTCAGGGGGTATTTATAGCCGTTGATCCTTGTCTTTTTCCTCGGTGGAGGGATTGAAGAGTGATTTCACCATAATACACAAGCATTAATGAGCATCAATGATGGATAATTATTCATTACATAAGTATTAATGAGCATTAATGGAAATGAATATCTCTTATACAAGCGTTAATAAGGGATAAATATTCCTTACACAAACATGAAAGAGGAAAGAAGAAAAAAGGACCCAGGGCATGTCTTTGGGCTTAAAAGGAGGTCAATATCTACCTTTTAGGGCTGGGCTCAGGTGGTGCGCTTGAGTCCATAAAGAGGGGGTTGGGTGGATGTCCAACACCTGGGCTCAGGCATGTCCATCCCATTATTTGGGCTCGGGTACTCTACCTGAGCCCCTCAAAGGTGTCTTGGAAATGGACTGAAAAAAAATGGTCCCATGACTTTTATGGGTTTTGTGTTAAAGAAAAAAGGGATAAAATCTTGATCCATCAACTAGGGTGCATTGTTATTAGAGAATATAGGTGGTCCTAACTTAGTTTTCCTGCTTTCCTGCCTATTTTGACTTTTGTCTCGATTGTGTGATTTCTTTAACTTCCAAGCAGTTCATGAAAGTGCAAGAATTTGCATTTGCATATTGTGAACAATGAATTGATTGCATCAACGAAGAAATTTAGCTAGCATTTTTTAACAATGGCCTTGTAACTCAACTTTTTTATGTTACTAATGCAGGTTATAGCTGCAATTACGTATCAAATTATCCCTGCTGACATGCAGTACGCTGAGGTTCCTCTTGCTGCTGTTAGTGCAGTCTACCAACGCAAGGTTTATTGTCTGCTTATTTACTGCTGAAACACATTGCTACTCTTCTGAACCAATGATTGATGATATGAGTCTGTTCAGGAAATTTTGCTCTGAACTTTACTGCTACTTCAATTACTCAGGGTTTTGGTCACTTCTTGTACATGGAATTGAGGAAGAGACTTCAGAATGTTGGTGTTCATACAATATACTGCTGGGGTGATAAGGGATCTGAAGGTTTCTGGGTTAAACAGGTAATGCTCAATTGAGAATGTCTTCGGATTGGAGCATGATATGTTCTTATTGATTTGAGTTACTATTCCAGATGTCTTTCCGCAATGTATAAAATTTATATAGTGAGAACAGGCCTTCTGTTTTTCCTCCAACAGCAGAATTATGCAAGATGGAGTTTTCCAATAGCTAGTTAATCCAAAACAACAGCGTTTTTGTCCATGTCTTGCAGAAGTCACTATGTGATTTAAGTTTGAACTTTTGTAATATAATGAAAACGAATGCAGGGTTTTGCATCAATAGCAGAAGTGGATAAAAAAGGCAGACCTCGCAGGCTGCCTATTAAGCCCAACATCCGTAGAGCATTATGCTTTCCTGGCAGTTCGACTCTTATGGTTTCTCATCTAAACGAGGGGAATTCAGCTACCCCTGAGGCCTCTCTGCAGTTTTGTTTTCCACTAAAGCCTTGTAATAATTCCTCATCAGCTGTTTATAGATCTGCTGAGTCTGGCTTTATTGCAGAGGATTACACTACTTTGAAGTCACAAAACCAAATAACTTCCAGGATAGAAAATTCTCATCATGAAAGATTTGCGAAGGATGAATTTTCTGGAGCAGATGCCAATCCAAGTAGTAAGACGAATTCTATTTATTTATTTTCTAACATATGCTGCTTTTAATGCATAGTGATGTTTTTCATATTTCATTATTCGGCTTAAGCCCTGCATAAATGCTTTAGAAATATTTAAAGTGAAACATCTCTTCTATTTCTGCATCTTCAGATCCCAACTTTCCACTCCTACCCTTTCTAGCAAATTTCCATAGGTTACTAGGATAGGCTTCTACCTTCTTTTTAATTTTTTTTTTCTCAACAGGCCTTCCTCAGAGCCCGGATTGTGGTGACCTAGCTCCTTCTGAGAGAGGGGAATGCAGCAAGATGACAACTGCTGCAGAATTAGCCAAGACTAGAGCTGATGCTGATGTCAAATGCAATTATAGCTATATACAAGGTACTAAGAGGAGGGCTTGGGAAGCTTCATTGTCATCATTGAAGACTAAAAAGGTGAAGGGAAGCCATCAAACTGACTATGAATCAGATTCTGGCCGCGGGTCAGATTCAGAAAGATTCACAACTGATCCATGTTTTAGGGGGTGCTCCTTGGGAATTTCAAAAAATAACTCTTTCGGAAAAGCTACTTCTATGGATCCTTTGACTCGTAACTGCATGGAAAATAATGTGAAAGAGGACAAATCAAGTAATAGAACATCAGAGGTTCTTGTCAGCAAAGAATTTCAGTCTAAAGGAGAATGCTTTAGAATCATGTTGATGAATATTGCTGATGATGATAAGAAGACGCATCTAACAAAGGTATATCCAATGCTGATTCCTGTTCCACATATCATATATAAACATCACCATGAATTTCTTTTGGCACTTTTAGTGCTGTGATTGAAGATTGAGATATTCTGGGGTTCAGGTTTAGAATCCATGTGAATGCTTTGACATATTACTAAATCAGGACATTTTCATCCTTTCCCATTTACTTTATGATTTTGCAGCGAAATGCTTTCCATGTTTTATTCCTCCCAGAAATTGTGTACAGGTGCCATGCATGTAGCTATCTTGATTAATAGCTACATAATTAGTTGTTGCTGAATATGGAATTTGAAGTGCTTCTGTGGTGCACTCAGTTAACTCCTATACAAATCATTTGTATTGGCGCTTTGCCAAATGACTTCTAAAGGATTTGTCCCTCTTTTGTTATGAAAAGCAGATAAGGTTGAGCATGCACAAATCAATTGTGTTGGTCACTGATTTTTCTCCCAGACATAACTAGTTATTCATTTAGAATAATACGTCACTGAGGCTGAAGATAAGGTTTTGAGCCACAAGAATTATTCTTTCTAGCTTGAATACTTGATTTGATTGTTCATTCCCCTGCTAAAATGCCCATTCCTCGTGAGTTAATTGTATTGTATGGAATGTGGTTATATTATGTGTGTTTGTTGAGAATTAGTACCTTTTGTATAGGTAATTGAAACTCTTGGTGGTGCCGTTACTCCTGATGGAAGTGTAAGCACTCATGTTGTCACAGGGAAAGTGAGAACAACTTTGAATTTCTGCACTGCTTTGTCTTCAGGGTTAGTCTTTTCTTGATCTACCATTTTCTTTTTAAAAATTGGATAGTCTGCAATCTGTATATGCAATTGCGATGTCAAAATAGCTCAATGCTCTAGTTTAAAAACTTTCCCCATTGTTGACATACATACATTTTTGAACACGCATACATTATTATTGCTTAAATTATTTTATGCTAACCTGGACGTATCGCCCCTTCCCTTAAGCAGAGCTTGGATAGTCTCATCAAAATGGTTAAAGGAAAGCTTTCGCAAAGGCAGATTTGTGGGTGAGTTGAAAACAGATTAAAGCTTGAGTGTTTTAACACCCGTCTAGACAATTCTCGTATCTCCTTTTAACCAGTCTGATGTACAGACGAATTGCCTTATATACTGTACGATGAAGAATATGTGCTGAAGCACAAAGCTGAGTTAAAAGATGCTGTTCTCAGAGCGAGAGCAAGACCCCAAGCTCTTCTCAAAGGGTATAACGTATGCATAGCAAAGCATGTCCAGCCTCCTTTTCAAACTCTATCTGCCATTGTTGAGTCTGCTGGTGGAAATGTAAGTTTAGAATCTCATCTAGTTTGACTATATGTGGTGCACATTTGTGAATGATAATTTTGTTTTTCATGGCCAATTTTTATCATCTATATCAATGTACAGGTGAGATGGGTTACAATGTGAAAACTGAAACACAGAGAATCACCTTTTGTTCTAGTGGATTTTGTATAATGCGGATATAGGGACTGGTTCTGCTTCTTGATTAGAACCCTTTGATATCTGCTAACCATGGTGAAACAAATACAGGTAATTTCTGGACTAGATAAAGAAAATGAAGCATCAAAAACAATCTTTGTTGCCTGTGAAGAAGACATTGAAGAAGCATTATCAGCTGCAAAGAAAGGAATGCGGACTTTCAGCAGTGACTGGCTGATGAACTGCATCATGAGGCAAGAACTGGACCTGGAGGCACAACAATTTGCAGAGTCCTTGTGAGGAGACTAATTTATACTCACGTATTAAGTTTGGACGCCCCTTTTTAGTTCTTGCATTTGTAAGTAGGAGGAAATTACGGTCTCAGAAAAGCAAGTGCAAGTATTTATCCACGGAGTTCTTTTTGAATCTTTCAGGTGATTACTTGAATCCTGTATATTGAACTGTTGTTATGAAACTTTAGCTAGCAGGGGAGGTCAACTCCTGACCTGCAAACCTTAGTACCTGAACTATTGTTCTTTGAGTTTTGACAGTTAAAATTAGGAACCTGCCAGAGCAAATAATTCTTGTCTTTGGGTTTTTAGCCCTTCAATTTTTGAAAACCTAAAACTTAATCCCTCAACTCTTGCTGACTGTTATTTTATTAGAACATCTACTGGTTTTTTCTTAGTTGCAAACCTAACATTTGACAATTCTTAGAGACAAACCAACATGGTAAAAGCTCAGAGAATAATGTTTTCAAAAGACAGTGGCCAGCAATGGTCAGGAGATTGATTCAATGGTTTTCAAACACAGAATTAAGTCATAGACGGATTTAAATCTAGGGTTTACTCTAATTTACTCCATCTAACAATTTAAACGTCACTCGTGCACAAAAACGACATTCTGTCTTTGCTGTGAACAAATCCAAGTATCCGAAATTATAAACTTCATTTCATACCCTCACTAATTTTCCATTTTTATACTTAAAGCTATATTTCTCTTGATTTTAACACTAAAGTCCCTGAAAAGTTTCAATAACACCACCCACCCATAAAACTAACAAGAAATTCTATTTTTCATTTTATTTTATCTTTCTACTCAAATCTCATAAATAAAAATCTAAGAGAAACTCAAAAATGGGGAAAAACAAATTCATAGGTGGGTTACTGTTAAACTTTATTAGCTGAACCATGGGGATGAGGTTGAAATATTTTAAGCTATAATGGTTGAAATGAAAGATTAATGAATATTTGGAGGCAAATATTTAATTTTTAAAACAACAAAACACAAAGGATAAGAAAAGAGTATTTGGAGATAAGGCAGTGGACAGTGAATCCCGGAGAGAGGGGACACACGTATAATAGTCCACAAACGAGGATACCCGCATAGTCAGAATCTCATCTCCCTTCCCAATTGACTATAGATACATACCTGGGCACTTCATTCCAGTTTCTCGAGCCAAGAAAATGGCAGCAGAACCTGTATTTGTAAGTGGAGCTACTGCTATTCCCTCAAAGTTTCAGTCTTTTACAAGAAACATCAATGACAAGTCACAAGCCAAGCTTCTTTTATACTCGAGAGTCAGAGCTTCACAAAAACATTCCATGGATGACAAAAACAATGTCTACAAACAACTGGGTTAGTTTGTTTCTCTCTGTTCTTTAGTTCTCTCTCTCTGTTTATATATTTACATCTCTTGGTGTTCGTAGTTGTCAGAGGGTCTTAACCCATTAATGAAAATGAATTGGTTAGAGCTTAAATTTGGAATTTTCTGTGGTCAAATGTAGGAGAAATCGAAAGGGTTTTTGTTAAAATGTCTAATTTAACTGTTTGGGATTGATTTTTCAGTTTATTTTATGTATTTTGTGGTTGGTTTTCCAAAAAAGCTCAGTTTTTTTCAGCTTTTGTAATGAAATTTTGAAAACAAGGCCATGAAGGTAAGTGCTTTTAGCATTCTGGAACTGCTTTGTTTTAGTTTTCCTGGATAAAGTTGATTTCTTTACTTGTTGTTATCTCTTGGCAAGAAAAGTAGTTTGAAAATGCTAATAAATAGCTCATTGGAAATTCAAAAACTCAACTTCAAGCATCACAATATTTGTTAAAATCTCAGGTTAGCGAGCTGATTATCCAGTAATTTTGACGGCCATGTTCTTGTATTTATCCTTTTTGTTTGTGTTTAACATAATTCATCAGGTGTCAAGCTGAATCTTAGTTTCATCTCTGTTCACAAGTTTCGTTGTTGTTCACATTAACATGTGTTGAGGTTTTTTATTCTGTCATGATCGATCTTCATAGTAAAAATGTGGTGCTCGTGATGCTTGTTGAGGCTGTCTAATGACTTTAATTATTTGTTTTTCTTGACAATCTGAAGAATGGTCTAAATGAATTTTAGGAGAATAATGCAGTAGGCTAAAGCTGTAATATATTCAAGGATGAAGATTTTAAGACATAGAATTGAAATTCAGGTTAATTTGTTCTGTCATATTATATATTACTGGAGCACAGCTCATTGATGTCATGGTGTATTTTCACATCTTGGAATGTTTGTGCCTGCTTTCAGCTGTACTAATTACCAGAGGATAGAGTTATATAAATGTAGAAGAAATTGAAATATGATCTTGAATCAGCCTTATCAGATGGTGGTTGCTATTTTCCAAATGCATGTATGTCTTGGTGTATGCTGTTTCATCTGGTGCTTTCTCATAGCTGTAGTTTTCACTTCTAAGTGGTAAGTTTTTTTAGGTTTGTTTTCTTTGAAAAAGAATATTGAAGATACGGTTCTCCGTGCTGAGATGTTAGCACCAACAGCACTGGAACATGAGGAAGCAAGACGAATCAAGCAGGAAGAAATGATACATGAGTGCAACTTATGGGAAGACCCTGCTAAATCCAATGAAATCCTCATCAAATTGGCTGGTAGTGCCAAAGCAATTGATGCTCTCAAAGACTTGAAATACAAGGTGATACACGTGGAGATCATTTTCTATGAGTTTTATCTATAGAATTGACATTTATGTTTACAGGAAGCATACAACAAGACTAGGTTTTGGTTAGCCATGGGACTAAAAGCTTAGTGTAAAGCCTGCATAGGGCCATCATGAAGCATTATATTTTTCTCTGTACTAAATACTCAGACTTTTTACAGCCAAGATATTTGTAATTGTGTATATTTCTTAGGCTGAAGAGGCAAAGCTGATCTCGCAGTTGGTGGAGATGGAAGCTATCAATTACCAGCTTTTTAAGCAGGCTTATACTGCATCTTTAGATGTGAGGAAGCTCTTAGATCAGTATGAGATGTCACGGCTCCTCAAGGGACCATATGACAAGCAGGGAGCTTGTGTAGTTATTAGAGCTGGATCTAAAGGACTTAACCATGAGGTTTGGTTGTGCTATTACTGTTCTGTCTGTGGTTTGAACATCGTAGCGCTCTCTGTCTAACAAAAGTATTACAAATTTCCTCACTCAGATATGGAAAGAAGAACTTCTGAATATGTATGTCAAATGGGCTGAAAAGCTAGGTTATAAAGGCAGGCTGGTTGAGAAGCATACTTCCATGCATGGAGGTATCGAGTCAGCGACTATTGAATTCGAATTTGAGTGTGCTTATGGTTATCTTTCCGGGGAGAGAGGCATTCACCATAAGATAAATTCTCAAAATGGATCTGTTCACCATGAGGTAAGCCATCCAAACTGCTCTCATCTGCCTAAATTTAAGAAAAGGACCACTTGTATTTCCTTGAAAATAATTCTTCTGATTTTTCAATTCCTGATAAGAATTAACCATTTTTTCTGACACCTGAAAATGTTGTTTTTTGTAAAATTTATACTCTCTGTTTTAAGCCCATGGCCTGAAAACTCTATTTAGTTTCTTTGATTGTTGGATTGTTTCAGCTGTGCATGTCTACTAGTATATTTGCTTGTTAGTTTGTGCAAGGTTACAAATACAATTCTGCTTCTCCTGGTTTTCCTTTTGGACATGGCCATATTATAACGTACCATGTTATACTGTTATTTCCACTAAAGCATATTAATCACCACCATGTTTTACAAATTGTTGTTTCTCTGGTATGCTGTAACTATTTGTTTGAAAATTGGAAACTATGCAGGTTACCACAGCATGTGTAGACGTTGTACCTCTATTTCTTGGAACAGGTTTTGACTTTCAAATAGATGATGAGGAATTGATTGTCTCGTGTTCTCCCTCATTGCTAAGAGACAGGAAGAGCCGAACTGAACTGACAGTTTGCCTGCAGCATATTCCTACTGGCATAAGTGTTCAGTCTTCAGGTACTCAATTTTGTACCAGAATCTTCTGCATTTTAGTCTAGGGCTTGAAATTACTCTGTTTGATATGGAAAACTTTCAAAGTGGAAACTTTTAGCAGCTTTGCAGTCGAAGTTTTTTTTAGTGAAACAGGCACCGCCTGTGTTAGGGTAAAAGCTGAGATGAAAAATTCAAATGTTGAAAGGAATGCATTCTAGTTATTTTAATTTCCCTCGCTTTAAATTTTCATGGAAAAAAATGAAAAGAAAGGTTTTAAAATCCGTTGTCCAGTTATGTGATTTTTCAGATCTTGGTCTTTATTCCTAGTTACCTGTGTGCAAATGAATCACATACAAGTGGTAACAATGATTTTAATTACCAGGTTGTAGGCACAGGAAATTATGATATTTTGCTCATTTGCACATGACATGCTAATTAATGAAAGAAAGAAAAAAAGAGGCGCGTGTATTGGAGGCACAGATAAAACTTGTTCAAGCTTTGTCTTGAGCTCACTTTTGAAAGTGTAAGAGCTCATGATTGAAGAATTAATCACTTCTAAACCGCCTTAACCTCTGTCTTCTCTTCCAGACTTTCTCTGATGGGCACGGTTCAATTCGTGAAGTGATATTGTCATGTTCATTTTCACATGCAAATGCCAACCAGCCAGTTCAACCTTTCTCAATGCAATACTATATATTTGTAATTGTCTTTATTTGTTTCAGTGTGCTCTATAATTATTTCAATTAGCTTATAAGAAGGGATTAAAAATGGCTATTTTTATTTGCAGGTGAGAGGAGCCATTTTGCAAATAAGGTGAAGGCTCACAACAGATTGAAAGCCAAGCTTCTTGTGATTGCAGAGGAGCAAAAGGTCTGCGATGTGAGTAGCATCAGGAGAGCTGACATTGTGGATGAGTGGCAAAAAGAGACCAGGAGGTATGTGTCTCAACCGTACAAGCTAGTACAAGATGTAAGAACGGGCATTGAACTGCCTGACCTAAACTCTATTTTGGATGGAAATATCAATACTCTTATCGGAGCCCATATTAATATTAGACATACAGAATAATTTTGCATTGCTATCATAGCTTTGTACTTAAATGAGACCATTTTTGTTACCTATCATGTGATTTTGATTCTTTCGAACTCTAAAATTGAGCAATATCCCCTGCCCATTTTAGGCATTGAAACAAAAAAATGGCAATCAAATATCACTGAGGATCTTTTAAGCCCATAATTGTAAACTGCAAATTAAGGGAGAAAGGGCTTTAGTTTACAAATATTACATTGCATGTCCAACAATAAAATGATCCATATGATTTGCCAACTTCATCAGATAGAAAATACTGTATTTCAAGTTTTAGCAGGATGCCTGTTAATCAACAACGAACAACATCATGCAGTTGTTTCATAGTATATGCATACAAGAGGAGGCTATTCGATCAAATCAAGCGTCTTTGATCTGTTAAGAAATTATGGAAGGAGCAAATTGAGAAGAAAATTACATCTCAGATGTAATTTTCAAAAGAGCCTTGCATTTAGTTGTGCCCCTATGGAAAGGTTTGATGGCCCAAACCACTTTTTAGCAGTGTTATGAAATCGCTTCATATGCATAGTGAATGTGCATTTTTTTTAGGAAAAAAAACACAGTGAATCCGATCAATTACTGTAACTGGGAACTGGTCCGTTATAGTAATATGATTCACTCTTCTAGACTCTGTTCAGAACCTTAAATACAATTCTATGATCATGATTTCTTTTAGGGGGTAATCCTCATGGTTTTTTAAATACACCTCGTGATAACGTGGTAACGCAACTTACAATCAAGATTAAAATTTGATTTTAAAATGCCAAAAAAGATCTGATAGGAATGTGACATAATTATTAACATGTTTCAAGACACAAGTGTTATTGTAATTCAATCAAATGACACCACAAAACGAGTTAATATAGTTTTTTCAAGAACTAAATGATACAAGAATCACTCTTATACATTAAGCATTATACATTAAGCATTTCAAGAACTAAATGATGCAAGAATTACTTTTACAGTCTCAGTAACTTCCAGTTCAAAGCAACTTCATTTCATCATCCCGAAGATTTAACAATTGATTCATCTGTAACCAGTTTAGCTGTCCTGGCATACAAATTACCCTCCCTATCTCTTTATCTTCCCGAGTTCCGAACTTCTTGTGTGTGTGTGTGTGTGTGTGTGTGTGTATCAGAACCCCATTTCGTCCATAACATCTGAAAGAGAGAAGGGTGTGAGAAGGGTGTCTAAATCAGAATATTGTTTCAAGTGGACGGTACTATATATGTGTATCAGCTTTGGCCATAACATCTGAAAGGAAGAAGTGTGTCGAGCATCAGAGCCGGATTCATCTGTTTATATAAAAGTTTCAGATGGAACCCCATTTCTAAGTGCATGGAACGGATGGTAACAGGCATTTCATTTTATTGATAGTCTTGGTCGGGGATTCTCAGTCCTTTGATACTTCTTAGTGCTATATCGATATGCATGCATGTTAGCAGCTGGCTAATAAACCTCTCTTATCTTCCAAAGAAAAATAATGGCGTCCGTCAATTAAAAAGATCAAGGGATGTAAGTGGTGAAAGGCGCGAGAGGAAAAACGACTGCGCTAACGAGGCAAGGCCTAACGAAGTTGAGTGGCAAGCTGGTGGGTGGTCAAAGTCTTAATTATAAATGATAGCTTAGAGAGAGAGATAATGGAGCAAAAGGTGATCAAAAGTCAACCAAAAGCTCGTTTACAAGGGATAGTAATGGTTTGGAAATTAGTTCTGTATGCTTGGATTTTCAGAAAGGAGGAGCATGTTCTTCCATAGGAAAGGCGTCTGATGATCATGGGGCTGGCTCAGGTCTGCTTTGAGAAAACGCATGGTTTATAGCATCTGATTTGGAAAGAAAAGTACAGTCGTCCCCAAGCCTGCAAGATCCACCCTGAATCTTGCTTGATGCTTGCTAGAATTGCCACTGTCAATTCTTTAATTCCAATGAACACGGACGTACTATTTGGGTCCCCTCCCCTTAATTCGCAACGCAGGGTTCCTTACCCCTAATCCCAACTCCATAATCACCAGCCATTAGCCAATCAATTCTCATCATTTTCTTTAAAAAAATTTAACAAGCGCCTGGGATACATATGAAAAATATCCTTGGTTTTTGTTTTTTTTTTTGTTTTTTGATTCAATCAATTATTTCTTGAATCATGAAATTTCAAATTCAATATAGAGATTAGTTAAAATATAAAGGAACTTAATTGATCGCGGAAGAGGTAATTTTCCATATCATAGTTATTAAACTTCATCAGCCCAATAAATCTAACTAGAAAACCATTTTTTTTTTCTGGGTTAGTCCTCGGATCGGCTTTTACAACTAATTAAACCTAATAAACTCGGTTTCCATCTTCCTCGGGTAAAAACAAGGAAAAAACTCTCATCATTCATTTTACCAAATTAATTTAAGAACCGGAACTTGGGCAAATTAGAATGGCATACATATAATATATTTATTTATTTATTGGATTCTTTTTGTTTCATAGATTAGGAATAACAAAACACACAATCTATCATTATCTCTTAATTAATCCACACACACACACACCATCTGGACTAGCTTCAGATGGCAATTCCTGTAGCATTCCAGTACTTGAGGATATTGCTGTCCAAGCTTCGGCATGCTAGTCTCTTCTTTATTGACATTTGCATTCTGGTGATCTACAAGGGATAAAAAAAAATTGAATTGAGCATAGAAAGCTAGTTAATTACTCAATAAATAATAATTAATATGCTTTTTTTCTCAATTTCTATTCCATGACAATCATCCCTATTTTACTAATTATAAAATACAAAAAGATACGTCCTTGGGAATTTTGTTTTATTAAGAAAATGCAAAAATTTCAATTTCTTTGGGATTTGTTCTTTTCGGAACCATTTATTTCGTGCCTGTTTGGTATCAATTGCTTTTTAAATTTTTTTATTTATTTAAAAATACATTGAAATTATATATTGTTTTATTTTAAATTTTTATTTTTGATATCAACTAATCAAAATAATATAAAAATATAAAAAAATAATAATAAATAACCTATTTAGCTGGGGTCAAACACCTAGTGTAATACTAATAATTGTAGTCTAGGGAAATTCATAAAACTCACGGTGGTGGCCGTGGCATTGGCGGATAAACAATTATAACATCATCTTGACGACGAGGACGAGAACGACGAGAACGACGACGACGACGACGAGGGACACTAGCACTCATTAGCAACACACCCTGTAAAAGAAGTCATGGTTTATCGAATTGCTAGCTCAATGCTTACATCCATAGAAGCTAAAAAACAGGTCTATATTGTTCATGGGCAGGATTATAACTCTGATCCATGCAATGACTTAACTGTAAAAGGATCTTGTCTCCCATGGTCGTTGTCATCATCGTCGTCGTAGTCCTCGTCGTCGTCGTAGTCCTCGTCGTCGTCATCCTGCAAAACAGCACGGTATAAGTAGTCAGTAAGTTATAGATTGTTGTTGGGATGAGGCCTAAGTGATTCACCTGTTCGAGCCCCTCAAGGTTGACTAGACGAAGTGTATCATCGTTCTTGACCCCGCAATGTTCAAGGATATCCGTGTCGAGCAGCAACCGGCTATCATAATATAAATATTGCTGCTCAATAGGAATCCCTTCTGTTTCTTTGATTTTGGCCTTGACGCTCGAGATGTTATCTGTGCTCGCCACGTCCAGAGTGATTCGTTTGCCTCCAAGTATGATGTCCACGGTGATCTGCATAGCTGCTAGGAGCCTGAGAACAAAGACCAAATATAGATAGTAAAATCCTGATGATTATTAGAGTAATTAGCAAATGATTTGGTTTAAATATCTCTTTTCTTGAAGAGGGATTTTAGTGCTTATGAGCTAATTTGATTGATAGAATGGATTCATGAGAGGCATGGTTTTTGTAGGTAGTCTGAGTATTTTCCTTGTGCTTAAGCTAGCTTGAACAAAAAAAGAGAATTTTTAGGTCAAAAGCAATGGCATCCGATTCAAAAGAAAAAAAAAGGTTAAATCATGGCATGGAAGATATATACTACTCCTGATCATGTGAAAAATTTCAAGTATAAATTCTTCACGTAAAATCGGGGTTCCTTTCCAAGGTTATTTGATTGATTGATTGTATTATATATAGTGGCGAATAAGAAGCTTCTATCGGCGAGGCGATGTCTGATGGGAAAATATATCAAATAATCATAAAAAAAATTATTGTTAGGTGCAGCTGGTCACTAATAGATTTTTATATATCAGCACACTCTCGTGAGCAAACTTGATATTTAAATGGTTGAATATCTTACAGGTTTTTTTTTTTAAAAAAAAAAGTAGATTTGAGTTTTAATTAAAAGAAAAGAGATACAATAATAGATTTTAAAAAGCTTAGTGCGTAGGTAAAAATAGATACACCACACTACCTTTTTTCTACAATTAATTTTGCATAAAAACAAATGATTCGAGATATCTGAACAAATCTTGTCATAAAATTAATTTTGTATATAAATTAAAGTTCGAGGGTTCAGATTCCTTTTATATTCTTGAATATGACCAATATATATATATATATATATATATATATATA
>Ga0307511_10002162_pt1 | contig 20651 bp, 25 predicted proteins | sample 13_EM_MG_FD_200266 | JGI IMG/M metagenome (GOLD analysis project Ga0307511, IMG submission 200266) | Populus trichocarpa ectomycorrhiza microbial communities from riparian zone in the Pacific Northwest, United States - 13_EM | ecosystem: Host-associated > Plants > Roots > Unclassified | place...
TTCTCTTTATTAACGGAATAATTATCCTCGCGCTCATAGGATATGAATGAGGTCGATGATTCGAAAACCCCTGCAGACATACCCACTCGAGGGCTAGCAGTCGACGACATTAAGTCTGATGTTAGAAGTGGAGAAATTCGAAATGGATCGTCGACCGGTACTGCAGTAGCACCCCCGGCATCGAGGGATATACTGGGAGAAAGAACAATCAAGTCTTCTGTGGAGAACGTCGAAAACACTTCATCAGCTTGCGGCGGGGTTGTATGACCTCCGGGCTCTGAATTCATCCGATGGGCTGAAATTGCAAGATTACATCGGATTGTCTTCCTCAAGTCTTTTGTCATCGCCTTTAACCCCTCATTGTGTCTCCGCAGCTCTCTGAGGATTGCGTTCAGATCCCGGTTTCCTTTGCATCTGAATTTCAGGCGAAGTAGGAACGGTACCTTCATTGCAGGCCCATCGGAGGAATCTGGCTCGAGCATATATTTGATCTCCAAGGCCCTCAGTTCAGAGAGGACCTCATCAAGTGCATGAATCACTTCCGTTGAGCTGGAGTTTGGGTCGGGGGGGGAGACAACAGAGGGGTTGGCGGCATGTGCATATTCGGGTTGGGCCTCGTGGACTGTGGCTCCATATCCTGTAGGAATGTGGTACATGCCAGAGTTCAGACGAAGGTATGTTTGGCGAACCTCCTCTGTCTGGTGCCGTGCGAGGGAAATCTTTCGACGGGATTGAGCCCAACTGCGCCCCATCGAATTTGTGACCACTGTCTGGATAGTATCATTCATGTTAGATATTCAGATATATTGACCTGTTTTTTGTGGATCTTGGACTTACCAGCAGAGTTGAATGTATTCAAGCAATCAATCGTACACCAACGTAGTAAAATTCCACCGAGACGCTAGGATTCTAAATCAAAGGAAGGACTGAAGTAATAAAGTCTGATTTTTGAACGTGCTTGTGTTAAGAATGTAAACATAGGTTGGTATGGTGCGGGTATCTTATACACATGTTACAGCCAGACTGACGACAATCAGAATACCAGGTAAGCAGGAAATAGATTTCTGCACCCCATCAATCGAGAAGCTCCAGCCGAGATAAGTCTAGACTACTTATGGAAGCATGCAAAGCGGCTTTACCCCTGTTATTACTTGATGTACGGATCCTTCAACCCCCCCTGCCATTGCTCATGAACCAATCAAATCTTATCATTCAAGCAGGGTAACTTGGCCTGAACGCTAGAGCTGCTGGCACTGCCCCGGATCGCGCCCCCGGGAGGTGGTTGCCTGAAGCCCGGCGCTAATGAGGAAGGCATGGTTGAAGGGCTCGTTAACCTAACAGCGGAGAAGCTACCAGGAGCCGGGATATTGCCCTCGTGCTGTTACCCTGAGTAAGGCGGAACCGGAAGAGGCCAAGATATGTTGATAGAGTCCTCACCGACAGGTATGTCAATGAGGGACTAAGAAGCTTGCTGAGACTGAAGACGTTTGAAGGAGACGATAATATAGCTTTTGTAAGAGTTTGGCAACACAAATGGTTGAGTCATCCGAATATTAACTTACGTGATGTATCAAAATAAAGGTAGTAAAATTCTCTTAGGATCAGCCCGATCCAGATAATATATCATATTAAGAAAGTGCTTAAGTCTTCATAAGGCTGGAGTCTTTAAAGGCTGGAAGCAAGAAGATCAGCTATCCTTTTTGAGAATTATAGTTCTAGGGCATGCTTATTAGTAGTCTAGTTGGGCAAATCTTGAAAATAGAGTTTCAATGCTTGCACCCAATCTACGGCTTCAAAATTCAATTACAAATTCAGAAGAATTATGTGATAGATTCAACCTCAGCCTTTTAACTCTCATATTGAGACAACTGAAATTTACAAACAGGCCACCTTTATCTCTGCTAGCGGTATTTAAGTCACACACTGGACCAGAAGTCTGGATGAAAGTATGAAGCAACTGGGAGCACTCTTCCCCTGGTATGCGTGTAACATACTAGTCTACTTTAGTTACGGGAGTCTTCTGTATTTCGTCCGCTGGTCTGGGTTATGCTTCAGCTAGTGCCAATCAAAATTTAAGACGAGTATCAGTAGGGTATTGCGGGTAAGAACCTGCCCCAATTCCACACTATACACGACCACTCCAGTTGTGAGAGTCGGTGGTTTGAACAACACGAAGGAGGGCTACTGGTCACTTGGAACCAGTCACAGCTATCTACTGGCAAGTTCCGTAATGAAAATACGAGATTGAATTTACACAACCTCGATTGTATAGAGAGTAATCCAGAAGCGCTACCGATGATTATGGAAATACTAGTGTAAGGGTAAGTCTGGCGAAGTCGGACTTGGCATGACAGGGGATAGCAACCACCTCCTTTCGCGAGCTTAGGAATTTCGTAGTGATTTTTACCACCAGAGGAAGTCTGGAGCTCAGAGTCAATACTTGCCCGTAGTGTAGCGTTGTTAATGAGTAGAAATCTCCGGACTTTTTGCATACAAATATGCACCTAATGCGTACACTCATTTTCCAAGTGCATATGCATTGATGAGCTTGAATGCTGATTCGCAAGCGGTATCCGTACTGTACATTGTACATGTATGCGCATATCCAGTGGAGTCGAACATAAGACTACCGTACTTGTGTTACTTAAGTAAGGCACCTAAGCCTACAGTCTGGTTGGCTAAGCCTATTGAGTACTTTTTGCGGAAAAAGGTAAATCCGGCGTGACAGTAAGCCTTTGAAGCTCTTAGTGGTCCTTCGGAATAATGTCGGCTTATTCGGAGCCAATAAGGCTAGAAAGGAGGGCACCAAGCACACTTAAGATCGGACTACAAGAGGCCTTATTTACTCTCGTTATTGTTACCTTCTCAAAATAATCCCGTCGAGCGATTTCCTTTGCGCGAGGCCAGTCAGAGAGCCTCCGCCACATATACCTTGGCCTGAATTCCGACATGAATAGGATTCCTGGAAGCTATGGAGCCATAAACAACGAGTCCCAAGATGCCACCGCCAACCCACCTGTTCTCACCCCTCTGTAAGATGTTCATCCCAGCTCTCCCATTCTGATCCGCGCCCTCGATGAGGCCCTCATCGAGCTAAGAACCTTAGAGATCAAATACATGCTTGAACGAGATTCATGCGGATCCGGTGTGGCCGCAATAAATATTCCATTCCCACTCCGCCTACAATTCCGAATCAAAGGGAAGCGGGAATTGAAGGCTATCCTTGCAGAGTTAGACAGTCACAATGAGGATATTAAGGCGATGACAGAAGAGCTGCGGAAAATAGTTCGATGGAACTTGGAAATTTCAGCAAGTCAGATGTCAAATATCGACCCTAGCCCTACTGCAGGCCACATAACCCCACCGAATATTGACCCAACTTGTCCGATACCCTCCATAGAGAATTCAAGCCTAGGTGCCCCTCCTGTGGGCGCAATACTTCCTCCTGTGGGTGTGACACTTCCTCTTGCGAGTGCGACACCTCCTCCTGTGAATGCTAGTATGCCACCCAGAGCGGGAGGTACTACTGCAATCGACAATCCACCTCGGCCGCCTTCCCTTGCCAGTTCTGGGCATGGAATCAATACGTATGGGCGAGAATTCCACTCTTCGGACTCATTTACATCGTATGAGTGGCAGGATAATTATTCCACCCACACAGGCGACAAAATTTGCACACAATGTCACCAAGTGTGGCGGAGGGATTGAAACCCATAACCTACCGGGGATCAATATCAGGGGTCCAGAGTTCTTTTGGAAGTAGGACCAGTCGGTGGTAATATGACCAGCTTAGGCTCATATCAAAGGTGGATAAATGGTATACTGGTACTTTGCGTTTGTTGGGGGGGTCATTTTTTGAAGGATGCTGAGGAAGAATATGCACGGTGCCAATACAGACTAGGAAGAATAGATAGCGGGTGTTGCGGCAGCTGAATCGATTTGCTGATTCGTTTTTTCAAACTTCCACTTGATTTTTGTTATCCCCTAAAGTATTGTTCATATTTCCTTTGGCGCCTAGAGGTATGTAATTAGATGTGAAAGTTGGATGTCGAGGCGGTTTGATTTCTGTACGTTGCGGGTAGGAACGATGTTGGTCGACAATGGGGCACGGGTTGAGAGGTTGTTGGATGCCTTTATTATTTTCTTGATGTTCTTTACTTGAGTCTATATCATAGTCTCCTCCAGTCCTCCAAGCGAGAACAGTAGTGTCGTTAGCGTTGCAATGGTTTGGGTTGCACTGATTTTATAGCCCTTGCCTACTCAGTCATTACGTAAGCGAAACATGTGATATACGGTACTGGGGATGAGACCGGAAATGACCAAGGTGAAACCTGCATACTTGGCACTCCTCAGCAAGCCCCACGAGTACCTCTATGCAAATTCTATATTGCTTAAACTTATGCTATAACTATATCGAACCTGCTCTATATCATGCAATAATGGCCAAGGTGATATTGGATGGCCTATTGATGACTAGGGTATTGAAACATTGAGACAGTGGATAGAGGATGGGAAGGCATTGATACTAAGAAAATCTGTGATGCATGCATGATCTCAGGCGGCATATCATGCTGTATCAGCTGGCGGACATTCTAAGCCTATGCGGTCTCAAGCCTCAAGCACTAAGCGGGGAGGAGGTGGTTGAAGGAGAGGGGGGGGAAGCAGTTGAATGGGACAGTATCAGACCTACTACAAGTATGCGTATACCTGCAACTATCATCAATCATGACACAGACCCCTAGGTAGTGCTACGAATTGATGCAGAGGCTTGTGCCGACTTGGAAGACTTAAATGAGGTGGAAATTGGGGAGCAGCAGTGGATTTTACAAATTCAGGCGATTTTGGAGATAAGTAGACACCCAACATGGGTTGAGGGCTAGGAGATCTGTATTCGCTTATATATATAGGGCCTTGAGTGATCTATAGCGCCTATTGCCGTAGGTTAACGCTTGGATAGTACTTATAGGTGGCATATGTCAATTGGGGGTATTGGGTACTTTTGCTCTAATTCATATGTAGCGATTTAAGGACTTTTTTGCAGCTGAGTTAGTATGTCTATGATATAGAGCGGGTTCGATATAGTTATGGCATGAGTTTAAGCAATATAGAATTTGCATAGTGGGGCTTGTTGTGGGGTGCCAAGTATGCAGGTTTCACCTCGGTCATTTCCCCCTGCAGTATCTAATTGTGAGGCTTGGCATAAGGCTCCGGGATCGTCGGTTGGTCAAAGACAACTGGCACGTGCCAACGAGGCAAGCTATGTAACAAAGTTATTACCTACGAACCACTAGTTGGCACAACCAGAATGTTGTGTGGGGTAGATCGGAAGAGATTTTGTCAGGGGTGCTAGGGATTCACCAGGATGAGCGGTTGGAGACGCAGGACATATCCCGACACATAGGAGCTGCAGACTTCCCCAGTGATGCTGCGGAGGACGGGGTTGAAGGGGTATAGATGAGTAGGTTTGGTCGATGTCCCATCAATAAGAGCCCTCATTTTGCTATGTTGCACTCTCCTCCAACGTAGTCTGGTTGGCACTCTCCTCCTCCGTTGCTACCTGCAACATTAATTTGACATATATATAGGGTCGAGGTCATTAGCGGAATATTCGGCCTATGGTTGATTGTAGATTTATTACGCTACGATAACTTTGTGGTATGCTACACAGAGTCCTATCCGCAGCGGATTACATAACCCGTAATGGGAAGGGTAATAGGTGGTGTTACGCTTCTCCAGCAATCGCCTCGGTTACTAAGACTGCAGGACGAGACTAGTCTGGTTAGGATGAGACCTAATTATAAAACTAGATCAACTTAGGACTAAGTTAAATCTGTGCTTAGTAAGTTTAGTACCACCACAATCTTCCATCTCCGCTGTGCGAACTCAACCACCGTCATGGAGCCCGTATCTTGTCAGTAAACGGATCTAGAGGTCGATATGGATATGTTTGCAGTTCCGAGAAATATATTCTAAGGTAACTAACCAACTTGGCGAATCTCAACCCAACAGCCCACCCTGATATATAATCCAAACGAAAGACCCGGAAATGAGGGGTATGTGAGCAAATCTGAGGACCAAAATGGCGAAGATAACCATGAAACGGTCTCCTTAACCCCAGCTACCCCGCTATCGAACAAAACCAGCCACAATAAGTACAAAACCTCCCTGGCGTCCAACTCAATACTTACCCATTCCTCTAGAGCGAGGCACCAAATGGAGCAATGGTGGCAAGAAAGAGTATGAAAGAATATGGAACGACAACTCCCAAAGTCGATTTCGCCACCCCCATCGTCCCTCGCACTCAGCAGCACCCAACCATCCTTCCCTCTTACCAGTAATCCACTTTCTTCTCCACTCTCAATAGATCCCCAAGATGCCCCTAATGTGCCTACCAATCACTAGCCAAAGTTTCGAGAGAATTCTCGACATCTGATATTTGTCCAATGCCGAATGAGCTAACAGAGAATTATGAGTATCCAGCCCCACCACGGCACACTTGGTGGCAGTGAGTGCAGATTTTGTCGCCTTTCTCTTTATAAACGGAATAATTATCCTCACGCTCATAGGATATGAATGAGGTCGATGATTCGAACACCCCTGCAGACATATCCACTCGGGAGCTAGCAGTCGACGACATTAAGTCTGATATTAGAAGTGGAGGAATTCGAAATGGGTCGTCGACTAGTACTGCAGTAGCATCCCCCGCATCGAGGGATATACTGGGAGAAAGAACAATCAAGTCTTCTATGGAGAGCGTCGAAAACGCTTCATCAGCTTGAGGCGGGGTTATATGACCTGCGGGCTCTGAATTCATCCGATGTGCTGAAATTGCAAGGGTGTATTGGATTGTCTTCCTCATGTCTTTTGTCATCGCCTTTAAATCCTCATTGTGTCTCCGCAGCTCTCTGAGGATTGCCTTCAGATCCCGGTTTCCTTTGTATCTGAATTTCAGGCGAAGTAGGAACGGCACGGTCATTGCAGGCCCATCCGAGGTACCTGGTTCGAGCATATATTTAATCTCCAAGGCCCTCAGTTCGGAGAGGACCTCATCGAGTGCACGGATTAGTTCGACTGAGCTGGAACTTGAATCGCCATGTTCCGGAGGTGAGACAACAGAGGATTTGGCGGCATGTGCATGTTGGGGTGGGGCCTCGTGGGTTGTCGCTCCATAGCTTGAAGGAATCTGGTGTATGTCGGAACTCAGACGAATGTAAGTTTGGCGGGTCTCCTCTGTCTGGTGCCGTGCGAGGGAAATCTTTCGACGGGATTGAGCCCAACCGCGCCCCATTTGAATTCGTGAAAACTACCGGAATAGTATCATTCATGTTAGACATTCAAATATGTTGATCTGTTTGGGAATCTTGAACTTACCAACGCAGTGTCGGAACCAAAGTAGCTCAGTAATCAAACGTATAGCAATTTAGCAAAACTCCTCCGAGAAACTAGGGCTTTGAATCAAGAAAGTGAAAGATATGAGGAAATATATGAATGTTAAGAAAAATATATGTTGGTATAGTACGCGACTGGGGTTGGTATTTTATACGCATGTTTCTAGGCAATTACATAAATTCAGTACGTTCTATGCATGTGCTCCAGCCCATGGTTCTTTAGATAGTGCATACGCCTGTTAAATTAACCTTCACGGACAACATATTTTATGTTGGAATGCATAAAGGCGACACAGCAAAAGAAAAGTTGGCACAACAAGGGGAAAAGTTGGCACAGCAAATGAAAAGTTGGCACAGCAAAAGTCGACAGTAAAGGCGACACACCAAAGGTTCGTGTTGTGTCTTGGCGCTACTGTAGCGGATTTAGTTGACGCTTAGTAAATATTCAGTAAGTGCATGGTGCCAGCAATTCTAGTCTTATTTCGAACGGGAGTCACCCAACCTGAATCAATCCTCCTACCATACATATACCAAGCCAACCTCTAGAATCTCCAACCCCTCCGCTTTGTGAGCTCGATCACTGCCGTGGAGCTCGTACCTTGTCAGTAACCACGAGAAATTTACCCTAAGGAAACGACCAGCCGCAGCCTGCCATTGCGAATTCCGACCTAGCACTCATACGCTCCACTCTTATAACCCAACGAAAGATACACCGAAGGCTGGAATTGAGGAGTAAAGGCTGAGATGAAATAGCAAAGAAAATCATGAAAGAACAGCTCCTTAACTCCGACCCTCTGACCCGCTATAGACAAAAACCGATCCCACAAATAGTGCAAAACCTCCCTAGCATTCAACCTAACACTAACCCATTCCTCTATAGCCAAGCGCCAAAGGAAAATATGAAGATGCAATATTGCAATTGGCAATAAAGAGTAGGAATGTGGAAAGACAACTCCTAAAGTCAATTTCCCCACCACCCTCGCACTCGGCAGTACCCAACCATCCTCCCCCTTTACTAGTATCACATCCTCCCTAGGACTCCTAGAGAGCTCCCACCATGTATCCAGAGCCCGATAGTCCCTTGCCGACCCCCCCGACCTCCCCAAGCCAACACTAAGACTGAGTGGCACTAGTGAAGCCTTGGAGCTTAACCGAGAATATCCTCATCTTCTTCTCCACCCTTCGTACAATCCCCAGCGTGCCTACCAGTCACTGACCATAGCTTGGAGAGATATCTGCCTCATGCCAACCAAGCTAATAGGAAGTTAGGAGTATCCAGCCCTACAACACATCTGGTGGTAGTGAGTGCAGATCTTGCCACCCCTAAGTTTATTGATGGAATAATTATCCTCATGCTCATAGGATATGAATGAGGCAGTCGATTCAAAAACGCTGGTTGCAGATATGATCACTTGGGAACTAGTAGCCGACAACGCTGAGTCTGGTATTATAGGTGGGAGTGGGTTGTCAACTGCGGTAGCATCCCTGGCATCAGGGGATATGCTAGGAGAAAGGTCAATCAAGTCCTCTGTGGAGAGCATCGAAAACCCCTCATCAGCTTGCGGCGGGGTTATATGACCTGCGGGCTCAACCTGTATTGAATTTATCCAATGTGCTGAAATTGCAAGGTTACACTGAATGGTCTTCCTCAGGTCTTTTGTCATCACCATCAAATTCTCGTTGTGTCTTTGCAGCTCTCCAAGGATTGCCTTCAGATCCCGGCTTCCTTTGCATCTGAATTTCAGCCGAAGGAGGAAGGGAATCTTCATTGTGGGCCCATCGGAGGAATCTGTTCCGAGCATATATTTGATTTCCAAGGCTCTGAGTTCGGAGAGGACTTCATCAAGTGCACGGATCACTTCCGTGGACCTGGAACTTGGATCGCTTGTTCCGGGAGTGGAAACAATAGGGGGGTTGGTGGCATGTGCATGTTCAGGTGGAGCCTCGTGGATTGTCGCTTCATATCCTGTAGGGATCTGGTACATGTCAGAATTCAGGCGAAAGTATGTTTGGCGAACCTCCTCTGTCTGGTGCCGCGCGAGGGAAATCGTTCGACGGGATTGAGCCCAACTGCGCCCCATCTGAACTCGTGAAAACTGGCAGGATAGGATTCAAGTTAGGCACTTCAAATCGTTGAACTTATCAGCGCAGGTCAGAATCGTACATACCTAAGTGATTATATAATCAAACATATACCAACGTAGACTAAGGCTAACCTATATCAAGAATGTAAAGGGCTTACTTGAACGACTTTGTGTGAAGAAATATATGAGCGTTAAGCTGGCAACGATAGATTGGTATAGTGCGCGACTGGGTTGGTATTTTATATTCCAGGAGGTTGCAAAAGTTAAGTCAGGTATTAAGAAAATAGACTGGCATTCGTTTTGGTGCTCACGGGGCGTGGGTAGCTAGGGACACGAGTGACCTTGCATTAACCTAGCTCCGAATTCTGCAGCTTAGTTAGGTTAGTTCAAGCTGTTGAGGTTCCTTTTCCAGAACCTGTGCCAGGTCGGTTCACCATCTGCACGCTTCACGCTACCGTAGCTTGCAGGGCAACATCGCCAACGGCATTGCCTTTTATGTTTAACGACCGAGTTTCTAATCATCGGTTATCCATTAGGTCGCACGCACATGCATAAGGTAGTACAGTGTATCAGTTGGTAGGTTTCGGGTTTCTTAGGATATATGTAGCCTGCTTGGGGGTTGCGAAGGATTCTGTTGAATCAGGTCAGCCATTCCTGAACCCCCGATACCTGATCGATCTGCTAGGTATAGTAGAGACATGGATGTAACTGCTCCGTACATCGCCAAGCATTTTGGGTTGGACCTACTTGCACTTACTTAACTTATGCCAAGACTATCTACCAGTAGCACATTTGCTCCGTGGGGTGACGCTGTTAGCACAGCGTGCATCTCTAAGAGCCTTGCATGCGCATCTACACGCACATCCCTGGATGCTTGGTTGATTCACCCATTCGCTCACGTTGCTTTTTTTTCTCACAAATAGGTGTAGCTCCGCTTGACATGTGCGCAAATGGGCCCAGGTAGAAAATGAAAGCAAGAGATCTCACCAGTAACATGAATAATCCCACCCACCCAATGAAATGCCATCGATATATGATCACCCCTGCAAACCCCCCTCAAAATCCACCCCGCAGATCCTTATCTAACTCCCAAAGTTTCAGCGGCGCAGGTAAGAACCATAATTATCCATAAGTCTCTTAATGTCTGTCCGTTTTCTGTCTTCCTGTCGACCACCACACTGCGGCCGTGCAGATGGATACCCAATCACCAAAGAGATTTCAAGAAAAGAAAAGTAAGCCCCGCGCTGCCACGGAGAATAACAACGTACATGTAGGCACGCATCTCATACTCAAACAAATCACGAATGACTGCGCATGAACTTGACAATTACCATAATTACCAAATTACCATTGGTGGTGATTGGGGAGATGGGCAGGTTTATTGGATTTCTCTGAACCCCCACAACGCTAAAAAAAAAGACATTTTTCAATCACGAATTGGCCTAAGGTACCAATAACTGTATCATGCAGGCTGCTGATATCAGCCCAATAGCAATTGCAAGCTGTCGCAGATTCCTAGCCAACACTATCACTGACCTCTTGTCTTGCTCGATGGCTTCCCGCGGCCGGCCCATTCCCAAGATCTCCTCGGGCTGCACAAACCGGTACCAGTACCCAGTAAGCATGAAAAACTGTATATGCGTATTCAACAAAAAGGTTTTGTATGGTTACCCACAGCATTTTTCCCATGCATCCCGTCGGAGCAGCGTCTCTAGCCACATCCCGTGATATATCATGATCATGGCGATTCCGGCTAAATGCAGATCTATGGAAACGAGTACGCTCTACAACATAATTATGCTCACATCCCGCCAAGATCAACCCAATATCCAATACTCCCCTCTTCCAATATGTCCTCCCCGAAGAACCCCGCCCCTCACTCCTCAACCTCCCCCCTAGGCCAGGTATCCAACGGGTGAGCTCATGACGACTAGTAGGCATTTACCTAGTATCTATATTCATCATAAAATAGCCTCTAGGGCAGCAACTCCCATTATGACGAAATCGCATGCTATCAAAACAACTACTCACCACTGCAAAATGTGCTATTCTGAGAATTAACGAAATTTTCTTTATTTATGCTACCCTGAACCTCCCCACATTAACCCTCAGCAGCCTAGTTTGCAGCAGCATTCCCAACTATCACGGGAAGGTCTCCAATAGCTTGAGAGGTCTGATAGTCTCGCTTTTTGGCTTCAGAGGTCACTTGGACTGGTCGTGTTTAACCCTCTCCCGGTAGCTACATGCTTAGCCAATATCAACGCAAACTACTTGCCATGCTGGGAAAATAACGCTGGATTGGACGCTGGATTGTGGACGGTAGATTGGACACTGGGTTAGATACTGGACTGAACTACTGTGGTTGGTCATGGGCGTATGGTTGGAAGGGGGTTATAATGCATCGGACAAGGCCAGTATACTCCCGCACGCAAAGCTACCTTTATAACATAACGGTGCGGGGGCATTGGAACCCGTGGCGCTAGTGGAGACCTCTCCATATGTGTGAAGATGCTCTGGAGAAGGGGCCCAAAGGTAGAATTGCAAAGGAGGTAGATGTGGTGGATTTGGTTGATTCAATAAGAGCTCACATAATTACGCATTTTGTAGAGGTTAGTGCCCCAAGTTGGGGCCCTCGAATGATGATATTTTGCACGCTTCTTCTTCAATCCTACTTTGACATTGATATAGATGTTAGGTAGGGTGATCATGGGCTCATTCGTACCATATAATAAGCAGGGTAGAGGGGGGAAGGGTAGTCCTTGGAGCGGGGGTTTGTTGGGTGGTAATCCTTAAGAGGAAGCATATTGGTGCTCCTAGAGCTATTGGAGACTTCTCTGTAGTGATTTGGGAATCCTGCTGCGGAGCGGGTTGTTGAGGGTTAGTGGTGGGAGGTTCAGGGTAGCATAGATAGAGGAAATTTCGTTGATTCTCAGAATAGCACATTTTGCAGCGGTGGGTAGTTGTTTGATAGCATGCGATTTCGTCATAATGGGGGTTGCTGCCCTAGAGACTATTTTATCATGAATAGAGATTCTAGGTAAATGCCTACTAGTCGTCATTAGCTCACCCGTTGGATACCTGGCCTAGGGAGGAGGTTGAGAAGGGGGGGGTCTTCGGGGAGGACATATTGGAAGAGGGGAATATTGGATTGGGTTGATCTTGGCGGGATGTGAGCATAATTATGTTGTAGAGCGTACTCGTTTCCATTGATATACATTTAAATGGAATCACTATGATCATGATATACCGGTATCACGCTAGAGATGCTGCGGTTTCGTATGAATCAATAAATTCGCTGAGGGGGTTGCAGGGGTGATTATATCCTGGTGGTGGCTTACAAGGTCAGCTTGCAAGGGTACATAAACCAGGTTCTGATTTGACAACCGCAGTAATCCCTGCCTGACTTCCAGGGGTATGCTATGCCACCTTACCTATACTGTAAAGGCAACTGCGGATACGTAACTCAAACACATGAAATTCTTTTATCTTCGAAATCATGCAATCTTCTCGTATAACTTATCACGAATCTCGCTGGTTCAGAATATATTCTAGTCTTTGTCATTCGACCGCTCAATCACAACTCGCAGTCATCAGCTTCAACCCACAAGCACAATTGAGCTAGTGCGGTATTCCCAACCCTCCATGCAGACAAGCTAATATAGATATACACATTTGCTCACCTAATGACCTGATTAGCTCTGTATTTATACCAGCCCTTGCCCTACTAACCAGTACCTGCAGAACTACTCTTGATCTCAACACCATCTATATAAAGATAAGAACTTGAACCTACTTCTGCCTCTTGAGGTTCATGCTCTCCTCAATACGGAGTAGCTTTCACAATCTGGCCTTGACAAGACCTTAATAATTTTTCTAATTCGTAATTCTACTTTGTTGGGATGATCCCAATACACTGATCCCAACAGTTTGCTGGTTAGTTTAAAATTCACATAAGCAACTCGGATTCTTATGAGGGATTTGTTATTTTCATATCCAAATGTCTAACATGAATGATAATGTCTTGGCAGTTTTCACAAATTCAGATGAAGCACCGCAGTACTAACTAGTCTCAGACCCAAGATCTACTCTACAGTAGATTCAGTAGGTGTGTACCTAGGTAGTCTCGCACCGTATAACTCAAACTGACTTGTGCCTTGAGCAGAAATTAGTTGAGTTGCCGCTTCCAACTCATAAATTATTCAGAGATACAACCAAAATTTTTGAAAGTCGCACGATATTAAAACCTTGAGGGTTGAGGCCTCCTAGTAGCTATGAGCCCATTAGCAGAATTTCACCCAATGGGAAGGGTAATTGAGGAGGTCATACTGCAAAGGGTGGGGTATTGGGCATTCAGTTGAGATAGGATGTGAGGGTAATAACACTGACCATAGCATATCACGAAGGCTTGTCATCATTAGCTGTGTCTTGGCATTAGTGTAAAGTACATCTAATGTAGTCTGGTTGCACGACCCTCGTAACAGGTAATGATAGACCTCCAATGGGATTGATGCTTAATAAATATTCAGTAAGTGCATGGTGCCAGCAATTCTAGTCTTATTTCGAACCGAGTTCCCCAACTTAAATCGATCCTCCATACCATACATATACCAAGTCAACCTCGAGAATCTCCAAACTCTCCGCTTTGTCAACTCGATCACCGCCATAGACCTCGTACCTTGTCAGTAAACAAATCTAGAGATCGATATGATTGCAACCACGAGAAATTTTTCCTAAGGAAACGACCAGCCCCAGCCTGCCATTGCGAATTCCGACCTAGCACCCATACGCTCCACTCTTATAACCCAACGAAAGATACACCGAAGGCTGAAATTGAGGGGTAAAAAGCCGAAGATGAAATGGCGAAGAAAATAATGGAAATAACAACTCCTTAACTCCGACCCGCTTACCCGCTATAGACAAAAACCGATCTCACAAATAGTACAAAACCTCCCTAGCGTCCAACCTAACACTAACCCATTCCTCTATAGCTAGGCTCCAAAGGAAAAATATAAAGATGCAATGGCAACAAGGGGTAAGAATATGGAAAGACAACTCCCAAAGTCGATTCCCCCCACCACCCCTCGCACTCAGCAGCACTCCACTATCCTTCCATCTTATCAATATTATATCCTCCCTCGGCGCTCTTGGAGTGCTCCCACCATGTATCCAGGGTCTGATAGTCCCTCTTGCCGACCTCACTCCCCCCTACGAGCCAACACAGAACCTGAATGGCACATGTGAAGCTCCGAAGCCAAACCTCGAATAATCCTACTTTCTTCTCCACCCTCCCAGGGTGCCTTCCAGTCACTGACCATAGCTTTGAGAGATACTTGCTTCGTGATGACCGAGCTAACAGGGAGTTAGGAGTATCCAGCCCCACGACACATTTGGTGGCAGTGAGTGCAGATTTTGTCGCCCCTAAGTTTATTGATGGAATAATTATCCTCATGCTCATAGGATATGAATGAGGCAGATGATTCGAAAACGCCGGTTGCAGATATATTCACTTGGGAGCCAGTAGCCGACAACGTTGGGTCTGGTGTTATAGGTGGGAGTGGGTCGTCAACTGCGGTAGCATCCCTGGCATCGGGGGATATGCTAGGAGAAAGATCAATCAAGTCCTCTGTGGAGAGCGTCGAAAACCCCTCATCAGCTTGCGGCGGGGTTATATGACCTGCGGGCTCAACCTGTATTGAATTCATCCGGTGTGCTGAAATTGCAAGGTTACATCGAATTGTTTTCCTCAGGTCTCTTGTCATTGCCCTTAAATCCTCATTGTGTCTTCGCAGCTCTCCAAGGATTGCCTTCAGATCCCGGTTTCCTTTGCATCTGAATTTCAGCCGAAGTAGGAGCGGAACCTTCACTGCAGGTCCATCAGAGAATTCTGGCTCGAGCCTGTATTTGTGCTCAAACACTCTCAGTTCAGAGAGGACCTCATCAAGTGCGCGGATCACCACCGTTGAGCTGGACCTTGCATCGCTTGTTCCGGGAGTGTAGACAACAGGGGGGTTGGTGGCATGTGCATGTTCAGGTGGAACCTCATGGGTTGTCGCTCCATATCCTGTAGGGATCTGGTACATGTCAGAATTCAGGCGAAAGTATGTTTGGCGAACCTCCTCTGTCTGGTGCCGCGCGAGGGAAATCGTTCGACGGGATTGAGCCCAACTGCGCCCCATCTGAATTCGTGAAAACGTCGGAATAGCTAGCATTCATGTTAAACATTTCGAGTTGTTGATGTGCTTTTGCAGATCTTACCACCGCAGTGTCGGAACCGAACGTACCTAAGTGATCAAGCGTATACTATTAATGTAGCAAACTCCTCCGAGAAACTAGGGCTATAAATCAAGAAAGTGAAGGACTTAGTACTTAAACGTGCTTTGTGTGGAGAAATATATGAATGTTAAGAAGGCACAAATAGATTGGTATAGTGCGCGACTGGGTTGGTATCTTATACTCAATATTCACAAGTTCAGTATTAATACAATACGATCAGGGCGGGCACAACAAAAGCGAGTGCCATTCTGCCATTCATTGTGGTGGTAATAAGCATGTGCATGCACCCCACGCAGGAACCCCTTTGGAAGCAACAGCGTACTTTAATTGGCACAGCACACTCCACACTCCGGGGCCACAAAAGTCGTTGTTAACACAAGCTTGATGGCTTGATGTATGCAGTCAACTTTTGAGTTTTTGTGGAATTAAGGTACGCTCTTCTGATCGCTACGCCACCCGCCACCCGCTAGCGAATCTTTTCGTAGGGCAGGTAAATTTGGCACTTGTCACTCAAGGAATAGTTGGCTCGCTATATGCCTATTAACCTAGCTTCGCGGACAACACAACCGTGATTTATCAGGCAGCAAGAATTGATTCGCTATGAGCTTGCCAGTGGGGCAGGGGTATGCCACGTTAAGCACAAAGCAATTAAAAGCAAAACTGAAACAATAGGTACCTAATGACTTCCATTATACACATACAAGCTACTGTAGAGCTTGTACGTATTATATGTATAAATATATCACTGCAGTGCATTCCTGTAGCCAGCTCGGTGACAAAAATATCATACCCTGCATAAAGATGCTGTATGTCTTTCCAATATGCAGCATTTCCTCTCTATGCAGGGGAGGGGTACGATATTTTTTGGCACCTACGGTAGCTATAGGTACTATACACACTACTAATTCTAGCTAGGCCGCTACCAGTGGATCATGAGCGCGCATCAACTTCCAGTGATCGCATTATTCAATAGTAAAATCCGGAAGCCTACGAATATGTAGTTTATGGTCCTGACTTCCATCTGGTGGTAATGGTATACTGGCCCGCTCAAATGACTTGACAATGCTGGCGTTTCTCACGATGTAGCCACTCCCATGCTTGTGCAACTGTATGAGTGATAATAATACGTCGGGTTCCAATGCTATCATTGTAGTCTTCTCCAGCTTTTGCCGGTGCATCCAGATCCTCAATAATATCGTCTAGATAGTCTGCTATATTTCCTGTATATCCTTCTGGAGTATATATTGGTGTGATGTCAGGTCCCGCATAAGCTGTTGAACAGTATCTGTAGTTTGGATCTTTTTGTGTGAGTTTTGAATTTACCAGTGCAGAAAATATATGACTGTATGGTGCAGTATTTAATACGTATACAAAGTTACAGCCAGCTAACTCCAGTCACGAAACAAGGCTCAGTCCTAGCGTCCAAGCTGTCGCCACATATACAATTAATTTCACGTGCGAATCCCCGATTAACGAACGAGATGTTACCGGTACATTTGCATGTGCAGATTACGTTGCGGGCAACCAGACTACCTACATTTCACGTGCGATTCCCTACCTACGTTTCCTCGCTACCGGTACATTTGCATGTGCAAACTACGCTGCAAAACCAAAACTACCTACATTTTCACGTGGGATTGATTTGCACCCCTGCAGAATATACCTGGCAACAGGTGCGGGACGCCTTGGGTAGGACCCCACAGCCCCAACGAGACAGCCATAGACCATGGGCTATACCAACGAAATTATCAAAATCGCCCCGTTACAACATGGACAAAACCAACTACAAGAATAACCTCCAGCAAAGCCGCGCCGCGAGCGTTGCGGGCTAATGCATGGACTCGACGTTGATGACTTGCAGGGGCAACAAGAGGCCTACTACAGCCACTAGGCAGCAGCAGATATTTAATATAAGAGAGAAACGAGCACTTACAGGCTTTGTTGTGTCTACTAACTTGTGGCCTTCTATAGCTGATTGCACAAGATATTGTTAGTCAACGAATTATCGAGCCGATGAGCAAAGGGGGGAGGGGGGCATTATAAACTCAAGCAGTCAATAATCAAACCTCGAAATCGACGAGATCAGAGACTTCAGCAACAGCATGCTCCCTGCTTTAGCGCCCTCCGCGACCCAATCCCCCGTGACCCAAACCCCCAAATGACGACAGCAAAAGTAGTCGAGTGATATGCGATATTATTGGATTATTAGCTTTAAGGAGCAGCCACTCACGACACAAACCAGGCTGGGGTGCCAGACTAGGTACCCTTATATAAGTTTTGGGTTGCAACCGCATCGCATATTAATTTATCCTGCACTGGTGAGCCGTCCAATAATGGCAAAAATATCATACCCTGCATAAAGATGCAATATACGTCTTTCCAATATGCAGCGTCTGGGCCTCTTTATGCAGGGTGGGGGTACGATATTTTGAGACACCTAGCTGTATTGTGCAACTCTATGAGTGATAGTAATACGTCGACTTCCAACCCTATCATTATAGCCTTCTCCAGCGTCTTGTGCTTTTGCTAGTGCGTCCTCAATCGTATCGTCCAGTAATTAGTCCGCTATCTTGTCCTTAAAGAGCTTATTGAGGATGGTATGTATGTATTCTGTACATCCTTCTGGAAGTTATACTAGTGTGATATCAAGGTCCTGCATAAGCTGTTGGACAGTATCTGTAGCTTGTCCGCTGGAAATATTTGGTAGTTTTCACAAATTCTGATGAAGCACGGTTGGGCTCAATCCCCTCAAACAATTTCTACGTACTGCGGTCCAAGTGTGCCGCAGGGTTGGATAACCGTAAACTCCTGTTGGTTCAACAGTCCGAGACAAATATTAGAGGGCTAGTCGGAGCAGTGACCGGTTGGCATGAGGCTTTCCTTATTTGTCAGATCCGAATGCCTAGACTCGTACATATCAATGGTGGAGCAGAAAGTAGGTATACTGGTAGTTCAGGAGTGGCTTTCGTCGATAGCAGGGGGCAGAGGTGAAATGTTACTGGATTTTCTTGATGTCGTTTCATTCTCAGTCAAGGGTTCGAGTTTCTCCTTGGGTAGTTTGCAAATTACATGGCTTACATAAGGAGAGGGTCCTTGCGTCTTGCGCTAACCAAAGTGATCCAGCTGACTACCCAAAGTGGCAGCATGGTACTAGCTAGTTCCTAGCTCTACTCTGATTCAGCAGGCATAGGCCTCAGGCCTCGGACTCGTGAACGAAAAGATGAATGTTTCAAAATTAACCGATTCATTGCACGAAACCATTTCTCGAGATTCGTACTCTTACGTGAGCAGGAACAATGGCATCTAGATATCTAACTTGAATATGGCATCTATACTATATATCGTGCTGCAAAGTGCCAAGTGAGACATAGTTCACCTGGAACACCCCCACGGTTGTGCCAACCAGACTACAAATTCCCCAACCCCGCATCACGATCATGTTGAATATAGCCCACATCAATCGCAATTGAAACACCAGACCTCAGGCAACATTACCAATACCCCGGCATGGCCAGGGCGGGGGTTATTGCGGGCCCTATAGAGTCACTATCAATCCCCGAGACCAATAAAATCAAACACCGACAGCGACAAGGCGCAATACTTGAACCTTTGGCCTTTATGTAGCAGCACCCCCTCCACCGACCACCCCTCCACTAGGACCACCCTCTGCTCCATGGCCGCCGATTTTGTTGGCCAGCACTGGGTTGATTGCGCAACCCCGGACTCAAAAGGAATCCTGCTGCGTATGGGAGACATTTAAGGCGACTAGAGTGGCCATCCTACCTTTATTGTTGGGTAGGGGAAGGAAGACTCACCGCGAGTCCTACTATCGAGATAGGGCGGGGGTCAAACATGAGGCTATATTTGCGGTGGATATATGAATTATGGGCTCGGTCTTGTATTTGTGCCCTGCAATCGGTCGAGTGCTGGGGGTCGACGCACTCCCGGTGGAAGCCCTCGACTAAGGTTGGGGGTGTTGGAGCTGTAGATCTCTCCATGCTGCTTGAGGATGCGGAGGGGAGGAAGAGGTTGAGGGGGGTATAAATATGTTGTTTTTTGTATTGCAAAAAACCCAGTGATCGTGTGGGGTACCCAATGATGGGACCATGACGAGCCTGCTGGAGCCCCGACTAGACTCAAGGCACGTACAAGTTAGTCTGTAATACCAGCAGAGAGGGAGAAGTGAACCCTATGCCTCACAATAGCAAACACAAAAACAAAACTTCCGTCACCCAGACCATCACGCCAGTGGAGGAATTTAACAACCACTCGAGTGGGAAACAAAAAAAATAAATAAACCCCAGGACCCCCCCTGTCCACTCATAGCTCTGTCCCAGTCGTAGACAGTGGTGCGGAGGGTCTACATTTCCATCCGCGGTGCTGGTACCGGCATAGACTTGTTGAAGTAGATGACTAGGGGAGAATGGGTCCTCCCTGATCGGCGGTCCTCACTCAAGAGCCAGCGTGCCCCTATAATCTCCACGTGGTTCCTGTCGTCGTCCTATCGCCAATGGCACCTCCCCTCCAGCATAAACGACGGTTGCTCTGATTGGTTTGGTTCCCTTGGCTGGCTCCTCGGGTTGCTAATGTTGTTGGAACTGTTGGAACTGTTGGTTACTGCTGGTGCTGGTTCCTCGGGTTCTTTGGCAATGGGTTGTTGTGCTTGGGGGTTTCTCTAATTCCTTACCCTTCCCTTTTGGCTCCGGGGATGTTGTGACCTGTATAGCTGCCTCCACGTATGCGTGCCGAGGGTGGGCCAGTTGAGGTGTCGGCTGGTGATAAGAGGTACGGTGTGCGTGGTGGTGGTGGTGGTAGTGGTGGTGGTGGTAGTGGTGGTGGTGGTAGTGGTGGTGGTGGTAGTGGTGGTGGTGGTAGTGGTGGTGGTGGTAGTGGTGGTGGTGGTAGT
>Ga0307511_10002163_pt1 | contig 20649 bp, 18 predicted proteins | sample 13_EM_MG_FD_200266 | JGI IMG/M metagenome (GOLD analysis project Ga0307511, IMG submission 200266) | Populus trichocarpa ectomycorrhiza microbial communities from riparian zone in the Pacific Northwest, United States - 13_EM | ecosystem: Host-associated > Plants > Roots > Unclassified | place...
TGCAGCCGGACGGCAGCGCTCGTGCCATCGCGCTCACGACGCTGATTCCGAATGCGCCGAATCCGGCCGGCCAATGCACGTCGGTCTTCGCATCGACGCAGCCGCGTCCCTGGCCGCCGACTCTGACGGCGGTGGCGCCGACGATCACGTGCGGAGGCGTGCGCCCCGGCATCAATGCAGCGCCGGCCATCGCCGCCGACGGCACGATCTACTTCGTCGCGCGCACGCAGTTCAATTCCTACTGGGCTTATCTCGTGGCCGTCAATGCCGACCTCACGCCGAAATGGAGTGCCTCGCTCCGCAACATCCTCAACGACGGCTGCGGCGTGCTGATCCCGTTCGGAACGAGCAACTCATCCTGCCGCGCCGGCGCAACGGCCGGTGTCGATCCGAACGACAACCAGCTTCCGTCGGCGCGTGTCGTCGACGACTCTACCTCGTCGCCGGCGGTCCTTCCCGACGGCTCGGTGCTCTACGGTTCCTACACCAGCTACAACGGCTCGCGCGGGCATCTGCTCCATTACTCCGCCACGGGAACGTTCCTCTCTTTTTACGACTTCGGCTGGGATACGACGCCTGCCATCTGGGAGCACGGCGGGAGCTATTCGATCGTGTTGAAGGAAAACCACTACACCTCGCCGCAGGCGTACTACATCACGCAGCTCAATCCGAGTCTGAAGAAGGAGTGGCAGTTCAAGAGCACCAACACGCAGGCTTGCGGACGCGGGCCGGACGGGAAGGTGACGTGCGTCGAGGAGGAGCCGAACGGTTTCGAGTGGTGCGTGAACGCGCCGGCCGTCGACATCCGCGGAACGACGTACGTGAACAGCGAGGATGGCAATCTCTACGCGATCGGACAAGGCGGCGTTGTCGAGGCGACGATTTTCCTCCAACTAGCCCTCGGCGCCGGCTACACGCCGATCTCGATCGGCCCCGACGGGCGAATCTACGCGCAGAATGCAGGACATCTGTTTGCGGTGGGAGGATCAAGACCGAGGACTCGAGCGGTTAAGAAGTAACGAAGCGTAGCGCCGACGGCTCGTCGGCTGGCCCGCCAGCGGCTCGCTGGCGGTTTCTTTTAACATCGCCGTCGGGCCGACGGCGCTCCGAATGAAAAGGCCCGCCGAAACGGGTTGAAAATCAGCGACGAAATCGAGGACGTGTCAATTGCTCCCCGGCTGAAACGCCTTCGCCGGGACCGGCTCACCGAACAGAAACCCCTGCACTTCCTCGCATCCCTGTTCCCGAAGAAACTGGAGCTGCCGTTCGGTCTCAACACCCTCAGCAGTCACGCGTAGCCGCAGTCCGCGCGCCATGCCGATGACGGCGGAGACGATGGCCCGATCCGCGGCGCTCTCTTCGATCTCCTGCACGAACTCCTGATCGATCTTCACGCTATCGATCGGGAAACTGCGCAGGTAGTTCAGCGATGAATGTCCCGTCCCGAAATCGTCGATAGCGATCTGAACGCCCATCTCGCGGAGCTTTTGCAACGTGGCGATCGTGCGCGTCGTGTTCTGCATGGCCAGGCTCTCGGTGATCTCCAGCTCGAGATCGTGCGGAGCAAGACCGGACGACTCCAGCGCCGAGGCGATCACGTGCGGGAGATCGCTATGCTGAAATTGGCGGGGAGAAAGGTTGACCGCCATGCGGAACCCGGATTCCCGATCGCTCTGCCAGACCATGGCCTGCCGGCAAGCCTCGCGCAGGACCCACTCGCCGATCGGCACGATCAGTCGCGTCTCCTCGGCGATGGGGATGAACTCCTTCGGCCCGACGATGCCGTGGCCCGGCCGGTGCCAGCGCAGCAACGCCTCCACGCCCATCACGCGTCCCGTGGCGATGCTGATCTGCGGCTGGTAGTGAAGCTCCAACTCGCCGCGCTCCAGGGCATGGCGGAGATCGTTCTCCAGCGCCAGCCGCTCCAGCGCGCGGCTGTTCATGGCCGGCGTGAACATCTGATACGAGCTTCGCCCCGCGTCCTTGGCGCGATACATGGCGTGGTCCGCGTTGGCCAGCAACGCCTCCGCCGTATCTCCGTCGTTCGGAAAAAGGGCGATGCCGATGCTCGTGGTGATGAACAGCTCCGTCCCCTCGATCTGCAGCGGATGCGCGACCGTATCGAGAACCTTCTGCGCGATCTTCGCCGCGGCATCGGTCGACTTGAGATCGGCCAGCAGGATGGTGAACTCATCGCCGCCCATGCGTGCCACGGAATCCTCTTCCCGCATCGAGGCCTGCAGCCGCGCGCCGATGGCCCGCAGCAACTCGTCGCCCATCGAATGTCCGAGCGTGTCGTTGACCACTTTGAAACGATCGAGATCGAGAAACATCACCGCCAGCGGATGCTTCATCCGTCGCGCGTGCGCGAGGGCCACAGTCAGGCGGTCGCGGAAAAGGCGCCGGTTCGGCAGGCCGGTCAGCGCGTCGTGATAGGCCTGATACTCGATCTGTTCCTCGACGTGCTTCCGCTCCGTCACGTCGCGCGAGACACCGACGATCTCGCGAATCTTTCCGGTCAGGACGTCGCGCACGCTGCGGCTGGTGGTCTCGAACCAGACCAGCGAGCCATCCTTTTTCTCCACGCGATAGGCAAACGTCGTCGGCCCCGACTCGTGAATCAGCGACGAGAGATAGCGCACTTCCTCGCGATCGGCGTCGAAGATGAAGTCATAGAACGAGTGCCCGACGAGCTCCGAGGGCTCGAAGCCGAGGAGACGGCGCGAGGCGTCGGAGGCATAGAGAATGATCCCCTTGTTCGACGTGCGCGAGATCATGTCCGTCGAGTTCTCGGCCATCAGCCGGTAGCGCGCCTCGCTCTCACGCAGCGCCTCCTCGGCCATGCGGCGCTCGGTGACGTCGTTGTGGACGCCGATGGAGCCGATCACGTTTCCGACCGCGTCGACGACCGGTGCGCCGCCGATCTCCAGCCAGATCACGGTGCCGTCCTTGCGCCGCACCCGGATCTCGTACTGGTCGGCCACGTGTCGCATCCGCAGCTCGATCTTCTCCCTCATCAGCGCTACGTCCTCGGGGTAGGGGAGCAGCGTCTCGCCGAGTAGTCCCACCAACTCTTCGCGCGCGTAGCCGACCATCTCGCAGAAGCGGTCGTTGACGAACTGCAGCACGCCGGCGTTGTCCGCCTGGACCAGCCCTTCGCGCATTCGTTCGACGAGAAGCCGGTAGCGCTCCTCGCTTTCGCGCAACGCATTCTCGGCAAGCTTGCGGTCGGTGATGTCGATGACCGTCCCTTCCAGCACCTCGGGATCGCCATCGAGAAGGTGAACGCTCTCGATGAGCCAGCACGGCCGGCCGTCTTTCCGCAGCAGCGAAATCTCGTGACTGGTCATCATCCGGTCGCGGCGGAGGATGGCGATGTAATCGTCGCGATGAAGCGGATCCTGGTAGAGCTCCGTGGCCGTCCGCTCCATCAGTTCCTCGCGCGAGGAAAAGCCGAGGATGGTGGCCATCGCGTCGTTGCAATCGAGAATGCGGCCGTCGATCGAGGTGCGATACACGCCTGCCAGATTGCGCTCGAAAAGAACGCGATGCCGTTGTTCGCTGCCGCGCAATGCAGCCTCGGCGCGATGACGCTGGATGGCGTTGACGAAAATCTCGCCGCTGATGCGCAGCAGCGAAGCCGCTTCATCGCTCCACGAACGCTTTTCCGCGGAGGCCACGCCGAGCACGCCGAGGAAGGCGCGGTTGTAGATCATCGGCACGATGACGATCGATCGGTTCCCGGCGCGCTCGTACGCTTCGCGCTCGCGCACGGCCTCGGGCGGAAGGTCGTCGACGGAGATCGTGATCTGCTGCAGCTCCATCAGCTTTTCGCTGGTCCATGGGAAGGCGGACATCGGAACGGGCGAACGAACTCCGCGCACCGCATTCGGATCGGCATTCCACTCGTGCGTGAGCGTCGCCAGTTGCCGATCCTCGGACGTCATGTAGATGTAGGCGCGGTCGGCTCCGACGAAGCGGCCCAGGCTCTCCAGCGCGCCGGCGATCTCGCGGTCGACGTCCACCGCGGCGACGTTGATGAAGTTCGTGGAAACGCCTGAGATCAGCGTCTCGAAGGCGAGGCGATGCTCCAGCAGCTTCTGCGTCTGCTTCGAATCCGCCTGCACGTCGATCGGACTCTCTTTGGACAATGAGATCCCCAGCGGATGATAGCGTCTCGGCCGGGATTAGAATCGCTGGATGCGAACCCTCATTGCCGCAGCCGCGATCGCCTTCGTTGCCTGTTCCTCCTCGGGTCCTGCGACGGCCACGCCGAAGCAGAAGGCCGAGATTCCCCAGCCGGACTTCGAGATCCGGCAAGTCGTCGGACCGGCGGAGCTGAACTACGAGGAGGGCAACATCGAGGTTAAATATCGCCTCGACATCGGCAACCGCGCCGACATCCCCATCACGCTGAGCCGGCTGGAGATCGTCACAGTCAATCCCGACGGCGGCGCGTACACACTCGATCGCGGACATCGCGCCTACTACTTCCGCAAGCCGGTCAATCCTCACCAGAAGATGTCAGTCGAGTTCTGGGCCAAAGCCTACGGCTACGGCCGCAGCTCCCGCGAAAACGAGCCGGTGACCGTGCGCGGCACGCTCTATTTCGAGACGCCGAACGGTTACTACAACCAAGTATTCGTGAAAGAGATCGGTCAGTATCCGGGGCAGAATGATTGATGTGGTTGCGGGGTCGCGCGGTTACGCAGTCTCGCAGTGAACAATGGCGAAGTTCTGAAACCGCGAGACTGCGCAACCGCGAGACCCTGCGACCGCGAGAATCACTTCAACTTCTGCTGCAGCATCCAATGCACCATTGCTGTATCGCCGTATGCGACGTCCCACACGTCGTGACTACCGCTTGGATACTCGGTGTAGCGCACGTTGCCGCCGATTTGACGGAGCGCGGCGACCATCGATCGTGATTCGGTGACCGGCACGACGTTGTCGAGTGCGCCGTGAAAGGCCCATACCGGCGAGCGGCCGATCTGTCCCGCCAGCGTCGCGTACGGATCTCGCGAACCGACGATGCGCGCGATGTCGGGCGGCGGGTCGGTCGGAAACGGATCGTCGGGCTGTCGCGCTACTTCCCCGCAAACCGGCACGATCGCGGACCACTTGCGATTGTGCCGCGCCATGTACCAGACGCCCGCGCCTCCCATCGAAACACCGGTGAGCGCAATGCGGCGCGGATCGCCGTGGAACTCTTGAACGACGGCATCCAGTTCCGCCAGCGCCATCGATTCCATCTCGCCATACCACTCGCGATTGAGATCACACTGCGGAAAAACAACGATGGCCTTGTATCGCTCGCCGTACCGCTCCAGCGCCTGACCGAGGCTCGATGCAATCTGCTGCTGATTGTCCGAGCCGCGATCGCCGCTGCCGTGCAGATAGAGGATGACCGGCCAATGGTGCAGCTTCGTGTAGTGATGCGGCAGCCAGACGCGGTACTTGTACGTGTGGTCGCCGGTCTTGATCTCGCGCTCCAGAAACTGCGAGCGGCGCGTACATCCGGAGAGCGCCAGCGCGGCGAGAAGAAAAACGGCGAAACGCCGGCTGGTCACTACTCGAACAGATCGTACTCGGCGACCGGAAGCGGCTCATGCTCGACATCCGAACGCCAGGTTTCGAAAACGTAGAGATCCCAGTGAAGCAGGAACACCTCACGGGACATCTCCCACCGCGCAGTCAGGCCCGGGCCAATTCCGCGCTTGTTCTCTTTGATCAAGTGGCCGAGGTCGTAGACCACCGTCTGCCGCTGCAGGTAGCCGGCGCGCGAACAGAAAAAGTTGAGCGCCGCCTCGATCTTGAAGCGCTCCTGATAACGAAGAGGGACCGTCTCCCACACCGCGCGGCGCATCACGCGAATGCCCGACAGCACCGGCCCCACCTTCATCTGCAGATGGAAAAAGTTGCGAATCGGGCCGCGGTTGCGGACGCCGATGTTCATGTCGCACTCGTTGCGCAGCACCGGACGCACCAACGACTCGATGTGCTCGTCCGTCAGATTGAACATGTCCCCGTCGACGAAAAAGAGGACATCGTGTGTCGCATAGTCCACACCGAGGCGCATCGCGTAGCCCTTGCCACGATTCTCGCGGAGGGCGATCGTCATGACGTCGAACGTGCGCGCGATCTCCACCGTACGATCGGTGGAGCCGTCGCTGACGACGATGATCTCGTCGATCAGACCGTTCGCCGTCAGAACGCGCAGAACCTCAGCGATCGTCTTCTCTTCGTTGTATGCCGCGATGACGGCCGAGATACCCAAATCTGCTCTCCTAACCTCGGGTTTGGGTTTGCAACCGGCAGACCATACCACAGCGATTTGGGCCTCGGACGTTACGGAAAGCCCGGCCGGACCATTGCATAGGGCGACAAGGTGATGAAACGAATTTTGATTCCTGCGACGGTGCTGATGACCGTGATTTTCCTGGCAGCATTCACCGGATGCCGCTCGCTGCTTCCCGGCCAGATCGTCAATCCCAGCTATGCGTTGCGCGGCGTCACTCCGCACGTTGCCATTGCGCTCCCGCTCTCTTCCTCGGCGATCGATCTCGATTTCAAGATCGTGGTCGACAATCCCAATCCGATCGGCCTGCACCTGGAGTGGCTCGATTTCGATCTCGCCATCAACGACATGCCCGTTCTGACCAGCGTGCGCGCCGACCAGGGCGTCACCATCCCGGCGCACGGCATGGGCGACGTTCGGCTTCGCACGCGTGTCGGCTACGAAAATCTCAAGACGCTGTTCAAGCAGATCGCCGACATGATCCAGGGCAACCGCGCGCATTACACGATCCACGGAAACGCCTACTACCGTACGCCGCTTGGCCTGAAGCGCTTTCCGCTGACGCTGTATTCGCGATAATCGCGGGGTTGATCCCGAGCCAGCGTTCGAAAACGAAGTGGTACGCGGCATCCGTCGCTGCGCTTCTCTATTTTTCCGAGGGCCTGCCGTTCGGCATCGTCAACGACCTCCTGCCCGTCTATCTCCGCGTTCACGGAGTCGAACTGACGACGATCGGTTTCCTCAGCACGGTGGCCTCGGCATGGACACTCAAAGTTTTCTGGTCGCCGCTCGTCGACGCATTCGGAACGTATCGACGATGGATTGCCACCGCAGTCCTGGCGATGGCCATCTGCATGCTCACGCTGGCAGCGATGCCTGAGGTGGCGGGACCGGCGTTCTGGACGATCATCACCGTCTTCGCCATCGCCTCGGCCACGCAGGATCTGGCCATTGACGCCTTCACCATCCGGGCAACGCCGCCGGAATTCGTCGGGCCTGTGAATTCGATTCGCGTCGCTGCCTATCGCACCTCGCTCATCGTCGGTGGGGGAGGACTGGTCGCGGTATCGGGCGTCATCGGCTGGCGTGGCAGCTTCGCCGCCAGTGCCGTGATCGCAATCATCGTGCTCGTGGTCGCGCTCCGGCTACCCGAGGATCGCGGCGGAGATGTGGTTGCGCAGTCGCGAGGTCTCGCAGTCGCGGGGCGGGAGGAGCCGCGAGACCTCGCAACCTCGAGACCGCGCGACCGCATGACGATCATCGATCTTTTTCGCGGCCTCGGCCACTGGCTCCAACGACCGCGCGCGGGCATTCTGCTCGCGATCGTGCTCCTCTATCGCCTCGGCGAACTGGCTATCTATACGATGATCAAACCGTACTGGGTCGATCGCGGCTACTCGCCCGCGGAGATCGGCACGATCACTGCGGTCGTCGGTGTGATCATCAGCATTCTCGGCGCGATTGCCGGCGGAGCCATCGTGGCGCGCATCGGCCTCTATCGGTCCATGCTCTGGCTCGGTGCGGCGCAGATCCTCTCCAACCTCGGCTACGCGATCGTCGCCACGACGAACGCCGGCCGCTGGGCGATCTACGCCGCCGCGATCGTGGAGAACATCGGCTACGGCCTCGGTACCGGCGCATTCCTGGCGTTCCTCATGGCCATCTGCGATCGCGAGCGCGCCGCCACGGAGTACGCCATGCTGACCGCCGCCTTCGGTCTGACGCGCGTTGTCATCGGAACGCCAAGCGGATGGATCGCCCACAACGCAGGCTACGCCGCATACTTCTGGCTCACGGTTTTCCTCGGCATTCCGGGATTGTTGCTGGTGCCGTTCGTGAAGGAGAGGCTTACGCCGAGGTCATGAAACACCGCTTCTTCATCGACGCTGATCTAACCGCCGGCTCCACGCTCACGCTCAGCCGCGATGAGCAACATCACGCACACGTCGTCCGCGTCCGCGAAGGCGAAGAAGTCGAAGTCTTCAACGGCCGCGGCGCAGCGTTTGTCGCAACGTATTCGTCTGATGGCTTGCTTTTGACAGCGACGGCTCCCGTTCGCGAAGCGCGCACCGCACTCCACCTGGCAATGGCCATCATCAACCTTGACAAGTTCGACGTCGTCCTGCAGAAAGCGACCGAGCTCGGCGTCCGCTCGATCATTCCAATGGTCACCGAGCGTGTCGAGATTCGCGCAGAGCGTTATCGCGGCAAAGCGGAGCGATGGAGGAAGATCGTCTTCGAAGCCGTCAAACAATCCGGCCGTTCCGTCATCCCAACCATCGAAGAACCGACACCGTTCCAGGACGTCGTCAAACGCGAAGGACAGAAAATCCTCTTCGACGCCGACAGCGAGCCGGCAACCTGCCAACCCGGCAACCCGGCAACCCTCCTCATCGGTCCCGAAGGCGGCTGGACCGAGAACGAGCTTCGCCTCGCGCGCGAGCACGGATGTGCGTTCGCGCGACTCGGCATCCGGCGGTTGCGTGCGGAGACGGCGGCCATCGTCGCCACGGCCCTTGTCGCTGCGCGAAGTGGCGACATTTGATAGATTTGCGCGCTCGATTGAACCCGGAGGAAGTCTTTTGCCAACCAACAGCCTCACGATCACTGATAACCGCACCGGCAAATCGTACGAAGTCCCCATCAACGACGAGACCATCCGCGCCACCGATCTGCGCAAGATCAAGGCGAACGACGACGACTTCGGGCTGATGACCTACGACCCGGCCTTCATGAACACCGCCGCCTGCCGCAGCGCAATCACTTACATCGACGGCGACAAAGGCATCCTCGAATATCGCGGCTATCCAATCGAGCAACTCGCGGAAAACAGCACCTACCTCGAAACGTCCTGGCTGCTTCTCAACGGCGAGCTTCCAACCACCGACGAGCTGGAAGGCTGGAAGCACACGATCACCTACCACACGTTCATCAACGAGAACCTCAAAGGCGTTCTCGATTCCTTCCGCTACAACGCCCATCCGATGGGGATGCTCATCGCCATGATCAGCGCCCTCGGAACGTTCTATCCCGAGGCCAAGAACATCTTTGATGAGGACGGGAGAAAGCGGCAGATCGAGCGGCTCATCGCCAAGATGATCACCATCGCCGGCTTCGGATACCGCCATATGGTCGGCATGCCGTACGTCTATCCCGACAACGAGCTCTCCTATCCGGCCAACTTCCTGAACATGATGTACCGGACGACGGAGCTGAAGTACGAGCCGAATCCGGCTCTGGTGCACGCGCTCGATGTTCTCTTCATTCTCCACGCCGACCACGAGCAGAACTGCTCGACGAGCACGATGCGCGTCGTCGGCAGCTCCCACGTCGATCCGTACTCCGCCGTTGCCGCCGCCTGCGCGGCGCTCTATGGGCCGCTGCATGGCGGCGCGAACGAGCAGGTCATCCGTATGCTGACGGAGATCGGCTCGAAGCAGAACATCCCGGCCTTCATTGAAAAAGTGAAAAAGGGCGAAGGCGTGAAGTTGATGGGTTTCGGCCACCGCGTCTACAAGAACTTCGACCCGCGCGCCACGATCATCAAGAAAGCGGCGTACGGGGTTTTCGAGGTGACGGGCATGAACCCGTTGCTCGACATTGCCCTGGAACTGGAGCGGATCGCGCTCGCGGATGAGTACTTCGTCAAGCGCAAGCTCTATCCGAACGTCGATTTCTACTCAGGCCTCATCTATCAGGCTCTGAAGTTCCCGATGGATATGTTCCCCGTTCTCTTCGCCATCCCCCGCGTCTCCGGCTGGCTGGCCCAGTGGTGCGAGATGCTGAACGATGCCGACCAGAAGATCGCCCGCCCACGACAGATTTTCACAGGAGCGCAGCGGCGGGATTACAAGGGGATCGAGCAGAGGTAGGGCGCTTCGCGCGTTGTCGGGTTGTCGGTTGTCGAGTGCAGACGACGCGAGGACCAAACTCGGGAATGACTTCCCCGAGCCCTTAGTTCTTCAATCCGCCGGTACCCGGAAAGGTTTCGTCATGAACACTTCCAGGTACATTTTCATCACACTGCTTCTTGTTGTCGTTTCACTTCCTCTCGCCGCGCAGATCAATGACACCTATGTCATTCCCGCCTCGGCGAACCAGCCGGGGAACTTCGGTACGCGGTGGTTGACGCAATTCAGCGTCTTCAATCCCCAGCTCGATTATCCGCTCACGGTCAGCGTCACGTTTCTGCCGACCGGCGGCGGTCAGGCAATCGAGCGACTGTTCACCGTTCCGGCGAACGGCACCGTCTTGTCGGACAACATCCTCGACGATCTGTATGACATCAAGAACGGATCGGGGGCGCTGCTCGTCGCCACGTTCGCCGAGGACAATCCGAAAGCGCCGAATGACGTGCTCTCGCGATCGTTCCTGGTCACGACGAACACCTACAACAACGTCAAGAGCGGAACGTACGGACAGACGATTCCGGGCGTGTGGGCCGGTCTGCAGGATTTCAACTTCGACGGCATCAGCGCGATTGCGCACGGCGTACGCAACATCGCCAGCCTCGGGTGGCGCACGAACGTCGGCGCCGTGAACCTCGGGCGTACGAACGTGACGCTGCGTCTGAACATTTACGGGGCAAACGGCAATGCGATTTTGAGAGGCGCCACGCTCGACATTCCGCCGCTCGGTCATCGCCAGGCGTCACTGCCCACCGAGGTCGATGGCGGATCGGTCGAGTTCTTCGTCGACGACCCGACGCACGAAGCGGTCGTCTTCCCCTACTCGTCGACGATCGATCAGCTCTCCGGCGATCCGACGTACCAGGGGCCGACGCTCCTCGCCAGCGCGAAGATCCTCTTCAAGATGGGATTGCCGCAGCCGGCCACGATCGGACGGAAAATCGACTCCGATTTCGCGCGGGGGATTCGTGTGGGCGCGACACGACTTGGCGAAGCAACTGTTCAGAACGCGCGGATCGTTCGCAACGCTGACTAACAATCGCGGAACGTCCCTTGCACGGTCCGCCGCGGGATCCGACGATGTGGCAGGAACGGTTTCTCGACCGCGTCGAAGCAGGTCAGCTCCTCGGGCATGCGCTCGGGGAGCGTCTTCGCAATCGGACCAACGTCATCGTGCTGGCTCTTCCGCGCGGCGGCGTTCCCGTCGGATACGAAGTTGCGCGTGCGCTGCATGCTCCGCTCGATGTCTTCATCGTCCGCAAGCTCGGCGTGCCCGGCCATGAAGAGCTGGCCATGGGCGCGATCGCCAGCGGCGGCGTTCGTGTTTTGAACGACGACGTGCTGCGACACATCCCGACGTCGCGTGCCGCCATCGAAGCCGTCTCGGCGCGCGAATTGGTCGAGCTGGAGCGGCGCGAAAAAAGCTACCGGGGATCGAAGCCGCCGCTCGACGTTCGCGGCAAAACGGTGGTGATCGTTGACGACGGCCTGGCCACCGGCTCGACGATGCGCGCCGCAGTCCGCGCGCTCCGGCAGGAAAACGCCGGCGCCATCATCGTCGCCGTCCCCGTGGCCGCGCGCGAGACCTGTGACGATCTGCGCCGCGAAGTCGACGACATCGTCTGCCTCCGAACACCGTCGCCATTCGAAGCAGTCGGCCTCTGGTACGGCGACTTCACGCAGACCACCGACGAACAGGTTCATGAGCTGTTGGCCAGTCATGTCTAGTGACGAAGGGCGTTAGTAGCGCGGACGTCCTCGTCTGCTCCCGACGGGCGTCCCGCCTGGCGAGACGCCCGCGCTCCGGCTTTATGACGAAGCGGCCCGCATCCACGGTGGCCGAAGTTTGGCGATCTTGGCAAACACTGGACACGACTCATCGTGTGCGCCAGTCAGATAGCCGCAACTCAGGAGAAACGATCCCGTAATCTCGCCGCCGGTGAACACGAACGTCTTCTTGAACAATCGCACCCACTCGTCTTTGTCCAGCGGATGATGGGCATCCAGCCACGCTGCGAAGGAGCCGTGCGACTTGCGCAGCTTGATGATGCGTCGCGCGTTCTCGATCGCGGCGTCGATTTTCAGGCGGTTGCGGATGATGCCTGCATCGTTCAATAACCGTTCGCGACGTTTATCCGTGAAGCGCGCGACGCGATCGATCTCGAAGTCTGCGAATGCGGCGCGGAAGGCATCGCGCTTCTTGAGAATCGTCAGCCACGATAATCCGGCCTGATTGATCTCCAGTACGAGGCGTTCAAAAAGACGATCGTCGTCGGCGATCGGGAAGCCGTACTCCTGGTCGTGATACGGGCCGTGGAACGGATGGCCGGGGGCGATCGTGCAGTAGCTCATCCCACCATCCTTTCTTCGATCGTCGTCGAGAACGACTGATCGTCGACGCCGAGGTAGAGCTGGCGCTCCGTGATTGTCAATGACAACGCTGCGCGGCGGGGGAGGATGGCAGCGACGCTTTCAATGAAACCGCGGCCGAAGGTGTAGACCGGGATCCGTTCGGCCTCGTGAATTTTCTTCCCCGTCAGTTGGTCGAGCACAATGCCCGGATCGCGATGCGTGTAGACGGCGACGCGGCCGGCCAGTTTGCTGCCGCGATGCAATCGCGCGGCATCCGGCGCGCCGACTTCGATCCAGGCGGTGATGCGTCCGGTCAGGTCGCGCACCAGCACCGCCGGTTCATCGCCGGACGCCACGCCTTCGGTCAGCGCGATGCCGTCGGTGTATTCGAGGCACCAGGCCAGAACGCGCGTCAGCATGTACTCGGCCGTCTCCGAGGGCTGCCGGGCAACGTGAAGATCCAGTGTCTCGTAGACGCCGCGATCGACATCCGAGAGCTGGATGTTGAAGCGATACATCGTCGCGGTCAGCGCCATCGTCTAATCGGAATCCGAGCCCGCGCCTTCGTCCATGTGGAGCTTGTGGGCCAGACGATGGATGAACGGCGCCAGCAGTATGCCGAGGACGCCGATGAAGAAAAGGCCGGAGAAGAGGGCGTAGAACGAAGCGAAGATCTTCGCAGCGTCGGTCTTCAGCGGGTCGACCGGACCCATCCCGCCGAGGATCATCGACGCGTTCAGAAGCGAATCGACCCAGTTCAGTCCGGCAATGCAGTGGTACCCCGCCACGCCCACGAGCAAAGCGACCACAGCCGAACCGATGGCGAGTCCGAGATGCGCGGCTACTCGGAGCGCGAATTCGGCCCGGGTCAGAAGGGGTTCACGCCGGTTTTCGTACATTTTGCTGATTAGAGCACGTCTGCCCGGATCAGCCTTTGCATAGGTACTGAACGGGTAAGCAACGGCAACGGTTGGTCGTGCGAAGTGCGCTCGCTGAAACGTGAGCCGCGACACGGCCGATCGACGCAGAAGGTCCGACGTTCTTAGCACTCTCCTCCGGTTGATCATGGTCAGGCGCCTGTTCGCTGTTCTGCTGTTTTGCGCTGCATTCGGCGTGGGAAGGCCGGCGTCTGGGCAGACCTTCTTCGTCGTCGACTCATTCACAGTCGGCGCGAACACGATGCTCGAGGCGCACAACGCCACTCCGGGAGGTGCCTGGACGCGCCAGACCGGAGGGAGCGGCATCATCCTCAATGCCGCGGCGGACAATGCCCGGAACGTCGCCGCGACCGACTGGAGCGTCTACACCAACGCCACGTCTCCGGCCGCCGAGGTCGTCGTCGTCGCCTCGGTCACCTTCAGCAATGCGAGCACCAACAATTTTGTCGACCTCTTCGGCCGCGGCTCGCTCTCGCTGCTCAACGCCTACTCTGTGCGCGTCGTTGCGAGTGGGGCGAACAACGTTTCCCTCTTCCGCTGGAGCGGCGGCGCCCCGACCATGCTCGCGCAGAATACGGTGGCCATCACGATTCCCTCGACGATCATGGTCGTTCTCTCGCTGAAGAACGCCTCGAAGTCGGTGGAGATCAACGGCGTGTCGGTCGCGTCGAGCGCGGACAACACAGTCACCGGCGTGGGTCTCGTCGCGCTCGGGATGCAGAGCAACGTCGCGGCGCAGACGATCGTGGACTCGTTCTTCGCCTCGACCTTCGCGCCGACAGCGGTCGATCGCGTCGATGCCACCGCCACGCGCGACGCCACGCGCACGCTCGTCGAATGGTCAACGTCGCGCGAGGTGCAAAACCTCGGTTTCCGCATTTTCCGCGACGATGGCAATGGCCCGGTGCAAGTCTCGCGCGGACTCGTCGCCGGCGCTGCATTCATGGTGGCTGGAGCGTCGCTACCCGCCGGCAACACCTATCGCTGGATCGATTCCGATCCGCGCGCGAAAACGGCGAAGGCGTGGTGGATCGAAGACGTCGATCTGCACGGGCATAGCGTCCGGCACGGACCGATCGTTCCGCGGAAGGGGAGCATCGACAGCCGTGTGGCGCTGTCGCCGACGTTTGTCGATTCCGGACAAAAGGTTGGCGTCGCATCGCCTACTCGTCTGCGTCCGGCGTCCCTCGGCACGAGTACAGCGAGCGATCGCCGCCGCGCCATCGCTTCCTTCGTTGGATCAACTGAAAAGCAACGGCAGCTCGCGGCCGAAGACGCCATCAAGATTGGCGTCGCTGTCGATGGGCTGTATCGCATTTCGCGCGCTGATCTCCTCGTTGCGGGACTCGATCTGCAGGCGGTTCGCCTCTACGCTGATGGAATGGAAGTGCCAGTCGCGATCGACGGCGATGAGTTGCTCTTCTATGGCCGCGCACTCGACACCGCGTCGACCGCCACGCGCATCTACTGGCTCGTTTCCAACGAAGGTGCCGGATTACGAATGGCATCCGCTTCGTCAACCACTGCACCGGTCAGCGCGCGGCGTAGCTTCCTGGCTACTGCCGAACGGCGCGACAAGATCTACTTCGTCACGTTCCAGCGCGATATCGCCGGTGACAACTTCGTCGGTCCGCTGGTGTCTACGGACGCCTCGAAGCCGACGATCCAGACATTGCAACTTCGCCATATCGATCGCACTGCCACGACAGCAACCGTCACCGTTGAGCTTCAGGGATCGAGCGATGTCGATGCCGAGGCCAGCCATCACGTCGTCGTTTCGCTCAATGGGGAACGAGTGGGCGATCTGACGTTCGACGCACTGGCGCAAACGAAAGCCAGCTTCGATGTTCCGGCCGCGCTGCTGGTTGATGGAGACAACAGCATCGCTTTCGCTGCGCTGAACGGCGACGCCGATGCGAGCGCCGTCATCTCCGCCGCAATCACGTACGCACATACGCTCGATGCCGACGACGATCGGCTTCTCGCCATCGTCGATGGCGGAGCGCAGACGTCGATCGCCGGCTTCACGTCGAACGAGGTGGAGATCGTCGACATTACCGATGAGCGCAATCCGATCCGCATCGTTCCTCGCATCGAGAATGGGACGGCCACATTCATTCCACCCAGCAGCGGGCCGCGTACGATCCTCGCGCTCGAATCGTCGAAGCTCGCACAGGCGACGTCGATCGTACGCAACGAACCGTCGTCGCTCATCAATGCTTTCAATGCCGCCGGCGCCGACGTCGTCATCATCAGCCATCCCCCATTCGTCAGCGCGCTCGCCCCATTGGTGCAGTTGCGCCAGTCGCAGGGGATGAGCGTCATCGTGGCGAAGACCGACGACATCTACGACGAGTTCAACTTCGGCGCGAAGGACCCGCAGGCCATCCGCTCGTTTCTTCTCAACGCGAAGCGCTGGCAGAAGCCGCCGCGTTACGTGCTCCTCGTGGGCGATGCCAGTTTCGACGAGCGCGTCTACCTCGGGCTTGGCGATTTCGATTTCGTTCCGACGAAGCTGGTCATGGCCGATCTGCTCCTGACCGCGTCCGACGCCTGGTTCACAGACTTCGACGAGGATGGCGCGCCCGACGTGCCGATCGGCCGTCTCTCCGCCCGCACGCCCGACGATGTAGCCGCCGAGGTGAAGAAGATCGTGGCGTACGAAACGAGCGCCGCGCCCGCGACGCGGAAGATCATGCTCGTCAGCGATTCCGATCCGAATCTCGATTTCCATGCGAACAGCGCGTCGCTCGAGGCCAGCATTCCGCAGGGTTTCGACGTGGTCGACGTCGATGCGCACGAGATCGGTCCCTCGGCGGCGCGGCAGCAGTTGCTGGGCGGTTTCAGCGATGCGCTGCTCGTCAACTACATCGGCCATGGCTCGGTCGAGATCTGGAGCAACTACTCATTCTTTGCGCGTGACGACGTTGCCGCGCTGCCGGTGAGCGATCGCGCGCCGATCGTCGTGGCCATGACCTGCCTCAACGGATACTTCCACGACCTCTACACCGACAGCCTGGCCGAGGCGCTGCAGCGCGCGCCGAACGGCGCCGTCGCGGTCTGGGCGTCGTCGTCGCTCACCAGTCCCGAAGCGCAGCTACCGGCGAACGAAGTCCTGGTTCGCACGCTTCTCGGCAGTGCCGACATCCGCCTTGGCGATGCCGTCGTCGCTGCTCAGAAGAGCTCCTTCACGCCCGACATCCGCCGCACCTTCATCCTCTTCGGCGATCCGGCCATGCGCGTGCGAACGCAGTAGCGGCTACAACTGACCTTCAAGCAACGGCAGCACGAACCGCGCGGCCCACGCGCGCAGGCGCCATGTGCGCGGAGCGCGTGGATGCCGCTCGTGCGCCGCGACGGTCCAGGCGTTTTCGATGTGACGATCGATCGATGCCAGCAACTCGCGGGCGATCGTTTCATCCTCGGCCACGCACATGACCTCGGTGTTGAGGTTCTGCGATCGCGGGTCGATGTTGTAGGAACCGACCAGCACCGTGCGGCCGTCGATGACCAGCGTCTTGGCGTGCAATGTGTCGGGACCGCGGTACTCGCGCAGGTCGATCCCATCGCGAACCATGCGGCGCCGGTATTTGATGTAGCCGGCGAAGGGCAGCGCGCCGTCGCACGAGCGGAGCGAGTTCGTGACGATGCGCACGCGCACTCCTTCCGCCAGTTTCTTCTCCAGCAGCGTCAGCATCGATCCCGAGGGAACGAGATACGGCGACTCGATCACGACTTCGCTCTTCGCGCCGGCGATCACTTCCTCCAGACGGTCCGCCACGCGCGCGCCGTCGTCGGGATTGATCGGATCGCAGAAGAACCGCACGTTCTCGGCGTCCTTCTGTCCCTCCGACCAGTTCGTGCCGGTGTTCAGGGCAATGAATCCTTCCAGCGACTTTCCCTGCGCGGCATCGTCGAGTAGATGTGAAGCCTTCACCTTGTCGTTTGCCGAAACGCGTACGCGCAGAGCGCTCACGTCCGGACTCGTCCACAGCTCCTCGAAATGATGCTGGACGTCAGTGGCCGAGGGACCATCGACGTAGACATCGCGATCGACGAAGTTGCGTTTGCGAAGACCGAAATACTCCTCGGCAAGATTGCGGCCGCCGGCGATGTAACGCTGGCTGTCGACGACGACGACTTTCTCGTGCATCCGATGAAACAGCCAGCTCGGATGACGAAACGTCAGCTCGTGATAGACGCGAACCTCGACTCCCTCGTCGCGCAGATGAGCGAGCACGGCGCGCGGGATGTGATTGAAGTTCGCATCGACGATCAACCGGACATTGCCGACGCCACGTCGGTGAGCCTCGCGAAGCAGAGCGAGGGCGGTGATCGTGATGCGGTCGTTGTGGGCGAGAAAGTAGACGGCATCGATCTCACTCTGGGCCTGCTGGATGATGTCGACCCGCGCCTGCGCGGCATCGCGATCATCGTCGAGTACGCGAAAGACGTCGGCGTGCGCGGTTGCCGCAAGGGTCAGGGCCAGGAGAAAAGCAACGCGTTTCACGCCTCGGCCTTGTGCACGAGGTGAACCATGTTGGACAGCACAGACACGAGTGCACGTGCCACGCGAGAGACCTCTTTCGAATACAGCGCGACCTTAATGTGGCACAGTCAAACCTTCGGTAGAGTTGCAATACATCTTCGTCTTATTTGTTACCATCTCGTCGTCCAACGACACCCATGAAACGAATCGCTCTCCTGCTCGGCCTAACCCTCGCGCTCGCTTCGCCTTTGCGCGCAGCGGACTCATCCGATGTGCTCGTCGCGTCACTGCTGCCGCAGGCGCCCGGACTTCGCGCGGATGTCCTCAAACTTGCCCTCACCGCCGCCAACCGCGCCGAGGAGGAAGGGCTGGTGCCGCGGCGCGACGTGCTGACGGTCATCGACTACTCGCTGCCGTCATCGCAGCCGCGTCTCTTTGTTTTCGACCTACCGGCGCACAAGCTCCTCTTCCGCGAGCTCGTCGCACATGGAAAAACGAGCGGTGACGACCACGCCAGCTTTTTCTCCAACAGCCCCGGCAGTCTTGCCACGAGCCTCGGCCTTTTCGTCACCGCCGACACCTACAACGGCGGCAACGGCTACTCGCTCCGTCTGCGCGGTCTCGAAGAAGGCGTCAACGACATGGCCTGGGATCGCGCCATCGTCATGCACGGCGCGTCGTACGTGAGCGAGGAAGCGATCAAGGTTCTCGGCCGCCTCGGCCGCAGCTTCGGATGCCCGGCTGTGCGTCCCGAGGTCTCGCAGAAAATCATCGACACCATCCGCGGCGGCACTCCGGTCTTCGCGTACTACCCGGAAAAGAGCTGGCTCTCGACGTCGGCCTTCCTGCATCAGGTGGCCAGCGCGGTGGAACGCACGCTCCGCTAGGTCGCTCCGAACTTCCCAGCCTCGTAATCGCGAATCGCGTCGAAGATCTCCTGTCGCGTGTTCATGACGAACGGTCCATGCGCGACGACCGGCTCCCGAAGCGGAACCGCGTGTCCGAAGAGGATCAACGAATCAGTGACTGCTTCGATCTCGACTTCATCGCCGTCATCATTCATGTCGATGAGATGGAAGGCGTCGCCGATCGTCAGCTTTCCTCGGACGATGTAGAAGTAGACGTTGCGACCGCGCGGCGCAGGCAGCACGATGCGGCCGCCTGCCTGCAACGCGACCGTCATCATGTGAACGCCGGTCAGCGTTTCGACCGGCCCGCGATGACCGCTCCAACTTCCGGAGATGAGGTTGACCGTGACGCCGCTGTTTGTGAATGACGGGATTTCGGCCTTCTGCAGTCCGGTGTAGCCAGGCTCCGTGAACTTCAGCCGCGCCGGGAGGTTGACCCAGAGTTGCAGGATCTCCAGCGGCCCACCACGTTCCAGAAACTCCGGCGGCGAGACTTCTTCATGCACGAGCCCGCGCCCGGCCGTCATCCATTGCACGCCGCCGCTCTCGATCACGCTTTCTTGTCCGCCCGTATCGCGATGGGTCAGCGATCCTTCGACGATGAACGTGACGGTCTCGAATCCACGATGCGGATGCGGCCCGAACGGCAGCCCGCGATTGCCCGGCGGATAGACCTGCGGCCCGTGATGATTGAGAAAAAGAAACGGATCGATCTGCTGAATCTCGTTATTCGGCAACGGCCGCCACGTGTGCAGCTCGCCGATGTCGTCGCGAAGGGCGGGGTAGAGCTTGCGGATGGTTCGAAGGGTCATGGGAACGACGAACCAAAACGCTATGCAGCGTTTTGGAAGTGGCGAATTTCGTCGATCATCTCCGGAATGTTCGGTGCGCCGTTGCGCGGACGGAAGCCATGGGCTACAGCGTTTCGGAACTCCATTAGCGGAAGCAGCTTTTCAAACGTATCCGGGTGAATCTTGCCAAGTGAGTAGAGCTCTTTGAGAACGCGCGCCGAACTTTGACGTTCGATCTGAGGAGCTTCACTATGCGCGAGCCGCCGAAGAATCGTTTCGAGCGCCGAATAAGCGATCAGGCCGGCGGCTTCGAGATGCCCTTCCTTCGAGAGGGTTTCCGCATTCGCGAGCATTCGCGTGACCTGTTCGTCGTCGGCGAGTTGCTCTTGTGCTGGCACGTCAGGAGCGACGGGCGGATTCAGCAGCAGGACTTCGAACCTCCATCCCGGATTCTGCTCGACGACTTCAGCCAGCTCGCGAGCTTCTTCCGCGTCGAACTGAGGAAACGACTTTACTTCGACCACGACGTTATCCCCCGGCGACGTGGCGATGATGTCAGGCTTGAACTCCTTCAGAAACGAAGGTAGATCCTCGCTCGAGGGTCGAACGCGAACCTTGTGCCCGCTGGCCCGATACTCGGCTGCCAGGACATCGATCTTTTCCTGCTCCATTTGTGCCGTGGTCATTGAAATACCTCGAGTCTGGATGATTGATCGACGACAACGTGAACAAAGTCGCTGCCGCCGCTGAAACCACTCGCGAGTATAGGCGTCAGCGTCAGCAGCCGCAGGTCCATGGATCCTTTTCTGCGCATGCTGGCGACCAAATCGACTACCTGGCGGTCGTCAGCGTACGCGATACCGTTCAGCGCATCCTGAATCGGTTTGATGATGTTGTCGAGATCACCCACTGCTGAGTCGTCGTGAAAGTATGCAACGCGCAGGACGAATGCACCGACGGCAGAG
>Ga0307511_10002164_pt1 | contig 20648 bp, 14 predicted proteins | sample 13_EM_MG_FD_200266 | JGI IMG/M metagenome (GOLD analysis project Ga0307511, IMG submission 200266) | Populus trichocarpa ectomycorrhiza microbial communities from riparian zone in the Pacific Northwest, United States - 13_EM | ecosystem: Host-associated > Plants > Roots > Unclassified | place...
TAAAAAAAAAAAAAAACAAGCTTGCATGTTAGGAACTTCAATGTCTTGATGCTTATAAAATGATAAAACTTTTTCTAAAAGAGTTTCTCAATTATCATCTCTTAACTTTTGAATCAATATCTTTGTGGTAGACACCAAATGCATAACATTTAAAATACTTGAGATTTTTGTTGCAAGGCTTAACAAGGCATATCAATAATTTCCATAACATTCTTCATTATATGTAAGATGAATGCAAAATCAAATGCCATTAACAGCTTAACTGTAAAAGCTGTATCACCATGTTGAGAATAAGTAAATCCATCTAAAATAATTTTCTTAAGAACCAAGCAAGTTGCCCTATATAATTTTATCAAACTGGAAATTGATTTGAAATGTGAACTCCATCTACTATCTCTGGGTCGCAGTAAATCAACTACTTAATTAGCTCATTTACTCATTTCAATCTCACCAATAGCAATTAAATATTAAATTTAAACTACTGGAAAAGCCTCCAATTCATTATTATGTTTGCAAAAAGCACTAACAATGTTGATAATAAAAATCGAATTCTGAAAAAATAAGTGTGAACATCATATACTTCTCTAGCTGCAACAATTAAAGCCAATTGTAATTGATGGACTAAGCAATGTATATAATATGTATAGCAATATTTAATGAATAAAGCTTGCAATCTATTCCACTATCCACATATATTAATAGCACCGTTAAACCCTTGACCTTTAATAATTTGAATATGAAGATTATAATGAGATAAAATAAAGGAAATCTTTTCCTTAAGAGTTAAAACAATTGTATCTTTAACATGCATTGTATCTAAAAAAATATTCCCGTATAAATTCATTTATATCAACAAACCTAATAATAATGGTTATTTGCTCTCTTCTGGACTTATCTAGAGCTTCGTCAACAATCAAACAAAATTTCATCACCAATCTCATGATGAATTGAAGGTTGAACATTTCTACCAAAGACATGTAAAATTTCCTTTTGAATTTGATGTGATGTGTATTTAGCATTTTATGGAGTATTATCCAAAATAAAAGCATCTACTTGTTCATCGTATAATGCTAAGAGTTTCATCATTTCAAGAAAATTGCCTTAATTTTTTGTTTGTCGTTCATCATGTCCTCTAAATGTACATGTTTAAAATGTGAGCCAACAAACAATATCTATTGAGGCTTTAAATTTGTTGAACAGTTTGCCTCCCAACCACTTTCTCGATATGACATAAATGATTTTTCAAATTCTCTAAGCATCTAACAGCAAATCTATAAGCTGAATTTGAACATTTTCCCATATGAGTAAAAAAAAGCACATTATTCCCCGTCATTAGTTTTCTTCCAACAATTAGATTCTCTAACAGTAAATGTGTCTAATCCTTGCTTTCCAGTTGGTTTACTTGCAAATAAATAGCAGGGAAAACAAAATGCAACATTTTTCTCCGAATATTCAAGTTAGGAAAAACTTTTGAACCAATGAGACTGAAATTGATGAGGATGTTTTTTACCAGTCAGTAAATATTCAGACATCAAAGGTTGATATAACCCTAAATTAATGTATTCCTTTTGAATTTTATCTTGTTGGTTAATTGGGTATTCCTAAATTTAAGGTTAATTACCTATATCTTGAATTAAATGAGCAATATCAATATTTTTATGTCTAGTTCTTACAATTCTAGTGGGAGACTGCTCAATAATCAATGCATGTTCTTCGCAAACTGAAGTAGGTTGGGGCTGCTCAACTACTAATTCAACATTACACACTGGAGTTGGTTCACTAGGTTAAGAGTTATCAATATATTTTTTTCTCTAAAAGAAAAGAATCAATTCCTTTTGTTTTGTTCATAGTTCAACTTGAAATCAAAACATATGAAATAGGCAAACCTTAATTAAGAGAATTCAAGAACCAAAACTAGGAACAACAATAAAGATTAAGACCATAAATTGATGAAATGAGTATTCTTAATTCCACTCAAATTCACAAAAACTCAATTAAAATTAAAAATTAATAACAACCAACTCAAGTGTAAAAACAAGATTGAATGCTAATAAAACAACACAAAAAAGAAGAGATGGTGAAAACAAGAAAAAAAAAGTTTTTAAGTTTGGGTTACCTTGTTTTGATGGAAAAAAAGGGCGGGGGGAAATGGGATATATATATATATTAAAGAGAGAGAGAGAGAGAGAGAAGAGTGGCCAGGTCTTTTATTTTTTTTTACTAACATATATTTTTAAACAAGGTTACAAGAAAGATACTTCAGCCTTGCAAGGGCCTAACCCTTAGTTCTACCACCGGGTAAAAATGTTGGTTATTCTACTCTACACATAGAATTTATATGCACGGAGGTGTACACTAATGAATGGTATATGGCGTTGGTTTAACTTCTTAGAAACTTGACAATATATTGAGGTATGTGCTTGAGTAGGTGTAGAAAAATAGAAGAAGACCATTCTAATTATGCTGGTCTTGTCCAAGAACAAACAAATTTTTTTTAAAAAGAAAATTTTGCAGTGTCAATTAGGAATGGTGTGTACAACATGTTGGAAATTGGTGTTCTGGTCTTTTGGTTCGCATTGTGCAAAAACAAAATTCAATTTTGTCTTTATAAAAGAAACTTGGTGTGTTTCTTCATCTCATTACTAAAGAAAAAATAGAGATTTCAATTATCTTTTCAAATTTTCCTCACAAACATTTCAAATCTTAAGTTCGTTATATATCGTGTTTTTATTATTGTTTCATCATATTCTTGTCAAACGTATTTGGTCTATTGCACCATTATGTTTGAATGAAATTCAATATTGAATTTTGAAGAACAAATGATTTATTAATTAGATATGCAATACTTTTATAATGTTGCCAAATTAGTTAAAATTAGAATCGGATTCTACTATAATTATATCATATCCATTATTTATTAGATAATAAATTTAGATATTTATATTATATCCATTTTTCGTGTATTCATTTTTTATGTACTATTTATTATTCAATATAAAATAAAACAATAATATATACTAAATGATGGAATTATAAATATTATACATGTGTGTGTATTGTGTCGATATTGGAATATGGACATTTGATATTGTATTATGATATAAATATATACACTTGAAGTTGTGTTTGAGTTGAGTTTGTCAAATAAAATAATTATTTTAAAAAAACCCATCTAATTAAGTTACTTTGGATTAATATTATTATTTCTAGTTAAAATGGTTACATTTGCTAAACCAAATTATAATTGTTCCATGTAATAAAAGGAACATTTATTGACTTGTCCTTGAATGGTAAACAAATGAGATAGACTAAACGGTAGACTTAGATCTAGAGCAATAAAAAAAAATTCATGCCTGCCAAATAAAAAAAAACCTAGATGATGAGTGGAATATCTAGACAACGCTGACTCTAAAATGGCAAGCTAGTAGTGTAACACTAACTATAATCGTTAGAAGAACTCACGTGTAGTTTTGTCTTCCTGGGCTGGTTTATGGAACCCCAGACAGACACCCAGTTAAAAAGTATTCTAATCCAACGGCCCAGCATGATAAACCCAAAATCTCCCAACTCCTAATTAAGAGCCATAGACTCCTCTGACCCTACCTAACCCTCTATCTCTCTCTTCTTCCACGTGTTCCTCCTCTCCAGTACAACTAGTACTCCGAAATCCACACTCAACCGATTCTAATCATTCCACCTGTTACCCTTTCTTTTTCACAGCCCTAATCGCCACCGTTAAACCAAGATACCGCTCACAAATCCAACGGTATGCCGATCTCACAATTTTACTGCGCACTTTGATATCACCCTTCAGTCATCATCATACGTATGTAAACTATCCACGTGTCCAATGCCCCACGTTTTCAAATTCCATCACCATCACTCATTTCTTGTGTGTGTCTCTCTCTGACATCAAACGAGTAAAAAAGCGTATGTTTTCATTTCCTCATGTCAGAAAACTCGAAAAATAAAAAAATATCACTCACTCTCTTTCTCTCACTCAGACCTATCGTCTTTCAATTAACCGGAACCCTAACTCGATCCACCGGCAAATTAGAGATCCCGGTGAGTTATAAAGTCTCCGGCAACTATTAATTTTCTGATTCTCTTACTTTACTTGAGTTTAATTAGGTTTTTGAAGAGTGGAAGAGGAAGTTAATTATTTTTCTTAGAGGTCTTGTTGGAAAAGTAGATGAGCGTACGATTGGGGAAGAGTTAACGGCAAGGATTTCGTCTCCGAATGGAGGGAGGTAGCGTCTCTAGACTTACTTACTCTGGTACTGTTCATTTCCTACTTTTTTTTACTAGTAATAATACAAGCAGATAAGGTTGGAGGCTATTTTTTTCTTTAATTTAGTTGCTAATAGTTTTGAAAGCTTAAAAGACCAAGTCTTTTTGTTTTTGGCTTATGAATAATTGGTAATTAGTGCAAAGAAGTTGTTAACATATACTGTTAAAGTAATTAAAGGCTTGAACTAGGGTTTTGTGGGATTCAGTTGCATTCATAAGTTCAGCTGGATTGATTTAGAGAAGAAAAGAAGTTTCTTTTAGATGTTGACGTGGAGTGGAGATTTAACTTGTTTTAAATTCGTAAGATTTTTTTTAGGGCTTAATTGGTGCAGCCTGCTGTGAAAGTTCAGGTGACATGCATATATATATATATATATATATATATATAACAGAAAAAAGGAGCAGCAGTTACCCCAAATTACAACACCTATAATACAACTGACATGGCTATCGGCTAGACAAGTAAAAGATAAAACTTTTTTCTTGAAGTTTATTCGAATCTAATATAAATCAAATTTTTAATGCTTACTGAGTCATATAAGTCAAGTTTTCCATGAAAATCTGCCCAAATTTTTATTTCTAAGCAAGAAAATTGCGTCTTTGAAGAATGGGAAAAAAAAATCCATCTTTGTTGTTTATAATGTAAGAACAATTTCTCTCGAAAGTATCTTGTCTCTGTAAATTCCAAATTTATATGTATTTAAACTTGGAAATCTGTTTTATTAATAAAGTAAATACGGTCGCCCTGTGGTTTTTTTTTTCCTGTTGAAGGGTGATGGTGATATGATATTGAATGACATGTTTCTGATATTGTTTTCACTTGTAATTTATTTTTTTCAGTTTCATGGGATTCAGGTGGTAAGAACACCTAGTAAGACAGTTAAAGGCAAAAAAAACCCTTTGTTTCCTAGTGATTTAAGCTGTTAAAATAGTACTTTCATCGTCCATATGCTCATCTTACAAGATACTGTGAACTATAATGCTACTTCCTAGGCCACTTGCATCAACTATCTACTTCTACTGTATAACCATGACAATGCATTGGCTGTAAGGTGCCACACAGGATATCTATGAGGCATGCTAGAGGAATCACTCCACATAAGTAGCGCAATTAATGGAAAGGTTGGAGAAATAGAATGGTGATGTTGTAGTGGCGGGCGTTGTTATTTCACACTTTCTGCTAAAAGGTTGTAGAGCAACATGCCATGTTGGGTTAACTATTAAGTCGTGACTATTAATTATAAAAATTCTGAGCTTGTGTGTCCTGCTTTTAATCCCTGTAAGATGACATTTTGAATTTGTTATCCTTTGATTGTTGTATTTCTTGTTGTGTTGATATACAGCACGGTGTTTTTCTAACGTGGATATGTGGCCTTTGTACATCTGTAACTGCAATTGACTGGTTTCTTCTCTGTCTCATTGTTTTAGGGATACACCCATGGATTATGATGACAATGATTTTCAAAGCCACAATCTTCATTTAGTGGGTGAAGGAAGCAACAAATTTCCTCCTGTTTTACAGCCATATGCTCTCCCCAAATTTGATTTTGATGACAGTCTTCATGGATCGTTAAGGTTTGATAGTTTGGTTGAGACTGAGGTTTTTCTTGGCATTGAAAATAACGAGGACAACCAGTGGATTGAAGATTACTCTCGTGGTACCAGTGGGATACAGTTTAGTTCAAGGGCTGCAGAGTCTTGCTCTATATCAAGGTGCAACAATGTTTGGTCTGAAGCTACTTCCTCAGAATCTGTGGAAATGTTATTAAAATCTGTTGGCCAGGAAGATAATACTCCTGTACAAAATAATTCTAGGGAATCAGATGCCTGTGATGAACTGGGTTGCATACTAAAGCACATGGAGCCCAGCTTGAAACAGGAAAACAATACACCACCTAAAGTGGAAGTTACAGCAAATTTACAGGTTAAATTTCTGCCAGGTGAGAATGTGGAAGATTTTTCCGTGTTAGATAATGATGCCGGCGGGCAGCAGCCTCTTGATGGTAGTTCTCAGGATCTTAAAGGTGACGTATCTGCTGATAGTGGTTTGGGACCTTCAGTTGACCCATCTGCCATTAGTATAGAGGCCAGACAACCTGTTATCGAAGGGAGTTTGTCAATTGATGGTGATTCTAATAATGTTAATCACAGGGGAGATGATGATTTGGTGAATGGATCTTTGGATGACAGGCTTCAAAAAGGTCCTGCTTCAGGGATGCAGGATGGTGCCTCTGTGCAAATAATTGCTACAGGAAATGATGAGTCAAATGTAAAAGATGGTCCAGATAATGTAAATGACACTTATGATGATAGTAAAGTTGTTCTGAAAACAGACACTGCTGAGAATCAGAAAAGGAAACCCATATTAAGTCAAGAGGGCCAAATGGAGGATGAGAATCCTCACTCAAGTGCAGTGGAATCTATGGAAGAAGCGAACATCATTGAAATTAACTCGATTAATTTGGGGGAACCTTCTTGCATCATAGCAAAGGAGCATTCTTGCCTGCCAGAAGACCTGGTGACTAGTGATCAGTCCAGAGTGGATACAGTTGGGGGATCAATGATGGCTGTTGAAGATAATATGATTTTTGAGAGGCATGAAATTGAGGACTCGAATGGTTCTCAATTGGATAACAAGAACTTAGCTAACAAGTGTGAGGGATCTCATCTATCTGTTGAAGGCAGTGAGCCTTCTGAAGTGAAAGTTGGTGGAACAAGCATTAGCGATATAGGTGGTTTTTCTAGTTTGGCAGCAGGGTGTTCTTCAACTGAAGTTATTGGAGAAACACATGCTGAGGGCCATGTTTCATCCTCCATACTTGCTGAATCATTGCAAATATGTGGGGAAAATATGGTTCCTGCTGATGGAAAGGACACCATAGAGCTTCCTTCTAGAAATGCTAGCCCTGAAAACGACTTGATAGCTTCAAGATTACAGTCAGATGCTGCTTCTGACAACAAATCAGGTATATGGTGAAATATTATCCATGGAATATTACATTAAGCCTACGGAATTTATTTATTGCTAAAATCTTTGCTTCTCTTTCTGTTGCATTATCAGATGGCTGCAGAAATGCTAACATGGTAACCTGTGATGCAATGGATGATGTTTCAGCACCTTCTGGAGATGTCACTAGCATGGATGCGGTTATTGGTCACAAAGATGTCAAAATGTCACCTTTAAGTGGGATAAGTTCTAGTCCCTTAGATAAAGAGAAAGAAATTGCAGACAAAATTTCTGTGGAGGCGAGTTTATCTGATCTGAAGACCTCTTCTCAAGTGATAGCTGGATTAGATCCTGTTTCTGTATCTGAAGAGGATGCTTCTTCTGGTGCTGCTAGACAGATGTTATGTGAGTCAGCTGAACAATCTCCATTAATGGTGGATGCTAGTAAAACAGAAGGACCTCAATCAGAAGTAAGTAACAAAGTCAGCATGAAGTGCACAAAGGATATGGAAGTGTGTCCAGTTCTTGGTGACTCAACTGCAAACAAAGGAAATGATGCTGAAGTGCCAGAAAAAGAAAATGATGAAAAGGGATCATCCAAAGTTTTAGGTGAGCAATTGTAATTTAGATAATATGCATGTGAGAATTTAAGTATTTGGTTCTGTTTTATTCTTACCTCGCTGCACTCCCCAAATTGTTTGTGAGGATATGCAAATTCTGATCGTGTAGTTTGCTATATCATTTGGATATTTCTGAAGCTAGATGCCATCCACCAATTTTATGTATTTCTACCTTTATGAGCCATGCTTAAAAAAATAATATATCATATATGGCGTTGTCTAATTTTTTCTGATGACACTGTTTCCGTGCATGGTTATCAATAACTGGTACCTAGAAGTGTTATTTATACTTTGTTTCCTTCCCCCTTTTCTCATGGTCCTGATATAGATATCCTGATTTGATTAATCCAACTTTCTTATTCTGATAAGAACTCCTATGATTATGGCCATCCTTGCTGTAATATTTTTTTTATTATGCAGAACCAACCGTAAATAATAGTGAGATGCTGGGACCTATCTCATCGGAAAGGGAAGAGTGTCAGGTGGATACTAGTCTGAAAGGCCAGAAAGAAAATGAAGCTGCCATTATGTGTAGAGATAAAAGTGATGGGAAGATAGCTGTCCTGAGCACAAATGGTTGGCCGTTTATTTATTTCTTGTTATTTTAGTAATTTGTCATTCCTGCTTGCCAGCCTTGTCTGTGGCTCTTATTTTATTTAATGGAAAAAAATCATGGATGTCCCAGTATTTTTATACCTTTCAAACTTCGTTTTACCTGTTTTGCTAGATTGTGGAAGTTGTGCTGATGTTGGCAAGCCAACCAGTGGATCCCCTATTGTCATCAGAGCCGCTGGGGAATTTCAGAGTGAAAGTGACAAAGATGGAGCCAAATGCTCAGTGGAGCAGACTTCTGTTGTTGATAGCAATGCCAGCAAAGCTTTGTCCTGTTCTCAGGATCCGAAACAAAATGATGCATCCAAAGATGAGAGGAGCTTCACTTTTGAGGTCAGTCCACTAGCAAATATGCCTCTGAAATCAGCTGACAATAAATGGCAGTCATTTTTCAACATACCAGCCACTAAAGTGTCACCGGTAAACTTTCGACATGCACATTCTTTACTACCTTCCCATTATAATCTGACATTAAATCAACATTACCTTTTATGATCCTTATCAATTTGTTCTTTCTTTCTTTTCCTCTTTTTTTGGCTCTTTTTGAAGATTGTGAATGCTTCTCCATCGGCATCTGGCGTAGTCCAGATAGATCCCAAGATTGCTCAAGACCCTTCTCATGGAAGTCCAAAGGTGTCTGATGTTGCCACTGTGCGTACTGGTTCTAAAGGTACTTCTGAGCGTAAAACAAGACGATCATCTGGTAAGGCCTCGGGAAAGGAAAGTGCCAGAAAAGGAAATCCCACTAAAGAAACTGCTTCTGTGAGACTAGAGAAAGGGGAAAAAATGAGCAATGTCTCCCCGGGCCCTTCTGGGATATCACAACATGTGCAATCGAATGAGATGCAGTGCTATGGTCATGTGGATTCCAGTACTATGAAACCATTTGTTCTTGCACCATCCTCATCAAACCTTCCAGATTTGAATTCTTCTGTTTCTCCATCTTTGATGTTTCAACAACCCTTCACAGACTTGCAACAAGTGCAATTGCGTGCCCAGATCTTTGTTTATGGTGCTTTGATGTACGTCTTGCTAATTTTTTTCTTATAATATTGTTAGTACCAATTTGTTGTCATATGTATGGTCAGAGGTGGAAAAATTAATTTCACGGATGTGATTAAGGTGCTTCTGGATGTCTTGGGTGGCATTCATCGACTCCCAGCTCCTCCCATACCATAAGTGAGGAAAGAAATAGGAATAAAAAATGAAAGGAAAATACAATTACTGAACTGATTTTCATTTGTTTATTGGATGTAATGGGTGGCTTTTGAATTTACAGGATCCTTCTGCATGTTACAAAAAACTTCCTGTTTGATGATTATGATTTACCTAAATCTCACTTTAATTTTGTTTGAAATAATTGTTACAGTCAAGGAACAGCTCCAGATGAAGCATATATGATATCAGCATTTGGAGGATCTGGTTAGTGGCACTTTCCCTTGTTTTGCTGTACTTTTTGACTCTAAAAGAGAAAACACGTTTACCTTGACAATGTTCTTGTAGATGGTGGTAAAAGCATCTGGGAGAATGCTTTACGCTCGTCTATAGAACGGCTTCATGGTCAAAAACCTCATCTCACTACTCTGGAGACCCCTTTGCTGTCACGACCTGGTATCCCTCTGATTTCAAGCTGTTTAATCTTGCTTTAGATTTGGTTGAGTTCTAAGCGTGGCAGAAATGAGATATGTAGGTGCCAGAGCTCCTGATCAAGCAATTAAACAGAGTAATGTTCAAAGTAAAGTAATCTCTTCACCAATTGGTCGAACCAGCATGGGCACTCCTACGATTGTGAACCCCATGGTGCCCCTTTCTTCACCTCTCTGGAGTGTACCTAATCCCTCCAGTGACACATTTCAATCAAGCAGCATGCCAAGGGGTCCATTTATGGATCATCAGCGAGCTCTTTCTCCTTTGCATCTTCATCAAACTCCACAGATAAGAAATTTTGCTGGTAACCCGTGGATATCTCAATCACCCTTTTGTGGTCCCTGGGTTACTTCTCCGCAGACACTTGCACTTGATACAAGTGGTCGTTTTTCTGCACAATTGCCTATTACAGAACCAGTTCAATTGACACCTGTAAAAGACTTATCCAAGCCAATTACCTCCGGTGCAAAACATGTTTCCCCTGGTCCTGTGGTTCAGAGTGGGACTTCTGCCAGTGTTTTCACTGGGAATTTTCCTGTTCCAGATGCAAAAAAGGTTACAGCATCATCCAGTCAACCTCTTACTGATCCAAAGCCTAGAAAAAGAAAAAAGGCTTCAGTTTCTGAGAGTCCTAGCCAGAATATTTTGCATATTCACCCACGAACAGAATCAGTTCCTGGTCCTGTTACGAGTTATCCATCAACTTCTATAGCCATGACAACCCCTATTGTCTTTGTTTCTAAATCTCCTACAGAGAAATTTGTTACTTCTGTATCTCCAACTCCTACTGATATTAGAAAACAGGATCAAAATGCAGAACAAAGGAATATTTTGTCAGAGGAGACCCTTGACAAAGTAAAGGCTGCGAGGGTGCAGGCAGAGGATGCCGCTAATCTTGCTGCTGCTGCTGTTAGTCAAAGACAGGAAATATGGAATCAGTTAGATAAGCAGAGAAATTCTGGGTTATCACCAGATGTTGAAACCAAACTAGCTTCTGCAGCTGTTGCAATAGCAGCAGCAGCTGCTGTTGCGAAAGCAGCAGCTGCAGCTGCCAATGTTGCATCTAATGCTGCACTGCAAGCAAAACTGATGGCTGATGAAGCAGTAGTTTCTGGTGGTTACAGCAATCCCAGTCAAGACAATGCAATTTCTGTTTCTGAAGGCACGGAGAGTTTGGGGAGGACTACTCCTGATTTTGTCCTGAAGGGTGATGATGGGACAAACAGTTCCAGTTCAATCCTTGTTGCTGCAAGGGAGGCTGCTAGACGAAGAGTTGAAGCAGCTTCTGCTGCTGCAATAAGAGCTGAGAATATGGATGCTATTGTTAAGGCTGCTGAGCTGGCTGCAGAAGCTGTGTCCCAAGCTGGGAAGATAGTTTCTATGGGCGATCCTCTGTCACTGAATGAGCTAGTAGCTGCAGGTCCAGAGGGCTATTGGGAAGTGGCCCAAATAAACAATGAGCTGGGCTCTAAATCAAATGATATAGGTAGAAAAACTATCAACATAAATACTGTTGGAGAAGGACCAGACACTTCTCCTGTGCTGGGTAAGAAAGAGACACAGGTCAATAACTATGGGAAACCACCTGCTCCAACAGAGGGGTCCACTGTGGACCATGCAAGATTGGTAGATGGTTTCTCAAATTCTGGTGCAACCACTTTGAAGGATGCTAAAGGACGAAAGGGTTACAAGGTGTCTGAATCTGAGAATGGTTCGAGATCTTTGGGAACTACAGTAGACTATAATTGTATCAAGGAAGGGTCCCATGTAGAGGTTTGAAATAGCCATCTTTCCTTGAGTTCTATTAGTAGAAGTGTAAAGCTTTAATTTATACAGCTTGTTTATGTTTTCACCTTTCCTTTGTAGTCTATTGTTGAGTCTGTTCTGATATTGATGTATGTTTGCTTGTGTTAGATGATTTTGTGTTCCTTGTTATGTTTCTTTGAGGTTTGTTTGCCTTGGGTCTTTGTTAACATGCCGTATTGTTTGCTTTCCCAGGTTTTCAAAGATGGGAATGGATATAAAGCAGCCTGGTTCTCAGCCAAAGTGATGGATTTAAAAGATGGGAAAGCATATGTGAGTTATACTGACCTTTCATCAGCTGAAGGTGAGTCATTGTTTTTATTATCAATCTATGGATTAGGAATTGGTAGATTGTTGATGCTTCCGAATCCAGAAAACTTGGTGAAACTTTGTTCTCATTTTCTATTTGCTGCATGTACCTTTTGGCTTATGTATGATAGCTTGAAGAATGAAAGATGTGGCCTGTATGTATGTGTTGCCGCAACTTCTGATGGGTGCACAGTTGCCTTAATATTTTTGGCTATGGAGCTAATTTTGTGAATGTTCTTACCTCTCGTTATTTTAATGTGTAAAGATCTGTATGAACAATGATGAACATACCAGTAGTTATAGGATAACTGAAATGGGGGGTATTTTGATGCACAAGATAGGATCTATAGTAGTGTTGTGTTCAACAGTGTCAAGCAGGTGTTGTTAATCCCCTGTACATACATAACCATGTGATCAGAGAGAATTTTCTTGTTGAATTCTATTGTTGGCTTCCTGCTCATCACTGCCACTGGAAAGTAACTTGTTGGAAGAAGAGAATAATTGAAGCATTGGTATTTTTGCACCCATGCATTGATGTCAATTTATCATACTTTATTTTTTTGAATATGTCCTGCAGGCTCTGAGAAGCTAAAGGAGTGGGTGGCACTTAAAGGTGAAGGAGATGAAGCACCAAAAATACGAATTGCTCGCCCTGTAACTGCCATGCCATTTGAAGGAACAAGGAAGAGACGGCGAGCTGCCATGGTGGACTATGTTTGGTCTGTTGGTGACAAAGTGGATGCATGGATACAAGATAGGTATGTTTCTATGCATGGATACAAGAGGGTGGTACTGACATTTGACAGGAAATTTCAAAACACACACACACACATATATAAAGCCAAATATGTTTGATGTAGAAAAGATGAACAAAATCACCAAATCAAAAGAGTTGATGTAGAATAGAAATCAAAATCTCCAACAAGAGAGACACTCAATCTTGAAGGGATTTAATCAAGAAAGACTCAATCTTGGAGAAAATTCAAGTCTTTTTTGAATCAATAATAATTTGTAAAAACTGAATGTCTGCCTAGGGTGCTTATTTATGGGCACCCAATAAAAATAGGAAACATAAAGAAACTAGAATGTTAGAATTAAACTTAACTTTTTCTAGAAGTAGACTAAAAAAAATCTACTACATGGGCCTGTGTGAATGTTTCTGATACAAAATTGCAGGAGAAAAACATAGAGAATATCTCACAACTGGATTCCATTCTGATTCGTGAATAACTAAGTTTTGAGCCCTATGCATGTCCAGGTGCTATTGTATCGTGCAATTAATCCCTTCAATCAATTTTAATTAAAAATTTTATGTATGTTTTCCTTATGCTGAACTCCTATTTTTTTTATGTATTATAAATAGCAAAAACTGAAAGACATTTTAGCTTGAAACATCTCCCTCAGTGGGAAAAAAAAAAAGGACACTTTTCGGCAAGATTATATTCGGATAGCAAGTTCTCCTGTTAACTTTGGAAGAGAATATCAGTGTATAAAAGGTGGAGTCCATGCCTTGTCTTTTGTAAGGGTTGTGAATGACGAATCATCATTCCCTCTGTTGACTTAACTGAAAGCTTCACTTCTATTCTCATGGTCTTCCCTCTATTGTCCTCTAATGAATATATTTCCCATCTTTTGTGCTGTGAGGGCATACTGGTGACATGTTTTGCATCAGTTGTTCTGACTATTGTGCCATTTTTCAGTCCGCCCATATAGTTTATACTGTTGCAACTGTGGTTTGGCACTTTTTAGATCATGCTACTCCTTGTATTTTCTGTTTTGATATGTGAGATATTCTTCAGCTTTCTCTATTTTATTTTTCAGCTGGTGGGAAGGAGTGGTCACTGAAAGGAGCAAGAAAGATGAAACCATGCTAACAGTCAATTTTCCAGGTATGGACGATTGGTGGTGTAGTTGAATGAATAAACCACATGTTTGTATGCTTTTCTGCTATTGGATTTAGAGTTAGCATTTCACATGAATCTGTGTCACTCTGCTTCCAGTTCAAGGAGAAACATCAGTGGTTAAAGCATGGCATCTACGCCCTTCTCTCCTTTGGGAAGATGAGGAATGGGTTGAATGGTCTGGTTCAAGAGCAGGCACTCACTCTACCAATGGGGTACATTCATTTGATATCTCACTGGGTAATGACCTGAAGATTTTCATTTCTTGCTTGCACTGACACAAATTTGATGTTTCAGGGTGATACACCACAAGAAAAACGACCAAGGGTGCGGGGCCCTGTGGTGGACGCCAAAGGGAAGGATAAGTTGCCGAAAGGTTTGGATTCTGTGGAAACTGATAAACCTGATGAACCTACTTTACTGGATTTAGCTGCTCATGAAAAATTGTTCAATATTGGGAAGAGTATGAAAGATGGGAATAGACCGGATGCACTCAGAATGGCACGGACTGGGTTGCAGAAGGAAGGATCAAGAGTGATCTTTGGTGTACCGAAGCCTGGAAAAAAAAGAAAGTTTATGGAAGTGAGCAAGCATTATGTTGCAGATCGGAGCAGCAAAAACAATGAAGTAAATGATCCAGATAAGTTTGCTAAATATTTGATGCCTCAGGGATCTGGATCCCGTGGATGGAAGAATACTTTAAAAACTGAATCACTTGAAAAACGAACAGCTGCATCAAAGCCCAAGGTTCTCAAGTTAGGAAAGCCACAGAATGTTTCTGGTAGAACAATTGCTCAGAAGGACAACTCATTGACTACTGCAGTTTCTGCTTCTGATGGTGCTGCTACAGATCATGTTGCAAAGAACAAGGCTTCTACAAGCCATGTTGAAAATACATCCGAAAAACATGCCTTGACTGACTTTCAGCCCTTATCTAGCTCTGTGGGAGGAGCAGAGGGTCAAATATTTTCATCCTCTTCTCTTTCTTCAGATACACTTTCCTCTAAGAAAATGTCCACATCCACATCAAATGCTAAACCTCCACGGGGAAGTAAAGGAAAACTTGCTCCTGCTGATGGAAAGTTTGGTAGAATTGAGGAGGACAAAGTTCTCATTGGCAGTTCTTCAAAATCAACCTCTGATGTTGCTGAGCCCCGGAGGTCTAATCGTAGAATTCAGCCTACATCAAGAGTAAGTTTTAGAGTTCTTACTTCATATCCTATGTCTTTATTCTCCTCCCTGGACCTGCTTCTGCGAGGGTAGTACTGGGTAATGGCCTTCATTGGTTTTGAACCATTTGATGTAGTAGTATGCACCTTAGTTTGTTGCATCAAATCAATTTTTTCATGTGGTTGTTAACATTCTCCCATCCATACAAAGCAGCCTGGTTTCTTCCTCACCCCCTTTCCTAGGGGCCAATAGCCATGTGGAAAATGTAGCTTCCTTTTGACAATCCCATGTTGATAAGAGGATTTCTACTCACCCTTGCATATTATAGCAAGTCCACAATGTCCAGAGGCTCTTGGAGCATCTCTTTCTGGAAGATGTGTTTCTCTACTTTGTATTTGTTCAGTGAACACTTTCCAGTCCTAAAAAGAGGTGTAACAAATAAAAATTGAGGAGTTGTGGATAGAATTCAAAGATGGTCTTTATCTCATTACAAATTTCCCTTGAGTTGTGCTTATTGCTGGTGGAAGTGGAACCATATGCTTATTCCAGTTAATTTTATAAATGGTCCTTGAATGGTGAATTTCAAGATGAGAAATTTGAAGAAAGTTCTTTAAGATTGTTGGGTATTGCTATTTTCTTAGGATCTTCTCTGTAACAGTTCCACGTGGTATCAGTCATGGCTTTTCAACATGGAGAACCTTTCTGCTCTTATTATCCTTTTCGCGGCACTTGTTTCTCAAGTAGATTAACGTCTTCATGCCTTTGAATTCATGTACTGACAAGCTTATTTATCAATCTTCTTGTTCACAGCTATTAGAAGGGCTACAAAGCTCCTTGATGGTCACAAAAATTCCATCTGTATCACATGACAGAAGTCAGAAAAATAGGACCGCTGCTAGAGGTAACTTCTCCTTGCAGAATTCACTGGGTATTTTAGGCTTCTATGTGCATTTGTACGTGATTGAAAAATCATAAATTGTTGCAGGGAATAACCATGGTTGAGAGAACTCTTGCAATGATGAGATCCAGTGCAAAGAAGCTCAATGGTCGCCGGACAACACACCAAGAGTAGTTGTTGTGTATATTTATAATAGAGGAGTTAGCTAGGAATGGAAATTCTGCTTCCTTGGGTATAATGACATGTAGTGGGTAGGTGTTCATATCAATTCTAGTTTATTTGCAATGATGATTTGATCTCCTAGCATTTGCCATAAGGGTTGTATATGGAAAATCTCCATGTAGTTTGGCTTGAAATTGCGGGAAACTTTACTAATCAATCTCATGTATACCTTTTGAATTCCCTTTTTAGGTGATCAGTGTTCGGTGGGGATGGTCATTTTCACAATCAATAAGCTTTAGTTTCCTGTATGGAATTTACTATTAAATTTTAGCGAGGGAGACTGATTGAACTGCTAGAGGTCCCTAGTAACTAGTTGACTCTATTACATCGATCGATGGCGACTTAAGCTGCCACATTCCTTGTAAAAGATCGTGGTTATCGACCTGATACATCCATGCATACATGCATTAAGTGGATTCTACTCCTATTGATTCTCAAACCTTGTGAAATTTTCCTTAAAGCTCTGTAACTTCCAAGAGCTAGTGATTATTACTTGCAGATCTAATGTATGATCTCATCTCCATAACCTGTCTCTCAGTGTAAGCAAGCTTTGCTTGTAAACTTGCAGAATCAATGACATGCTGCGAGGCTATAGGTTAACATTCTGCAGAAAGGCATCACAAGCTTGGTGTAGAAAGTCTTGTGAGAGATGGGTTCGCTATTTAGGAATTTACTAGATCAACCCTTTTTTTGGTATGTTTGCTTTCTCTACAAGTGGTCACATGGGTTTTAACTTGTTCCTCGAAATATAACTAATCGTAGACCCACCCATTTAACGGGTGGTTCGTTGTAATATTGTATTTATTTTAAAATGTCTCGAGTAATTTACTAATATATTATTAATTTCACAATCAAACTTACTGAATGCATGTTGTATATTTGTATTTCTTTCTTTTTTTTTACAAGGTGAGAAATTAATTGATTGCACCGCCAGCAAAAATAAAATTATTGCAATAACATCGCTCCTTGTAGATTTTCCATTTTTTTTATGGCAACTGTGTAATGTGCACTTGAAACAGAGGCGGCCTGTGTTGATCAAAATCAACAATCGGATGGCAAAAGAGTGCGCGATATTTTCCCCTCATTTGCACGTCCTTGAGCTTTTCCTTTCGCATTGCAAAAATACTGCAGTGGCAAACAATTTCACAGCATCCCACTGCCAGTTTCATCTAAAAAGGGTGTGGAGAAACTAAGAACATGATGACACAATAAGTCAGACTTGGTAGATGCAACCAAACAAGTTCCATTGACTTTGACATACCTACAAACAGGTTTCCCTAGCAAAACTATCTATGAACAATTGCAGCTCATTGAAGTTACCTGTCTCCTGTACATAAACCCAGTTCATTCGCTGATCCAATCACCGTTACTGAACAGAAAAGGAAAGCAGATACTAAATTCAAGAAGGCTTAAATTATGATGCCGCAATGAATTTTTTTTTTTTTGGTGCCAGCATGAAATGGTGACATGCTCGGAAGATGAAATGTAGGAGGCATAAATTTGTGCCTGCTATTAACCAGGAGTTGCCTTCATTTGTACCTTTAGTCAGGAAAATTTTCACCGTCCTTGTTCTCTCTTAAAGATATTGGTTCTTCTATGCTTCTCTTCTTCAATCTCTGGAGGCTTTTGTCACCTTGATTCTCCCCAACATACTTGGAATCAACATTTTCCTTCAAGTTCATATGAATTCTATCTGACAGTAGATCTTCGCCCTTTCTGTTTTCATCATCCGTAAATGGCTTCTCACAGATACAAGATGGATATTCATGAAAGTCACCTCGTCCAGGCCTCACCTCATCGGGTTCTCCCATAAATCCTCTCTGGCTTGCTTTCACCTTTTTGGCAAATGTATCCCAGTCCATCCGATCCCTTGCCTTGAACAATGCACTGAGCTTCTTTGCATTCGGTCTGATGGTCCTCTTATGCCCAGCATATCTCCTAGGATCCATTATATAAGAGAAACAAAAATTAGTGCAGAGAAAAGGTATGTAAAAAAGAGAATAGTGAATTATATAAGAGTAACTTCTACAAAAAATAATGTAATAAATGAAATGGCATGGATTATTACAAGCAAGATTTTTCACATTTTGGAATTGGATTTCTATCATGTGGGGGAATAATAATTATGGAAGGAATAATTAATAATGAACGAATCATAAAAGGCGCATCATATAGTAAACAAATATTAGTAAATGTTTAAGCATCCCTTAAATTACTCGGGTATATAATGTCTAGAATCTTTTATTTTTATTTTTTTTGCAAAATATCCCTAGAACCACTCATTATATAAGGTCTGGAATGCCTTATATCACCATACATTTGATTATAATGACAATAAAAATCAGGTATTCACAAAAACATATCTTCATGAGAAAATATTATACTATGATCCAAAAATTCAAGTTCATTCAACACATCACTCTCATGATAGACAATGTAGAAAATAGAGGCACTAATATTTTCTCAAAATTAACTTTCTCGACAATTCAAATTTAATTCACTAAATCCTTCCTCATCGTCATATCAAATTGAAAACCAAAAACTAATTTTAAGCTTGAGCATATTCAAGAAAAATAAATAAATACAAGGACTAGTATTCTCACCTTCGACCAGCAAGAATCTTGGCCATGTTTCCATTGTTATTTGTGACAAAGACATCACTCTCATCACAGACAATGTAGTCAATGGCTGCCATGCGAGAGGAAAATGGAAAAAAAGATTTCAGCTCTTCGATTGCAAGCATCTCCTTCGTATAGAAGTTTGGGAAGAGTTCTCTAAGGGGTCTCAAAGTCTCTTCCCCGCCATATATTTCTCCAGATGCAACATAGAGGTATGTGTCGTTAGCAAAACCAAGGGCACGCAGCATTAATCCTACTTCATGAGGAGTGAGTGGACATTTTCCTCTCTCACGCTCTCCATCAGGGCTTAAATCCTAAAACATTGCAAGTATATATCTGGGGTAAATAAAACAAATAAAGAATCATCTGAATCCATCTTAAAAAAAGCAGTCCTCATTTCTCCAGGTAATTACAAGAGCACGACTCAATGGGTTGAGAATCTTTATATAAATACAAAATTGGAGGTTACAAAGGAATAGCATTCTTTTCTTACAGGTAATGTTGCCCATCTTTTTCTTATTTCACCAAGCTCAAATCTCTCCTTTTCACCCCCACCAAAGTAACACCCAGAAAACGCAAGCATATCAGGTTCAAACCTGTAATTTTAAACAGTTAGGCCATGAACATATAAATCCAAATGTACATACAGTTCACCACCTGTCTATAAAGCGTCAACATGTAAAGACCTGTGCTCATAAAACTCAAACATATGGATATGATAGTAATGCAGCTGAAATCCTTGCTAGAAAAAGGAGAGTGAGATACAGAAAGCAGTTCTTCTATACAAGTGGTCTGTTCATGTTCCTTTAGCATTCATTAGTTGCATAGAAAATTTGATAAGCATCTCTACCACAGCCTAGAATAAAATATACACAATAAAATCCAAGTGTTTCCTTTCCTATTATCTTCTCACACGTGCACACGCACATGTGTGCGTGTGACGAGGGTGAGAAGGGGGTGTCATGTAACAAATAGTTGTGCATTACATGAAAATTAGTAAATGGTCTAGAATCTAGAGGAGACTCTAGCCAAGATAGGATCCCAAAATCATAATTTTTAGCACCTGTCCCCCACAGCTGTCTTGACCATTAATTGGGGAAGAGATAGACATATTATGCAACCATGTTATTGACATTAAAGCAGCAGAATAGTCTATTTTCCCTCAGATTAGACATGTCAATTAAATTTTGAAGTAAAGGATACAAACCTCAAGTGAATTGCAATGTAACGTTTTGCCATCTTTCGCATTTTTGTCACGAGTCTCTCTCCAATTTCTTGTATGGGTTTTGTAAATCTTAAAGCATGATAATTAGCCCGGCAGCGCAACTTTTGCAGCTCTTCGTCAAGGTTACTTGCAAGCCTATAGTCAAACTTCGTCAACTGCACAACCTGCAAAAATTCATATCCTATTGCCTTGCTTACAACAAACTAGAACATATCAATAAAATACTTCACACATCGAAGAAAGAGACTTGGATTTCGAAAACTTTAAAGAGAAACACAAGGGCATGTAAAGGCGGCGATAACTAACTGGAAACTATCAGATTAAAAAGAATAATTACAAACTGAGGAGAGTGCCTTACACGTCTCCTTAATAATATTGGCAGAACT
>Ga0307511_10002165_pt1 | contig 20648 bp, 21 predicted proteins | sample 13_EM_MG_FD_200266 | JGI IMG/M metagenome (GOLD analysis project Ga0307511, IMG submission 200266) | Populus trichocarpa ectomycorrhiza microbial communities from riparian zone in the Pacific Northwest, United States - 13_EM | ecosystem: Host-associated > Plants > Roots > Unclassified | place...
GAGCCGCTGCGCGAACAGACGCTGCAAACGGGGTGGGCAGTTCGGGGGCGCAGGCGATGTCGAAACATTCTTGCAGCGCGCGACGGTGTTCGGACACGACCAGCGCCGAACACGCGCTCATCACACGAACCCAGGCGCGATCCCAGACGTCGCCTGCGCCGTTCGTGAGTCTGAGCGCGCGCTCGAAAGCCTGGTCGACGCGGCGCGAAGGACGACCGTTGATGCAAGTCAACACGTTCAAATGAAAGGCAAGCGCTTGCCCGTAGATCGCGCGCTCTCCGTAGCGCGCAGCCAGCGCAAGCGAGCGCGCCGCGAAATAGCACGACAACTCTGTGTCGACCACCAACAGGGAAGGCGTAGCCGCCCAGAGTCGGCGTAGCGCCGCCCGTTTGCGCGTCGACTTGGCCGTCGGGCGTTTCGCGGGCGAGCGCAACCAAGGCGCGCGCAATATGACGACGATCCAGAGCGACACCACGACGCGCAGCATCGTCACGGGCGTGATCTTCATCGGCATATCGGCCTGCGCCGCCAACGGCGCGAGCAACGTGCGGCCCCGTCCACTGTGTCCGCTCAATAGGAACTGCATCGCGGCGCGCGACCGCAACTCCGTACGATCGCGCGGGTCGGCGACCGCAGCGCACGACTCGTAGTGCTGAGCTGCCGCGAAAGTTCGCCCAGCGCGTCCACACGCTTGCGCTGCCCCCAAACGCAAACGCTGCCGTTGCTCCGGATCTTGCGCGTGCTGGAGCGCAAACTCGAGGAGTTCGGCCGCGCTGTGAAACGCCAACGTCGAGGCGGCGTACTGTGCGGCGCGTTCCGCCAGAACCGACGCTTCCTTCGTGCGACCTGCGAACGCGCAGTGATACGCAGCCGATTCGAGCAGCAGACCGCCGCGCGCTGCGAATTGGTCGGCTAGAAGGCCGTGCCAGCGGCATTTACGCGCCACGGGCAGCTGCGACACGACCAGCTCGCCGAGGCGCGCATGATAAGGCTCCACGTGCAGACACCCGGCCCACACGCTTTCGCGCACCGCGCACACCAAACGCAACTCGCGCAGATTGCCCAAGCGTGCACCCAGCACGGCATCGAACAACAATGAACGAGGCACGCGGCGGCCTGCAAGGCATACCAGTTCGAGTAGTTCGCGCGCTGGCTCCGACAGCATGGCGAGCCGCGCACTCAATGCAGCCTCCACACCAAGTTCGCGCGAATCGAGTTTACCCACGTGACGCGCGTGTCGAATGAGCTCGCCAGCGAGCAGCGGGTGGCCGCCGGCTTTGCGCGCGACCTCGACCGCTTGAGCGCCGCAGTTGGGACCGAGCAGACCCTGGGCCAGTTCCATCACCGCCTGCGGCTGCAACGGTCCAAGCTCCAATTGTTCCGCGACGCCGGCGCCGCGCAGCTCTTGCACGAGTCGTTCGAGCGGCGACGCGTTCAACTCGGTAGTGTTGCGATAGGTCGCAAGCATCCACACTCCAGGCACGGGCGAGCTCAGCAACTCGCGCAGCAGCTCCACACTGTCGCCATCACTCCATTGCAGGTCGTCGACGAACAACACGACGGGTCGTTGCTGTGCGAGCCGCGACAATAAGTAGCGCAGGGCGGCAAACGCAGGGCGCCGGACGTCGCTCTGCGCCGGCTCGACACGCCCCGACGCGCCGGGACGCGAGGGGACGACATGCCACAGCACTGGAAATAGGCGTGCCAGACTAGCAACGTCAGGACGCAGCAGATCTTCGAGGCCAGCCGGGGACAACTGCCGCAGATGCTGAGTCACGGCGTCGAGCACCGCATCGAAGGCGTTGTAGTGCAGGGCTTCGTGAACGAAGCAGCGGCCAGACAGCACCAGCGCGCGCCGCTGGGCGCGCAATCGCTCGAGGAATGTCTGGCAGAGCAGACTCTTGCCGATGCCGCTTTCGCCCGAGATCAGCAGCAGCGCAGGCGAGTGCTGGTGCGCGCGTTCGAACGCCACGTCGAGCTGCTGGAGCTCGCTCTCTCGTCCACAGCACGCGGTCAGCGGCTCCAGCGTCGGCTGCGCCTGCGGCTCGCCCAACGACGCCAGCAAGTCTGTGCCGTCCGCACGGCACGTCGGGTCGTGCGCGAGCAGACGCACGCAGATGCGTGCCAGCGTGTCAGGCACACTTGCCGCTGATAGCGACGTAATGCCGGCGTCCGGCGCTCCCGATTCATCGCCTAGCCCCTGCCCTGGCGCCGCGGATACGCCTGCCGCAAAAAGCGTTGCGCCTTCGCGCCGCAGCGTCGGTCGTTTGCCAACCAGCGCCTCGTACAGCATGACGCCCACCGCATACCAATCGCTGGCACAACCGGCGAGCTGCAGGTCGTGTTGTTCGGGCGCTGCATAGGCAGGCGTACCTTCGAACCCAGCGCTCTGCCCGTTGGTGCTCTTGTGCTCGTGCAGCGAACGTACCAAGCCAAAATCAACGATAGTCAGTTCGCCGGCCGCACTGACCAACACGTTGGACGGCTTGAGGTCGCGGTGCACATTGCCGTGCGCGTGTAGGTATTGCAAGCCATGCGCCAGCTGAACTAGGCAGCTCTGCAGCTTGGCATGATCGCATTGGCCTGCGCCTGGCCCGCGCACGTACTCCAGAAAGGGCAGGCCCACGATCAAATCCATACTGAAGAAGCTGCGCTGCTCGCGATCCACGAACAGCTCGTGCATCGCGACCAGATTTGGATGCGCCACGTCGGCCAGCATGCGGAATTCGCGTTTCAAGCGATACAGCGCGCTCGGATGCTGGCGGTGCAGCAGTTTCAGCGCGACGCTCTGTCTCGTTGTTTCGTCGAACGCTTCGAATACGGTTCCGGTCGCTCCCGCACCGAGCACGCGCACCAACACGAAGCGCTCCATCAATCGAGTGCCCACCTGCACGGTAGCTTCGGCGGCGTGCGCTGCTGGAACGGCGACATCTCGCCTCGCGTGCTCGGACCCGGATAACGCGCTGTGCGAACGTGTGAGCTGCGCCAGGCGCGAGTGTGCCAGCTGCTGGCTGCACCACATGTCCCATTGCGGCAATCCGGCTACGGGTCCGACCGGGACGGCCAGACCGGCGTGCTGCGCTGCGGCGAGCAAAGCGCGCGCAAACTCGTGAGCCGTTCGATAGCGGCCGCTCGGGTCTGGCTCCAGCGCGCGCGCGACTACTGGGATTAGCGCCAAAGTACGCGTGTCGCGCAATTGTCCGCGCGCTAGCGACATCGGTTCGATCGGCGGCGTCGACACAGCGTTCGCGTTGCAATCGTCCCACAAGCAAATGCGCAGCAGCACTCCTACGGACCATAGATCCGTCGCCGGCCCCGGTGCGTAGCCCGCCATTGACTCGGGCGCGCAAAGGTACCGGCGATCGACGATCGCAGCGGCGCCGGCGCCGTCCGATGCGTGCAAAACGACGGTACTAGGCCTGCCCGGGTGCTCCATCAGGAAGACGCCTTCAGGCGTGATTGCGCCGTGCACTTGGCCACTTTCGTGCAGGCGAGCGAGCACGCCCAACAGCGGAGCAGCCCACTGCAACAGCTGCTCACAATCGTTGGCCTCGCCCGAGTCCAGCAGCGCTGCCAGCGAGCGTCCGGGGGGCTGGTTCGTCGAACGCTGCGCGGGGCTGTTTTCTAACTCGAGCGCAGGGCCAATCACTGCACCCTCTCGTTGCGGCGACTGAGTGACTGCAGCTTGCGCTCGAACGTCCGCATCGGCAGGCGCAACAGGTATGCGGCGCGTTTGCGACTGCCGTCGCTACGCCGCAGTGCCTCGGTGATCAACGAGCGCTCATGGGCATCGATGGCTGCACGCAGGTCGACGATGCCATCCAGTTGGTCCATGCCGTTGCTGGACGACAGGGGCCGAGGGTCGCCGGCCGTTGCAGCATGCACGCGAATGTGCTCCGGCAGATCAGCGACCGCGATCTCCATCCCGTCGTGCAGCGCCACCGCACGTTCTACGACATTGCGAAGCTCGCGCACGTTGCCGGGCCAGTGATAGGCAGCGAGACACACGAACACCTCGGGTGACACGCGCGGCGAAACACCCAGGCACTGCAAAAAATATCGGACCAGTGGCTCGATTTCTGCGGGGCGCTGGCGCAGCGCTGGAATCTGCAAAACCACCGCGTTCAAACGATGATAGAGATCCAGCCGAAAGCGCCCATCTTGACTCATCGCGGCCAGATCGCGGTGTGTTGCCGCGATCACCCGCACATCGACTTTGAACTCTCGGCTAGCGCCCACGGGACAGATCTGCTGCGTATCGAGCACACGCAACAGCGCAGCTTGCGCGTCGGGCGAGAGTTCGCCCACCTCGTCCAAGAAGATGGTGCCGCCGTCGGCCTGCGCGAAGAGTCCTGCATGGTCGCGAGCCGCTCCGGTGAACGCGCCTTTGACGTGACCGAACAGTACGCTCTCGATCAACGTGTCGGGAATCGCGGCGCAGTTCACCACTTTGAGCGGCGTCTCGCGGCGCGCGCTTTTTTGATGCAGCTCGCGAGCAAACACCTCTTTGCCAGAACCCGTTTCACCCACGAGCAGCACCGTGATGTGATAGCGAGCCAAGCGTTCCAGCATGCGCTGCAGCTCCAACATGGCAGCGCTGCGCATCGGTTTGGGCTTACACTCGGAGTCCAGCCGTGGCGCGATGCGCAGAGCGTCGGTAGCCGAGGCGGCACACGACGCCAGCCAAGCAGCGCCGATGAGCTCTTCTGCCGTGCTCGCTGCATCAGGCAGGCAGGCGATGCCACAGACCCACCGAGCGTGCGGTTTGCCCGTCGCCGCGTCGCTGACCACGCGGCTCGACTCGATGATCTGCTCTGCGACACGGGCCGCAACGGCGCTGGGAGTTTCGGCAAGCACGATCATGCATGTGCCAGGGTGGTACCAGCCGGCGGCATCGACCGGGCGCAAGACGCTGGCGCAGCTGGCGACTATCTCGCCCGCCCCAACTTGTTCGCTGCACAGCGCGCGCACGATCAGAATCGAGACTGGCTTGTGAAACGTGTGGCTGCGTACGCACTCGTCTTCGACGCGGCGTAGAATCTCGGTCGAGCTGCAGATGCCCAACATCGCTGCCTGGGAGGACGCGGCCATCTGAATACCAATACTGATGGCTCCGACTACGATGGTATTGCCGACCTGGAGCAGCGCTTCTGGGACGCGCTGCCCGGCCAGCCATGTGCCGTTGCGAGAATCGAGATCGACGACCCGTACGCCAGATTCCTCGCGATGAAAACACGCATGGAGCCGCGACAAGCTCGGGTCGTCGAATACGATGTCCGCCGGCGCGCAGCGACCGACCGTGAGTGAGGTACGCTCCCCGAAGAACACGGCCTGCGATGTCTGCGGAGTGCTAATCACCAGCAGCAATTCGAAATCGGGCGGCCAGGGGGCCGCCCACGCCTGCTCGTGTGCTTCAGCAGTGAGCGTCTGCATGGAGTTCTGAACTGGTTTGTCGGTCATGCGCGCCCAATACGGACTCCGAATCCATGCCGCGTAGCGCAGCGCTGTTCGGCGGTCCAGTTGCGCTGAAAGTAGCAGCGCAGGTTGCGGTAGACCACGCGATTTGGTACGGCTCACGAGCAGCGCCAACACGGAACCGAAGCCGTAGCACCGTCCCGCCTGGGCGGGCCGCTCCTATCGCTTTGAGGGACACTGGCGATCAGTTCAGCGAAGCGCTGCGCCCTCGGGAGCCGTGTTTCGACGGGGCGTCGCGTCGTCACGGAGCCCGCCTCGATGGGACGGCTCGCGATCGAACAAGACCCATGGCTGATAGATCGCTCGACTACGAACCCAAGATCCGCGAAGCGCATACGGCAGGCCAACTCGAGGCTGCCGCGAGCACCGCGCTCGAAGCGTACGGCGACGAAATCCTGAGCTTCTTATTCGCGCGGCTACGCAACCCGGGCGACGCGCAAGAAGCGTTTTCGATGTTCGCTGAAGACCTGTGGGTCGGGCTGCCTAACTTCGTTTGGCGCTGCAGCATGCGCACCTGGGCCTATACGCTCGCCCGCAACGCCGCTACGCGCTACGCGACGGCTCCACAGCGACGCGCCGCCCGGAACGTGGTTCTCTCCGATGCCGGTCGCTTGTCCGAGCTGGTGGAGCGCATGCGCAGCGCGACGCAGACCCACCAGCAAACGGCGGTCAAGGATCGCTTTCGGGCCCTGCGTGAACAGCTCGAACCCGAGGACCAGATGCTGCTCGTGCTACGCGTCGATCGCGGCCTTGCGTGGCGTGACCTGGCGATGACAATGGCGGGCGATGTCGAGCTCGGCGAAGAAACCTTGGAACGTGAAGCGACGCGGCTGCGCAAAGCCTTCGAACGCGTGAAGCGCGAACTCAAGCGCTTGGCCGAGCGCGATGGGCTGCTCAAGCAGCAGCGCGACTGAGCAGCTCAACGCTAAGGCGCTCATGCTAGCGCACTTCAACCGCGACGCGTCGACCGAAGGCTGGCAGGTCAACGCCACCACGTTCCTGGGGCGGGCGGGCCCACGCGGCGGCCGTGCCTCGGACGCCGTGCTAGGCTGTCGTCGTTGGACGTTTGCATCAGTACTTGGAACTGCTTCGGCATGGGGCAGGGTATTTCTGCGGTGAGCGCGTTGCGAGCGCCATTCGCCGAGCGCTTCCAACACGCGGACGTCGTCTCCGCGTGCGTTGCAGCAGACATCTTGTGCTTGCAAGAGCTGCTTTCCCGCGACGCACAACAGTTCTTCGATGGCTTGCCGGAGCGGCGTTTTACCTCGCGCTTTCGCGACGATAACCGCATTCGCTTCGGCGGCCAGATGACGATGCGCGGCTGTGGCCTCGGCATCGGTGCGCGATCGCCACTGACGAAGACCAGCCTACGCACCTTCAGCGGTGCACGTGTGGGTTGGGATCGCCTGGCCCGCAAAGGAGCGCTGTATACGCAGCTCTCGTTTGGGCCAGGCGCCAGTGTCGACCTGATAACCGTGCACCTGCAGGCGGGGCCGAGTGCTCGCGCAGCCGCAGTCCGCGCCGTACAACTCGCCGATCTGAAAGACTTCGTCGAGTCAGTTGGTGCGCCGGACCGGCCGTTCATCATCTGCGGTGACTTCAACATCGATGGCCTCGCGGGTGCGCGCACGGGTGCCGAGTATTGCAGTCTCGAGGCCGCATTGAGCGGCTTTCAGGATCTCGGCGCAGTCGCCGATCTGTCGACGTTCGACCCGCACCCCCAGGGCAACGGACTCGCGCGTGAGTTCGAGCCGGGCGGTTGCGCGCAGCGCATCGACTACATCTTTTTTCGCGCCGCACGCGGGCCGATCGAGCTGCACTGCAAGCGGCTCGAGATCTTCTTCGACAAGCCACTTGCACTGACTACGCGTCTGGACGGAACGGCTGCCTGGGCATCCGATCACTACGGGCTCAGTGCCACCTTCGAGTACGAAGGGCCGAACTAGCCCGCAGCCCTGCGAAACTGTGGTACTGAATCACCTGCTCCACGGAGGATTCGTCATGACCATCCGCCACGCTGCCCTATGGATTGACCACCACGAAGCCAAGATTTTTCACGTGACCGACGACGCCTTCGACAGCTCCACGGTGGAGAGCGCAGCCGCGCACGTGCACCGGCACCCGAAAGGCGGTGCCGAGCCGCACGAACATCCGGCCGATGCCAAGCACTTCTACGACGAAGTCGCCAGGGCGCTAAGCGATGTCAGCGAGATCCTCGTCGTCGGCCCTGCCACAGCCAAGCTCGAGTTCATCAAGCACGTGCACAAGCACTGCCACGCTCTCGAGCCCAAGATCGTGGGCGTGGAGACGGTGGACCATCCGACCGACGCTCAACTCGCCGCCTACGTGCGCAGCTACTTCAAGGCGGCCGATCGCATGCGCTAGCGCGCCGCCGAAGGCTCAGTTCTCGACCGAACAGCCCGGGTTGAAGCAGATCGCACGACCCGCACTGCGTGCGAGTTCGGAATCGCCCTGGTCACAGATCCACGCGGTCGGGCACTGAGCGTCGAGTTCGCAGGCGCGCACGCAAACATTGCGCTCCGGGTGACAGAACAGACCAGGATGACTCGTACCGGCGCACAGCTCATCGCCTTGCAACGGATGGCTGCTGGCGTTGGGTCGTTCGATGCGATCGCACGGACTACCGATGCGCGGCTCGAGCATCTCGCCAGTGAGATTGGGCTTGCTGACTTCACGCTGAATGTCATCGACGCATTCCAGCCGAACGAGCACTCCTGTTGGAGGCAGCGCAGCCTGCGTGAAGCCGATACCCGAACCTGGCTCGAGGCGGAGCGCACGTTCAACATTCGAGAAATCATCGTAGTAGTAGAAACCGTCGCCATCGACGACCGTGCTGCCGTCCTGCGTGTGCAACACCGGCGCCTGACGCACCTCGCACAACACGCCGCCTTCAGGGCCGATGCGCGGAAAGCTAGTTTCAGGGGCGGAGAACACGCCCGGTCGCTGGTCGCACGCCGTGGGCGTGAGCAGCTGGTCTGGATCGGGATCGCGCGGCAGTTCCCACGTCATCCGGCAGGCGATTTTGCCTGCGCTGTTGCGCACCATGCGATGCTCTACGACGGCTGCCCCTCGACCGCCTTCTCCCTGAGCGCCTGCCAACAGCTCGACCAAGGCGTCGCTCGGCTTGGCGTCACAGAGCGAGCCCAAGGTAGCGTTCGAGCCCAGCGCGCGTGCCGTTTCGACCAACCTGCGGGGCGGATACGCGGTCACTGAACCGTTCGAGCACGAAGGCATGAATGATCTACCAACGCTGCCCGGGGTCTCGGCAACACGCGCCTGCATGCGGGGGTCGGCGAGCGTCTGGGCACAATGCGCGTCGAGCTGCGCCGGCTCGAGGGCACGGATGGGTAGGCCGCTTGGCCCGTGCGTGAGATCCGGCGGGATGCCCGCCAGCACTACCAACTGCACGAGGTTTTCACTACCGGGACGCAACGCGCGCAAACCAGCCACGTAGCGCTGCACGGCGTACAGTCGACTCTGCTCGATGGCGCAGCCCAGTCCGAGCGGTTCGAGTGGCTCAGTGGCGGTAAACGGTCGCGAGTGGTCAGCGGAGCAATCGTCTTGGTTCGTGATCACCACGACAATGACGAACGACAAGCCGCGCGTGGGGTCGTTGCGCGCGAAACGCGCATTTTCCATGTCGCCGTGACCAAACGTTCCATCGCTGAAGCGTATGCCGGGGTCGCCGCCAGGCGAAAGTGCCTTGAGTGCTGCCTCGAGCGGCTGCGTGATGCCGCAGCTGCTGACGCCAAACTCCGCTCGGCAGCTGGCGGCGGCGCTTACGGCCGCCAGATCGTGATAGCCGGCGAAGCTCCAGACGTAGCGTGGGTCATCGCTCGCGCAGGTGGGCCCACGCGCCAGCACTCCGTCATCACCGCGTTCGGAGCAACCGCGCGGCGCGTTGCTCGTGCCGCCGCCCATGTCGGCGCTGATGAATCCGAGATGCAGATCGCGCACTGGAGGAAACGGAACCGGTACGTCTCCCATGCCGCCCGTGAGAGCCAGCTGCACGATGCGGGCGATTTCTCGTCGCACGAGCGGCTGCACTGGCGCCATCAGCGGCGAATCGTCGACCACGAATAGCAAGTCGACGCGGTCAACCGACGAGACGCTCTGCTTGATCGTAAATGAGCTCACCGCGCAGGCTGGCAGCCGCTCCCTTTCACGACGCGGTTGGCTATCCGGTCGACGATCGCATCGATCGTCGGTTCGAAGTCGTCCTGGCAGATCGACTGCACGATGCCGTTTTCACCGAAGCCCTTCGCGAGTTCCACGATGCGCCGCGCTGGGTATGCCGTCGATTGATTGCCATCTTTATCGGTGCGTACGCACGCTGGGACCAGATCGCCCGCACCAATGCCGGGGTTGGTGGCCGGATCGACCGTTTCCTGCATCGCAGAATCGTTCAAGATGTTGTCGTAGAAGGCGTTGCGTTCGTCCTCGACGCTGAAGTGGGGCGCGCACGTCGCCTGAGGTGGCGAGTTGCGCGATCAGCACCGTCGTTTGGCGCACGATCGAATCGATCAGTATCTTGACGTTCAGATCGGCGATCCGTCTTGAACAGTGCCACGCCGACGTACGCTGGGGGAGTGACAGCGCGGCCATCCCCCTCGCGTACTGCGCCGACCTGGCTGCCGCGCGCTTGGGCCACCGCCCAGTTTCGGCGTTGTGCGCCTCGACTGGGCATGCTGGTCGTCAACCCAAGCAGCCAGGCACGGCCTGGCACACGGACAGCCTCTCGGCAGACAGCTCGAGCTCACGCCTCGTAGTCGAGTCCCATCTACTTGCGCAGTTGGCTCTAGCGCACGCGCAGCTCGTGATCCGTACGCTGCCTAAACTGGTGAGCGATGCGTTTGGCATGCGACTGTGACACGATGCGTCGAAACTGATCGGCTGCTGGGTCTGCGCGTGCGGAGGCGAACATCGTGAACTTTGGACTCCACCCGGCGCCACGCCCTACGGCATTGCCTGCTTGCAATCATGCCTCGCGGCTCGCAAGACTCCGCTGCCTGGCCGGCATTTGGATAGCTGGATGTAACGTCTACGATGGCACGTTGCTAGACCAGAGCCAGCGCCGCAACGGCAACATCGTGGGCACCAAGTCGGCCACGCCCCCGAATTCGGGAAGCAACGCGGGCGCCACGGGTGGCGTCCTCACGGATGAGCGCTGCAGCCGGATCGGTGACATCACGGCCTGCACTTGCACGGAAACAGGAACCCAGGGCGCACGCGTTTGCGCAGCTGACCCACGAGAGCCGGACGGCGGGCTGTTTTCTGTTTGCCAACTCTGTGCGGCTGCGAATGACATGCCCACTCGCAACACGCTGGATGCCGGGGCGAATGGCTCGATGGATCGCGACGCAGTCGGCACAGCCGCAGCCAATGGCGGCGTGGCTGGCGACACTCCGGATCGTTCCGCGGTAGGCGCGGCAACGGGCGGTCGTGCGGGTAGCGACTCGAACGCTGGCGGTCGTGCGGGTGGCTCCGTAGCCACGGCCGGCTCCGGTGGCAGGTCGAACCTAGGCGGAGCGGCTGCGGCTGGCGCGTCAGGCAAGGCCGGCTCGGGCGGCGCAGCGAGCCTGGGCGGCGCCGGGTCGAGTGGCGCATCCGGCGGTACGGGTGGGATGGCTGGCGAGCGCCCAGCTAGCATGGCGGGCACGGGTGGCGCAGCGGGCGCGCATGTCATGTGCAGCACTGCGTGCACTCCAGCGTCGTGCGCGGCACCGCTCACGCCGTGTTGCCGCCCGTTCGACAACAGTTGCGGCTGTACCATGTTCGGCAGCTTGTGCTTGTAACGGTCAGCGCGCGGCGCCGAAGTCGTGCAGCGCAGTCAGTAGTGCCGCGCAGCCATTGGCGGCACAGCTTCGCGTTCCGATCGACACGCCACGAAACATCCTCGACACAGACGAGGCGCGGATCAGCCACCACGACTGCGTTCGCCTTCTTGGCTGGCGGGCATGGCGATCGGGCTGCGTTTGGGCGTGGCATTCGAGGCAAGTCTATTGTTGAATCCGGCCGAAAGGCGGGACGAGACATGGGCACGACCATGAGCAGAGTATGTTTGGGCATAGTTTCATCCGCGGTCATGGCGTCAATCACACTTGGCGCAGTGGGACGCGCGTACGGCGCCGACAATGTGAAGGAAGCTGAAAAGACGGTCAGGGCCTACAAGAAGACCGATCCGGGCCTCGTGCCGTTCTTCGAGAAGGCAGCGGGGTACGCGGTCTTCTCTCGCGTCGGCAAGGGCGGCATCGGCATTGGCGGAGCGTACGGTCGAGGGGTGCTGTTCGAGAAGGGCAAGGCCACCGGCAAGGTCTCGCTGACCCAGCTCACCGTCGGCCTGCAACTCGGCGGTCAGGCCTACTCGGAGATCATCTTTTTCGAGACCGAAAAGGCGCTCAGCGAGTTCAAGGGCAGCAACTTTGCCCTCTCGGCTCAGGCCAGCGCGGTTGCCCTGAAGAGCGGCGCGTCAGCGAACGCAAAGTACCGCGACGGCGTCGCCGTCGTCACCGCCGCGAAGGCCGGGCTGATGGTCGAGGGGAGCCTAGGAGGTCAGAAGTTCAACTACGAGCCGTTCGCAGACGAGACGTAGCAACTTCACGGCGGACCGCTCGCACCGTCCTGAATCCATTGGCGCAGCGTTTCGAGCTCCACCGCGCTCAGCGCCGGAAGCGCTGATGCGCTGGGCGGCATGACCCCGGCGATGCACTGGGCCGTTGCCGAAGGCACGCAGCCTGCGTCCGCCGCCTTGCCCGAAGCTTTCAAGTATAGCCAGCTGTGCTCCGGATCCCCGGGGGCGACGATCTTGAACTGACCGCCGTCTCTCGAGGGTCGGTCGACCAATCCTTGGACGATTTGCTTCGAGCTGATGTTGCCACCGAGGCTGAGCATCGCGTTGGCACCGGTCTCGGCGTGGCAGCCGCTGCACAAGTTGGTTTGGCTCTCGAAAATCGGGCGCACCTTCTGATGAAAGAATCCCGTTTCCATGGGTAAAGGCGGGCCCGAGGCTGGGAGATCGACCGGCTTCGAATTGTTCTTGATGATCTGGATCTCGGTGTCCATCTCGAGACACTGCGCGATCAGGTCGTCGTGTAGCTTCTGATCCGTCTGCTGTAGTCCCTTGGCACGGCGATACTTTTCCCAGACGTTGTCGATCCAGCCGTGGAGCTTCCAGAACATGTAGTTGTCGATGTTCGAGTCCGTGTTGTTGACACCGTGCGTCGTGTTACCCGGTCGCGCCCACTTGGCGTGCAACACGAAGTGCAGGCCCACGAAGGGCATGTTGTTGGCCGGCTTCGCGAGCTTCTGACCCACGTTGCATTGGAGCCAGAAGCCGAGGACGCCTTCGTCCGGAAACCTCGCCATGTTCTCTGGTTTGTCGATCTCGTCGCCGATTTTACCGGCCGCGAGAACGTTGGCGTCCCAGTCTTTCCACGTAGAACGCCATTGCGGCGGTACGTCGGCCGCCGTTGTCGGGAACTTGGCAAAGCCCGTGAACTGCTCCGTGTGTTTGGGCCAGAGCTGTTTCAGTGCCTGAATCATATGACGATGAAATACCAAGAACTGATAACCGTCGCCGGCGGTCTGACAGTTTTGGTCCTTGGGGATCAACTGTGTGAAGCTACAGATGTTGACCTTGCTCAATCCGAGGCCGCCCGGGACGGCGCATCCACGAATGGCATGCCACTCGACATGAGCCGCCTGCCACGAGTTTGCGCTCATCCATTGAATGACCTCCGGCTGCAACGTGGTGTCGACGAGACTCGGATCGTTCTTACCCGGCGGATAGAAGTCTGCGGGGCCGTCCTTCATCGTGTCGTCGGAGGCCAGCGGGTCGTACCCGTGCAGGCAATGATGCATGTTCGAGGCACTGCTGCCTGCCGCACCCTCGGTGTTGCTGCCGGCCGCACCCGCAATGCTGCTGCCCGCCGCACCAGTGATGGTCGGCGCGCCGCTCGTGCCCGAGCTTGCGCTGCCTGTCGAAGCAGCGCGCCCGCCCGCGATCGGTGGCCCCGCGACACCTGCCGGCGCGCCAGCGAGGCTCCCGCTGCCACCTGCCGTGACGGATCGTTCCGCGCTTTCCTTTGCGAGGGTTGCGCCATCGCTGCTAGTGAGACTGGCACGTCCCCCGGTCTTGCACGCGCCCAGCAACAGCGCGGCGGCAGCCGCCACTACGCCGAGCGTTCGTCCGAATGCACCGAGACCCGTCGGAGCCACGTTCGCCAAACACTGACTCCCTTCACTGGAACAAGCCGCCAATGGCTGCGTACCAAACGCCAGCCATGCGCGCCGAACCTTGCTGGTTTGGATGCACGCCATCCGCGAGCTCCGATGTGGGGAAGCCAGTGTACATATCGACGAGTTGCACGTGTTTACCAGCGTCTGCGCGCTGCTTGATCACGGGCGGCAACGCCGCGTTGTACGTTTCAACGCCAGCATTGCTAAAGCCGAGCGGCGTCAGCGTGGCCACGACGATCAGCGCATTGGGCGCGGCGCCGATCAGTTTGTCGATGAGTACTCCAAGCCGCATCGGGGCTCCTGATACACGATCGCTCTGTGCGATGTCATTGGTGCCGATCATGACCAGGATGATGTCGGGCACCACGCTGAGCGCCGGACTCGGAATCAAAGGCAGCATCTGGTCGATCTTCCAACCGCTATGACCCTCGTTCTTGTTCGGAAAGGTCATCCCCGCAACCATGGCGGGCCCATTCATCTGTGAACCCAAGAACGTGATGTGATGCCCGGTCATGACCGCCTTGCTGAAGAGCTCGACCCGGTAGCTGCCCGCAAATCCGAGCCCGTACGTGATCGAATCCCCGAACGGCAAGATCTTGCAAGGCTGTGGCGCAGCGGGGCACGGGTTGTATGTGCCCGCTGCACCAGAGCTTGCAGCGCTGCCCCCACGGCCTGCGCTTCCAGCACCTGCCGTGCCGCCGGCCGCGCCCGTACCGGCACTGCCGAATCCGGCGCCAGCGCCGCGGCCTGCCGAAGCGAGCCCACGACCGGCAGAGCCGGCTCCGACGCCAGCGACCGGCAACGTTGCTGGGCCCGACGTTCCGGCCACAGCCGCGCTTCCAACACCTGCAAATCCTAACGTTGGGCTACGACCCGCAGCGCCAGCCATTCCCGTTGCTATGGCTGCGGCACCGGCAGTGGGTGCCACGCCGCTACCCCCAGGGGCGCTCGGAGTCGAGAGACCATTCGGAATCTGCGAAGCAGAATCTCCACACGCGATAGCTAACAGCCACGTCGCGATTGCAACGCTTCGGAGGACACTGCGATTCGCCATGAAACACCTTGCTGTGCAACTATAGACGTACTCGAAGAACCAGTACGTGCAAAGCTGCGTGATCGCACGAGACTAGAACCACTCAGTCGCGAGACCGAATCCGGTAGAGACATCTCCGCAGTTGAAGTAGCAGCACTGCGGCGCACCAGACCAGCTTTTTCGCTCGGCGCTGCAGCTTGCCTGCGTACGCGACTAGCGAGGGGAAAAACGAGCCTGTCGCGACTGCATATTTGTGGTGGACGGATGCGTTTGTCCAGCCGGCGAGGTCGCTGTGACATTCTGACGCTTGCGTGCTGGGCCTGGCAGTGTCCCAAGAATGTGGCTCTCATGCTGACCACGCGGGCCGCGTTTTACCGGCTGCGTAAGTGGGGGAGCGAACGCTGGACCGAGTTGAACCGTCAAGCCTGCCAGGAACGCCGAGAATCAAGACGTTCGAGTCACTCGCCTGATGCCCTGTCGCAGTGGCGCACGTTGAAGTTGATGAGCAAGCCCTGAGGCTTTCCAGGCCGCGCATGTGATCACCGCGGCGATGATTGCTGGGTTGGCGTCAGCCCACCCGAACGCGACCCGCTTTGCGCGTATCCGAAGCTCGCGCGCTACAACGGCACTGACAGCGTCGAGCTGGCTGCCAACTTCAGTTGTCAGTAGTGGCCGTTCGACGCGGCGGTGCTCGATGGCCATCGGCGTCGCTCGAGGCTGCGATTGCAGCCGCCAATGGCGGCTAACGTCGCGATTTTCTCTGAACATGACACGAGCATGACGATCCAATTGCCGTCGATACCGCCGCAGAACCCGACGCATCGCTAGCCAATGCACGTCACTGTGCTGTTCGTGCACGACAAAATTAGCGGGCAAAATCGTGAAGGCTAACGGCCCGCGTCAATGACGCGATGACTAATAACGGCCGTAGGCACCTAGACCTGGGTGGGCGCATAGCCGCACGACTGAGCACAGGTTTCAGTTCCAACATAATCGTGCGATAGATCAGTCATCGAGATGATGTTGTTCGCTCCCGGGACATCCCGGCGCATTGTTCTCGACGCACCTAGCGTGCTCCGAGGTTTGGCTCTGCGTTTCTTAGTTGCTCCCGCAGCGCGTCCCCGACCCCTGGCCATCTGAACGACGGTCCTAGCGAGAGGTTCCACCTTCGCTCGACGCCGCATAGCCAGACCTCCGTCCGCCTACCTTTGTACACAACATTCGGCGAGTTTTTCTCGCATGGAGTCCAATGATTCATCAGTCCCTATCAGGAACTCGGTTTGCCGCCCTGAGCTGCGCCGCTATCGCAACGATCGCAATATCAGCATGCGCCACAGATCTGGAGACATCGCCAATCGACGTGTCCGAAGCTGCGCTGGCGCAGGCTTCGTGGGTGTCATGTGCCACGCAAGGTAAACGCTGCGCGTTCACCGCGACACGACGCGTGCGCTACGGCGAAAGCAATCGCTACACGGTCAAGGTATTCACCGATGGTGTGCAGTGCGATGGCGCGATGTTTGGGGTAAGAGCCCGTAGCACGGCTAGTTGTCAGTTCGATGCCAACGCGATTGTCAGCGGTGCCGCCGGTGGTCCCGGCGCGGGCAGTGCGGGCAGTGCAGGCAGCATGAACCCCACAGCGGGTACAAGCGCTCCGAACACGAGCGACTACGCCACGCTTCATCTCGACAAGACGAGCATTCAAGCGGGCCAAACTCTGACCGGCACCGTGACCTACACCAACCCTTCCGGTGCTGTGATCACGGTCTCGACGATCACCATTGCAGCTCGTGCACCAGGTGCCAGCCATACCGGCGGTCCCTATGACGATCTCACGCCTAGTATGCAGGCCACGACGGTCCCGGCGGGTGGCAGCGTCACTCTGACTGCAACCCGTGCGTTCACCGGCTCTGATACTACAGGCGAATGGGAGGCCTATGCCACCTTCCAACACGCAGATGGCGTATGGCACGATGGTCCGGGCGTGTTCTTTGACGTTTCGGCGGCAACGCAGACATGCGTCCAAGAGAGCGATCAGGCGTTCTGCGCTCGCTCCGGCAAGACGTGCGGTGTCGTATCAGGCACTGACAATTGCCAGAAGCCACGGACGGTACAAAGCTGCGGCAGTTGTGCCCAGGGACAGACCTGCAGCTCTGCCAACCAGTGCGCCGCTGCAACGACACCAACACCTTCCGGCACGATGAAGATCGGCACGAACTTCTGGTACCACACGCCGAACGAAAACAACTGGTCGGGTGAGACATCGATGAAGTCCGGCGTGAACTGGGCGACTGCCTACGGCAGTGGCGCCAATGGTCTGGCGGCGACGAATGTCTGGGACGACACATTCATCAGCGAGCTGGCTCCTTACACGACGCTGCGTTTCATGGATTGGGGAAACACCAATCACTCCAAGATCACGAGCTGGTCGCAGCGCCTGCTGCCCACCGACCCCAACAACTACTCGGTCTACATCGACTCGGGTTCACCCGCGAACGACCCGGGCATGGCCTACGAATGGATGATCGATCTCGGCAACAGAACGCACAAAGACATCTGGATTTGCCTGCCAGCCCGTGCCGACGCGAACTATTGGACCCAGCTCGCCACCCTACTCAAGAGCAAGCTGCAGGCTGACCGCAAAGTCTACATCGAGTTCTCGAACGAGACGTGGAACGGTTCATTCGGACAGTTCCAGGACACCATCGACCAAGGCGTAGCGCAGGGCTTGCCCGGTTCGAACAAGTGGTACCAGGGTCAGGCCTACGCCATGTGGCAATCAGTCAAGATCTTCAAAGCCTTTCAGGACGTGTTCGGCGCTGCGGCCATGGGCACCCAGGTCGTTCGTGTCTTCGCCTACGGTGGCAACATGGACACCGGACGCGCGGCCATGAGTGCCGTGTACAAGAGCTCCACGTGGAACCCGAACGCCCAGAAGATCGACATGCTGGCGGTCGCGCCGTATATCGGCAGCGGTCTCGATGGCGCTTCATCGAGCATTCAAAGCGACTTCCATCACGCCATCTACCAAAAGGAATTCGTTGAAGATGGCGGTGCGCTCGGCCAGATTGCCTTTGCCGTGCAAGATCTGAAGACATTCGGCATTCCTCGCCTAGGCGCTTACGAGGGTGGGCAGCACGTGCTCAAGAACTCGGCGCAGTGGAGCAGCAATCCGAAGATCTACGATGAGTACACGTACATGCTGGACCATTGGAGCCAGTACTTCTCGCTGTTCGTTCACTACTCGCACACGGGCAAATGGACCGACGCCGAAAACCAGAGCTCGTGGGGCGCCAAAGACCACACGGGTCAAGCGATCGCCGACGCGCACAAGTACCGCGCACTTCTGAACTGGAGCAACGCGCACCCGTAGAGCGCGCTACCTGAGCGACTATCCCGCGCCGTGCGGCTGGCTCATTGCCGGCCGCACGGTTTTGCGTGTGGTTCGGGCGGCGTTGAGCAAGTGACCCCACTCGCGGCTACGGCACAGGGTACACGCCAGCCACGGCGCTGCGCTGCCGGCGTCATGCGTGCTCATGGCGCGACCAGGAATCCCTCGTGTCGAGCGGCGCCGATGAGCGCATGGTCGACGCAAGCGAACGTGAGCTGCTGTTTGGCGAAGTCGCGGAAGCTGATGGCGGATGCGAGATGGACGGCGTCGGAGCCGCGCAACGGATGGCGGCTGAGCAAGTCGTCGACTCGCTGATGAATATCATCGGCGAGCGCGATGCGTCGCATGCTGGGCCATTCGGTGCGGAACGTATTCTGCGCGCGATCCAGGCTGTCGACCTCAGCGGGCACTTCGAGCTTCTTACGGGCGAAGGCGGCGGCCATCTCGTCGTAGAGAATCTCGGAAACGACGGCGCGCGTGGCCTGGTTCCACAAGGCCTCGACGCCGGAAGAGTCGGCTTCGACGAGATAGCGCTTCACTAGAGCGGAGGTTTCGAAGTAGACGATCATCGCGTTTTACCTGCGATCTTCGAGGACAATCTCGGAAGCAGGCTTGCCGCCGACGTAGATAGCAGGCGCTTCGGCCGTGGAAAGCTTGCGCGCGTGCGGCTCAGGCAGCCGTAGCAAGCCGGCGGCGGCGGCTTGAGCTTCGAGCGTGTCGAGCGCGGACTCTACGGTAGCGTCGACGGGCACCGGTCTGAGACGCCGGGTGCGCAAGAACTCTGCGAAGTCGATCACCTCGGAGAGTTCCTCCGCGGGTGTGTTGCGGAGTTGCTCGAGCAGGTCAGCCAAGATGCTGTCGCGTGAGGGCACTAGAGGTCCTTTGAAGTGGGCAGCGCACGAAGCAGGTGACGGGCCGGGTGGTCTTTCAATTCAACGATGCGGGCAGACGATCGCGCTCACAAGGCGACATCTGCTCTAGCGACGCATGACACAGATCTTGCTCTTGCACTGAAACGCGCTGTCACAACTGATATCGGATGTGCAGGGGACAACGGCATCAATGCCAGCGGTCTGGTTGCCCGCAGCAGCGGAGCGCCCTGCACTGCCAGCCATGCCGCCCGAGCCCGCTGCGCCAAATCTGAAGCGGTCGAACGATGTCGAACAGCCCGCGGTCAGCATCGCAATGCCTAGAAGTGTCGTCGCACAGAACGCTCGCACGCGGATCACCTCCATTTCATGCAGCACATGGACCATGCCTGCCGGTCACAGACGATATGTCTCTGCCCGCATCCGCATTCGCAGAGCAGGTTGTGTGCCAGTCTCTAGCAACGCATCACGGACGTTCGACGCCAGTTTCTGCGCATGAATCGCTGGAGCCCGCCGACGTGGTGCGGATCATTAAGCCGGCAGATGCATGCGCCATGGGGCAGCTTGGCGCGCAAGCCCCCTTACCTTCGGCGCGCCCGGCGTCTAAGTCCGCACATCGCAACGGCACGAACGCATGGCGCACCACATGCTTCTCGCTAGCGTTGCACGCCGAGCGCTCCGTTCTGAAACCGACTCGGGCTGGCTCGCAATGGCCAGCAAGGGCAATCAGTTCGCTGTCGGATCCAGTTGCGGCTTACTCGCAATGCGCAGCAGGACTTTGCCCAACAGCGATTTCACGAAGGGTTGATAGCGGGTGTTTTGGAACGCAGTCAGTTGCCAGGTGCCATTGCGTCGTACGGCGACCATGGTCTGCACCGACATCGCGCGCTTGGAAGGTTTGCGTTGATACCACTTCTGAACCGCACCACGGCTGTGGAGCAACGCGATGTCGGGCGTCAAGAAGCGGATCGATACACCCATAATGATCAATCGCGAGCCTTTGAGCACGTTGTTCCACAACGGTGCGTGGGCCGCGGCGATGTCTTGCTTGCCATGCAGATGCGTGCCGTCGAAGACGACGTAGTCGGCATCGTCACTGAACATGGAGACGAAGTCAGCGCCATCACCACGTTCCCAAGCATCGCTCATCTTGTCGAGCATCGCTCGCAACTCGAGTTTGTCGAATGCAGTCGTGTCGCGTGAGGAAGGTCGAACCGATGGCTCAGCACCAGTCGTCGTCGCGAATGTAGTGGATGCAGATGGATAGGTCATGCGTAGTGTCCCTTTGTGACAGCAAGCATGCACCGTTTAGGCCGTCGCGACGAGGGCTGCTGCGCCGTAGCACGCTTTTCGACATGCTTGTTCGACAGCAGAGTCCCATGCCACAGCGACACCGCCGCAGCCACCAGCACTCCATTTCTTACATGAGATGCCAGCTAGGTTGGCCGATGAGATGACTACGCCAGGCTATCAGCACACAAAGGTACGGACATTCGGCGTCCCTGACCGCGCATTAGGCTTGGCCAGGCTCGAGATTAATCCCGAGCCGCGCACTCGTACCAGCGCAAACCAGCCGTCCAGCTCTGCTCGATCTCAGCGACCACTTGCGCGCCCAAAAGCACGA